>Ga0115569_10001302_pt1 | contig 19286 bp, 12 predicted proteins | sample COGITO_mtgs_1205_2_FD_87295 | JGI IMG/M metagenome (GOLD analysis project Ga0115569, IMG submission 87295) | Pelagic marine microbial communities from North Sea - COGITO_mtgs_120503 | ecosystem: Environmental > Aquatic > Marine > Epipelagic | place: Germany:Helgoland, sampling site Kabeltonne... | reverse complement strand
CTCGCTAATGGATGAGAACAAGCTTCCTGAGTTCGTGTTGCTCGTGACGCCGGAGTCTATGACGAAGACGGTGCACTATGACGATCGGTCAAGTGCGGTGTTGTGGGGCGACGGTGCACTCGCGGCAGTGATCTCGACGCGACATAAGGGCGCGGCTGAATTGATCGGGCAAATTCTGGTCTCGGACCCGGGCGGAAACGACAAGGTTGTCGTGCCGCGATTAGGCCATTTCCATCAGGAAGGCCGAACGGTTCAGACGTTCGGTATTCGCAAGACGTCGGACCTCTATCTCTCGCAGCGAAGCGAACTCTGTGATGAGTCTCGCAACTTTCATTTCGTTGGTCATCAGGCGAATCTGCGAATGCTCGAATCGATTTGCCGGCGAGCCGAAATTCCGGATGAACTCCACCACAGCAATTGCGAGTTATTTGGCAATACGGCGGGGGCGAGTTCCGGAACAGTGATCTCCCAATCATGGGATAAGTGGACTGCGGATGATGATATTTGCGTTGTCGGCGTTGGTTCAGGGCTCTCTTGGGGGAGCTATTTGATGCGTTTCAACGAACGTCCCGGAAAGATTTAGGCCAGCCTGCGCCGCGACCGATTGTTGCGAGTGTGAACGAACCTGAGAACGAAACGAGAAGCTAGTAAGATGCTGACGCACGAAGAATTCAAGGCCCGCAATCATTTCGAACAGGAAGATCTGCTTGGCTTTGCCTATGGCCGATTGATCGAAGATCCGCCGGAGGGGTTCTGTGCGCGGCTGCCTGTGCCGCCCATGCTGATGGTCGATCGAATTGCGAATATCACTGCGGACAAGAGTCGCGGTACGATCAGCGCTTCACGCGATGTGCGGCTGGATGACTGGTTCTTTCACTGTCACTTCTTGGGTGATCCGGTTCAGCCGGGATGTCTCGGGCTCGATGGCGTCTGGCAACTTCTTGGCTTCTACTGCAATTGGCGCGGTGGGATCGGCGCCGGTCGTGCTTTGGGTTGCGGCGAGGTCGAGTTCTTCGGACAGATCCGCCCCCACGATGGCGTGATGCGATACGAAGTCCAGATCAAGCGGTATGCCGAGCTCAAGAAGCAGGGTGCCTCGATGGTCATCGGCGACGCACAGGTGCTGATCGACGACGAAGAGATTTATACGATCAAGGGTGCGCGGGTCGGTCTCTTTAAGGGCATCAACTATCCCGACTATCCGGAGAAGAGCGCGAATAGCCGCGGCGGAAAGATGGAACGATGAGCGAAGGAAATGATCAACCAGTTGCGATCGTTACTGGCGGTGGCACAGGCATTGGCGCGGCGTGCTGTCGACGCCTCGCGGCCGAAGGTTTCCGCGTCGGGATTCACTACCGCTCGTCGGAAGAAAAGGCCAAGAAGCTTCAGGCGGAGCTCGAAGGTTCGTTCCTGATCAAGGCTGATCTCATGGACTCCGAGAGTCTTGATGCCATGATCAAAGAATTGAAGACTGCCGCTGGCCGGATCGACGTACTCGTGAATAATGCGGGCTATAACGTGAACGCGCCAATGCTCTCCATGAATCTCGATCAATACGATTCGATTGCAAATGTCGCGCGCGGCACGTGGTATCTCACAAAGCTCGTGTTGCGGCGCTTCATGATGCGCAAGGGAACCGGTCGCATCATTAACATCACGAGCGTTGTTGGGCACACGGGCAATGCCGGGCAGATCCCGTACACGATGGTCAAGGCGGGGCTCGATGCATTCACGAAGTCGCTAACCCAAGAGCTAACGGGCCGGGACATTTTGGTGAACTCGATCGCACCAGGCTTTGTTGAGACGGAGATGACAGACGATCTGCCCGAAGAGATTCAGCAGCAAATTCTCGCACAGGTACCGCTCGGTCGAGTCGCTCAGGCTGACGAAATTGCGGATGTCGTCGCGTTCCTCGCGACCCGTGGCAGCTATATCCATGGTTCAGTCCTCCATGTGAACGGAGGGATGTACGGTGGGTGAGATCCTCACACCAGCCGAAGTGCTCGCGATGGTTCCCCAACAGGAACCCTTTCGATTCATCGATGAGATCGTCGAACTCGATTCCGAACACATCGTGGCGCAGTACACGTTCCCCGAGAGTTCCGATTTCTATCGAGGGCACTTTCCGGGCAACCCCATCACGCCCGGCGTGATCCTGATCGAGACCGCAGCCCAAGCGGGCGTCGTCGCTTTCGGCATCTATCTATACGCAGCCGACACGAGTCGCGCAGACGTCGACAAGTTGCTGACGATCTTCACGGATTGTTCGATCGATTTTTCTGGCATGGTCAAACCCGGCGACCGGGTAACGACGACCGGCCTACTGAAGCAATGGCGTCGCAAGAAGCTGCGTGCGTCTTTTGAAATGACGCTCGACGACGGAACGGTCGTCTGCTCCGGCGAATTGTCGGGAATGGGAGTACCGCGATGAGGGCCGGTGAACATAAGCGAGTCGTGATCACGGGCCTCGGTGTAATCGCACCGAACGGCAATGGCGTCGCAAATTTCGAAGCGGCACTTCGTAAGGGCCAATCCGGGATCAAGAGCCAAGAGTCGATGATCGAAGCCAAGTTTGGTTGCACAGTCGCAGGCACGCCCGAAGGCGTTGACGAACTTTGTGACGCAACTTTCGGTGCGGACGAGCTGATGGCGATGAATATGAATCATCGTTATGCGAGCCTCGCCGCCATCGAAGCCTGGAAGGACGCCGGCCTCGTACGCCCCGCTCACGACTCGGAAGAAGTCGATTGGCAAACTGGCGCGATTCTCGGTACCGGCATTGGCGGTATGGACACGATCGCTGGAAAGGTTGTGCCGCTCACGAACGCGGGCAAAATTCGCCGCATGGGATCGACCGCCGTCGAGCAGGTTATGGCGAGTGGCATCTCGGCACGAATTTCCGGTCAGCTTGCGCTTGGCAATCAAGTGACCACGAACTCCTCCGCTTGCAGTACGGGAACCGAAGCGCTCTCGATGGGCTTGGAACGTATTCGAGCGGGACTTGCGGATCGGATGTTATGCGGTGGCGCCGAAGCGGCGAGTCACTATATCTGGGCTGGCTTCGACTCGATGCGTGTGATGAACCGCGGCTCGAATGAAGCCCCGGAAAAGGCTTCGCGACCGCTATCCGCGAGCGCTGGTGGGTTCATTCCCGGCTCTGGTTCCGGCGTGGTGCTGATTGAGAGTCTCGAAAGCGCTCTTGAGCGCGGTGCGCATATTCATGCGGAACTAGCCGGTAGTGGCGTCAACTGCGGCGGCCATAGGATGGGCGGCAGCATGACCTCGCCGAATCCGACGAGTGTACAGCGATGTATCACGGACGCCTTGGCTGACGCAGGCGTCAGGCCGGAAGAAGTAGATGCAATCAATGGCCACCTCACGGCAACAGGCGCAGACCCGAAGGAAATTGGATCTTGGAGTCGCGCTCTTGGTCGTGGGCCCGGAGAGCTTCCGCCGATTACGGCGACGAAGAGCATGATTGGTCATGCGCTCGGTGCCGCCGGTGGACTCGAGGCCGTTGCCTCAATTCTGATGGTGGAAAAGGGCTTTGTGCATCCGTCGATCAACTGCGAAGACGTGCATCCGGAAATCGAACCGCACGCGTCTTCGATTCCGCATGAGCTTCGGGAAATGCCGGATATGAAGGTGCTTGTGAAAGCGGGCTTCGGATTCGGTGATGTAAATGCCTGTCTGGTTTTTAAGCGTTACGAGTCATAGAGAATGACCTGACGCAGGTCGTGCTAGTCCTTGAGGTCTTGCGGGGATCACGCGCGGTCGAAATTATTTTTGGAATAGAAGTGCAGACTCGCTGATAGGCGAATCAAGTAAACGAGGAGTAAAGTTCGATGGAACAGTCGGAAGTAATGGAACGTGTCGTCAAAATTCTTACGCCGTGGGTGAAGGACGAAGGCGCTCTCGCCAAGGTTGCTATGGAGACGAATATTCTCGAGGACCTCAAGGTCAACTCGGCACGTCTCGTTGATGTTGTGATTGCCTTCGAAGATGATTTCGATATCGAAATCGCCGACGAAGATGTCGATCAGGTGAACACCGTCGGTGACGCTGTGAACCTGATTTCGGGAAAGCTCTAACCCGACCAAGGTCGGGTCGAGCAGACTAAAAGGCATGACGGCCAACGTGCAGCCCGAGGGCGACTCCGGGATGTCTGCAATGAAGAAACGGCACGCGCGCCAGAGGCTCGTGAGCATGGTCGCCGGCCCCCTGTGGGTCGGCCTTTCCGTGTTCGTGATGCGTTTCTGGTATCGCTACCGGATCGCGGATGTCGACGGCATTCGGGCGCAGTACCGAGCGATTCGTGCGCAGTCAGATGCGCCGATGCTCATCTGCGCCAATCATTTGACGTTGGTCGATTCGTTTCTCGCGACTTGGGCCTTAGGCTCCGGCGTGTATTGGGTGACACACCCCGACGAGCTGGCGTGGAATACGCCGGAGTCGACAAATTTTGGTCGGACCCGTAGACATCGCCTCGCGATTTTTCTGGCGAAGTGCATTCCGATCACCCGTGGCGGCGCCCGAGAAGAAGTGGCCGGCGTTTTGGATCGGGTGAGGCATCTGCTCGTGAATGGGGAAACGGCTTTGATTTTCCCTGAGGCCGGTCGCAGCAGGACCGGCCGTGTAGAGGATTCCTCCGCCGCATGGGGCGTCGGGCGAATTGTCGGCTCAGTCCCGGGATGTCGGGTGTTATGCGTATATATGCGTGGTACCGCGCAGGAGACTTGGGGCGATTTCCCGAAGGCTCATGACACGATGCATGTGTCGATGGCTTGTATCGAGCCGAAGAGCGACACCAAGGGTGTTCGCAGATCGCGCGACATTGGTCAGCAAATCGTGCGTCAGTTGCAATGTATGGAAGAGGAGTACTTCGATGCTAGGCAATGACGTTGTTGATCTAGAGGATCCGGAGACGCGACCGGAAACCTTTCGCCCGCGCTTTGATGAACGCGTTTTCGCTCCGACGGAACGACGCGCGATCGCGCGGGACCAGGATGAGCACGGGCGGCGATGGGCTCATTGGGCGGCGAAAGAAGCGGCCTACAAACTCGCGCGCCAGATCGATTCGAAGTTCGTGTTCTCTCCATCAAACTTGGTCGCTCGCTTTACCGAAGATGTAGACGTGGCCTCCGGAGTGAGAGAGCGACGAGGCACGCTGGATTTACCCGAAGGTTTATTGTCTGGCGATCGGCGCGTACTGCAACTCTTTGCGGAAGAGCGTGATGGATATGTTCATGTCGTCGCGATTCCCGGCGGCGCGGATCGCGACGCAATCGTGCATTCAATCTCGACGGTCGATGATCAGTCCCGTTCGAGTGAAATGGTTCGTGAAATGGCGACGGCGGAGATCGCTCGAAATCTGGGAATCGAGGCCGCGCGGGTGGCGATCGGGAAGCGTGGGCGAGTGCCGACGGTCCTGATTGACGCGGGACCATCTGCGTTCACGATTTCGCTTTCGCATCACGGTCGGTTCGTAGCATCAGCGTTTTCGATCACATCGGAATCGGAGAGTCAGGTCGGTTCGGCAGTGAGGGAGAGCGCAAGTTGAGCGACCGTGCGGACAGAAGTTCAAAATTCGCGGACCGCGGACCGTGGACGACGCTTGAACTAGATTACGATTCGCTTCTTATTCGCTTCTTTGGTGAGCGAGAAAACAGAGTTGCCAAATGAGCGAAGGGGGAAACGAAGTAGTGAATGAGAAAGCAACTGCAATGCTTGAAGAGACGCGAGAGAAAACGCATCGGAAGATCGAGCGACTCGCGATTGTGAACCGTGGCGAAGCGGCAGTTCGGTGCATCCGGACCGCAAAAAGCCTACGGGCTCTTGAAGGCGAAGGCCTAGATGTTGTCGCGCTGTATACGACGCCCGACCGTGACGCACCTTTCGTTAGGCAAGCCGATCGTGCCTTCGAATTGCCTTCCACAAACGGCGCCGTCGCCGCCTACCTCGATCATGATAGTCTGCTGGCAGCTCTGCGCGAAGTCGGTGCCGATGCGGTTTGGCCGGGCTGGGGATTCGTTGCCGAAGATCCTGCTTTCGTAGAACGTCTTCAGGAAGCTGGCATCGTCTTTCTCGGCCCGACCGCCGCCGCCATGCGCCAACTAGGCGACAAGATTACCTCTAAGCGCCTCGCAGAAACTGCCAATGTCCCCGTCACTGACTGGAGTGGCGGAGAGCTCGAAGATGAAGCCGACGCGCTTAAGCATGCCGAACGTATTGGCTTTCCCGTCGTATTGAAGGCGACCGCAGGGGGCGGTGGCCGCGGAATTCGAATAGTCGAGAAGCCCGACCAAATCGCAGAAGCATTTCGTTCAGCGCAATCCGAAGCCGCCTCCGCCTTCGGAAACGGCACGCTCTTTGTGGAAGCGATGGTTCAGGGCGGCCGACACATCGAAGTGCAAGTGGCTGCGGACCAACACGGTCATGCCCGTGCATTTGGTTGCCGCGATTGCTCCGTCCAGCGCCGCCATCAAAAGGTGCTCGAAGAAGCGCCGCCACCGGGTCTCTCAGATGCGTTGCTCGAAAGCCTAGAAAACTCCGCCGTCGAGCTCGTAACGCATGTCGGATACTCCGGAGTCGGCACGGTTGAGTTTCTGCTGACTGGAGAGGATTTCTTTTTCCTCGAAGTGAATCCACGCTTGCAGGTCGAACACGGAATTACAGAGATCGTTGCCGGCATCGATCTCGTGGAAATCCAAATCCGCATTGCACGCGGTGAATCGATCGCAGACATCCCGCGCAAGAACCGGGGAGTCGCTATCGAAGCGCGAGTTTGCGCCGAAGATCCCGACGAAGGTTTTTTGCCTGCTCCAGGCCCAATCGCTCTATTCGAGCCTGCTCTGGGACCTAACACCCGCGTCGATTCCGGTGTCACGACTGGAACGGTCATTTCGAACGACTTCGATTCATTAATCGCAAAGGTCATCGCCGTGGGCGATAACCGACAAGAAGCGATTGCGCGCTTGTCCTGCAGTCTGCGTGACCTAGAACTCGTCGTTGAAGGCGGATCCACGAATAAGGGCTATTTGCTTGGCATCTTAGGCACCTATGACTTTCAAGCCGGGGCCGTCGATACACGATGGCTCGATCGCTGGAGTGAAGACCGCGAAACGGTCGCGGAGTCACTTCCCGATCTCGCGCGCGATGCCTTAGTGGCCGCGGCGATCCTCGCCTATCAGCGTTCCCGAAAAACTCTTCGAACCGGCGTCTTCACCGACGGCCGGATGGATCGTCTGCCGTCTTCGGAAGGGCAGCAGATCGATCTCTCGCATGGTACAGAGAGCTACCGTCTCAAGGTCTACGCCATCGGTTCTTGGCGATATCGCGTGCATCTTGAAGGCCTCGCAGTCGGTGCGACGATGCGCGAAGAAGGCAATCATGCCGCACGGCTTATTATTGACAGGCGCGTTCGACGGGTGATCTATGACGCGAACGATCGCGGCCTGCGTCTCGAAGTCGATGGTCACGCTCTGCACTTCGGGTCCCAAACGGCAGGCGAAGTTCGATCAGGTACGCCTGCTGTCCTGGTCGCTGTGCAAGTCGAAGTCGGCGATACGGTGGTGCCCGGACAGCCACTCGGTCTGCTTGAAGCCATGAAGATGGAGATCGGCTTCAACGCCCCGGTGGGGGGGACGATTAAAGAGGTCCTCGTTCAAAAGGGTCAGCAGGTTGCCGCAGGCGACGTGATCCTTGTAATCGAAGAGTCCGCGGCTGATGAAAATGATGGCCGTCTGCGCAGTCGCCTATCATTGCCCGAACAAGTCGATCCCTTGGCGCTGCTCTTTCATCCCGAAGAAACGGAAGAGGGTACGAAGCCGCTCGGTATACCCGATCTTGCTGCGGCGGAGATCACTGACCTGCGAAGTCGTCGCGGCGCGATCGATGCGATTCGAGATGAAGTGCGTCGCGTACTTCTCGGCTACGACGCGAACCCAGGCCGCGCGGAATCGCTCACGGCGTTCCTCGAAGCACCGCTCCCGGAAGATATCTCTGAAAGCTTCTCTCGCGAACTCGCGGAAATTCGACACGAGGTCGCCGCCTTTGCAGACGTCGAACTCATTACGATCCGGTCCCCCTCCGCGTCAATTCCTGGCGAATCGGGACCCTCGAATCGGGCACGCCTGCAAATGTTTCTGCGCCGACTGGACGCAGAAGGCGCCGGAATCGACGAGGGCTATCTCGAGTTGATGCGGTCCGCCCTGGTGCACTACGGCATCACGAACCTAGGTGACCTCGACGCGCTTCGTCGTGCAGTCCTGCGCATCCTGTCTTGCCAAGCGGATAAGAAGCTTCGGCTGTCCTTGATATTAGGTGTCCTCCGCCGTATCACAGCGATCGGTCAGAGCGGAATTTATCTCGGGGATGATGACGAACTCGCTCGTGCGCTCAACCGAATTGCGCGCATGCGACCACAGGTGACAGATCCGGTCGCGGATGCGGCCCTCGAAGCCAGCTATGTCCTCTTTCAACAGCCGGGCATTGAAGAGCGCGCGAAGCGTTCCTCACGAACCGTTGAAGAATGGCTCGCGCAGGCGGAAGTGGACGTCGTCGCTCCGCCTTCAGGGGTGTTGCTCGAAGTGGCTTCTTCGCCTCGCTTGGTCTTCGAGCGAGTCGGCAGATGGATTGACGGCGAAGAACCGAATCGTCGGGCAATCGCACTCGCGGCTCATGTACAGCGTCGTTATGCCCCGGCACGCCCGGATGCCTATCGCGCGGTGCGCGTGGACGACGAGCCGATTCACTGCGTGGAATACCGTGGCAAGGGTGTGGTGTTGGCGGCGACCGGGATCGCGACCGACGCATCGATGTGGATGGACCGATTAGTTCGGGGGGCAGCAGAGCTGCTCGCGCATGATCCGAAAACGCCCATTATTGCGCTCGAATATTTGATCCCAGCAGATACGGAGATCGATTGGAGTACGACCTTAGCTGCACTCGAGTCGACCTATCGCGACGAGGGGCCCGATGCGCGGATGACGATTGGCTTGCTCACGCCCGACGGCGAGGGAGATGTCTACCGGACGCTGGTGCGGCGGGATGGTCATCTTGGCCAAGCTCTGGAATTTCATGATCTGCATCCCGAAACGGCCACGCGAATCGGCATCGGTCGTTATGCGAACTTCGAACTAGAGCGCCTGCATTCAGACGAAGGGATCTATGCGTTCCATGGTCGTCCGCGGTCTGCGCCCGGGGACGAACGTATTTTCGTGCTGGCTGACGCCCGCGATCGTTCGCCGGAGCCTGGTCGCGAGCTCCATCATCACCTCGCGACTTTTGAACGCGTGTTCAATCGTGCAGCACGAAGGCTGCGGACGGTCTTGCAATCGCATGATCCGCGCCGTCGTTTGCAATGGAACCGGATCGCCATCTTTGTCGCGCCACCGGTCTTTCTGGATCTCACTGTCGTCAATGAGGTCACGCGCAGGCTTGCACCGGCGACCCGCCATCTCGGTCTTGAGAAGGTGCTCGTCCGCATTAATAGGCTCGACCGCGAAAACCCAGAAGCACCACCCGTTGCCCACGAATTAGTGATCACTGATACGGGCGAACAGCTCGAAGTAGATTGGCGCGCTCCACACGACAACATTCTGATGCCGGCACAGGAATACGAGCGGAAGGTCGTAGCGGCCCGAAGGCGTCGCCTGATCTATCCCTATGAGATCGTAAAGATGCTGACAAGCGAGTCCGACGACGGTTCGCGCGCGGTGGGGAGCTTTGAGGAATTCGACCTAGACCCGGCAAGCGATCGGCCGAAAGCTTTTTCCGTCGAGGGACGACCCTACGGAAAGAACATATCCGCCGTGGTCTTTGGTTTGATCAAGACCCCCACGGAGAAGGTGCCGGAAGGCATGCTCCGTGTGTTGCTTCTGTCGGATCCGACTATGGGTATGGGGGCGCTTGCTGGGCCCGAATGTGACCGTGTCATAGCGGCCTTCGACCTGGCTGAGGCGTTAGGCGTACCTCTTGAATGGGTGCCGGTTTCGTCGGGCGCAAAGATCGCGATGGATTCGGGGACGGAAAATCTCGACGCAACGGCTCGAGTCGTGCGACGGATCGTGACCTTTACGCAGGGTGGCGGTGTCGTGCACGTGATCGTGCAGGGCGTGAATGTTGGAGCCCAAAGTTATTGGGATGCTCTCTCGACTATGCTCATGCATTGTCGTGGCGTGCTCATCATGACGCAGAACGCATCGATGGTACTCACGGGCCGCGCAGCCCTTGAAGCTTCGGGGGCGGTTTCCGCGGAAGACGAGATCGCGATTGGTGGCTTCGAGCGGATCATGGGCCCGAATGGCGAAGCGCAGTATTTCGCGCGCAATCTCGCGGATGCCTACCGCATTCTCTACGACCACTATCGTTACACCTACGTCGTGGCGGGTGAAACTAGGCCGCGTCCCTTCGTGACGACGGATCCTCCGGAGCGATCGATCGGGTACACGAAGATCGACGCTGAGGATGCGGACGGTCTCGCCACGATCGGCGAGCTCTTTGATGACGAAACGAATCCCGGACGAAAACGCCCGTTCGCTATGCGTGCGGTCATGAAGTCGATCGTTGATGTCGACGGCGGTCATCTTGAGCGCTGGAATGCTTGGGTCGGAGCGGAGACGGCGATTGTTTGGGACGCGCATGTGGGCGGAAAACCGGTCTCTCTGATTGGTATCGAAAGCCGCAACGTGAACCGAGACGGCTATCACCCGGTCGATGGCCCCGAGGCATGGAACGGCGGCACGCTCTTTCCTCAGTCTTCGAAGAAGGTCGCGCGTGCAATTAATGCCGCGAGTGGGAACCGCCCGGTCGTCGTCCTTGCCAACCTGTCTGGCTTCGATGGCTCGCCCGAGTCACTTCGTAAGATCCAGTTGGAAAACGGCGCGGAGATCGCTCGCGCGGTCGTAAACTTCCAGGGTCCGATCTACTTCGTAGTGGTCTCGCGCTACCACGGCGGGGCCTATGTGGTCTTCAGCCAGGAGCTTAATGACAACATGCAGGCGGTCGCCCTGTCGGGTTCTTACGCGTCGGTGATTGGCGGCGGACCCGCGGCGACGGTTGTGTTTGGTCGCGAGGTTCGAGCGCAGGCCCTCGATGATCCGCGCGTTAAGGAGAAGACAGATCTCGTGCGACGACATCCGACGGAAGAGAATCGTGCGACCCTCGAGGCGGTGTTGCGTGAAGTGACCCTTGAGAAGCAGGCTGCGACCGCGGCTGAATTTGATGCGATTCATTCGGTCAATCGCGCCGAGCAGGTGGGTTCGCTCTCGGCGATTCTTGAGCCCGCAGATCTTCGACCAAAGATCGTCGAGGCGCTCGATGCCTTCGAGCGGAAGGGCTGACCCCGCTGCGGGATCGGCTGCTCGACCTTTTGTTAGGTGCGATGATCGGCTTGGCCGGCTTTGTCGGGGTGGAGGCGTCGCTTCGCTTCGGTGCAGCCTTCGGTCGCGCTTGGTTCGCGTTGGGACTCCCCAGAACGCGCCGAGTGCTAGAGCAGCTCGATGCCGCCTTCCCGGACCGCACAGCAGCAGAGCGTGAAGGTTGGGCTCGGGAAGTCTTCGAGCATCTCGGCCAGGGGCTCTCAGAGCTGATCCTGCTCTCGGGTCGCCACAGGGCCTTCATACTCGATCGAGTCGAAGTAGAAGGTCTTGAGCATCTCGAACGCGCTCAAGCCGAAGCCGGGGGAATGGGGGCGGTCGTGATTGGGCCGCATCTTGGGAACTGGGAACTGGCTGCCGCGAAGCTGGCCGAGCTCGGAGTTTCTGTGTCGGGGGTCTATCGCGATGCGCGACAGCCGGCGCTTCAGCGCGCGATTTTGCGTGTACGTTCGGCGACGGCTCCTGTGCTCTCGGAAAAGAGCGATCCGATTCAGTATATCGCTATGGGTCGGCTCGCCGGAGTGCAGTTCGTTCGCGCACTCAAATCTGGTCGCAGCGTTCTCGCTCTGTTGGATCAGCATGCACGGGCAGGCGAAGGCCTTCTCGTCCCCTTTTTCGGTCGTCCGGCAAGTACACGCTTCGGGCCACTCAAACTCGCCGACCGAGCCGGCTCGCCGGTGCTCTTGGCTTTCGCACGCCGCCGCCCAGATCGCCGGCGCCATGTCCTGACCATTCATCCTGCACTCCAGCTCGCGCCGGGAGCTTCCGAAGATGAGGAAGTCCTCCGGCAGAACCTAGAAAGGGTGACTGCCGAACTCGAAGCAGAAATTCGGACTTCCCCCGGTCAATGGATCTGGACTCATCGGCGATGGCGCGAGCCAGCCCAATCGGACGCGGCGGACTGACGCCTCGCCGAACCCAGATTGCGGCCGAAAGGAAGCCTTCAAGAGATGTCCTGTGGACGCGTCCAATCGTAGAATGCTAGGCCTAACGCAGAAGCGATCCGCGGCTAGCACCTTGCTGCTGTCTTTATCTCTGACGCCCTAGATCACTAGATCAGGCGCTACGCGTGATTGCTTCGAGACGAAGACTCGGCTCGTCGGATCCTCAAACTAGCGAAACTAATTAAATGATCGCATCGCGGAGAACCATCGGTCTAAGCCGCGGAGCTAGGCTTCGCGGCCGTCTTCTTAGTCTGGCTGAATCGGGCTTACGTCCATGTCGGGCTCGGCGACGATGACCTGGTTGCGGCCGCCATCCTTCGCGGCATAGAGTGCCGAGTCGGCGTCTGCGAAGAGCTGCCTGCGGTCGCCGGCAAAGAATGCGACGCCGATGCTGACGGTGAGGGGTTCGCGTTCGTTCGGAATGTCGGTGACAAAATTTGTTTCCTCGACTGCCTGGCGAACCTTCTCGCCTAACGCTGCCGCGCCTTCCAAATCCGTGTTGATCGCGAGTAGAGCGAATTCTTCACCGCCATAGCGCGCTAGAAGGTCTGTTTCGCGGCATGACTGGTTCAAGACCTCTGCAATGCGTCTCAGGGTTTCGTCGCCACCCGCGTGGCCCAGCCGATCGTTCCACTTCTTGAAGAAGTCGATGTCGATGAGGATGAGACAAAGCGGGTCTTTGGTACGACTGGCGCGTTTGCATTCGCCTGCGATTGCTTCCTGGAAATAGCGATGATTGTGAAGCTTGGTGAGGCCGTCTGTAATAGAGAGCTGTTCGAGAACCAGGTTCACGTTTGACAGCTCCGTGTTCTTCGCGACGAGTTCTTGGTTCGCGGATTCGATCTCGCGCCGGTTGTCTTCGAGTTCGCGTGCGTTTCGCCCGAGGCCGCGGCTAATGTCGTTAAATGTTTCAGTCAGCAAGCGGACTTCGTCAGCCGAGGTTTCTGCGGTGTCGATTTCGACTCCGCGTTCACCAGCCGAGAGTCTCTTAGCAGCATCAGAGAGCGCGCCTAATGGCCGAACGATCGATCCAGCGATTCGGAAGGCAATCAGACCAACGGCGAGAACCATTGCGAGGTTGAACCAAGCGACGCGGCTCATGGCCCTCACAATCGGAGCGAAGGCTTCTTCGTAGAGCTGCTCGATCACGAGGGTCCACTCAAAACGAGGGAAGGGTTTACTCGTACCGATCACCTGTTGGCCGAGGGAGTCTTCGTAGTAGGCGACTGAAGCGTGTTCACGCTCGACGCCGTCGCCCTGAAAGGTTATGTCAGGAGCCACGCCGGGCGGCGGGTTCAAGAAGCTGCTACTGCGATCGACGAGATAGATTTTCGTTGAACCGCCGAGTGAGGCGCTTTGCAAGATGGGCGAAATGCCTTCGAAGTCGAGCACTGCGAAGAGTCGAGCGGTCGTGCGGGCCTCCGCATTTCGCATGGGGACGGACGCAATTTGAACCAGGCGACCGCCGAAGCGGTACGCATCGGAGATCTGGGTGTGTTCGTCTGCGCCGAATTTATCCGCAAAGAAGCCATCTGGGAGCGGCTCGGCTTCGATTCCGTCACGAGCCTTCCCGACCTCGACGAGGGGTACGCCTTCCGGCGTCGCGATCGCGAGGCGCCCAAATTGCGGGAAGCTCTCGAGGACATATCGAAGGTATTGCTCGGCTTCGTTGCGGGCTTGCTCGCCGCGCCGGCCCTCTTGTTCGAGGCGCGGGGCTGACTCGGTCAGGATCGCGCTGCTCGCGAAGACTTCGATTTCGCGGGCGCGGAGCGAGTACCACTGATCTAGTTCATTCGCGACGCTTGCAGCGAGCTGGGGAAAGCGCTGGTCGACTTTCTGGCGCAGGAAGCCGTCCAGGGACTGCATCGAGATCCAGGAAGCCGTAAGCGAGCTGATCACCGTCGCTACAAACACGAGTAGCGTGATACGGGCGGCAAGACTGCGCAACGGGTTGGTCATCGGATCCAGTACGCGGCTCGGAACCGCATGGCTCGGAGAGAGCGGAGGTCGACTCGGGTGAACGCAGGTGCGGGCACTCGATGTTTTAACGCTCATCGGCCTGCTGAGGAGCACGCTTGACGCAAGTCACCGATGTAACGCGGGAATCCCCCTGGGGCACGCGTCTGATCGTAATCCCGATCTGAAGTGCCTCCGCCCCTGCGATTGCGGCGCATAGGCGGGCTGTGTGATGATTCCCCGACACCGCCCCCCAGCCATCCCGGAGCCCCAAGTGTCCCTTGCCGACTCGGAAAATCTCTCGAGCGCTAGAAGAGATCTGTCCCCAACACCTCCGAGCCCCCCCGCCCGCCCATCTAAGGCGCAGGCGGAGGAATGGGTTGCATCCGCCGTCGACGGCGTCGCCGCAGAAGTGGCTTCTGCGAATGATGCGAAGGCCAAGGGCGAGACGATTGACCCGAGTGCGCGCGAAATCGCCGGCCTCGATCGCGAGCAGGCAGAAGCCCTCGGCGTTTGGCTCCACGAAGCGGAGATCCGCGACGTTCTCTGCGAAGGCGCCACGGCGATCAAGACCAAAGTGACAGGAAATCGGGTCACGGTCTCTCGTAACATCTTCATTCCACTCACAAATTTGTGTCGCAACCGCTGCAACTACTGCACCTTTGCAAAACAACCTGGGTCCGCAGAAGCGCATACCTATTCGATCGATGAAGTCGAAGAGGTCGTGCGCGGCGGCATTTTGACCGGTTGCGTCGAAGCGCTCATGTGTCTCGGCGACAAACCCGAGATCGCATATCGTAGTTACCGGGACCAATTGGCCGCGCAAGGTATGTCGAGCACGACAGACCTTATTGTTGAAGCGTGCAAGGTTACGTGCGAAAAGGGCATGCTCCCGCATACCAACGCCGGCATCCTGAATCGCGAAGAGATGGAACGGCTTAGACCGTACAATGCGTCTATGGGTCTCATGCTTGAGACGACCAGCCGACGCCTGCGCGAAAAGGGTGGCCCGCATTTTCATGCACCGGACAAAGAACCCGCGACGCGCATCAAGATGCACGAAGAGGCTGGCGAATTAAAGATTCCCTTTACGAGCGGCATGTTGCTCGGAATAGGTGAGAACGACGCCGAGCGAATTGACACGATCTGGACGATTGGAGAGATCGCGCGGCGCTACGGCCATATCCAGGAAGCGATCATTCAGCCCTTCCACCCGAAGCCTGGCACCAAGATGCGCGCCGCGTCACCCTTGGATGACGACCGAGTGGTTGGATGGGTCGCTCTTTCGCGACTGCTGCTTCCGCGCGAAGTCCACGTTCAGGCCCCGCCTAACCTAGGCGCTGAAATGCTGCCGCGCCTGCTGCGCGCCGGCGTTGACGATTGGGGCGGCGTTTCGCCGGTCACCGTCGACTTCATCAATCCTGAGGCTCCGTGGCCCGCTTTGCGCCAATTGCGCGAGGACACGGAAGCTGCGGGCTTCGAGCTTTTTGAACGAGGGCCGGTCTATCCGGACTGGATCCTCGAAAGACCTGATTTCTTTGACCCGAAAATTCGGGCGCTACTGCCAAAATATGCCAACGACGAGGGCTACGCAGAGCGAAATGACCAGTCCGAGGAGGCCGCCTAGCATCATGCTCGATCAACTATCTGCCGCAATTACCCCCGAAGTGCGCGCCTGCCTCGAAGGTGCGCTCGAAGGAAAAGAACTCACCAAAGAAGATGCTGAGCGACTGCTTGGGGCGACCGGGATGGATTTCCACGCGCTAATCGCCTCAGCCGATCTCGCACGCAAGCGCGATTGCGGCGACGACGTCAGTTATGTCGTTTGCCGAAACATTAATTTCACGAACGTCTGTTATGTCGGTTGTTCTTTTTGCGGATTCGCCCGCCACAAGGATGACAAGGACGAGGCCTTCGATCGCAGCCACGAAGAAATTCTGCTGAAGTGCAAGGACGCCATCGAGCGCGGCGCGACGGAAGTGTGCATCCAGGGCGGCATCCATCCCAACAAGGATCATCACACCTACCACGACATTCTGACGGCCATCAAAGCCGTCTACCCCGACCTTCACATCCACGCCTATTCGCCGGAAGAAACTGACTTCGCGCATAAGAGGTCCGGTATGGAATTGCCGGAGTATCTGAAATGGCTCGTCGACGCAGGCCTCGGCACGATGCCCGGCACCGCAGCCGAAATCCTAGACGACGAAATCCGCGACATCCTCTCGCCTAACAAGCTGAAGACGGATCGCTGGGTCGAGATCATCAAGGCCGCCCACGGAATCGGCCTACGATCCACCTCGACGCTCATGTACGGCCACATCGAAAAGCCCCGCCATATCGCGGGCCACCTCGATATCCTTCGTGAAATTCAAAAAGAAACCGGTGGCTTCACCGAGTTCGTTCCCCTCGGCTTCATCCACGAGCGGAATCTGCTCTACAACCTCATGGGCTCACGCCCGGGCCCGACCGTCGAGGAAGATCTCCGGATCATCGCCGTCTCGCGTCTCTTTCTCCGCCCGCATATCAAGAACATCCAGGTCAGTTGGGTCAAGATGGGCCACAAGCTCGGGCAGATGGCGCTCTGTTCCGGCGCGAACGACTTCGGCGGCACGCTTATGGAAGAGAGCATCAGTCGAGAGTCGGGCTCCGAACACGGGGAGAACACACCGCCCGAAGAGTTCCGCCGCTTGATTCGCGAACTTGGTCGCGTCCCGGTTGAACGGACGACGCTCTACAAGACAGTCGCGCGCTTTGAAGATCCTGAACTCGATCCGCCGAGCCTCGAGCCCGAGCAGAAGGAAGTGGATATTTCTGGCCCGGGAAGATGGCGGAAGAAGCTCGAGGCTGTGCAGCCGGCTGTTATGCCGGTGGGTGGGCTGCAGTAGCTAGTTTCGCCAAGCAAGCCTACTGCGTTCGAATGGGGCGAGACCTTGGATTGATCATCCCGCGCAGGGCAAAGCCAACGTTCCGGGAAGCATATAGAGGGACCGAATTGATCACACGGTCGCGGTCCCCCGGCGGCGCGTCGATCACCGCTTCGATGGTGCGTACCCAATTTCGAACAAGGTTCCTGTTTGGATCGGTTCTCCCGAGTGACTGGCGCCGCGCCTCGGCCAATTCGAGCGCTTCGTTGTATCGCCCGATGCGGAGCAAGCACCACACCTGTCGATAAGCGGCAAGAAGATTGTGCGGCTCGATCGCGAGGATCCGGCGATCGATCGCGAGTGCGCGATCGTACATCCCGAGGGTCGCAAACATCGTCGAGAGACGATGCATCGCGGGAATCACTCTCCCATTCCTCAAGGCTTCGCCCACCTCTCGAGTGAGCAGGGCGACGTCCGTTGAAGCGACTCCCCGAGAGATGGCCCAGATCGGGGCAGCGGAGATCGCTTGGGCCGGGCGAAAACCGCGCTCGAAATCGAAGGGCACTCCCTCTTTTTTATAGTACGTAGCGATTCGCTCGAGGTTCTCCCGGTTTCGGTCGTTGTCCCTCAGGTAGATCGCGGAGCGAAGCGACCGGAAGACTGGGATCCAACCGGCTGCCCCCTCGAGATGGCGCACGGTACTCGGGCTCCGCCTGCCCGGAATTGCCTCGATCGGAAGACCAGTGCCAAGGAAGAGATCGATTCCCTGCCGATCGAGCAACGCGTGCAGCCCCTCGCCGTCCGGACCGGGCACCTGGTTCGCGATCGCGAGATTCGCCTCCATCGCCTCGTGCGCGACGTTCATCGTCCCGCTCGACGACATCGTGAGTCCCGGCGAGAGCCAGAAACTCATGAATCCGCCGAGGGGATAGGGATTGTAGATCCGCCCCTCGACCCCGCTGTCCATGAGGAACCAGACCGCGTGTCCGCTGAATCGCCCGGGATAGTAGGGGGATGCGTAGTCCGAGGCAGGCGACCGAAACGAACGTGAGACCAACACCCAGTCTCCTACCCAAAAATGAAGGGCGCTCGCCCCCATCAACGCGAGGCAGATCAGGACTGCGGCGATTGGCCGCTGTGCTTCCAGGCGCGGCGTCGCGCGACGAAATAGAAGCGCGCCCCCAACGGCTAGGGGCAGCAGCACGAGCCATAGAAATCGGGAGGCCAAGATCGCCCCGGTCATCCCGGCAACCGCCAGGGCCAGAATGGCGGGGTCGATCGTACGATCTTGTTCCGGGACCCCGCGACGGAGTTCAGATAGAAGCCTCCGCGCTCCGAGCAGCGTCGCGACGACGCCGATCCAGCACACGATCCATGCCGCCCAAGTCGGCGGCAAATTGGCCTTGGGCCATCCGAATAGATTCGATGCACCCCATTCGTCAGAGACGGCGCTGAGGGCGAGGGTGTCGTCACCTGCAACGATATAGGCGAGATGCGCATCCCATCCCTGAGGATTCATCAAGCTCGCGATCAGCATGAGACCGCCCGCTAGACCCAGCTGTCGAGCACGGGCCCGATCACGCGTATCGACTGCGACGCCAGGTAAAAGTGGTAATGCAAACAGGCTCGCACTCACGCCTAGAATGAGCAGCGGACCCAACAGGAACGCGGCGTGGACATTCGCCCAGAGCACTGTGATGAGCGTGGCACTCGCAATCCCGAGTGAGCTGGGGCCTTCTCGAGGGACCACGAGCAGGAGCAGGACCGACAATGTTGCGGCTAGGCTGAATAGATCGGGACGGAGCTGGACCAGCCGGTAGGTAGATAGAAGGATGAAAAGCACGAGTCCCGCGCTCGCGGCTCGAGTGGAGGCGGTGACCTTCGCAACGAGAGACCAGCCGAGCAGGAGAATCACGGCAGCGATACTCGCGTGAAATACCCGCAGCCCTTGGAACCCGAACCTGGACTCGATCTCAAAAATCGCTAGCGAACCGAGCCACGAACTCGGGGAAGGCGGGCCTGGCGCTGCGAACAAATGCGGGTCCGCGGCGAGCAACGGCCCTTGGCCGGCGAAGGCTTCGCCGAGAGCAAGATGGATCCACGTGTCATTCGCGTAGATGGGCTGTCCGACGAGAGCCAGG
>Ga0115569_10001301_pt1 | contig 19299 bp, 16 predicted proteins | sample COGITO_mtgs_1205_2_FD_87295 | JGI IMG/M metagenome (GOLD analysis project Ga0115569, IMG submission 87295) | Pelagic marine microbial communities from North Sea - COGITO_mtgs_120503 | ecosystem: Environmental > Aquatic > Marine > Epipelagic | place: Germany:Helgoland, sampling site Kabeltonne... | reverse complement strand
GCCTGTACGGAATCCGCGTATTGACGCCCTTCACCGAGTGCGAATCGCGGACGCGCTGCCGGAAGCCTTTAGGCTCGAGCCTATCGACGGAGAATACGTATCCGCCGTTGGCGTCGGTGTAGTCGTAACTAACAACGACTCGCTTGCGTTGCGGCTTCAGTTCGGAGATTGCAGCGCCGTGCTGCGTTCCGCACTTGCACGGACCATGCATCCGGTGCCCGTAAGTTTCGCTGCCGTTGCTTATCTCGATACTGCCCGCGCTTTCTTCTCTCGAGCAGTGCGCCCATGCGCCGTCATCTGAAAGAAAGCCCGTGCAGCGTTCGCCCTTCTTGCGCTGCTTTGAATCGTGCCCGCCGCAGATAGGACAGGGCGATGCTGCGTTTCTGAATCGGAGGCTACGCCTTGAACAGAACCGTTATTAAAGGCCGTTTCTGTCGCACTCGTCGCCGCTGCGAGATCGTTCGTAAACGTATCGACCGCCGTCTTAAGCGCCTCGAAGTTCGAGTTGACTTGGTTGGCATCTGCGATCCCACTGTTCGCGAAGGAGTTCGGAACCGTGACGTCGAGTGCATTGGCGAGCGCCGAGAAGTTGGCGTTGACCTCAGCGGCATCCGCCACCTCTCCGTTCGTGAACGTGTTGGGGATCGTCACCTGGGCCTCAGCCAAGTCAGCCGCGCCGACGAAGCTCGCGAGCACCATCAGTCCAAGCGTTGCCCGAGACCGAACCGTCCGAATGGCCAGCCCAATCAAGACGAGTGCGAGCAGGCTAAGCCCGATTCCGTCGATTGAAGGAACTGCGGAAGGCGCAGCCCACCAAACCATGACGCCCCAGTTCTCGCCCCAGGCGGCAAGAGCAGGTGCGGTGTATAAGACGGCAGCGAGGAGCAGGAGTGTGGAGCGGAGAACGATTAGGGATTCCTTTAGAACGGTGCCCGATGGAGTCGCCATTAGACCAGAATAAGGGGGCGGAAGATAGGAGAATCTCGCTTCGTATACGGGGGCGATGAGATGCGCGAAGTCTAGAAATGGGGAGTAGCGAGCCCTAGGCCCTTAACAGACGATCCCGTACTTGGCCGGCGCGCATCCCTGGCAGGTGCTCTTGTTATGCATGTAACCGGCCAGCACGCGCTGATCGCATTCGCCGCAGACTCCGAAAAGCCGGCCATCTTCGAGGATGCCGAGGCATGCATCTTCAATTTCGGATTCAGATGCCGTGCAGGGAAGCTTCCCTTTTCCGCGCTGACTTAGGGGCCCCAGAGTCTGCCACATCCTGGGAGATCCAAAGCGGGTGGACTCTCGAGTTCATCCTCAGAAGGTGACTAACTGGGCAGCAAGAACTCCGAGATAGGGTTCGGGACAATTTCCCAATTCTCTCTACGGTTGGTTCACTAACGACCCATATAGAGACGAACTGGCTTCGCCTTGGGTTCGCCTAGAACGACTAGAGAACATCGAAAAAGTCGCTCGCCCTCTGCCCTGTGACCTTGTGCGCGGGCCACGGACACGGAGACGACGCAATCGGATTGTCGCCTAGCACCGTCACCCGTTGAATCACGCGATGCCCACCTATGTAGTCACTCACGGCTGCATGGAGCGTGGCTCGATTGTCCCATATCCCGAGATCCCCCGGACTCCAGCGGTAGCGACAACTGAACTGCGGCTGCTCGGCGAAGCGAAAGAGATATTCGAGCATCGCCTTCGACTCCGACGGCGAGAGCTGCACTATGCGGTCCGTGAAGATGCGATTCACGTAGAGACTCTTTCGCCCGCTGGTGGGATGAACGCGCACGACCGGGTGCTCGGCTGGCTTTACCGGCGGCGCGCCCTTCTGCGTGTGGAGTGCTGTTAGTCCTTCGAGCATTGCTTGCATTGGGGCAGAAAGGGTTTCGAATACTAACTGCAGATTCACCCACATGGTGTCGCCCCCCTTCGGAGCGCACTCGATCATGTTCAGAACGGAGGCGATCGGAGGCGAATTACGAAAAGTGACGTCCGTGTGGAAGACGTCCGCCGCGGGGTCGGTGTCGCTATCGAGCGCGACGACTTCGGGAACCTCTGGGTCGACGGACTGAAGTTGATTGTGACCCGGCTCAAGTTCCCCGAAGCGGAGCCCAAAATCTCGATGTTCTCGGGGACTCAGATGCTGGCTCGGGAAGAAGAGCACGAGATGTTCGTCGAGGGCCGCAGTGATCGCCTTGCCGAGATCTTCGTCCACCTTGCGCAGATCAAGGCCGTGAACTTCAGCGCCGAGTGCGCCACCAATCGGTCGGATGTCAAGGTTCGGAATCTGCATGGATCCTCCGCGGAGCATAGAGAGCACTTCGGGACGGAAGCCCGATGCCAAGAATCGGATTATGACGCGCCATCACCGAACCCGCCGGTACGATGATGTGATCGCTCACCCAGCGTGAGTCGAAGCAAAGCGCCTCGGCCGAGCGAGCGACGGCCCCGATCGACTCTGCGACGGACAGACGGTTGAAGTAGGGCAAGGCGATTTCGAGTCCCATCAATGTTCCTACCTTCAGCGATCTGTGTGGCGATCACCGGATGACGAGGATGATTGGCAGGTTCTACGGTCAGCCCAAGTTTCCCGGAGCGCCGGGACGCGGCGGGAGATTGCGGCCGGGGGCTAGCACTTCCATCGGCTGCCTTTCGGATTCGATCCGCTCGCGCAATCCGGCCGCGAGATCGGGCACGCCCCCGTCTCCGAGAATCAGCGGCGCTCCGGCTTCCCAGCCGTGGAGCACCATAAACATTCCACCTGCTGCGCTGAAGACCCGGCCCGTGATATCCCGGGCATCGAGCGAGGCAAGCCAGACGATGAGCGGCGCGATCGGTTCCGGGCCGGGCGCTCCCGGCGACCAGTCCGTTAGGCGTGTTGCCGCACCGGGAACGACGGCATTCACGGTGACGTCGTAGTCCGCTAGTTCGTCTGCAGCAGTGATCGTCAGTGCTAAAACGGCGGCCTTGGCTGCGCTGTACGCTCCCTCCCCTCGGAAGCCAGCAAGTGCGGCCGGTGAGCTCGTATTCACGACTGCACCCGCGACCACTTCACCCGCGTCGGCGCGCTCGCGCCAATGTCGGCCCGCGGCACGCAGTACGAGGAACTGCGCCTTCAAGTGAACGTCGAGGATGGCATCCCAATCTTCTTCGGAAAGATCGACGAGCATGCCGGGCCGATCGATCCCCGCGTTGTTGATGACCGCATCGACGCGGCCGAATCTCGAGACAGCTTGCTCAATCAGCGCGTCGGCACCCGAACGCGTCGCGATATCCGTGGGGACAGCCAACGCCTCGCCGCCCATAGCTTCGATCTCAGCGACGACTTCGTTTGCCGGTGCACTCGACGCTTCCCGTCCGTCAGGCTGAACGCCTAGATCATTCACGACAACGCGCGCGCCGGCGCGTGCGAGCGCATGCGCATAAGCGCGACCGATTCCTCGCCCCGCTCCGGTCACCACGACAACACGTTCGCTACAGCAAGCTTCTTCGCTCAAAGGTTCTCCCCTTTCCTATTCGATGGATCATCATCCACTGCATCCTCGAAAATTCCGGCCCGCTTCTCAAGTTTCGACATCACCGCTTCGATCTTGTGCCTACCCATCAGGCCAGCCTATGCGGCCATCTCGTTTGATAGCCCCTGCGAGAGGGGGACGAGAGCTGATTCATTCAACACCTTCTTCGCGGCGCGAACGGCATCGGGGCTCCGCTGCGCAATCCCACGCGCTAATTCGAGTGCGTCTTCTATTGGCCGGTCGCTGAGCTCGGTGCCAAGACCGATTTCGACGGCTCTGCGACCGTCGATTTCTTCGCCGGAAAAGATCAGCTTCTTCGCGACGTCGAGTGGAACCAGCCGACGCAACGCCTGTGCGCCAGAGAGGTCCGGCACGAGCCCCCACGAGATCTCGACGAAGGCGAGACGTGCATCCGGCGCGACAAATCGAATGTCCGCGCCGAGGGCTATATGAAGTCCGCCACCGAAGGCAATGCCCTCTACCGCAGCGATCACCGGAACAGGTAGTTCAACCCACGACCACGCGAGCTGCTGCGCGCGGTTCGCCCCTTCTGGGCTCAGATCGGAAGTCGCTTGCTGGATCGAATCACTGTCCGGATTCAAATCTCCCGTCGCCATCTGACCCAAGCTCGCCACGTCGACGCCGGCGCTAAAGGACCCGCCTTCGCCAGAAAGAACGACCGCGCGAACCGAGCGATCTTCGCGCAACCGTCTCGCCGTACCGAGAATCTCCTCGAACATCTCGGCGTCGAGGGCATTCTTTTTTTCCGGTCGATTCAGACGTACGTGCGCAACGCCTTCCGCAATGTTCACCAATACTCGATCACTCATCTCTCTTCCTCCAATCGATTGCCTCCTCACGAACTCGGAAGGTCAAGCCGGACTCGTCACTCGCCCGCAGAGGTCGACGCGGCGGCACGCTTGGGGGCTCGTCGCGGCTCCAACATGCGGCCCGGCGTAGCGCCTGTCGACTGACCCTCTAAATGCGTTGGCACACCTGCCACGACGGTCGCTCGAATCCCACCCCCCGATCGCGTAATGCGGGAGTGCCCGCCCGGAAGATCCGAAACGAAGGTCTCGGGCGACCACCTAACATCATCCAGACTGAATACCGCGAGATCGGCCGCGTATCCCACTTCAAGAATCCCACGATCATGGATCCCAAAGAGCATTGCGACCTCGGACGTCATCCGTCGGATCGCCTCTTCAATCGAAAAGTCAGCCCTTTCGCGCACGTATCGTTCGAGCAGCAGAGACGTGTCGCCGCCGCCGCACATCATCTGAACGTGCGCTCCGGCGTCACTCGCCGCACAGACGGTCGCCGGGTGGCTCAGAAGTTCGGCAACTCGCTCGGGAACGTAGGCCGTATCCGCGAGCGTAATTTGCGGGGACAAGTCATTCGCCAGAACCCAATCGGCCAACGCGTCCGAGGGATGTTGCTCGCGACTCGCAGCGTAGTCCGCCAAGTTCATTCCGATAAACGACTCGAGCTCGGGTCGAGTTACCCCGCGGAAGACAACTCGATCCGGTCGGTCCTTGGGAAAGAGCGAAGGCTGGCCATCGTCCCATTCGGCTCGCGCGCGTTTTCTCCACTCGCGATCTTCGAGGCGCTGTCGTTTGTCATCTGCCGCAGCGGAAACGATTTCATTCCAAGCGGGCATCGCCATAAACACAGCCGTCTGGTCGAAACTCAGATTCACATCGAAAGGTCGCGGCGAGACCTGGGGGAATACCCCGGGTCCTTCCAATTGGGTTCGTGCGGCCTGAGCCAGTAACGGTTCTATGTGATCCGCGTTGTGGTCGCCGATATAGAGCTGTGTCCACGTGGCTGGAATGCCAGCCCCTTGGCATAACGAATGAACGCGCTCGATGTCCTCCATCTGCGTCTCGAGCTGCATGAGTCGGGGCACGAACTCAAACACCCCTCGACCCCTCGCAGCCATTTCGCCGACTAATACTCTGAATTCGTCGTCGTCGGCCGCACGACTCGGCACGGGACGCCCCGCGCGATCCGTATCCAGAAAAGAGGTCGAAAGACCGAATGCCCCCGCGGTCAGGCATTCCCGCATCAGCGCAGCAATCGCCGTGCGCTCCGCCTCGGTCGAAGCCCTTTCATACGACTCCTCCCCAATCACATGAAGCCGTAACGCCGAATGCCCGACGAGCGGCGCGACTTGGACGGCTGCGCCCCGCGCGTCAAAGGCTCTTCGGTATTCGGGCCACGTTTCCCAGCTCCATGGAATCCCGGCTTCGAAGGCCTCGTTAGGGAGGTCTTCTATGAAACAAAACATGTCCGTAAGGGAGGCCCGATTCTCTTTCTTGAGCGGAGCAAGAGAGAGTGAGCAATTTCCGGTCACAACCGTCGTGACGCCATGGCTTGGAAGTGGATCACAACCCGGGTCCCACCAGAGCGCGGGATCGACGTGGGTGTGTCCATCGATAAAGCCAGGCGTGACGAAAGCTCCGGCCGCGTCGATTTGCCTTTCGCCCTCGGGCTTCAGATCGATGCCGATCTCGGTGATGCGTCCTGCGCGAACGCGCAGATCGGCTCGTCTCGGCGGCGCGCCTCTCCCGTCAATGACTTCGCCGCCCCGCACTAGAAGGTCGCCCATGTCTGTCCCTCTCCATCTCGACCAAGTCGCCAAACGGTCTGCTAGAACCCACCCCGCTGACCACCGGTATTGGCAAGGATCGCGACGGAGATTCAGGTTGTTCAGGTCCGCACCCGGCTCCAGGTTGATTCCCGAATATGAGTGGCCTTCGCCGAAGACGGACTCGATGGGATCAACAATAGTCCCAACTATCTGCTGTTACGAAGTCGCGAAACCGGAGCTAGAAGCAAGTGAAATAGCCGAAACCAAAAGTGCCGTTGTCGAGCCGCTGGATAGGGTGCTTCCAGCCCCTTGCACCAGCTGGCCCGCTGCCGGTCGAACGCGCGATCGGCTCGATCGGGAGGAGTTTTTTGTGGTTGATCTGGGGGGAGGCATCGGATTTGCCAAAAATCACCTAAATGATCGAAATCGATGGTAAATTTGCAGGTTCTAATTCAGTCGTACCATCCACTTGATCGTCCCACAGCGTTCAGATCCAAGTGGTGGTCAAGACGCTCGACGGCGCGCACGGGTTTATGCAGCCGATCGATCGCGAGATTTACGACTACGATGGAAACGGTGAGCAAACGTCGAGCCTAGATGCAGTGAACGATCCGTTCATAGATCTCGAGTGAATCACCACGGCGAGTTGGCGCGCCGACCGCGATCGGACACACTCAGCTCATGCTAAATCGACTTCGCCGCCCCCTCCTCTATCTCCTCTCGTTCCAGCTCTGCGCAGCGGGCTTCCTGCATCTGCTGAACCCAGACTTCTTCGTGGCCATCATCCCCGCGAGTCTTCCTAACCCCGAATGGCTCAACCTGATCTCCGGCCTCTTCGAGATCGTAATCGGCGTTTACCTCCTTGAACCACGCACCCGCGTACTCGCCGCATGGGGCGCGATCGCGCTCATGATCGCGGTCTTCCCTGCGAACGTGAACATGATGCTCGAAAACATCGGTCCCGACGGACCCGGCTCGGGAGATCCTTTCACCAACTGGGCTCGACTACCCTTCCAGTTCGTCCTCATCTTGTGGGCTTGGTGGTTCACGCAGCCCGATCCCGAATAACACCTGAGCGGCGATCGCGTTAGGCGAAGGCGCTCGTCAGAGCGAAGAGCAGAGATGTCCGCCGTCTACGACGATTGTCGAACCTGTCATATAGGTCGATGCATCCGAAGCGAGTAGCAAGAGCGGTCCATCCAGATCGTCGAACTCTCCGTAGCGTCGCTGCGGGATGCCCTTCCTAAACTCATCTGAACCAGGACTCTCGAGGAGTACGCGGCTTACGTCCGTGAGGATGTAGCCTGGTGCGAGGGTGTTCACGCGGATCCCTAACTTCGCGGCTTCGAGGGCGAGGACTTCGGTCGCCTTGTGAAGACCTGCCTTAGAGATAGCGTACGGGAACTGGCCTTTAATCGTGCGGCTTGCCGTGATCGAGCCAACATTCACGATATTGCCGCCCTCCTGGTCGTGAGCCTTCACGCGTTCGGCGTAGAGCTTCGCGCCTAACCAGACACTCTTGAGATTCGTGTCGAGAACAAAGTCCCAATCCTCTTCATCGATCATGTCGAAGGTCTTGGCGCCAGCTTCGACCCCCGCGTTCTGGATCAGGCAATCGAGCCGACCTGCCAGCTCCCATGCTCCATCCAAGAACTGCTCAAGGCTCTCACGGTTCGTCACATCGAGGGGAAGGCCGATCGCCTCGCCCCCAGCGGCCCGAATCTCTTCTACCCGCGCCTCAATTTTCTCGACTCGCCGCGCACCCAAAACGACGCGAGCGCCCGCGGAGGCCAGCACGCCAGCGAAATGGTGGCCGAAGCCCGAGGATGCGCCCGTCACGGCGATGGTTTGACCGTCGAGACAAAAGCGGTCGAGAGGCGTAGACATGAGTGGGCTTTCTGCCGGTCTATGGGGACCGAAAACAGGTTTAATGGACCAGATCGAGGCCGGATGCTACCGCCGGAGCCGCTCACCTGCGAGCGAAACCCCGGGTCACTCGCCTGCCAATGCGAGTCCTAATCCGAGGCGAATCATTGGTTATCCTTTCCTCTCGCTCCCGCGCCCGTCGGAGCACACCCCCGCCCACCGGAGAACTCATGGAATCCCTCGACGTCGTCATCGTTGGTGCCGGCCTGTCCGGAATCGGTGCAGCCTGCCACCTCGAAGACCATTGCCCGGGCAAGACCTACACGCTCCTCGAAGGGCGCGACGCGATCGGCGGCACCTGGGACCTCTTCCGCTATCCCGGCATCCGCTCCGACAGTGATATGCACACCCTCGGCTTCAGCTTCAAGCCCTGGAAAGAGCGCAAGTCGATCGCCGACGGAACTTCGATTCGAGAGTACGTGAACGAGACCGCCGACGAGTACGGCGTGCGTGACCACATCCGCTTCCAGCACTCGCTTAAGAGCGCAGCTTGGTCGAGCGAAGACAAGCAGTGGACGCTCGAGATCATGCGCAAGGACACGAACGAAACCATCCACGTCCAGTGCAACTTTCTGATGATGTGCTCGGGCTACTACAACTATGAACACGGCTATCGCCCCGCGTTCGAAGGCGCAGACGACTTCGAAGGCCAAATCATCGATCCGCAGTTCTGGCCCGAAGATCTCGACTACACAAAGAAGCGCGTCGCCGTGATCGGCAGTGGCGCAACCGCCATGACAATCGTGCCTAATATGGCGGAGGATGCCGAGCACGTGACCATGGTCCAGCGCTCCCCCACTTACGTGGTATCCCGACCCGCGGTCGATCAAATCGCGGTCTTCTTGCGGAAAATCATGCCCGAGAAGTGGGCCTACGCGATCACCCGTTTCAAGAATGTTCAGTTCCAGCGCCTCGCCTACAATCGCACCCGCACCAAGCCCGAGAAGGTCAAGGAAATGCTGCTCGGCATGGTCCGAACGGAGCTCGGTCCCGACTACGATATCGAGAAGCATTTCACGCCTAGCTACAACCCCTGGGATCAGCGCCTTTGCCTTATCCCCGACAGCGATCTTTTCAAGCAGATCAGCGCCGGCACCGTCTCGGTCGTGACCGACCACATCGACACCTTCACCAAATCCGGTATCCGCATGCAGGGCGGCGAGGAAGTCGAAGCCGACATCATCGTCACGGCGACGGGCCTCGAACTCAAGGTGCTAGGCGGCGTCGAGTTCACGAAGGACGGCGAGAAGATCGATTTTGCGCAAACCTGGAGTTACAAGGGCATGCTCTATTCCGATGTGCCCAATCTGATCCAGACCTTCGGCTATATCAATGCTTCTTGGACGCTCCGCGCCGACCTCACCTCGGAATACGCCTGCCGCCTTCTGAACCATATGGACGCCACCAACACAAAGGTTTGCGTCCCACATCTGCGCGAAGACGACATGGATATGCCCGCGCGACCGTGGATCGACGACTTCTCCTCGGGCTATATGCAGCGCACTATGCATCTCATGCCCAGGCAGGGAGATCACGCGCCCTGGATGAATACCCAAAACTACGCCGCTGATAAGAAGATGATTCGGAAGGCTCCGCTCGAGGACGGCCGAATCAGCTTCGAGAGTTAGGCCGCTCACCGCATAAGACGGACGGCTTAGGCGAGCCTAATCTCGGGCGACAGCGTCCGCTGCTCAGTCGAATCGCCGCACCGCGTCGAGCAAGGTCTCTCCGGATCCGAACCGAAAGACGAGGCCTACGTTCGCGCCGTAGACCATGCGGTTATCCGCTCGAAAAGGCGACAGCTTGTATTCCGACACGCCCACAGATCCACCAAACGTGAGTTCGATCGGAAGCTCGACAGGTAGCGATCGAGCTAGCCACCAGCGAACCTGCACGAAGCCCTCGGTATCCTCTGCGCTCGAGAACTCTTCCTCTGCGCGTTCCCAGCGAGCGCCGAGGGCAATTTGTACGTCTTCGCTCGCATACCAACCGGCCTGCCCTGTCACCACATAGCGATCGGCGTCTACGTCCGCAGTTCCGGGCACGTCGGAGACCTGCCTATGCGCGAACTCGAAGGAGAGCGTCCAGTCGACGGGGCCCATTCCGAGATCGGGATAGAAGATCGAAAACGCTGCGTCGCCCTTAAACTCTTCTGCATCGATCGGTCCGTCTCGTGAGAGTCGATCCCAACCACCCCCGACCGTAATCGAGCCAACCTTGGGATCGCGCAGAAAAAGTTGTGCGCCCACGCCTAACTTCGAGATTTCGTTATTGCCGCGTTCGAGACCATCCAAGCTTCTCTGTTGGTGACCGATCGCACCGCGAATCATTGCACGAGCGCCGAGCGGTCCAACGATCGGAACCGTCCCTACGATCTCTGCACTGGTCGAATGCCCCTCATGCTCCGGGATGGTTAGCGAACTCGTTGTCAACGCGGCGAAAGTGTCCGTCTTATCCTGGCGGAGGAAGTCGTAGTGGATTCCGAATCGGATATTCGGAGCGGCGACTGCGGGCTCCGCCGGCACGTGCTGGGCCTTCTCTTCTTCCAATCGAAGTGTCCGCGCTCGGATGGATTCGGCGCTTGCCGTCACCGGCAACGTAAGGGCTAACACGAATCCGAGGCCGACCGCGATCCCGACAGAGCGGATGACCTGCCCGCCGCGCACGCCTACTGCAAGGCGCCCTCCGAAGGGCTGAAATGCCCGAGGCCATTCAATTGCACAATTCAGTTTTGAGGCGGTTTCGGCGTTTTCCATGAAGGAGTTATCGACCGGTAACACGGGCGAGTCAAGCCTGGAATTGCCGATCGGCGAGGGTGAAAGCTAAGGGCCCTAAAAAGAGCGGCCAGAAGCCCTCACTCCAGCGTGACGTCAACAGTCCCTTCAGCCACCAGGCCCAAACGGGTCGTCACCGTCAAACGAATCTGCAAAGGACCCCCTTGGCCAATTTCGACCACGAACGGCAAGACCTCCGGCCCTTCGCCAGTTGTGTCGGCCAAGCCTCCGAAATCCCAGCTCCAGCCCTCGATCGGGTCGCGCTCGTCCGAGCTCGAACTGCCACCGCTCACCTCAACAACCCAAACAACCTCCAACTGGTCACCAATAACCTTAGTAACGATGTCAATGACCGGAATCGACACCGGTGCGTCGATGACATCGACCTGCATCATCGAAAGCGATTCCTGATCGGCGTTCCGCGCGAGCAGGGTCACGTCATAGACGCCCCCTTCCGTAAATGCATAGCTCGGGTCCTGCAGAGCGGAACCGGTCGAGGTCGGCGGGAAGAGCGAATCCCGAGTATCAAAGTCCCATCGCCAGCTGGTCGGCACTTCGCAGCCCAACCCGATCGGGTCAAGACACGTCTCGTCGACGAAGTCGACGGTGTCGCCTGCAACGACAGTCACAGGCGCAGAGAAGGAGAAGGAAGAAGTAAAAGCCGTCGCCGTATCCGTAAAGCGAATTGCATCGACGTAGGCTCGCGGCGGACGGGAGGAATTCCGAGCATTCGTAAGGCGAATGGTTAGCGTGAATACCTTATTCGCCGTTGGGCCCGGGAAGGCCGCAGCAACATCCAAGCTTGCTGTGCGAACGATCGTTACGCGGGTCGTCCCACCGTCGATTTGCTCATAACGTGTTGATCCGCCGCTGTAGGCGCCATTCTCAACATTCGCTGCTGCACTCGTGATCTCAACCGGCTGCCCCACTCCGTCCGTGACCGTCGCGGTCATTGCGTCCACCGCGAGACCCGCCGGCGGCTCTGAATAGAGAAGCGCGTAGTCGAACTCGAGGACCGTCGCCGTCGTAGGCAGAATGAAGTCAGCCTGAATGCCATTCTCGACCGTGAGCACCGGATCCGTTCCATCCGTACCGAGGCCATCTAACGCAGCCCACTTCTCACCATCCGTCGGCATACCGGCATCCCCAGCCCGCAGCGCCCGTCCGGAAGAGAGAGCAATGTGCTCCGCTTCCGGAGAAGCATCAGCTCGGAGTACCCTCCAACCTTGCGCGATTTCCTCCGTCGCGGTCTGGCCTTCGAAGCTCGGATCCAAGATCGTCACTGTGACCGCGTTCGCCTGAAGCGTCACGTCCATCAAGTTGGGATCGTTCGTGTCTTCTGCGAGGCCTTCGACCATCAACTCGACGTCGTAACGACCGATCACGCCGTACGTGTGCGTCGGGCTCTCGCCGTCACATACGCCCGGCGAATCCGGCGGAACGCCATCCGGAGCCGGGTAGACACAAGTTACGCCATCACCGAAATCCCAGTTCCATTTCACGATCTGGCCCACGGACTGATCCGCGAAGGTCACGAGGAGCGGCCCCGCAGCTTCACTCACATCCGCCGAGAACCCCGCGGCCGGCACGCCATAAGGCACCACATAGTCAAACGTCTCAACCGCAGAGACTGGCGGGCTGAAGCTGCCGAACTCGAATTGAATCGAATACGTGCCAGGCGCATCGAAGTCATAAACTAAGCTCTCGACATTCCCCGCGAAGACACCATCCACCGTCCACGTGATGAGGCCCGTTAGGCCGTCCGTATCCGCGCTTAGCGTCGCATTACCCGGGCCCACGCCGTTAACCGGAGTGACCGAAAGCGTGAGCGGACGAACTTCAATCAGGCCCATGACCGTGTCGGTCCCGACGACATTCGTCACAGTCTGCGTCACGTCAAAAACTCCAGCGGTCGTAAGCGTCACCACAGGACTCTCGTCCGAAGATATCACCGTCTCGGTACCATTCGTGAAGGTCCACTGCGTCGTCGTCGCACCGACGGCGCTGCTTACGCAGGTTGTCGTGAGTGGCGCGAAACCCTGGGTGCTTAGGCACGAGAAGCCGGCGGTCGGAATGTCGGCGATTTCGATAAAGCCATCAGATGTCTGAGTGCTGCTGCCGCGTGCTCCGGAGACTGTGAGCGAAACATCAAAGGTGCCAGCCGTCGTGTAGACAACACCCACCGGATTTGGGTCCGTGCTGGTTATGCCGTTTCCGAAGTCCCATAGATAGGAGTCGATATCGCCAGTCGAAGAATTAGTGAACTGAACGGTTAGGCCAGGCAGCCCGGATGTCACGTCCGCTTCAAAGCTCGCACTTGGCAGCCCAGCCAACGAGTCGTTCCCGTTCTGCGAACTGCAACCCACGCTTGCAAATGCCAGAAGCATCGCCGCAAAAAGCGCAATCGGTGCACGCCGCAGAGACTCACGCCGCGCGCGGGTCTCTGCAGGAATCGTGTCGGTCGGGTTGAATTGCTTTGCGAGATTCATCGAATGCTCCGTAGGCCGAGATCCGTCCACCGGCCCCTCCCGACCCGACGCGTTTACGTCAAATCCAAATGGGTCCCGAATGGAGGCGAAAGCCTGCTTTCGTGAGTGCTATGCAGGCTAAAATCGCGACATCCGTCTAGGAGAACACTCCTCGGCAGCCGAGAAGCAAAAGATATCCCAAATCGGAGCTAGCTCAACGCATTAAGTCGTCCATTGCCGGTTCCTGGACAGGCTGAGCCAGAACACCTTTGCACTTTTCTTGCCGCCCCGCGAAAGGGATGCCAAAAGCAACGACGCGCTGAAATTCAATCCTTCGCTTGCTTGGGGTCGACCGGGTTGTCACCAACCCAGGCCGTTCCTTCTCCGCCTCGGGCGGCACGATCCTTTTCATATTCAAGGATCGCCTTTTCAATTCCCCCGGCCATGGCGGGCATAAAGGTCGCCGCGTTCTTCGTCGCCCATTCCATGCTTCGCTTTCGCAAGCGATTCGAATCGTTGAGGGCCGGCATGACGTTTCGAGCAATCAACTCATAGCTCTTGCTCGTAGCTGCGGGGTTCGCACAGTTGTGAACGAGAAAGAGGATCGTGCCGAATCCACCCGATTGTTCCCGAAGTGACTCAATCACCAAGATCGCGTCATCCGGTGTGCCACAGGTGAGCTTCCCGAAAATAGGAAGGCCTGGCCCGGTCCAGGCATCAAGCATCGCATCCGTCGAACTCGCAAAGGGCGGCTTCGTACCACCGAGCGCCTCCATATAGTCTGCAAGCCGCAGCGTCCCGAACTCCATATCCGCTCGTGCCTGCTCCCGCGTCTCGGCGATATGCATGGGCACAACCAAGCGCCAATTCGAACGATCGACGGTCTGCCCGTGCTTCGCCGCGGTTTCTTCGCAGACCTGCCAATGCTTCGGCAACTGCGCATAGCCCTCGGGCCCACTCGCCGCGAGAGACAATAAGCCGGCCCCGTGCATACCTGCCGCGCTCGCGCCCGAAGGCGAGATCGCCGAGGCCACTGCGACTTCCGGGCTCGGCCACTGAAAAGGCGGCAACTGACTTGATGCCTCATTCAGCTCGAACCAATCGGTCTTCTTCGTGACGACTTCCCCGTGCAGGAGCGGCACTATAACTTCGAGCGCTTCAGCCATCATGCGGCGCTGCTCGTTCGGATTGAGGCCTAACATAAAGGCGTCCGTCACCAGCTGTCCGGGCCCGCAGCCGAGCATAACGCGACCACGTGTTTGATGATCGAGCTGAAGGATCCGATCCGCGAGCATGAGCGGGTTGTGATACGGAAGCGAAACGACGCCGGTCCCGAGCCGAATCCGTTGAGTGATCGCAGCAGCATGCGCGATGAAAAGCTCCGGCGACGGAATGATCTCATAGCCGCCCGAGTGGTGTTCCCCGATCCACGCCTCGTCATAGCCCTGCTCGTCCAGCTGCTTCACTAGATCTAGATCGCGATGGATCTGCTCCGTCGGATCTTCGTCAGCAGGATGGAAAGGCGCAATAAAAACGCCAGAGCGAAGCGGTCGACGGGAAGCATTTTCGGGCATCATCTTGAATCTCCTCAGCAGAATACAGTGCATCTGCTCGCAGAAGGTTGCGCTCACGTGGCGCCCAAACCCTCTCTAGGCGAGTACCAGATCAAGGCGCAGAGTAAACGCTCACACCTCGGGCGAAGGTTTCGAGCACGCCGACTTCACTGATCTCATCAACAGGCACCGCACCGGCATCTTTTTCGAGAACGACGAGATCAGCCTGTTTACCAACCGTAATGGAACCCTTCTTGTCCTCTTCGAAATATTGATAGGCGGCCCCGAGCGTCACGGCGTGGAGCGCATCTTCGAAGCTGATGCGCTGATCTTCTCCGAGCGTGACGCCCTTTCGCGTCTTTCGACCGACCGCTACTTCTAGTAAAAGCATAATGTTAGGTGGAACGACCATGGCGTCGTTATGGATCGTGAAATGGACGCCACGATCGAGGGACGAGCGAAGCGGGCTGATGCGCATAGCGCGATCGTCACCGAAGCTCTTGCGATGCCAGTCGCCCCAAAAGAAGGGGTGCGCGGCGAAGAACGACGGAACAATGCCTAGGCGCAGCATCTCGTCGAGTTGGTCGTCGCGGGCGAGCTGAGCGTGAATCGTGACGGAGCGATGGTCCTTTGACTCTCCGCCGAGGGCCTCGTCGATGCCTTCGATCATCAGGTCGATCGCCGCGTCGCCGTTGGCGTGCGCCAAAATCGGAACCCCCGCATCGAGCATGCGTTTCACGTGCTTCTTGTAGTAAGCCGGCGGCGTCATGGGATAGGCGACGTAATCGGCATCCGCGCCGGGCGGGCCTTCCGTGTAGGGTTCCGTGAGCCATGCCGTTCGTCCCTGAGGCGAGCCATCGAGAACAAACTTCACCCCCGCAACACGGACGCCATTCACGTAGTCCTGGGAGAAGCCGACCTCTGCAGGCGACTTCGCTTCATCAACCGCTCGAAAGACGGGGAAGACCGCGACATCCACCGCAAGCGGTCGTACTGCGCCTACGCCTCGAAGGCCGTTCGCCATTTCGACGGTCGAAGCGCCGTCCTGGATCGTCGTCACTCCGAAGGACGTGTTGTAGGCGATGGCCTTGTGCACCTGAGCTGCAAAGGCAGCAGGCGTCACATTCGCTCCAGCTGCCAACATTGGCGCAAGGATCAGATGGGCCGCCGTCTCTTCAAGGACGCCATCAGGAATATTCGTACCCGGCCGTCGCCGAATCACGCCCCCGTACGGATCCTCAGTGGATTCATCGAGGCCAAAGATTTCAAGCGCGCGCGAGTTGGATGTCGCAAGGTGACCCGAGACGTGAAGCATAACAACTGCATGCTCCGTCGATGCACGATCAAGGTCATCTCGGTTCGGGTGTCGGTTCTCTGCCAACAGCGAGTCGTCATACCCATACGCCATAACAAAACCGCCTGGCGGAATCTGGTCTTCTTCGATGGTCGCCTGAACTGCCTCAATGATGTCATCGATCGAATTCATGGGGCCGACCGGCGGCGAGGAGGCGTTCAGTAGATCAAGCATCTGCATAGCCATGCCCAGATGGCCATGGGCGTCTATGAATCCCGGAACGAGAGTGTGGTCGCCTAGCTCAACGACGCGCGTCGCGTCTCCTTCGAAGCACTCGATCTCGCGGCGCGTTCCTACTGCAACGATCTCTTTCCCCCTAACAGCCACCGCCTCAGCATCTGCATTCGACTCATCGACGGTATAAATATTTTCGCCATAAAAAACGAGATCCGCAGCTTCAGGCTTAGGGCCAAATGGCATGCCCGCACATCCTGCAAGCAAAAGCCCCAAGAGCAAAACGACCGCTGCTTGCGGAAGCATGCGCGATCCCAAATCAGTGTCTAGAGAACGAAAGGAATGAGACATACGCGGGAGACCTCCTGAATCCGTCGCTCTCGGCGACGGAGCAGCCAAGCATAGCCGGGCCTCCCTAGCCGGCGCTCGAAACACCGTTGAAATCCAGCGTCGAGCGATCGAACATAAGAATTCCCTTCCTGCTCAGGACTTTCTATGACCTCCTATCGACAGCGCCCCGACTGGCTTCGACGCCTGAATGATTTTGGCCCCGCCACAACAGCCACCCGCAGCATCGTTCCCCTCGACCCAGCCGAGCTACTCGCCTCTGCGCGAGAGACGACTGGTCTCCAAGAAGTAGGTGACCCGCATTGGATCGAGACCTTTGAGCGGCGTATTCGCTCCATCGACGAAGAGTCGAATGCAAACTTATTGGGCCGATTCCTGGCTCGGGCCGAGGCCATCCGGGTCCTCCACACCAAACTGAGGTTGCACGAGGCTTGGGCAAGAGAACCCGCCATTCTTGAGGAACCGATCGAGCGCCCGATCTTCGTCCTAGGCGCACCGCGCACGGGCACGACGATCCTGCTCGAGCTCCTCGCGCTCGACCCCGGACTCCGGGCCCCGATCGCTTGGGAAGCGCAGCACCCCCTGCCCTTCGAAGGCGCCGAGGATAAAGAGACACGGCGACGCCTAGCAGAGGCCGAGCACGATCTATGGATGGACATCCAACCGGAGCTCGCAACCTTGCATGAAATGAGTGCCGATTTGCCCTGCGAGTGTATTCATTTTCTAGCAATGGAATTCGGCGGTCCCTATTGGGCCATGCACTACAAGGCCCCTTCATTCACGGCTTGGGCGATGAACCAACCCGACATCTTGCCCCGCACCTACCATTTCCATCGACAGTTCTTGCAGACGCTTCAATACGGTCACCAACGGAAACCATGGCTCCTGAAATCACCCGGGCACCTAGCAACGCCCCAAGGCCTCTTCTCTGAGTACCCGGATGCGATTGCAGTTCACACACATAGAGACCCTCAAAAATTCGTTGGATCTGCTGCTAGTACGACTGCCATGCTGCACTGGCTGCGAAGCGATGACGTCGACCCAAAGATTTCCGGACAACTTGCGCTAGGCGGCTTCTCCTACATGCTGAACGGCGTGATGGATATGCGGAAATCCTCCGAGCTCCCGGACTCTCAATTCGTCGACAGTCACTATCTAGACCTCATCGCAGATCCAGTCGCCGCGATTCAAAAAATTTACCGGCTCGCGGAACTCGAATGGCCCAGGGGGCACGACGACCGAATTCGCGGCTATCTCCGTGACAAGCCGAAAGGGAAATTCGGTAAACATCAATACAGCCTCGATGAATATGGGCTGAATAGTCAGGCCATCGACGAGGCTTATGCTCGCTATGTTGAGTATTACGGAGTCGCGAGCGAAGGCTGACCGCAACTCCCGTCGTCCGGAACAGCCGATAATTTCCCCATCGAATGAAAGAGAACGCACGAGCCATGTCTGAAGAAGCAGTCCAAGTCAAAGCCGAAAAAGATTACAGCGACTATCAGCGAGGCCTGCAGGGCTGGATGGAGCGTCATCGGCCCGACCTCAAGAATCTCCGTGTTCATGACCTGCGCGTCCCGGAAGGCAGCGGGCACTCCAACGAGACCGTGTTATTCGAAGTTTCCTGGGACGGCGATTCGAGTTCCGAAACAGCGCGTTATGTTGCGCGAGTAGAGCCACCGGACGGAGGTGTATTCCCGGAACAATCCCCCGCCTGCAAAATCTCCGTCGAACTTCAACATCGAATGATGGATGCGATCGGCCGAACCGGAGTAGCCCCGATCTCTCCTCTTCTCCCCTTCGAAAATGACACCTCGATTCTTGGTCAGCCATTCTTCGTGATGGAGTTCGTTCCTGGCGTGACTCCGAAGGATCTCCCTCGATACTCCCAAGAAGGCTTCCTCGTCGACGCGTCTCCGTCTGAGCGGGAGCGCCTTGTTAAAAGTGGCATTCAAGCCATGGCGGCCATCCATACGCTCGATTGGCGCGACGCTGGACTCGAATGGCTCGACACGAGCGGCACCCCCTCCATGGGTCATCAGGTCGAGATCTACCGCAACTTCGCGCGCGCCGAGCTAAAAGGGCGCGAGCATGCGGTTCTCTTCGATGCCCTCGACTGGCTTGATAAGCACGACCCTAACGCGCCCGTTGGCGTGAGTTGGGGCGACGCCCGTACAGGGAACATGATCTTCGAAGACTTCGAATGTCGCGCGGTCGTCGACTGGGAGGCCGCCTCGATCGCACCCTGCGAGGCCGACCTTGGCTGGTGGATCATGTTCGACCGGCAGTCTTTCGAACAGATGGGCGTCGAACGACTCGAAGGCATCCCAACTCTCGAGGACCAGGTCGCCTATTACGAATCCTGTCGTGGTTCCAAAATCGCAGGCGACATCCACTACTGGGAAGTCTTCGCCGTCGCGCGTTTCTGCACTATCTATATCCATCTCGCCGACCGGATGGTAGAGGCAGGCCTAATGCCCGAGGAAAACAGCATGGCGGTCAACAACTTCGTCACAGACCAACTCGCAGGCATGATTATTAACTAACGTCGCAGGGCCCTTACCTTGCTGACTCTCGGCCGCGCGACCCGCGCG
>Ga0115569_10001293_pt1 | contig 19359 bp, 15 predicted proteins | sample COGITO_mtgs_1205_2_FD_87295 | JGI IMG/M metagenome (GOLD analysis project Ga0115569, IMG submission 87295) | Pelagic marine microbial communities from North Sea - COGITO_mtgs_120503 | ecosystem: Environmental > Aquatic > Marine > Epipelagic | place: Germany:Helgoland, sampling site Kabeltonne... | reverse complement strand
GGAACCTGGTCGCCCGGAGTGAAGCGATTTGTCTCGAGGGGAATCCCTAGGTGAACCTTGCGGTAAGCGCCGACGACTCCCTCCGGCGCGATTAAGACGGCTGAGTTGTAGAGCACTTCGGGTTGGACCGGGTCTCGCTCCTCCATCCCGAAGATTACGTGGATGTCGAGGTCTCGCGCGACTTTGGCAACAGTCTCAGTCGACGGGCCCGGAATCAATTCCGATTGGTCGAGGTGCCATGCGCAGGGGCGACTCTTCGAAGCGCACTCTTCACACTCTCCCCAGGTGTTAAGGGCGAGTTCTGGAAAAACGACCAGATCGCAACCCTGATGGGCTGCATCCCGGATTACGCCGATGAGTTTCTTCAGGGTGCCGGCTTTATCGCGTACGATCGAGTCGAAATTCACGCTACCGACGGTTACGAGCTTTGGATAGGCAGAATCGTTTACTGAGTGGGCCATGGTCCGGTTCTCGATCACACTTTGGGTGAAGCCGACCGAGAGCTCTGTTCTTCAGAGCCCTGAGGCGACGTCCAAAGCGTAACAGGGACGACGACGATTGCCGGAGAAGGCGAGGGGAAACAGCTTCCGTCGCAAGGCATCCCTGCGGTTCGGGCTTTGCTTGGGATTGGCAGCGGCTCGGGAGCGCAGTATCGCTACGTTAACTAGCCTGTGAGGACTTCATGAAAACAACCCCACTCGATGCACCTTTCGGTGCCCGACTGCATCTCGAGACCGATGCGCCCCTCGGCGCAGCAGATCGAGAAGCGTTTCGCCTGGCCTTTGCGAAGCATGGTCTGCTCGTGATCCAAGAGGGAAAACTGTCGGACGCGCGGCAGATTGAGCTTCTTTCGACGCTAGGTCGCGTCGAACCGAACGAGAGCGGTGATCCTATGCGTATGGAGGTCACGAACCAGCACGAACAGACAACTGCGCCCGAGGGTGAGCTGATCTTCCACTATGACTATGCCTACGACCCTACACCTATTTCGGGGATCTCTATGTACGGCGCGCTCATTGAGGGAGATGTTACACCTACTTGTTTCGCGAGTTCGTCGAGCGTGCTTTCGCGATTGTCTCAAACCCTGATCGCTGAGCTTCGTCATAGACGGGCGGCTCATAGTTGCTTCCTGTACCGACTAGACAAGCCTAATGAGCGGAGCATGGAGCCTGAAAGTTTGATCGCGCGTGGTCAATCGGGCTGGGGACCCGCCCACTTCTGGGCGCATCACCCTGCGATTCTAGCCAACGAATTCGGCATCGAATCGCTCTTTCTCTGCATTCAGTATACCGATCGTCTCATCGGTCTCCCACGGACTGTGAGCGATGGGATTCTGCAGGAAGTCTACGGCGCGCTCTACGACCCCACTTATATCTACACTCACGCGTGGCAGCCTGACGACTTGGTGGTCTGGGATAACTTGACTGTCCAGCACGCCCGTCCCGAGCCGCGTGATAGGCCTCGAACCCTTCGACGCTATCACCTGTCGGAGACGGACTTAACGGCAGATTACCTTCGTGTCGGGCGAGAGGCCGGGCTCGTCTAGCTCGAGCACTACGCCAGGGCTGGCTCGCCATGGCAGACTTGATGTGCGAACTCGGGTCAGAGCGCGAGGTGATCAGTTCCTCTGGGCAATTCGCCAAGCAGGCGTACGCAACGTCCCAAGTATGGCTAGATGTTCGATGGCGCACTCGAATTCGCCGAGTGCGAGATAGGAACCACCTCAGAGTTTTCAAGCGACCTAGGTTGCGGGTCATGATCCTCGGCACTCGCCTGAAGCCCTGGCAGGCCGCGATCACGATTGAGGACGCCGAAACCGATTTTTCATGCCGCTGGGCGCTTTCGTTTTTTCTCCCCGAGCTGAAACATTTCAACCATAGTTAAGCCGCCCCTAATTGGCAGCTATGTAGAGTGAAGACGACACGAGGAGGGCAGGGGAATTTCGAAGAGCACCACCAACTACGCTATCCCCATCGTGCCAGGCAATTAGAACTCTCGTTTCAACGAGACGGGTTCTCGCTTCATCGACACGGTACCTTCTCAATAAAATCGAGCATCAACGCCTTTGTCTCGGCGAGTCCCTGACTCTCAATATTGTTTCAAATGCCGTCCGCAGTTCGACTTTGGCCGTAATGCGAAATCGAGATGCTGATCTAGCGACCAACTAACCGCGGGAAATAACATGCAGGTAAAAGTCAAATTTCTGGACAACCTTCGGCAGGAGGCCAGTTTCGATGATTTCACTGTCATCAGCGATCAGCCAATTCGGTACAAAGGGGACGGGTCGGCTCCGGGTCCCTTTGACTATTTCCTGGCCTCTTCAGCACTCTGCGCTGCCTATTTTGCGAAGGCTTATTGCGACGCAAGAGACATTCCCACCGAAGACATGAGCATTATTCAGGACAATATCGTCGATCCTGATAACAGGTATCAACAGATTTTTAAGATTCGGGCTGAGCTTCCTGATGGGATATCTAGCAAACATCGGGCTGGAATTATTAGCGCGATGGATCGTTGCACTGTTAAGCGAGTGATTCAAAACGATCTTGGCTTTGAAGTCGATTCGGTCAGTGTTTCGGGAAAAGACTACGGCCTTCTTTACGAGCGCGACTCGGAAGACGGTGCAAGCACCATGATCTTGGGAAAGGACTGCTCGCTCGAAGAAACGATCACCAACATGAGCCGTCTCATTGAAGCTCTCGGCATCAAGATTGAAATCGCCGCATGGAGAAATATCGTTCCCCACGTGTGGTCTGTCCATATCCGAGATGCCGAATCGCCCATGTGTTACACAAACGGGAAGGGCGCGACGAAAGACGCTGCCCTTTGCTCCGCACTCGGGGAGTACCTCGAACGAATGAGCAATAACTACTTTTACAACGACTACTACCTTGGCGAAGAACGAGCGAACGCCGACTTCGTTCACTACCCCGACGAGAAGTGGTTCCAGCCGGGGCCTGACGATTCAATTCCCGCTGGGTTGATGGACGAGCGATTCATGAACGTGTTCGATTGCGACCATGAACTGAAAGCCTCGCATCTTGCGGATACGAACTCTGGAGCGATTGGGCGGGGAATCTGCGGTCTTCCTTTTACGCGGCAATCTGACCAAGCAACAGTCCATATCCCTGCCAATCTCATTGGGAATATTTTTGTCAGCAACGGCATGAGCGCCGGTAACACACTCTACGAAGCACGCGTGCAATGTCTGTCCGAGATCTTTGAACGCGCCGTAAAGAAGAGAATTATCCTGGAGGAACTCACGCTTCCTGATGTTCCCAAGGCCGTCATCGATCGATTTCCAACGATTGCTGTCGGCATTGCGAAGCTAGAGGAGCAGGGATTTCCAGTTTTCGTGAAGGACGCTTCGCTCGGAGGCCGATTTCCTGTGATGTGCGTTGCGATCATGAATCCAAGAACGGGTGGTGCCTTTGCTTCATTCGGTGGTCACCCGAAGTTCGAGGTGGCTCTTGAAAGGAGCCTGACCGAATTGATGCAAGGTAGAAGCTTCGAGGGCTTGAACGAGCTTCCGCCGCCTACGTTCAACGAGTTCGCCATCCGTGAGCCTGAGAACTTGGTTGAGCACTTCATTGATTCGAGCGGAGTGGTCTCCTGGAAGTTCTTTGGGGCTGCCGCGGACCATGAATTCTTTGATTGGGATTTCGCGGGCTCGACGGAGCAAGAGTACCAGTACCTAATGGATATCCTTGGAGATCTAAACAAAGAAGTTTACATCGCTGACTACGATGACCTGGGGGCGCACTCATGCAGGATTTTGGTTCCCGACTATTCGGAAATTTACCCGGCGGAGGACCTTGTATGGGACAACACTAATAAGGGGCTCGTGTTCAGATCAGACATACTCAATATTCATGTACTCGATAGTGAAGCTCTCTCAGGCCTACTTGAAAGGCTGGAAGAGAGCGAGCTTGATGAGCACATGCCGATCCCTGAATTGATTGGCGTTGCCTTCGACGAGAATTCTCCATGGGGAAAATGCACGGTGGGCGAGCTTAGCGGGCTGATCTGCTTAGCTCTCGGAAGGCATGAGGAGGCGAAGGGGTGGGTGGATACGTTTATGCAATACAACGACAACGTGCCCGCGCGCAGAAGGTTCTACCAAGCCGTGAATACGGTCCTCGATATCGAGCTAGGAAAAGACCTTGAGCTTCAGAACTACATTTCTAACCTCACACGAATGTACGGTGAAGAAGTTCTCGGAAATGCGATTTCGAGTGTGTCGGGAGAAGTGCGTTTCTTTGGCCTAACGCCGACGAATATGAAGCTCGAGGGATTAGAAAAGCACCTAAGGCTTGTTGATAGCTATGAGAAGCTTCAAGTGGCGAGGCATCTGCATCACGCAAATCGCGCCTCTTGATTCGGGTCTATGGTTCAGAATAAGAGTCCCGTTCGCTGTACTTGAGAATGCACAGCGCCGCTAGGTGCAAGGCCTGGCCGGCGTGTACGCCGTGAGTTCGGTCGCGTAGGCTAATCACTATCTAGCTCGGTAGAAATCTAGGAAGAGAGCGATGACAGTCAAGAAGCAATTCGAATACGACCCCTTTAAATCTGACTTCCAGCAGCAGTCGCACCAAATTTACCGGACGCTTCGCGACGTACATCCCGTCTATCACAACGAAGAGCGTGGTTTCTGGGCGATCTCGCGCTTTGCTGATGTCTGGGCTGCAACGCTCGATCTAGATGCGCTCACGACTGAGGGGATGGAAGAAGCGAAGGCTCTCAAGCCCATGCTGAACTTTCTCGACCCGCCGCGGCACGATCAGCTTCGAGCGCTCGTGTCACGGGCCTTCACTTTTCGGCGCGTTCAGGAGATGGAGCCCAAGATCCGTCGCATAGCGCGAGAACTGATCGAGGATTTCACCGGCCGAGGCGAATGCGAGTTGCTGGAGGACTATGCGATTCCGCTGCCGGGTCGCATTATCGCGGAAATGATCGGCGTGCCTCCGGACCGGCGCGAGGAGTTTCTAGGCTACACCCGGGCGATTGCGTTAGGCGATCAATCGAAATCTCTTACGGCGTCGATCCGAGATCCGGCCGAGAAGATCTACACGGAATTTGGACTTCTCATAGAGGAGCGCCTCGAGAGGAGACAAGACGACCTCATGAGCGCGCTGATCGATGCGGAGATCGATGGCGACAGACTCACGAAAGATGAGATCGAAGGCTTCTGCTTTCAGCTGATTATTGCCGGCAACGACACGACGACCACGCTAATAGGCAATGGCGCGGTTCTCCTCGAACAACATCCCGATCAGCTCGCGCTACTTGCCCGCGAGCCCGGTAGAATTCCCAATGCGGTTGAGGAGATGCTTCGCTTCGAGCCGCCTGCGCAGGCGCTGCCCCGTCGTGCGCGGCGCGACTTTGAGCTACACGGCCAGACGATTCCCGAGGACGCACGGGTCTTGCTCGTTTGGGCAGCAGCCAATCTGGACGAGCGCGAGTTCGAGGATCCAGAACGATTCGATGTCGAGCGGAAAATCAAGCGACATTTGGCATTAGGCCACGGGACACATTTTTGTCTGGGCGCCTCTCTCGCAAGGCTCGAAGCACGGGTCGCGTTCGAAGAGTTGCTGGCTCGGATTCCCGAATATGCGGTCACTCGCCCCCCCGAATGGATCACGTCGCGATGGCTTCGGGGGCATGAAGAGATCCGAATTTCCTTCTGACCTGAGACGGCTGCTCCTTCGGAAAATTGAACGGATGGCGCTGGGTCTTCGGGAGGTGACGGAAGTGTTCATCCAACCTGAAACCTCGAGGTCTCAATCTTGTCAGATTCAAGTTAGTTTACGCCTGGCAACAGGCTTTCAAAGTTACTTCGTAAGGCGTGGGCGAATGCGCTTACGACCGGTTAGAGCGCAATGTCAATCGGATCACTAGGATCAGCCGTGGTCACTCGTGAGAGTAGCTGTGTCGCACAGCCGATCGATCGACTGCTTGGCCGCAGAGAAGATGAAGGGGAGCTCTGAATGACCGATTGGAACGGGTTCGATCACAAGACAACTGGCGATGAAGTGGTCTCAGGCATTGACCTGGCGGGCAAGCTCATGATCGTGACCGGTGCGAATACGGGCATCGGTTACGAAGCGGCGAGGGCGCTTAGTGCAGCCGGAGCACGCGTGATATTTGCTTGCCGGAACGAGGAGACTGGACGCGCCGCAGTGAAACGAACGATTGACCAACATCCTGATTCGAATGCTGAGTTCAGGCGCCTCGATCTTGGGTCTCTCGAGAGTGTACGCAGGTTTGCAAGCGAGTTCGAAGAAGAGGCCGTCGATGTTTTGATCTGCAACGCCGGGTTGATCAACAAGGACTACCAAACCGCTGAGAACGGAATCGAGCAAACGGTGAGCGTTTGCCACATCGGTCATTTTCTATTGACGCAGCAGCTCCTCCCCTCGCTACTTCGCGCAGGGGGAGACGCGGGCGCGGGCCGCGTCGTGATGGTCGCGAGCGAATCGCATAGGCAGCCCAAAAAACTCGATTTCGACAAATTCCCACTGAGCGCCGAGACGTTTTCGGTCCTTGAGTCCTACGGACAATCCAAGCTCTGCAACGTGCTCTTCGCCAACGAATTGCATCGCCGCTATTTCGACAAGGGGCTGAGCGCCTGTTCCTTGCACCCAGGCAATTTGGTGACGACCGATATCGGCCGCGGCTCACTGCTGATGCGACTCGGAATGCTACTCGCGAGTCCCTTCACCAAGAACGCGAATCAAGGAGCTGCCACGACCGTGGTATGTGCCGTGCATCCTGATCGCGCTGCGATTTCGGGCGAGTACTATTCGCATTGCCAACCCAAGCGCCCTAGCCAAGAGTCACAAGACGAAGCCGTCGCCGAGCGACTTTGGAAGATGAGCGAAGGCTGGGTCGCCTGATGAATGGGCGTGAGTCTCCGTGCATTCCTTGTGGCGCATCTTGCAGAGAATTAGAGCGGCTCCCGTGTTCCCCAATGGAGCGCGTCAGCAACTAGGCTTCTTCATGGTTTGCCGGGAGCGCTTCTAGTCCCGCTGCTGCAGAAAAGGCATTTGCAAATCGGGTGTTCGCGCGAAGTGTTCGGGCGTGAGCTGCCCCCAAGGACCGCGGCCTTTTAGCATTTCAGGAGGTCATTGCTCCTTGTGGGCCGTGTTTGAATACCTGCGTGAACTCCCGTGGTGCGCGTCGCTTCCGAGTGCATCGAGTGTCGCCACTCAGAAACGAGATGCTAAGGGCGCGGCGCGGCTGAGGGGTCTTGTTATGCCCCGATCGATGCCACGTGTGGTTGTGGAGTAGGATTGATTCGCCCGCCTTCGCAGGCAGGAGCATCGTCGCATCCTTGCTGCAGCTCGCGAGAGTGAGTTCATCCGGCACGGTACCGCCGTCTGCTGTCGCGAGCCCTCTTCGATGGCTGCCAGGCAATACCTCGAGGCATCCTGCCTCGACGGGCGCATCGTCAAGCGCGGTCCAAATTTGTAAACAGGGGGGTCGGTCGAGTCCCCAGAAAGGGCCGTCGTCCTGATGCCAGGGCAGCTTTGTCCCTCCATCGGCCGCCTTGTTCCAAAGAACCGCTCGGTAGACGGTGACTTCTTCGCCGATCGTGGCCCGTGCGACTCGCGCGAATAAATCGTTCTCGATCCATGACCGAAACACCGAATCCCGTTCGAGCTTTTCAATCTTTCGGTAGGCGAGGGAAGGGCCGCGCCATCCCTGTCCGTATTCGAGGTCTTCGTAACGACCTGAGCCCGGGTCGTGTTGGAAGAAGAGATGTAGGTCGTTGGTTTCCGCAAGCATGGTCGCGTCCGCACGCTCGCGCAGCTGTGCGAGCATTTCGGGGTCCATCACGAGGCCGAGGCGCGCGAACCCGTTCTCTGCAAAGGAAGCGAGTGGTGCATCAAGGTTGGTCTGAGCGGTGCCTGGAAGAAGCATGGCGCTAGCGTAGCGAGCCGCTCATTCGATCGGTGTAAGGAAACGTGTCCCCGGAAGATTCGCTTTGGCGGAAATCTGCAGCCGGGGCGCCAAGGCGATCGGGTTGCCCGCAGATCACTGCGAACAACCCGATTCCCAATTCGCTTCTTAATCTCGTTTGAGTCGCTGCCTAGAAGATCTCAAAGAGGCCGGCTGCGCCTTGGCCGCCGCCGATGCACATCGTCACAACGCCCCACTTGGCGTTACGTCGCTTGCCTTCGAGCAGGAGATGGCCGACGCAGCGTGCGCCTGTCATGCCGAAGGGGTGGCCGATCGAGATCGAGCCGCCGTTGACGTTGTACTTGGCCGGATCGATTCCGAGGTTATCTCGGCTGTAGAGGCACTGGCTCGCGAAAGCTTCGTTTAGCTCCCAGAGATCAATGTCGTCGACCTTGAGACCGGCTCGTTCGAGCAGCTTCGGCACGGCGTAGATCGGGCCGATGCCCATCTCGTCCGGCTCACAACCCGCAGCCGCAAAGCCGCGGAAGGCGCCGAGGGGCGCGAGGCCGCGTGATTTGGCTTCGCCGGCTTCCATCATGACGACCGAGGCCGCACCATCCGAGAGCTGTGAAGCATTGCCCGCGGTGATGTACTGGTCGTCGCCGCGAATCGGCTTCAACTTCTGCAGGCCTTCAAGCGTCGTTCCTGGTCGGTTGCATTCGTCTTTGTCTACGACGTAATCGACTTCAGTGACTTCGCCCGTCTCCTTGTTCTTTACCATCATGGTTGTGGCCATCGGGACAATCTCGTCGTCAAAGAGTCCGGCTTCCTGAGCGGCCGCCGTGCGCATCTGGCTCTCGAAGGAGTACTGATCCTGTGACTCACGGCTTACATTATATCGTTCGGCGACAATGTCGGCCGTTTCGATCATCGGCATCCAGAGGCCCGGATACTGCTCGTGGAGAGGCTTGTCGACCTGAAGCGTGAAGCCCGTGCCGCTCATGCTATGTGAGATCGATTCAAGACCCGCTCCGACGACGATTTGTTCGCCGTCGACGACGATGCGTCCTGCGGCCGTCGCGATAGCATTGAGTCCCGAGGAACAGTGGCGGCTGACAGTGACGCCGGTCGTCGTGACAGGGCAACCTGCCTTCATAGCAGCGATTCGGCCGATGTTATTCCCGGTCGTGCCCTGGGGCGTACCGCAACCGAGGACGACTTCGTCGACCTCAGCCGGATCTACGCCAGCGCGCTTGATCGAGTGCTCGATGGCGTGGCCGGCCATGGCGGCTCCGCCGGTGTTGTTGAATCCGCCGCGGTGACTCTTGGCGAGTCCGGTTCGGGCGGTGGAAACGATGACTGCTTCGCGCATCTGCGTTTGCTCCTGTGAGGGTAAAATGGAGTTAGAACTTGCTCGGTGCGACGGGGCCGCGAGATCACGAGCAAGACGGGCAACATAAGGTGGTTCGGTTTCGGGCGGAACCATAGACGATCGATGGTATCCCCCCAATAACAGTCCGCCCGCGATCCCTCGAACTCCCAGTCGCAGGGGGCGGCCCAGAAGCCAGATGAAGTCATAGGCTGGCGAATTTCCCGGTCATACGTGATAAAGCGAGGCGATGAGCCGTCCTAGCGCGACATAGACTGGATTCTGTGCACGACTTGCGAGGGACCGGCCAAACGTGGCGAACCAGGGCGCGAGGAGTTCGCGTTCCAAATGGGCTCCGAGTTCCCGATCTCGCGGGTCGCGGGAGATCGCGGCGGAGGACACGAGGTCGAGGATGACCGAGACATGATCTCGCTGAAGTCGACCCCAAGGCGCACGATGTATGGACTCCCGTCCGAGAGCCAGCAAGCTTTGATCGACGAGCTGAGCGATCTCGTCTGCAGTCTGGTGATTTGCATTGCCTTCGCTCGCCCAACTCGATGCGAATGGCGGGACACCGTTCGGCAGGAGGAAGAGTCTCGAAAACTCTTCACGCAAATTCTCGAGGGGTTCGCTCGTGAGGGGATTATCGAAGTCAGATTTTAGACGAGGCTCAAGGCGAATCAGCGTTTCGCGTATGCCATCGGCTTGAAGCGCATTCCATGTCTCGTGATCTATTTCGCAGACGAAAAAATTCGCGAGCCAGGCGTAAATTGGCGCACGTTCCTCGAGAGGAAGGGTATGACGGTGAGGAACCTCGCTCACGAGGCGTTATTGCTCACACCGCTTCGTTTTATTGATTCCAGGCCAGGGGAAGTCGTACGCTTCAGCGAGGTTCAACCTAATTCGATCCACGCGCTCTTGGTTTGCTGGTAGCCGCGGAGACTTTCCAGTCCGGAGTCTCGGCCGTATCCGGAATCCTTGAAACCGCCGAAGGGCACGGCCCAATGGATGCGACGATAGGTGTTGACCCAGACGGCTCCCGCCTGGATGTCGCGGATGAAACGATGTGCTCGCTTGAGATCTGAGGTCCAGACGCCGCTTGCGAGGCCAAAGCGAGTCCCGTTTGCAAGGGCCAGCGCTTCGTCGTCGTCCTCAAACGGAATGGCGCAGGTGACAGGTCCGAAGATTTCTTCCTGGCAGACACGCATATCGTTATGCGCACCACGGAAGAGCGTAGGCGCCACGAAATAGCCTCGTGCGTTCGTCGAGTTGGCTTCGAAGTTGTCCGCCCCGAAGCGTCCGCCGAAGGCAATTTCGGCACCTTCGCTTTGGCCGAGTTCTATGTACGACTTCACCTTCTCGAATTGTTCTACGAAAGCGATCGGACCCATCGTCGTTGCCGGGTCGAGTGCATCGCCGAGCCTGACTGCTGAAGAAACATGCTGCTCTATCCGTTCCAATAATTCGTCGTAGATCGAGGCGTGAATGAGCAGGCGCGAGCCCGCTACGCAGGTCTGGCCGCCGCCTCCTGTAAAGACGGCCGCGGTACTTGCGCCCACTGTGGCGAGGTCGAGGTCCGCATCCGCAAAGACGATATTCGGGGATTTTCCGCCGAGTTCGAAGGCGAGCTGTTTGAGGCCGGGCGCGGCGCGTTCGGAGATGCGCCGGCCGGTCTCCGTCGATCCAGTAAACGCGATTTTTCGTACTTCGGGATGGCTAACAAGCGCATCCCCGGCAACTACACCGAGCCCAGAGACGACGTTGACTACACCCGGTGGAAAGCCGGCCGCGTCGAAGAGCTCAGCGATCGTGAGGATTGAGGCGGCCGCTTGTTCGGCTGGTTTCAATACGACCGTATTCCCTGCCGCGAGTGCTGCGCCGACTTTTGCGGCAAGTATCGCGAGTGGAGAGTTCCAAGGGACGATGATGCCGACGACACCAATCGGCTCATGGATTGTGAAGTTGAAGCTCGTGGGACTGACCTGCACTGTTTCGCCGTGGAGTTTATCTGCGGCGCCGGCCCAGTAGTTGAGCATCTCGCTGACAGAGGGGAGATCGCCCACTCGGGCTTCCGCAATCGGTTTCCCATTGTCGCGGCATTCAATCGTGGCCAACTCTTCGGCGTGCTTGGCGACCTCGATCGCCGCGGCTCGGAGAAGCCCCGCTCGGTTCATGGCAGGAAGTGAACGCCATGGCCCCTCAAAGGCATTCCTGGCCGCATTAACGGCCGCAGCGATATCGTCCGCGTCGCCACTGGGAACCTGAATCCAAACTTCTGCGTTCGAGGGGTTAACGCTATCGAGATATCCGCCTGCAGCGGGCGGCACACGCCGTCCGCCGATCCAGTTATCGATCCGTTCTTGATTGGGGCTAAGCAGAGTGGTCACTTGATTTGATCCTCGAAAGTTGGGTTCTCGGTTCTCAGCTATAGGTTATAGGTCATAGAAACTGGTAATGGGACGTAGCGGCAGAGTTGACCGCAGCAGTCTAAGCCGGGACGGAGAGGAATGTTCCATGCGCGCAGCTGTTATGCATGAGTCGCATCAGCCCTTAGTCGTCGAGGAGGTTGATCTAGATCAACCGCATGCCGGCGAAGTCCTTGTTCGGATCGCAGCCTCGGGAGTCTGCGCATCCGACCTCCATGTTCTGGACGGAACCAGCACGATCGCGAAGCCGCCCATGGTGCTCGGTCATGAAGGTGCAGGGGTTGTCGAGGCGGTGGGGGAGGGCGTCGAGGGACTGCAGCCGGGCGATCATGTTGTGATCGCGCTCTATGGGCCGTGCGGAGGATGCGGCGATTGCCGGGCTGGGGATGTGACGCGCTGCTGGAGCGAGACGCGTACACAGGGGATGTACGGGCGCATGCCCGACGGGTCGACGCGGCTGTCCCTTCGCGGGAAGCCTATCACTCCCATGGTGGGTTCTGGATCCTTGGCCGAGTACGCCGTTGTGCGCGAAGCGCAGCTGGTGAAAATTGATCGCGAAATTCCGCTCCATCTCGCCTGTTTAGCAGGCTGCGGGGTGACGACGGGAGTCGGCGCGGTGTTGAACGTGGCCCAGGTGGTGGCCGGCTCTACGGTCGCCGTCGTCGGCTGCGGAGGCGTCGGCCTGAACGTGATACAGGGTGCGCGAATCGCAGGGGCTGCTCGGATACTCGCGTGCGATACACAGCGAGGGAAACTAGACCTAGCATCTAATCTCGGCGCAACGGATTGTCTGGAGGTCGAAGTGGGAGCCGACCTATCGGCTGCGATCAAACGGATAGAACCCAAGGGGGTCGATTATGCGTTCGAGGTGATCGGCTCACCAGAGGTCGTGAGCGCTGCTTTCGAGGCTACGCGAATCGGCGGAACAACCATCATGGTAGGGTCACCGCCGGGCGGCTCACAACTCAAGATCGATGGCCGAGCACTTTTCTCTGATCGGCGGCTGCTTGGGTGCACGGGCGGCCAGAATATTCCCGCCCGCGACATCCCCCGCATTATGGAGTTCTACCGACAGGGCTCGCTCAACCTTGAGAAGCTAGTGAGCCAGCGGCTGCCTCTTGCGCGCGTCAACGAAGCGTTCGAGGCGCTGAAGGTTGGCAAGCTTGCGCGTTCTGTGATCGATCTCATCGAGTAGCCTCCCGCTTCAAGTCGGAGCCCTCAGCTTAAAGTGAGATTCGACGACTGGCGGAAGACACGAAATCTCAACTGGAATGCGTTTTTGGCACCGTTCAAATCCTGAAAATTCACCGCGCCGTAACATATTCACATTGTCGTCACTGAACTGACACATGGCACGGGCAAGATGGGCTTCGTGTTCCGGCGTGAAGAGCATCTATGCGAGAGCACGGAACGCCCAAAAATCCGCTAAAGGAGGTTTCCTAGTGAGTTTCTATTCCCCGCGCGCTGTCGCGGGTCTTGTTTTCTCCCTATCGCTGCTGGCAACTCAAGCCCTTGCCGCAGGCCGAGATCAGGCGCTGCTCGAAGCGCTGCGAGAAAACGGGTCCATTACGCAAGAGCAGTATGAGTCCCTTTCTGTCACTGACGACTCGGCCGAAGAATCCTCGGAAGAGAGCCGGCCCGGCGCACTTCCCGCTGCCGCCGCTTCTGGTGATGAAGTCTCGAATGATGACGAGACCGGGGACGCCAACGGCTTTCTCGCTGAAAAGATCACCGCCGTCATCTCGGAAAAGATGGACAAAGAATTCCCGATCAAGGTCAGCTACGGCAGCAAAGGCTTCCGGCTCGAAACCCGTGACGGGAATTGGCAGACGAACCTACAGTGGCGATTCCAGTTTCGATTCACTTCGCCGTCGACCGGTGATCCGCGAACGGTGAGTGACTTCGCTTCGCGCGAAAAAAGCACGTTTCAGCTCCGTCGCGTCCGCATGAAGATCGGAGGGCATGGCTACCGCCCGTGGCTGAAGTACTACTTCGAGGTTGATCTACAGCCGACCCGAGACTCGGACGACAGCAGCTCGAACGCGAGTGCACGTGTGATTGATTGGCGTGTCGATGTCGCTAAGTACAAGAAGCTTGGGATTCGCGTGGGGCAGTGGAAAATCGACTACAACCGTGAGCGCGTCGACTCCTCGGGCCGCCAGCAATTCGTGGAGCGCTCGATCGTGAACCGCATCTTTACGATCGATCGCCAAATGGGCGTCAGCGTCCGTGGTCATCTCTTCGAGGGCACACCCGCTGACATGAAATACGCCTTTGGCGTCTTCACCGGCGAAGGCCGCGGTGTGGCAAACGACGATGACAATCTCATGTACACCGCCCGTGTCCAGTGGAACTTCCTTGGTCGTGACCTTGGATTCCGCCAAACCGACGTCGAGCGAACCGAAAAGCCGACGGCGAGCCTGGCCTTCGGCGCGGCGCAGCACCAGGGCGTCTGCACGCGCTGGTCGTCGAGCGGCTGTGGGAATCTTAATGGGTTCAACAGTCCTACTTCCAACACCAGTCCCACGCGGCAGGGCCAGTACAAAATACACCAGGCGGTTCAGGAGCTCGCGTTCAAATGGCAGGGCTTCTCGTTCCAGCAGGAATTTCACTGGAAGCGTGTCCTCGATCGGGCACAGAACCGCAATACCGCTCTGTATCGAACTGACTTCTACGGCGGGTATATCCAGGCCGGCTACTTTTTCAGTGAATTGCTCGACGTATTCCCTGAAGAACTCGAGCTCGCGTTTCGTTATGCGTACGTCCGAGAGCCCAATGAGGCTCGTCAGACTGTGACCGTGGCCAATCGTTTCAGGGACAACGTTCGCCAGGAATTCACAGCGGGCGCTAATTGGTTCTTCTCGGGGCATAACAACAAGATCACAGTAGACTACTCGCACCTGACCCTCGACGATGACGTTGTTTCACGAAACGTATCCGATGATCGGGTACGCATTCAGTGGGACGTTTCCTTCTGATTCAAGCAAATAAGCCCGCTCGCGATTCAGCGAGCTGATCTGACAAGAGCGAATCACCAAGGGAACCCCTCTCGCCTCTGCGAGTGGGGTTCTCGCCGTTTGCAGACCCGATTACTTCCGAGCTGTCCCTGCCAGACTTGGTCGGAGGAGCGTTAGCACCCTGTTTTCATCGAGATCATGCGGTCATTCTCGATAACGTCCTTGACCTACCACTGGTGGATTCGCTTCTAAAGGAGCTAGAGCCTTTTATTGCCGGCACCGTGCCGATTGATGATGAGTTCGTCGGCCGATCAACTACGCGGACAGGTCGCCCTGTTGCGCGTTCCAAGACCGCGCGGGACGCAGTGGCGCAACCTATGGTGCTCGATATCGGCAAGCGGTTTTTCGATGACCACTCGAAGCACATCCAACTGAACCTCACCCAGATCATGCGAATTCTCTCTGGCGGAAGGGCGCAAGGACTTCATAGAGATCGCTATCTATGGAGTCGTTCGCTGCCGCGAGAGATGGCGCGCGAGCTTGAGCCCGCACTTCAGGAATTGCTCGGCTATTCGGTTGGCAACGGTTCGCTTGGCTATTTCTCTCAGCCGAGCATTCCGTCCAAAGGGTATCCAGACACGCTTCCTCCTGAGATCGCACTTGGGCGGAGGCCGACGAGGGGCTTCGAGGAACAGAAAGCGTTCTGAGCCTGCGCGGGATTAGGTTCCCGGACGTGTTTGCATGCGATCTGTCGCTGGTTCCAGCGTCCATCGCGGACTTAGGACAAGGTGTCGCCCAACATAGAAAGCTCTACATCGCCTGTGATTGCCCTGGGGAAGCGGGGCGGGGCCTGATTGTGCGGGGATCTCGTTGCCTTGCTTGCCATAGGGAATAGCTGCCAGGAGCCCCCCCCCTGTGATGCATACAGGGCGACATGTCGATTGAATTAGCGCGCCGAAGATTCGGTATCTACCGTTCCCTAAATCGACGGCTAGCATCGACGCGACCGCCGTTCGGTATCCGCAACGAGGAGACTAAGTGTGAAGATTGGGGCAGTTTTTCCGACAACTGAGATCGGGAGCGATCCGGCCGTTATTCGTGATTGGACGCAGACGGCTGAGGGGCTCGGCTATGACTACATCCTCACCTACGATCACGTCTTGGGTGCTGAGCACGCGGGCCGCGATCCAGTCCTAAACGGTCCGTATACCGAAAAAAACCCCTTTCACGAACCCTTCGTGTTATTCGCGTACTTGGCCGGCATCACGTCGACGATTGAATTCTGCACTGGCGTCGTGATCCTGCCTCAGCGCCAAGCGGCGCTCGTCGCGAAGCAAGCGGCGGAGCTTGCCGTGTTGTCCGAGAATCGTTTTCGGCTGGGTGTCGGGACGGGTTGGAACTATGTGGAGTACGAATCGCTCGGGGTTCCGTTCGCGGGACGCGGACGTCTATTTGATGACCAGATCGAGGTCCTAAAGGCCCTCTGGTCCGGCTCTATCGTCGACTATTCGAGTGAGCTTCATAGGATCGACCGGGCCAGCATTCTGCCGCTGCCGACGAAGTCTATTCCGCTCTGGTTTGGTGCGCTGAGCGCTGTCGCTGTTGAGCGCGCTGTGAGGGAAGGGGAGGGACTTATCTTCGCCACTCGACCGAAATACGTGTCTAATTTGCTCGTCGAAGCGCAGGAGAGGAGGGCAGCGATGGGAAGCGAGGATTCTCCCTTCGGCTTTGAAGCGAGCATCGACTTCAGTCTGGGCGAGGAGATTTGGAGCGAGGATGTCGCGACCTGGGAAGCGAAGGGCGGCACGCATGTGGCTCTCCGCGCGATGAATACGGGCAATGCCATGATGGGTCTTGAGACAGTCGACTTCGGTGGGCATCAGGGGTATATCGATGCGCTTGGCACTTTCATGAGAGCGGTCCGTGGCTGACCCGGACGATTCTAGGGGAATCGGTCTGGGTAGGAACGGCATCCGTTGATTCAGTCAAGCTGGGGTCCGACGTCTAACCGGTACGTTCGCGCCGACGTTCCGAATAGCATGTCTTCCTGCTCCGACTCAGAGTAACCGGCCGCAAGTTTCTTAAACGCGTTCCACAGAACGGTATAACTCAGCGACAATCGATCGACGGGGAAGTTACTTTCAAACATGCAGCGTGCCGGAGAAAACTGTTCAATCGCGAAATGGTAGTAGCGGGCGTAGGTCTCAACGAAACGGTCTGAGCTGGGCGGAGCGGGCTCGCGCTCCCATTCGAACCCGTTCCATGGCATAGCCATTCCTCCGAGCTTGAGAACGACATTCGGGCAGGTCGCAACATCTGCCATCAGCCGTCGCCATTCGACAAAAGCCTCTTCCCGCTTTCCTGCGAAGCGACCCTCCGCGAGAGGTGAACCCATATGATCAAGTACGATCGTCGTGTCTGGAAAGGCACGGGCTAGGCTCGCGACGGAAGGCAATTGCGGATGGTATTGATGAGCGTCAAAGCTGAGTCCGCGTTTCGCGACCTCAGCGAAGCCCTCACGGAACGTCTTCTCGCCGTATAAGTCCGGGCCCGTTGCATCGTCCACGCGCGCAATTGCGGGATCGGCATCCCAGATACCCATGTCGCGGATGCCGCGGAAGAGTTCGCTTGCCTCGAGATGGGCATCGAGAGTTTCCCCAGCGAGGGTACCGAGGCTAAGTCGCGCAGCCCCTACGATGCCACCGATTTGAACCGAGCCGGAGCCGGCCTCTTTCGCCACAGAGGCTTGGCGATCGATCCACTCAGTTTCGCCGACAGGCTTAAGGTGATCGGGCCCCTCTTTTCGCAATGCCTCTTCGCACTGTACAAAGACCGTCTGCGTGACGTTGTGGTCTCGAGTGTCGCTCTGCAGGTTAGTGAGGCGGTAGTGCGGGAAGACCTCCGACTCTTCGAAGAAATGAAAATGTGGGTCGATGATCGGGCGCTCGGGATCGATCGCTTCTTCTTGTGTGAGGGAAAGCCAGTTGGGACGGAAGGCCATGGCGCCTCCCGACTTCTCCTTAGCGTCTTCCCGCATGTCCGTTACGGTCATTGGTGTCCCCATCGTTATTCGTCATGCAAGCCCCTCGCTCTCCAGTGAGCTGTAGGGTGCTAGGGAGAAGGAGGTTATATATCTCGCGTAACGGATTTACCCGGCGTCCTTCGTGCGAACGGCAATGGGCGTGAGTCCGATGTCATCTCGGCGTCCGCAGCGGGATACCTAGCGCTTGCGCTCGGAACTCTACCGGGTTGTTTGGTTGTGGCTAGTGCTTCTTGCAAGACGTGTCGCGCGCGGGATCCACAGCGGCGTGAACAACTTCGATACCGCTCAGGGATCTCGGACATGGCCTGGCGAGGGGCGACCGTTGCGCGATGATCCCCATCCGGGACTCGCATGGTGCTCGGCATCATTGAAAGGACGAAAGCGTGGCAGGCATTCAGGATCTTGAGGGCAAGACGGTCGTCGTGACAGGCGGAGGCAGTGGTATCGGCGGTGGCATGATTCGTCGCTTCGCGAAGCAAGGGATGCAGGTCGTCGTCGCAGACATTGAGGGCGATTCCGCAGAACTTGCAGCAAAGGCTTTGCGAGAAGAAGGAGCGCGCGCGATCGGGATCGCGTGTGATGTCTCGAAGCGGTCCGACGTCGCCGGGCTGGCGGATGCCGCAATTGCCGAATTTGGTGCCGTAGATGTCGCCTGCAACAACGCGGGCATATTCTTCGGCGGCAAACTTCGCGAGTTTACCGAAGGCGATTGGGAATGGACGATGTCGGTCAACCTAATGGGCGTGGTGCATGGCTCAACGATCTTCGGGCAACATATGGCCGAGCGCGGATCGGGGCACATCGTCAATACGGCATCGATCGGTGGCTGGGCTCCCGATCCGAACTGCGCGCCTTACACGACGTCCAAGTTCGCCGTCGTTGGATTTTCTGAGGCCCTCAGGCGCGATCTTGAAGAGGACGGCGTCGGAGTATCTATTCTTTGTCCTGGGCCCGTGGCGACGGGAATGGCGAAGGCGGATCGACTTAGGCCCGCGAGCGCGGGGCCGAGTGCGGCCACGTCGCTGGCCGCCGAACCGGTGATGGCGGTCGGGATGCCGCCGGATGATGTTGGGGATCTGGTGATCGACGGGATTCGCGAAAACGCGACCTACGTGTTCACGCATCCCGACTTCGGCGTCGCCTTTGAGCCGCGATTCGATGAAATGCGCCGTGCACTTGCCAGAGCTCCGAAACCCCGGACGGGGGACGTTAGTCCCGAGGATCTATCCTGAATGGCTGGTGGTGATCGGTAGCCGGGCCGCGGCGACGCTCTTGCGTCGCCTTACGGCACCGTCGCCGGTCGCCAGTTCACTAGGCGCGGAAGCGGTCCTCCTCCGGACCGATTTGGTCGACTAGAGGAGCAAGCTTCTCCGTGTCGAATCCGTAGAACTCGGCCGCGTTGCCGCCCACTATGGCGCGAATGTCTTCGATCGGGACGCCCTTGAAATTCTCGTCGAGTCGCTCGGATGTCTCGGGCCAGCTGCCCTCTGGATGCGGATAATCGCTCCCCCACATCATTGTTCCTACGCCGATTTCATGGCGCTGTTCAATCTCCGCGATTTTCAGATTGGTTCCAATGCGAATATTGCGTGCGAAGTACTCAGAGGGTTTGAGAGAGAGATGGCTCCGATAGTCGCCGAGCTTTTCGCTTCCGCGATGGGC
>Ga0115569_10001290_pt1 | contig 19377 bp, 15 predicted proteins | sample COGITO_mtgs_1205_2_FD_87295 | JGI IMG/M metagenome (GOLD analysis project Ga0115569, IMG submission 87295) | Pelagic marine microbial communities from North Sea - COGITO_mtgs_120503 | ecosystem: Environmental > Aquatic > Marine > Epipelagic | place: Germany:Helgoland, sampling site Kabeltonne... | reverse complement strand
GGAATAGAACCAGCCATTAGCCCTGCACCAACACCAATGACCATATAAATCAAAGTTATTGGATCAATTATGTTAAAAAGTGCTTCAAGAAAAATATCCATATGACGATCAAAGCCCCGTCAAAGACCCGCGTGGAAGGAACACTTCCAACGCAAAGGTGAATAAAAACCACATGCCTCCAGAAGCCCCAAGCGCAACCAATAAATGCATTAAAATTGAACTCCAGCCACCCAGAACAGTCAGCAAGATAAAACTAAATAAAACGTTGCCAATCAGCATGCCTAAATAAGGCAGCGTAATTAGGTAAACAGCAAAAATTGAAAAAACGGCAATCACATTTCGCCAATAAAAAATAAATTCGCCAATGGTCTTTCTTGGAACGGCATCCTTGTCCTCTTTTGGCATGCCAATGGATTGCAGCAAATAAATCACACTCAAAATACTAATAATTATGATGATGAGTCGAGGCCAGGCTGCGGGTGATAATACACCATAGTCAGGCTCACGAATTTCAAAGCTGGCAAGCATAAGCCCACCACACATCATAATGAGGCATAATGCTATTAAGCTATCCCGATTAAGTGTCATATTAAGACTGCGCCATTAGAAAATATTGTAAGGTTAATTAGAAGCTGGTGGCACCAGGCCACCAGCTTTTACTTTTTTCGTAGCCACTTGCTAGGGCAGCTAACCCGACTATTTTTTGTACATACCAATTTCGATAGCAACAGCTTCATAGTCACTGTAGATCTTGTCAGCGTAAGCACGGAAATCATCAGGGCCCTGGAAGCGAAGGCCGGTGCCTTTAGCGTCCATTGCGGCTTGCAGTGAAGGGTTGTCGACCGCCTGCTTAATAATGCCCGCCCACATGTCAATTATTTCACGTGGGGTTCCTTTTGGCGCTACAATACCGCGCTCGAGAGCAAAGGTCATGTCATAGCCAGCTTGTTTAAGAGTTGGAACATCAGGAATTGCTTTATCACGGTCATCCGATGCAATCGCCAGCGGCTTAATTGTACCGGCCTGTAGATGCTTCTTACCTGAAGCCACATTAACTGCGCCAAGAGTGATAGCACCTGACAACAGCGCGTTCATTCTTTCTGAGGTACCGTCATAAGGAACAAGATTTAATTTGATCCCCATTTTCTTTTCCAGCAAGAGCCAGATGAAATGTGATGTAGACCCAAAAGTGGCGCCGGCTGAAACCTTGCCCGGATTGGCTTTGGCATAGCTGGCCATTTCCTGAATCGAATTGAAAGGTGCATCTGCAGTTGCGCCGATGATGTCAGGTGTTACGGTGACATTGGCAACAGTATCAAAGCCATTATAATGGAAATCAATCCGGCCATTCAAAAAGCTGGTGATGGCTGACTGGTGAATGGCAAATAGGGTACAGCCATCGGGTGCGGCCTTGGCTGCCTGTTTGGCGCCTTTGTTGCCGCCCTGACCTGGAACTGTTACCACTTTTAGATTATATGGTGTGTCCATTTCGCTAATCGTTTTTTCAACCAGCGCGTACAAAACCTGTGTGCCGCCACCTGGCTTCCAAGGCACGATCAACTGAGCTGTTTCACAAGGAAGCTTTGGAACGGAATGGGATCCAGCCTGCGCAACGGATGACGCCATCATGACGCTGGCAGCCACGGCTCCGAGAATTGAAAGTCTTGAATTCAGCATAGTAAGATTACTCCCTCTTGCTTGGTTAAGGCGACAACATGTCAATGAAAATAGGCGCCGCGTTAGAATTGTTTTTGGTAATTTAGGTTGCAAAGGTTGGCCGCTCCGAGTCAATATAAATCTGCCGAATAACCCATGTTTTTGATCATTAGTCACGGCGCCGAAGGTTTGAGGAAAAAATATGCTATCTGTAGGAATTATTGGCCTTGGAACCATCGGTAATGTTGTTGCAAAGGCCCTTGATGATGGTATTAACGGCATGTCGTTGGGGGCAATTGCGTCAGGCCGGCGTGATAAGGCGCTTGCCAGGATTTCCAGCCTGTCATCACCCGTTGATCTGATGTCAATCGACGAAGTGGCCGCGTGCTGTGATGTGATTGTTGATTGTGCGCCAAAATCGGTGTTTCGCGACATTGCGATTGCGGCCTTTTCGCGGGGGCGCATTTTGGTGACGGTAAGCGGTGCCGGCATTCTTGCCAATGAAGATATCGAAGATATGGCGCGCGAACATGGTGGTCAGCTTGTTCTGGCGACAGGCGCATTGCTGGGGCTTGATGCGGTTCGTGCCGCTGCCGAGGGGAAAATCCATTCGGTGCGCATGATCACCCGCAAACCGCCAAATGCGCTAATCGATGCGCCGCATATCATCGATAATAATATCAGCCTTGATCGGCTGAACGGCGCCATTCAGGTTTTTAAGGGCAGCGCCCGCGAAGGCGCCAAGGCGTTTCCGGCCAATGTCAATGTGGCGGCGGCTTTGGGGCTTGCCGGTATTGGCGCCGATGCAACCGAGCTTGAAGTCTGGGCCGACCCACATCTTGACCGCAATACGCATTCGATTGAAGTCGATGCCGATAGCGCAAAATTCACTTTGCAGATTCAAAATGTGCAATCTGAGGGCAATCCGGGAACCGGCAAGATTACCGCGTTAAGCGTGATTGCCTGTTTGCGGGGCATGACGGCACCAATGAAAATTGGCAGCTAGGCGGTTTGAATAACCGGCAGATGACAATCGCAATTCAACAAATGATTTCAACAAGGGGGCAGTGAAATGCGGCTAGTTGCATTTGAACAGGTGGATGGACCGCATATTGGCGTAATCACTGATCGGGGCGTTGTCGATTTGTCGCGCATTGACCCTGCCGCGCCGCGCGATCTTGGCGCGGTTATAATGGCAGGCCAGCTTGACCAGATTGCCGCACTTATGGCCAAGGCTGGCGATGAGGTTCATTATCAGATCGAGGATATCACCATCGGGCTGCCGGTTGCAAAGCCGGGCAAAATTTTATGTCTTGGGCTGAATTACATGGATCATGTTGCTGAAGGGCCATTTGACAAACAGCCCTTTCCGGCCATTTTCATGCGCAGCGCCACCTCGCTAGTCGCGGCCAATCAGCCAATCATTGCCCCTGCTGTTTCCGAAACGCTTGATTATGAAGCCGAATTGGCAGTGATCATTGGCAAGGAATGCAAAAACCTGACCGAAGATAACGCGCTTGACGCCATTGCTGGCTATAGCTGTTTCAATGATGGGTCGGTTCGTGAATTTCAGCGGCATACGATTCAATGGACGATGGGCAAGAATTTTGACAAAACCGGCCCGTTTGGCCCCGTCATGGTCACGCCCGATGAATTGCCAAAAGCGGCGACAGGTCTGAAAATCGAATGCCGGTTAAATGGTCAAACCGTGCAATCAAGCACAACCGACATGATGATTTTTCCGGTCATTGAAACCCTTGTCTATATTACCAAGGCATTTACGCTTGAACCGGGCGATCTTGTTATCATGGGAACCCCGTCCGGTGTCGGCCATGCCCGCAAGCCGCCGCTTTGGATGAAAGATGGCGATCGTGTCGAAATAGAGATTGAAGGCATTGGCATTCTTGCCAACCCAATCAAGGCCGAGTGATATCAGCCCCGTTTTTCGGTTTTCATCAAAAATATTTTCAGATTTTTGCAGCCACTTATGCGCCAGTAAACCAAAAATAAGTGCGCTAAATTCAAGTTTGATAAAATATAAATCTGCAAAACCGGTATTTTGACTGCATTTGGCCCCTTTGCGGAACCTTATCTGCTTGAAAATAGCGATGTGCAACAGCGTGAGACCGGCAAAGCGGCCCTGTTTGCGTTGAAATTCCTGGCCCATCACGTTAAGACTGTGTACGTTTTTTGTTTTATTGGAGACTCCCCCGCATGACCCCCCTAAATGTACTGATTCTTGGCGCATCATATGGATCGTTGCTGGCTACCAAAATTGTTTTGGCTGGTCATAACGCAAAGATGATCTGCCTTCCTGCTGAAGCCGACCTTTTTAATGCCGAAGGTGCGATTATCCGCACACCGGTAAAGGGCCGCGACGGTCTTGTTGAAATCCGCACAAGCGGACTGGCCGGTCAATTATCAGCTGGCGGCCCCGCCGATTGCGATCCGGCAGATTTCGATCTTGTTGTTCTTGCGATGCAGGAGCCACAATATTCGTCACCGGGTGTTCGTGATTTGCTGCAATCGGTTGCGAAATCTGGCGTGCCATGCATGTCGATCATGAATATGCCGCCGCTAAGCTTTATGAAACGTCTTCCCAATATGGATATTGATTCGTTGCGTGTCTGCTATGCCGAATCAACTGTCTGGGATGCGTTTGATCCCGAAAAATTCACCCTTTGCAGCCCTGACCCGCAGGCGTTCCGTCCGCCGGAGGAAAATCTCAATGTCTTGCAGGTTCGCCTGCCAACAAATTTCAAGGCAGCTGCGTTTCACCATGAGCAAGATAATGCCATGCTTCGCCGTCTTCAGGCCGATATTGAGGCGGTTCGCTTTACCACTGATGACGGCGCTGAAATCGAATTGCCAGTCAAGCTAAAGGTACATGATTCAGTGTTTGTTCCATTGGCAAAATGGGCAATGCTTGTTGCGGGGAATTACCGCTGTGTCCAAAAGGATGAAATGCGCCCAATCCAGGATGCGGTTCATCATGATCTTGAGCAATCGCGCGAGATCTATAATTGGGTTGTTGAATTATGCGTCAGCCTTGGCGGGGCGCCTGCCGATTTTGTGCCATTTGAAAAATATGCAAATGCAGCGCAATCGCTTGGCAGCCCATCATCGGCTGCGCGGGCCTTGGCCGCTGGTGCCAAGAATATCGAACGTGTTGACAAGCTCGTTCAAACCGTTGCCGCGCAAAAAGGTTCACAATTGCCGAGCCTTGACGAAACGGTTGCGCTTGTCGACGGCTGGCTTGAAAAAAACCGCGCCGGCAGCTAGCTGCTAAACCCAAATGGGTTTGCCATTTGACATAAAATCAGGGCCATGGGTGAATGCCGGAAACGGCAATTTATCCATGGCCTTTTTGTTGACGTCACGCGGCAGGTGATTTCATTTTGACCCGTCATTTACCAGAGATCACAAATTTCGGAATATGCCGCTATTGGCCGTTAGCATTGCTGCGATATCTTAATGATATTAGCTTTGGCGAATGTTGCAGAACAGGCGTAATCAATTTTGGAAAATTTGGCGGCTTTTTGGTGTCGGTTTCTGGCGGTTCCGCAAAGGATTATTCTGGCTGTTGGCGGGTCTTGTCCAACAGCGATATCTGGTTAAATATGGCGTTCTTTTTGGCATCACCATCACCGGTATTGCCGCGTTGATTCTATATTTCGGCAAATCATACAAGGTTTCGGCAATGGATCTTGCCGTTTGGGTCATTGCGCTTGGCTATGCATCTGGGCTTTGGGGCTTTGGCGTTGTTGCCAAACTGCTTGCCGAAAAGACCAAATGACATCCCTTAAAATCGGTTTTGGTCGTTTGCGCTTTTGACGTAACTATAGATCAAGCGGCATATGCCGGTTTACATCCTTATATAGCAAATAGCGGAACGGATCGGGCCCCCCAGCATAACAGGCCTGCGGGCAAAAGGCGCGAAGCCACATATAGTCACCCGCTTCGACTTCGACCCAATCTTGATTCAAATGATAAACGGCCTTACCACTCAGAACGAAAAGCCCATGTTCCATCACATGCGTTTCGGCAAAAGGGATCGTACCACCCGGCTGAAAGGTCACGATATTTACATGCATGTCATGGCGTAAATCGGCTGGATCGACGAATCTTGTGGTTGCCCAGCGTCCATCAGTATCAGGCATGGCAATCGGGTCAATGGCACCATCGCTTGTTACAAAAGCATCGGGCTGGTCAATGCCGGTAACCGCTATGTAACGTTTGCGAATCCAGTGAAAGCTGGCTGTCTGACCGCCATCATTGATGATCGTCCAATCGCATCCTGCTGGCAGATAGACATAGCTGCCACTCGTTAAGGGGTGTGATTTACCGGCAATCGTCACTGTCATTGAGCCGCTTGTTACAAAAAGAACCGATTGCGCTTCGGCATTATCATCTGGCCGGTCACTGCCGCCACCTGCCTCAATTTCCATCAGATAATGTGAAAAGCTCTCTGAAAAGCCAGTCATGGGCCGCGCCAGAACCCATAGTCTGGTCTTGTTCCAGAAAGGCAGATAACTTGTCACGATATCCGACAAAACGCCTTTTGGGATTACCGCATATCCGGTGGTGAAAACCGCGCGATCTGACAATAATTGAGATTGCGGCGGCAGGCCGCCTGATGGTGTCCAATAAGGGGCGCTCAAATCATCTTCTCCTTTGTCATGCCATTGTGACTATTTCCGGCAATTCAGATTGCCAAACTGCTTATGTCAATTAGGGCAGTTTTCATAAACTTGTCAAATCTTGACCGGTGGTACAGGGGCGTTGGCCCAGGGCTGCTGGTTGATTCAAACGCCGGTTTTGGCCTATTTCAAAAATTGATCAGCATCTTCATCATAGCTGGCTTCGCGGGTTAATTGCCGCAAAATTGCTGAATTGATCACTGGCGGCGCATCATCAGGATTTGCCTGTCCAAGCACTTGCTGGATTGCCCCATAGGTTGCGGCTAGTGATGCCAGATAGGGTTGATGCCCCCGAAGACATATGCGCGCGCCCATTTTTGCCAGATCATCGGCTGTTGCCGCAATTGATCCAATGCCGCCAAGCATGATGGGAAGATCGGTTGCGGCGCAAAGCGCGGTCAGATCCTCAAGTGATCTGGCACCAATCAGCGTAATGCCATCAACGCCGGTTTTTTCATAGGCCTTGATTCGTGCGATGCAATCGTCACGGCCGGTAATGGTGGCAGCGCTAGTACGGGCCAGAATAACCAAATCGGCATCAACGCGTCCCGATATGGCTGCCCGCATTTTGCCAACAGCTTCATCAATTTTCAAAAGCTGTGTTGTCTTTGATCCGAAAGGCTGTGGCAAATTGGTATCTTCAATGGTGATTGCGGCAAGGCCGGCATGGTCCAGGTCGCGGATTGTGCGTTGCACATTCATTGCATTTCCATAGCCATGATCGGCGTCGGCAATAACCGCAAGATCACCAGCCCGGCAAATCCGCAAGGCCATATCGGCAAATTCTGAGGCGGTGATCAGCATTTTATCAGGTGCGCCAAGGATCGCCATTGCCGCCACCGATCCGGCAAGCATGCCAACCTTGCCGCCAAGATCTTCGACCATACGCGCCGATAAAGGGTCAAAAACTGTTGCCGGTATAATGCAGTCATTGCCTGCTAAAATCTGCCGAAACCGCTGGCGCCGTGGTGTCCAATTCATGATGCCTTTTCCTTTTGGTGATATTCAATTTGAGATCGTTCAGCCGTTGCAAAATAGGGCGTTTGCTAGGCGATTTTATCCTGTGTTTTACTGTCGAAATCGCTGGCGTCATGGCGTTCATGAAGCTGGGTTTCCGGTGCGCCAGAAACACGATTAACCATACGGCCGCGTTTCACCGCTGGACGCGAATCAATGGCTTTGGCCCAGCGCATCACATGGCTATAGGTTTGAACATCCAGAAATTCAGCCGCATTATAAAGACGGCCAAGAACCAATTGCCCATACCAAGACCAAATCGCAATATCGGCAATGCTGTATTCGTCACCACTGATATAGCTATGTTCGGCAAGCTGGCGATCAAGAACATCGAGTTGGCGTTTGGTTTCCATCGTAAAGCGGTCAATAGGATAGGGCAGTTTTTCTGGCGCATAAGCATAGAAATGGCCAAAGCCGCCACCAAGGTAAGGCGCGCTTCCCATCTGCCAAAACAGCCATGATAGACATTCGGTTCGGCCGGCAGGGTCTTGTGGAATTAATGTGCCGAATTTATCAGCCAGATACAGCAAAATATTTCCCGATTCAAACACGCGCAATGGCGGTGATACCGAATGATCCATCAAGGCCGGGATTTTTGAATTCGGGTTAATGTCAACAAAGCCGCTGCCGAATTGATCGCCATCACGAATCTGGATCAGCCACGCGTCATATTCGGCATCAGTTATGTTTTGAGCCAATAATTCCTCAAGCATCACCGTCACTTTGACGCCATTAGGTGTGGCCAGCGAATAAAGCTGAAGCGGATGTTTGCCAATGGTAAGCGGCTTGTCATGGGTCGCGCCTGCGATGGGCCGGTTGATATTGGCGAATGTACCGCCATTTTCGGCTTGCCATGTCCAGACCGCCGGTGGGATATAAGGATTATTATCGGTCATTTTTGTCTCCTTTGATTTTGATTTCGTCTGGTGGGCACAGGTCGGCTAGTCGGTCTAGATGGCGCAGTTTTGGAAAAATATACCAGCCGCCAATCGCCACCCCCAATGCTGCCAGCCCGCCAATAAATACGGTTGTAACGGGGCCAAGAAGTGCGGCCGCGCTGCCTGCCCGAACATCGCCCATTTCATTTGATGACGAAATGAAAATAGCATTTACCGCGCTGACTCTGCCGCGAAGGTGATCGGGTGTGGCCAATTGAATGAGGGTCATGCGTATATTGACGCTTACCATATCGGCTGCGCCATAGACAAACAAGGCTACGAGGCTGACCCAAAAAATGGTTGAAACCGCAAAAACCAGAATTGAGGCTGCAAACACCACTAGCGCGGCAAAAAGGCAAAGGCCTGATCGCCGCATCGGCGGCAAGGCGGCAAGCGCGAGACCAACAACAACACCGCCAAGCGCAGGCATGCCGCGCAACACACCAAGTGATTCTGGCCCGACATTCAAAATATCAGCAGCATAGACCGGCAGCAAGGTAACAACCGACCCCATAAGAACAATGAACAGATCAAGCGCAATCGCCCCAAGAACAATCGAATTTGACCGAACATAGGCAACGCCGCCAAGAACCATATCAAGGCTTCGGCCAACAGGCTTTAGCCGCGTTAATTTTGGTAAAAATAGATAGGCAATTGTGCTGACCCCCATCAAGCCAGCGGCTACGAGATAGGTATAAACATCAATCACCGTAATCAGAACCCCCGCCAGCAACGGCCCGGCCGTGGCAAAAATCTTGCCAATGGTGGCATTAAGCGCAATCGCGCGCGATAGCATGACAGGCGGAACGATATTGGGGATGATAGCTTGCTGGGCTGGCGTATAGAATGCCTTGACCCCGCCATGCGCGAATAGCAGCGCGAAAATGACCGTCAAATTCAAGTCATCGGCAAGCATGGCCATGGTGATGCCAATCAAAATCACCGCTTCGGCAAGGGTGCAGATGATTAACAGGGCTTTTCGCGGCAAGCTGTCAGTTGCCCAACCAGTCACAAAGAAGAACAGAAAAATCGGCATGATTTGCATCAGCCCGACAAGCGCCAGATCAAATGGATCGCCACTATTTTGATACAGATGCCAGCCAATCGCAATTGACAGCATTGCCGTGACAAGGCTGACAGCGGCGCGCGCGGTTAGGAATGCAAAAAAATCAACAGGCATGACGATCAATTAATGGTTGATGGGCAAAAATAGTTTATGAGCAGTAGACTAGCGCCGCTTGAAACAGGCTGGGGTGATTTGCCCTGATGCGGGCCTTGGCAAATATAGCGCCCCTAATTTACGCCAGTGCTTACCGATTGTCGCCTGAAATATCACCTTGTGATTTCGCCCTGGCTGTGGCGCCAGCTTTAGGGCTGGCTGATCACATTTTGGGCAATCAATTGGTCGATTTCACCATCTTGAAATCCGGCTTTGATCAATTGGGCGCGGCTATGCTGGCCAAGGGTTGGTGCGGGCATTCGAAGGCGGTCAAGATTATTTTCCATAACAGGTAGCGGCTGATGCATTGGCACCTCGCCAGTTGTGGCATCGGCTGCGGTTACATAAATCCCGCGTTCGATAAAATGCGGGTCATCGGCATTATCGGCAATATTATTGACCGGCGCGGCGGTAATGCCTTCAGCGTCAAAAATAGCCAGAACTTCTTGTCGGCTTCGCGCCGCGATCCAGCCGCCAACCACCCTATCTATCTCGGCCTGATGTTTCACCCGCGCCGCATTGGTGGCAAATTTTGGATCGTCAATCATCGCCGCGGTACCAACAGCGGCAAAAAGCCGTCTGGCCGTTGATTGGATCGATGCCGAAATGGCAATAAAATGATCATCTGATGTTTGATAAATATTGCGCGGGCTTGCCGTGTTTGATCCATTACCAACACGTTGTTTTACCGTTCCGGTCACGGCATAGTCAAAGGCATCAGGGCCAATGGCGGAAACCATCGAATCAAGAAGCGCAAGATCGATAACCTGTCCTTGGCCGGTTTGGTCGCGGCCACGCAATGCCATCATGATGCCGTTTGATCCATAGAGGCCGGCAATCATATCAGCCAGCGCCACCGGCGGCAGTAATGGGCCGCCACCAGCCTCACCAGTGCGGCTGGCAAATCCTGACATCGCTTCGACAAGAGTGCCAAACCCGGGCCGGTGACTATAGGGGCCAGATTGACCGAATCCGGAAACCCGCAAAATGATCAAGCCCGGATTACGCCGATGCAAAATCGCCGGTGCCAGCCCCATTGATTCTAATGTTCCCGGGCGAAAGCTTTCGATCAAAATATCAGCCTGATCAATCAGACGGGTCAGAATATCAATTGATTTTTCATGCCGGAAATCAAGTGCGATGCTTGTTTTATTGCGGCAATAGACCGACCAAAATGTCTGTATGCCAGCCTGTTGCCATGCGCGAAGCGGGTCACCCGCTGGCAAAGGTTCTATTTTGGTGACGTCGGCGCCTGAATCAGCCAGCTGGAGCGAGGCCATATTGCCAGCGACAAGGCGTGAAAGATCAACAACCTTTATGCCAGTAAGAGGCCCAGAATTTGACGCGGCATAATCGACGGTTTTCCATGGTTGCCGTGACGTGCTAGGTGCCTCTGTTTTCATTTTCATAATCCGTAATACCAAGGAATAAAGGCAGAATAGACAAGCCAAATCAGAATGACCAAGGGCGATCCTACCTTGAGGAAATCTTTGAAATGATAACTTCCCGGCCCCATCACCAGCAAACTTGTTTGATAGGCAAAGGGCGTTGCAAAGGCGCAATTGGCGGCAAATACAATAGTGATGGCAAAGATGCGCGGATCAATCCCGATCTCGGCACCGATATGAAGGCCAATCGGCGCGAAAAGAACGGCGCAGGTCTTGGTGCTGATGATATTCGACATCAAGGCAACCATCAGGAAAAATGTGCTTAAAACAACCCTTGGGCTTGCGGTTCCGGTAAAGGAAAGAATGAGATTGGCAAGATAGGTCGCAGCGCCAGTGGCCTCCATCGCCACCCCAAGCGCCAGCGCCGCCGCGATCGTTGTGATGACTTTAAGATCTAGGGCGCGGGCGGCTTGTTGCAAGGTGATGACATTGGTAACCACCATTGCCAAGGCCCCGAAGAATGACGAAATGACGATTGGCACCAAACCAAATGCCGCTGATAAAACCACTGAAAGAAAAATGAAAATAGATACATGGGCAGATTTCAGATTAGGCAGTTCTTCGACTGAAAATTCGACCAGAACAACGTCAAGATCTTGGCGCAAACCGCGCAGCGTTTCAGTATCACATTTGACCAAAAGCAGATCGCCAGCTGCCAATTTGGCCTGTCCCATACGGCTGCGAATCATGTGAGCGTGATGTTGGATGCCCATAACCTGACAATTATGCCGATATTCAAAACCGGTTCGGCCAATGGTGTTATCGACCAAAGATGATGATGGCGTGACCATCATCTCAACGACAATCTGGTCCGATTTTTTATGGCTGTTCGGATTTGTCCGATAGCCCTCGGCTGGTGTTAATCCATAGCCGGAATCCATCAATTTGGTCAGATCGTCGCGCGCTGCCGAAAGCGCAATAACGTCGCCTTCGCGTAATTTCAAACCGGTAAAAGGTGGCAAGATTGTTTTACCAAGCCGGTTGATCATACGCACATTTATGTCAGGTAATTCGTGAAACATGCGCACGCCAAGCGACTGGCCAATCAGCCTTGATCCGGCATTAATCGAAATTTCCGCCATGAAATGCTGATCAAGACGTTCGCGCATACGGTGGCTAAGGCTGGTCCGGTGTGGCAGAAATTTGGGCGCAACAATCGTCACATAGGCAAGGCCGGTGCCAGCAAGAAGCAATCCGGGAAGGGTGAATTCAAAAAAGGTGAATCCTTCAAAACCGGCTTCGATTAGCGCGTTTGATACTAATAAATTTGTGCCTGACCCAACAAGGGTGGTCATGCCGCCAACAACGGCAACAAAGCTTAGCGGCATGAGTAATTTAGAGGCGGGTATATGGAACCTTTGTGCAATGCCCTGCATGATGGGGATGAAAATGATCACAACAGGGATATTGTTCAAAAAGGCACTAATCAACAGCACTGTGATAAGCGATATCAAAGTGGCAATCCATAATTTCCCCATGCTCAACGCCAGCACATAGCGAGAAAAAATTTCTAAAATCCCCGTTTTCACAACGCCTTGACCGACAACCAGAAGGGCCAAAACGGTCAGCATCGCCGGATTGGCAAATCCGGATAATATTTTGCTAGACGGCAAAAGATTGCTGCCTTCTTGGTCAATGATCGGGAAAAAGTGAAAGAAAAATAGCAAAATCAGAACAACGCCAAGGGCGGTGATTTCCATCGGTATTTTTTCATTCGCATAGCAAAAAAGCGCGCCGACAATGAGGCTGAATAAGAACATCATCTCAAAGGTCATGCCGGCATTTTCAATAATCGTTGTCATATTGATTCGTCTTTTTCTTTCAAATGATGAGCGCAATTTGGCTTGGGGAGATGTAATGCCCGTCGCAGACCGGTATTGAAGCGGCCTGCAATATTCTGAGGCTCGATACGCTGGATTCCTATCTTAGCGCAGCGAGTCTCAAAATACAGTGTTTTTTGGATTGAGTCGGGTAGAATCTGATTTCAAAATATTTTAGATGGTGACAGATTATCTGGCTTATGGGCTTGTATGACCATTATTTCGGCAAACCACCGCAATCATAGAGGGAAAAGCCGAAAGTTTTTCTTTTCATTGCGGCTATTTTGCTTTTTCATATAGGGCATTCACATGCATCATATCCCCATATTCAATCGGTTGGCTCTGCCAAAATTTGTAAATTTCGTTTGCCAAAACAAAGGAAGATTCCAACATGCCCTATAATGATTATCGTCAAGATTTGATGGGTGAAGCCAGATTAACGCCGTCAGGCCAGTTTGAAATTGACACATATCAAAGCTTTAAATTGATTTACACCGCTGGCAAATTTGGCATTGATGATCAAGGCGGGCTTCGGATTGGATTTCGCGGGCATTTTGATGGCTCGGCAATCCAGTTTAGCGACCCTGCAGCGCCTGGATATACAACCGTTGAGGCCTCCAACGATGCCGTTCTTGAAGTGTCATGGGAAGCGCGCCGAAATATCCGCCCTTGGAATAAAAGCCTTTATATCCGCTGCTTGCGCTTTTTACGTGAGGGCGACCAGATCGTGATTAATTTTGGCGATCAGTCCAAAGGGTCACCCGGCTGGTTGTTGCAGACATTTTGTGAATCAGCCTTTACCTTTCAGATCACGGTTGATCCGTTCGCAACGCAAGATTTCATCGCGCTGCCAAGCTCGGCAAACCCAACCATTTCAATGGTGCCGGGTGATCCGGTGAATTGGAAGGCCGTACTGCCAACATTGCGGCGGCCGGGTGAGGGATTTCGATTGTCAATAAAAGGCGATGACCGCTGGGGCAATCCATCAAACCGTTTAACCGGAAAGATCAAACTGAAAACCAATTTACCGGTCACTGGCCTTAATGAAACTGTTGATCTAAAAAAAGGAGATTTCGGCGTCGTGATCGAAGGGCTTTCGGTGGAAAGCCCCGGCGTGCTGCATCTTACGGTTCTGGATGAAAATGACCAGCTGATCGCAACGGCAAACCCGCTTGTTATCCGCGCAGCCGATGCGGCGCATTTCTGGAGCGATATGCATGCGCAGAGTGGTGAGACGATCGGCGTTGGGACGGCCCGCGAATATTTTGACTTTGCCCGTAACAAGGCTTTTCTTGATATTGCTGGCCATCAGGGAAATGATTTCCAGATCACCGATGCGTTTTGGCAGCATTTGAACGAACTGACAGCCGAATATAATGAAGATAACCGCTTTATGACATTGCCAGGTTATGAATGGTCGGGAAATACCGGCCTTGGCGGTGATCATAATGTGTGGTTTCGAACCGAAGGCCGCCCTATTTACCGGTCAAGCCGCGCCTTAATCAGCGATCGCACCTACCCTGAAAATGATGTTTTATCGACACCCGATCTTATCGAAAAATTGCAAAGCGAAGATGCGATTGTCGTGGCGCATGTTGGCGGGCGTTATGCCGATATTAAATATGCGCATGATGCAAAATTGGAACCCTCGGTCGAGGTGCATTCATCATGGGGTACCTTTGAATGGATTTTGCGCGATGCGTTCGAGTCCGGCTATCGGGTTGGTATTGTCGGGTCAAGTGACGGGCATAAGGGGCGGCCCGGGGCGGAATATCCGGGGGATAGTCAATTTGGTTCTTATGGTGGTCTAACCTGTCATCTTTTGCCGCAATTAGACCGAGACACATTTTTTGATGCCTTCCGTAACCGGCGGCATTACGCAACGACAGGCGCGCGAATCTATATGGATGTAACCGCAAGCTTGGGCGATCGAACCCTGCAAATTGGTGATATTGTCAGCACTGACCTTGACCATCTTGATCTTGCATTTGACATTATCGGCACGGCGCCGATTGAACGTGTTGATATTTTCAATGGGCTGGATCTGGTGCGCACCATCCGCCCCTGGCATGATCAAGCCTCGCTAAGCCGGCTGCGCGTTACTTGTGCTGGTCAGCATTATCGCGGGCGTGGCCGCTTGGTGAAATGGGATGTTTCGGCAAATCTTACCGGCGGCAAAATTGATCGCATTGATGCGGTCAATTTCTGGAATCCAAATCGCCAGCCCAAGCAAATTTCTGCAACCGAAGCTGTGTGGAAAACGGTCACAACAGGCGGCGCATCCTCGGTTGATTTCTGGCTGGATGATGCTGCGCTGGCGAGCCAGATCAATGTTCAGACGAATTTTGAATCGGTATCAGCATCAGTGGCCGATATTGATGAAAATGGCATCACCATTGATTGTGGTGGTATGGATATCCGGCTTCATATTGAACGGCTTCCCGGAATATTGGAGTCCTTTTCCCTGGCAGGTGAACAATCTTTTGCGCTTGTCGCCGGAACCGAGCAGCGGCTTTATGTTCGGGTGACACAAGAAGATGGTCATCAGGCATGGAGCAGCCCAATTTATGTTGCAAAGGCATAGATAACAACAGACTTGGTTTTGATAAGTCGACTTTAAGAGGAAGATAAGATGCAGTCTGTTCGCATAGAAAATGTTGAAACATTCGTTGTGGCAATGCCGCTGGTTGCGGTTTTTTCCAGTGGTGGAAAGTCAAAAAATGTTACCAAAGGTGTTGTTGTCAAGATCACCGCATCCGATGGATCATATGGCATCAGCAGTGTTGATCCGTCGACGCGGGCGGTATTTCCCGATCGGGCCGAAGATATTGCCGCAACAGTGCGCGAAAAAATCACCCCGGCAGTTCTTGGCATGTCGCCAACAAATATCAACCGGTTGTCGGACATTATGGGCAGTTTGCAAGATGTTCAGATTGGTGCCAGAGCCGCCGTTGAAATGGCAGCCATTGAATTGACATGTCGCCGGTTAGGCATGTCGCTTTGTGACTTTCTTGGTGGCGCTGTGTCAGACCATGTTGCCTTTAATGGCTGGGTTGGCGAGCTGCCAGCCGATGAAGCCGCACTTGATGCGGCGCGGTGGGCGAAAGCTGGATTTCAATCGCTAAAGATCAAAATTGGCGGGGATGTCGATGCTGATATCCAGCGGGTGCAAGCGGTTCGATCCGCCGTTGGCAATGCAGTGAATCTGCGTATGGATGCCAATGAACAATATAGCGTCCAAGATGCAATCCGGCTGTGCGATGCGATCAAAGATTGCGATATGCAGCTGTTTGAACAGCCGGTACCGCGCGATGATCTGGCTGGTTTGGCCGAAATCCGGCGCGTTGGCGGGATCAGCATCATGGCAGATGAATCGATCAGCGATCATGCCAGCCTGTTAAAAGTAATCGAGGCTGATTGTGCCGATCTTGTGAAATTTGGCATTGCGCAGGCAGGCGGTATTATGCCTGCTGTCCGAATGATGGCAACAGCCGAAGCTGCTGGTTTGAAAGTTGTCATGGGGCATGGGTTTGGTCTGGATATGAGCACGATGGCCGAAATCATGGTTGGTGCATCATCAAGCAATATTTTAACCGGCCTTGAATGTGTTGGCCCATTAAAGGTGAAAGATACGGTTTCGCAAACCCGCCTTGATATCAGTTCGGGCCGTCTGCAAGTGCCGGATGGCGCTGGTCTGGCGATGGATCTTGATATGGAAAAACTGGCTGAATATACGGTTCAGTAATCGGGCTGGTTCAGCTCTATTTTATCGCCATCCATAGAAAATTCAGCCCACCACCGAGGGTCAGGATGTCGACAAGCAAACTGTGTGAGCTGACCTGTAGCTTTTTCAATATTTTGCGGCCCAGCGCCGAACCGGAATTGACGATAAAATGACAATTCCCAAAAAGAACGAAATGATCTTCGGTTCAAGAACCGGATAGAAATAGCTTTCTAAAAACACCATCGGTGTTGCCGGTATTGCAACGCGCAGAAAAGCGCCCTTGTGAAAATCGGAACGGTTAATCCATGATCGTGAAAAATTGCTAATCAGCAACATGATGCTTAGCGTTGGCAAAAGCGTTTTAACGCCAATCACCGGTGCCAGAAACACGGCTGGCAGAAACCCGCCACCAACACCGACAAAGCCATTGATTGCCACTGTTAAAAAGGCAATGCATAAAACATAAACAAGTGCAAAACTGTCAAAGGGAAATGACGTCTTTCACGAAAGGCGGCAACGCAATTAAGGGCGCGTGATGCGCCAGCTATTTTTTCATGGGAAGACCTGTATCGGGGTCCAGCTTTGATTCGGGCTTTAGGTTTTCTTGGGTTTGCGCTTTCGAGATGCGGCCATTTTCAAGATAGTCACCAGCGGCGGCGCGGCGGCCGGCATCGTCCCAGATCTGATGCCATGCGCCAAGCGAATAGCCATGCCACGGCATTTGAACATTTAATTGCGGCAAACCAAGTTCGTCCCAAATATCCTTGGCGCGTTCCATATATTCTTTGCCAGGCAGTGCCAATGGCGGCATCGGTGATTTCATTGTGGCGTCAATCAGGACGCTTGAATCTTCTTCACCATCATGTTCGCGTTTCGGCCCATGACCTTGACCACGGTGAAGCAGGGTTTGCATGTCTTCTGACGGGTTGGTGCGATAGGACATTGCCCATAAAAGAGCATCCGCATTGTCAACATCAATATCTTCATTCACGGCAATACAGATTTTGCTGCAATCGCCTTTGAAAAAGGCCGCACTATAAAGGGCGCGCCATATTTCGGTTCGGGGCATATTGGCATCACAGGTGATAACGGTAACGCGAAGCAATCCGGTCAATGGTTCGTGAAGCGAAACTTTCTTGACGCCTTTGATATTATTTTCATCACGAAGGTGGCGCAGGAATAATGGCTCATAGGCCACGCGTTTGATGACGCTTGACTCACTTGGTGCCACCTGACTGATATAAGATGGCACAATCGCTTTTTTGCGGCGGGTAATCGCGGTAATGCGCATTGGCATATTATATTCTTCAAGCGCGATATGGCCATGTGACTCGCCAAAAGGGCCTTCGGGTTCAACACGCGTTGTATCGATAAAGCCTTCGATCACAATTTCGGCCTCGGCAGGTACCACCAGATCAATGCTTTTGGTGTTTGTCACATTGATGGGAGCGCCGGCAAGACCGCCAGCAACGGTAAATTCATCAACACCAAGCGGCAGTTTCTGCGGCCCCATAAAGGCAACATAAGGCGGGCAGCCAAGAACAATCGCAACCGGCATTTCGGTTATGCCCATTTGCTGGCATTTTTGATAATGCTGATAACCGCCAGCACCGCCAACACGGGTTGCCATGCGAACCACCAGCCGGTCAGGTGCTTTCAAGGCACAGCGGTAAGTGCCCATATTCTGCACGCCGGTTTCAGGATCTTTGGTAATCACATTGCCTGCGCTTAATGTAGGGGCGCTGTCAAATCCTGGGGTTGAGACCGGAATGGGAAGTGCGTCAAGCCCATGTCCTGGCTGGCTAAGGCTGGCGCCATCCTCAATGATCTCATGGCAAGGTGCGTTGTCGACAAATTGCGGATCAATCGGGTTGGAAATGGCATTGTCCCATTTGGCCTGAATGCCCTCGACCGAACTAACCATACCAACGCTATAGATGCTGCGATTGGCGGCAAGCCCGCCAACCAGAACCGGCATGTCAAATTTGCGGCCTTTGCCATCAACGATATTGGTGAATAAAAACGCCTTGCGATCCTCTTCTTTCATGCCGCCAATGAACTGCCAACGGACAAGCGCATGCATTTCGCTGTCTTTGTCGATCTGGCGGTCAATTTCAATCAACAGATTCTGCTTCTTCAAGGCGGCAATATGTTGATGAAGATCGTTATAGGGGGGCGTCTTTGTCATGTTGCTCTCCAAAGCAAAGTTAATTTGGCAGATCTTGGCTGGCTGCAAGATTATCCGTTGCCACCGCAAAGCCAAGCGCATTGGCAAGGCTGATATCATCAAGCTGCCACAGTTTTTGTAAAAGGCTGTTTGTCAGTTCGCCGCCAAGAACAGGATTTGTCAGCTCGATAAATTTTGCGCCCAGCTCGTTATCTGATAGGGGCAGATCGGGGTCGCCTTTTCGCGTTGGCTGGTAATGCGTTAATTGACGACCATCTTTTGTGGTGACGGTAACATGCGCCGCGCGGCGAGACGGAAATTCGGCATCAATCGCAGAATCAATGCCAAGATCAATTTGGCCAAGCATTGCCCTGATCGCCGGATCACGCATACGGTCTGCCTCGAAAGCCTCGATCCGGACGCTGCCATAATGCGCGGCATGGGCAAGAACATATTGCATTGAAAATTTGCATTCCTGCGGCGTTTTGGGATCAACCCTGTCGGTGATTGAAACCGCTGGGCCATAGGTGGCGATGGCAATGCTGGCAATATCGCCTGTGGTAATTTGCGCGTCCTGCATGATGAACAGCAATCCGTCAATGGCTGCAAAAGTATGGCCGCAACAGCCATGATTTTTAAAGGTGATAGCCTCGATATTATAAATCTCGCCAAGGCCAGAAGTGGCTTT
>Ga0115569_10001286_pt1 | contig 19399 bp, 22 predicted proteins | sample COGITO_mtgs_1205_2_FD_87295 | JGI IMG/M metagenome (GOLD analysis project Ga0115569, IMG submission 87295) | Pelagic marine microbial communities from North Sea - COGITO_mtgs_120503 | ecosystem: Environmental > Aquatic > Marine > Epipelagic | place: Germany:Helgoland, sampling site Kabeltonne... | reverse complement strand
ATGGACACTCCTAATGCTACGCATTACTCAAAAGCCTAAGGTCAAAGTCAAGGTCAAAGTCAAAGTCAAGGTCAAGGTCAAGGTCAAGGTCAAAGTCAAACGCCTTCGCATCCCACAAATGTGAGAATCTGTCTCAACACCATTGGTGTTATTCACACATTTATGAGATGCTCAGTAGAGGCGACGCTGCAAGCAGCTCTAAAAGCTTTATTAAGTGCAACCATCTCCTCGCACCTAAGGTGCTTGTCGCCTTTCCTCATGACCCTAGCGGTCTATTCGGTTAGAGGCAGTAGTTCTCTAACTCTAAGCTGCACACCTGCACTTGCTCCCTTACGATGGAGCCGTTCGGTCACAAGATGGTCAGGTGCTTGGTGCTGCTAGTCGGGTCGATCAGAAGAACACCACATTGATAGCTGCGCTATGTATGTGGGTTGTCCTTCTAATCTTGTCAGATGGTTTGGTACCACGAATTATAACAAAAGGTCAAGGCAGCCTATCGGTAATATTCACAACATGAAGACGTTGTCAATATTATCCAATATGTTCGCTGTTGTTCGCTACGCTCCTACGCTCAGCCCGTGGCTACGCCACTTTGACTATTCTTTTGTTAAATTGTGGTGTACCAAACAATCCTGTATTGGTATCCCTAAAATAGGAAGGAAAAAAGATGAAAAACTTCGAGCAAGCAAGATACAATTCAGAAATCTATAGAGTCATTAACAGAGACTGGAACATTGCTCTCAACAAGTTCAACGCACAGTCTTACTACATGTTCAGGGACATGGTTCGTACTACACTAGGCAAGGAAGTAATACGCCTAGAACATGGACGTGTATCAGATGACTGGTACTTCATGGTCAAGTAACATACTATGGTCAACTTGAGGGTAGAATAACCTGCCCTCATTCATTAAATTAATGGAGAGTAACATGAGTATTATAGACTTAAACATTCACAGAGTAGTACCACAAGCAACGGTATCATCGAATACTAACTGCGACGTATTGCATCTACACATACGTATAAAGGAGTACGATGCATCATCATGGGAGATAGACGACGCTATGAGACTGGCGCTGTTCTTTCAGGATGGTAAACTTAAGGAAGGTATTGCTAACCTTATCAAGGCCTTAGATGACGAACTTGTAAGATTATGTCAACTAGAAACGGAGGAGTCAGAATGATATACATACATCCAAGATCAAAGCAGTCAATGAATCTCTCAAGTGTACAGACAGAAGAAGACTTGGAGAGGTTTCACAAAGGGTTCGAGGCATGGCAGGACGGAGCGCTCATTCAACTTGATAGAGCGTTAGGCTGGCTTACCATCGACGAAAGGGAGTTCCTGATCTCAGGTCTTACTCCCGATCAATTCAATAAAACATTTAATTCTTAATAACTTAACTAAACTAGGAGACATACAATGTCTAAAGCAAAAGCAGCAACTATCAGCACTACTAACGGCATCAATACAGCAGTAACAAAAGCAGAAGCAACTCGCTTATGCAACGCTGTACAGGTATACGTCACAGCAACAGGCAAGGCAAAGGCTTCACTAGCCGACAAGATGCTCAACCTACTAAGAGAAGTAGCTCAGCATGGAGACATGGCATCGTTCAATGCTAAGTTTACTACTCTCTGCAAGCTTACGTGTCAACGTCAGGAGTGGGTAGACGAAGCAGGTGAGGCACTACATACCAGTGCTGACGCTCTCTTTAAGAAGGGCTTTGAGGAGCCTTACGGAGCTAATGTTATACTATGGATACGTCGAGTAGTCTCACATCCTGATGCTCAGTTCAGAGCTCAAGCATTAGAGAACAGCAGGAGCCTACACTTAGGCTACAAGATCATGTGTCAGGAAGCTAAGGAAGCAACAGACGCACAGGATAAAGAGCAGGTATCATCTAAGGAACCTACAGAGGAAGAGGTAGAGGAGCAGCTAGGCTCTAAGGAACCTGTAGTATCAGCAGTCAAGCAACAAGCAATAGACATGATACTAACCTTAGACGACTCACAAGCAAGTGCAGTGGTTCGTACTCTTAATCAGATCATCAATCAGTAGTAACATGTAGTTGTCTTACCTTTGGGTAGTCCTTAAGTGGGCTACCCTTTTTTTATGTCTACCATTCTCAATACTTCCACAATATGAGAGTATAAGGTAATACTTCTCAATACTTCCACAATATGAGAGTATAAGGTAATACTTTCTCAATACTTCCACAATATGAGAGTATAAGGTAATACTTTCATACGTCTAATTGACTGCTACTCCATCCTCCAATTGCTTGTCCTCAGGAGTCTGCAAGAACCCTTAAGTGTCTTAAGTATCTAAAAATAGATGCCTCACTCAGAGACACCAAAGAAATCCTCAAGATTCCTCAAGGAACACCGTCCGTTTATTCTTAGAGACCCTCAAGGTTCCTTAGGTGTGGCTACGAGTAGCATCTATTTTATTTAAGTACACTTCGAGACCCCTATGGGGTACTCTCAGCAGTCCCTTACATCAAAAAGACCTTTCACATTTTTTATTCATTTCTGAGTCCGTGCTCCCCTTAGTGTCGATAATAAACTATACCTAAGAAATCAAGTAGTTGTCAAGTAGTCAATCTCAGTGACCCACGACTTAGGTATGGCTATATAGGAACTCCCAGTGTTCTCTTCGGAAGACACAATCCTAGACCTCATCACGATGACCTTAGTATCATCATCGACCACAAGATAACCAACATCCTCACACGTCACACACTCATGCTTAAGGATGTCTTCTAGGTCTGTCCAAGTTCCATCGGAGTCTAAAGCATCCTTCCAAGTTACACGTACCATTGGGTAATCGTTTATATCCAAGTTGTCTGTCTCCTTGTTTTAGTTACATTGTAGCCATTTGCAAAGTTTTCAAGATGGTCGGCAAGCAGCTGTGCCTTTCTTTCTTCCATCTCATCGTTAGCGTCAGAAGCCATCTGTTCTGTCCAGTAAGCCACCCCCATTGCCAGAGCATCCAGTCTATCATCATGGGCTAGTGAGCCTTTGTATGCGGTTAGTCTGGTGAGCTGGTATGTGAGCATGTACTTCTGGGCTTTCTCAGCAGGCAGACCTTGTACACTATCGTAGTCCTTTTGAATTACTTTAGGGTCAATTATTAACCTATGCTGATTCATAACAGGCTCTAACGTATCAATTATACGTCTTTCTTTCTGCTTGCTGTGTCTTACTTCCTCGATACTTACGGGGTATGTCTTCTTCAGGTAAGGCTTGAGTAGCTCAGTAAACATACCGTCACCAAAGTTACTCTCAACGAGTATGGCATTGACCTTATGCTTCTTAGCTATCTCAACGAGTTTCTTAAGGGTTCTTTCATCGTAGCCACCCTGTAGTCCACAACATTCAGGGACGTGCAGAAAACCATTGAGCATCTTGACTACAGCGTATGCAGTCTCATCTTTACCTCTACCAGAGGGGTCTACTACCAGTACTGAACCATCATAGTCCACGTAGTCGCCCACAGAAGCCTCAGGAGCGTAGAACTTATCTCCCCTAAGCCCAACGTTAGGTATATCCCTAACCTCCTTCATAACGCCATACACGAGCTTCTCAGGGGCTTTGTCTTGATCTACAGACATAACCATTAGATCGGAGAGCTTGAGGGGGTATCTGTCTACGTCTGACATGCTGGTATCGAGCATAAACTGGAGTGCAAAGCCTGATCTACCGTATGAGAGCTCACGCTCTAGTAGATCATCGTCGTCAAACCTGTCTATGTCTACTGGTTGCCCTTCTAAGCCCTTAGGGTCTGCTTTTAAGGCTTCCATTAGGGCAGGAGCTAAACGTTCGCCATAGGCTGTCTCAGAGCGTTGTAGGGTAGGGTAACGTGCTGTCCATACTCTCATTGCATAGCCACGCTCAGTTAGCGTGTTGTATAGACTCATTTCACACTGGGGAGTGCCTAGATAGATTATCTTTCCATCAGGCTTGAGTACAGCATCGAACTCTTTCACAGCCTCCCCAAGTTTCTCTCTCATCATCTGGGTCATCGAGTTGTTAGGTACTTCGATGTCATCTGCGATAATGATGTCGGCTCGACTGCCTGTCAATTGACCAGTGATACCCACGGACTTAACCGAAGGGCTACCACTAGCCATTGCAGGTCTTACGTCGAAAGCTATCTTAGACCAACGTTGTCCCTCTGTAGCTATAAGGTGTTTACAGAAGGGAAGCTCTATGATCAATCTTTGAGTAAAGGTTGAAAAGTCATCAGCTCGTTGTTTGGACGCTGAGACTACCATGAACTTCTTTTGGGGGTCTAAGAGAAGCTGATGTACGACAAAGGCTGCTGTGAGGTAGCTCTTGCCGACACCCCGAAAAGCTTCTATGATTGCCCGTCGAGGGCTGTGTTGTAAATAGTCTGCAATATCATATTGTACTGGAGTAGGTGCTGGAAGGTTAAGGTGCTTCCAGACCAGAAAAGCGAAGTTCTTAAAGTCTTTTAGCTGATCTGGTACTTTATCCATTACGGCTCCTGTTACGCTTCACGTCTGCAATGCGTAAGTTATTATAAGAGTTATTAAAGGGGTTGCGATCTACGTGATCAATATCTCGACCTTTAAGTGCTGCTTTACCATGCTTCTTCTCCATAAGTCTACGTGCTCGCTTACGTTGGTCGTTACGAGTGCGCTGCTTAGGTGTGCCTTGGTATCTGTCGTATTCTTGTCGGTAATTACGTTTGTAGCTCATTACGCAGTCCTGTTAGTTTTAGATTTCTTATGTCGTGCTGCAAAGTTACGGGCAGCTTCTACAGAGCCAAAACCCCAAGCTTTGAGGGCTAATGCTTTGCGAGTAGGACTACCATCGGGTTTCTTCATAGCTCCTTTCATGCCTGCAAAACGAGCAGCAAAAGAGACCCTTCGAGGGTTAGTACCACCTTTTACAGGAGCCTTAAGGTTAGAACCTTCAGTCCTTTTGTAGTAGTCTCGGCCTGCTTGGTTAAGACCACCTTCTTTGTTTTTGTACTTGTTCTTCATTATACCGTCCTATACTTGGCTGTTTTCTCAGCTATCTTCTTAGGTTGCGAGCTAAACTGTTTACCCGCTTTAGTATCTTCACGCTTCTTAGCATTGGTTGCTTTTTTCTCAGCTATTGTGAGAGAATCTCTAGCTGCCTTTGGAAGATACCTAGAACCCTTCTTACCAGTATTACCCCAGTCTTGTTTAGTCCATTTAGACAGTTTATTGCTAGATTTCTTAGCGCCTGAGTAGCCACCACCTGAGTCTTTATAGTATTTTACAGCAAGCTGCATGGCTCTAGCTGAGTGTTTACCACCCATCTTAGCCTTAGCTTTAGCCTTAGCAGCTGCCCACTTTTTAGGGTCTCTCTTAGTTGCTGTAGACATTAGTGATGTGCCTCTTCAAAGGGTAAACCCTCTAGCAGATTAGCTAACGGCGAATCAGTTGTGATTATATCTAAGATAGCATTGTTATCCTTAAGGAATTTAACAGCTACCGAAAGCTCTGCTGATGTGGCTTCACCTGAGTTTACTCGTGCTAACAGTTGGTTAGCTACGCTTTCGTGTAATTGATCTAAGCTATCTTTCATTACTCAGCCCCTTTGTTGTACCTTTTCTTTAAACGTTCGTTGTCTTTTTTAACGGCTGCACCGATACCAGCACCAGAAGCTCCAAGAGCTGCGCCAGTTAGTGCCATATCTGTCTTAGTAGGCTTTGACTTTTTTGAAGGTTTCTTTTTATAGTCTTGCTTAGAGCTTTTCTTTTCTTTTTCTATCTTATCGGCTCTTTCTTTTTGTTTCTTTTTTAATTTCTTTAGTTTCTTAGCTTTCTTATAAAGCTTAACGCCTTTTACGGCTTTTTGTGCTGCACTTGCTGCAATAACTAGGGCTTGTACGGCCATTTTAATAACTCCAAATAACGGGGGTGGATTCTCTTAAGTCAACGTGGACAAATGTCTTAGCCACACCAACGCCTGTAAAGCCTAACTCTAGTGCTTTTTGGACAATAGTGTACCTATCAGCTCCGTTGTGTATACGGATGTCAGCTGCAATGCCTAACGAGTGTGTGCCTGTAGAGGCTTTCTTTCTTTCGGCGCTGTGTGTGGGGTCTCTATAACCCGACGTAATTGTAAAGGAAAATCCACAAGCTTCACGCAGTTTGTCTAGCTTATCTATGAACCCTTCACTCATATGGTTCTTACCTGTCTCTTGACAGTCAAATTCTGAAATATCAAAGTATTTAAAAGTCATATCTATCCTTTAATCACCTTAGCTATCTTTTCGCCACTTCTGCCTACAACATACCCACCTAAGCCTAGCTGTAGTAAAGCCCAAGCCTCGTCACGTAAGGGTGTAGCTAGTAATCCTAGACTATCACCTACGGCTAACACGAGGAATGTAAGCATGGTTATAGGTCGCCAAGCAGCGACTAAGAAGTGGTCACTTTTTGCTTCTGCTGTTACAATAGCTTGTTGTCCAGCTAATGTTTCTTTTTCATAATCAAATATACGTTGCATCGCAGCCGCTTGGACATCTAAAAGATGCCCTTTAGCTTGCAGACGTTCATCTTCACTGGTATGGAGGTTATCTACTAGATCAGCAGCAGGTTTGAATATGCCCGCAATTAAGTCTGTAATACCCATTAGATAACTCCCATAACTTTAATGAATTGTGAGAACCCCATCTCCTGTGCAAAGTAAACAACAGCTCCACCCACAACTAACCACTTAATTTGCAGTAAGGTTCGGTTAATATTGTCGAGCATACCTCTAAGACCCTCAGCTTGAGCTGTGAGAGTACTTAATTGTTCGTCATGTGCATCGACTCGCCACTCAAGGCGGTCAACGTGTTGTCTTATATCTTCCATGTTGCAGTCCTTACCTTACTGGGTTAGTCATTGAACCTGTTAATGTTGAATTAGCAACACCATAACCTTCAATAAGGATGTGAACTAGGTTTTTTGTACTGGTGGTGTCTCCAGAGTCAACGTCTGCTGCAAAATTGGTGAGCTCTACGCTTTCCTTAACAGCATCAGCTACGCTATAATAAGACATCTCAAACCCGTTATTTGCGTTAATAGCGGCAGGAAAAGCTGCGCCTGAAAAGTCACTTGCTGCTAGTGTTTGGCGGCCTGCCCAACCAGTTACTGTTGTCCAGACATGAACATCACCAAAAGGGAACGGCTTGCCTCTATGATCTCCTGTCACGCCTATAAAGAAACCAGTCTTAGCTGTAGCTGAATTTACAGCCCCTTCCAAAACTGAATAAGATTCGCCAATTGTGCCACCTAAAAGAGAACCATCGTCACGCACTAATCCAAATAACTGAGGAACAGCTTGTCCTGTAATTTGATTATTATCGTCTGTTACAAAAGCTGTGTTTGACGTTGCGTCACCTACGTCGTCATTAATAGCGTCGTCAATGGCAAAAGAACCTACAAGCTCTACAGGAGTATCTGTTATAGGCGCATTGTTGTCTAGGTTTTTATAAAAAACACCCATTAAAAGTGTTTCTTTAGGTGATGCGTCATATGCGTCGCCTATATAGACCTGTGGTTTTCCTAAAGTAAAGTATTTCATGAGGTTGAGCCCTTTCTTGAATATGATTGTTTTTTAAATGGTGAAGCTAAGCCATCACCCCAGAGTTCTTCGATAGCACGTCCGCCAGCAACAGTGCTTAAATGCGCTACTGCATAACTGTTTCCTGTAACAACTTCATAAATAGTTTTATTATACATGTCTACTGAATCTGCATAAGGTTCTACGTAAGACCCAAAAGCTACAGAGGCTCCGTTTTTTATAGCCCAAGGGCTTATTTTATGACCGTGGCTGGTAGATTCAAAGATAGCCCCGCCCTTTAAAACGTTAAACGCTTGTGTGCTTGGAGATTCGCTATTATAAAATGCACCTGAATTCCCTGAGTCAAAGTTACCCATTTGGTTGTAATGGAAGAAAACGTCTATAGGAAAGGTGTTGCTATTGTGAGCCGTAAAGGTAATACCTTGGTTTCCTGTACCTACACTAAAATCATCAAAGTATCTTATAGTTGAGCTATTAGTTGGAGGAGTTTCTGCATCAGCCACTCGTTTTAAACTGTGAGTAAACTTAGAGCTTGTGTTGGCTTCTATAGGAGTTTGGTTTTTAAAATAAGAATACTTACCACTTTGAGCATCTAAAGCTGCAAGCTTACCGCTATCTAAATCAGGTACTAAGTCTTCGTAAACCCCAAACTTAAACTGCTCGTAACCCAAACCACCCTCAAGAAATGTAGCTACCTGTACGCCTTGTGCAGGGTTTATGCTGTTGACTCTATTCCGCAGTGTAGCTATAATAGGAGATACCTTAGAGTGATCTTTTAAAGACTTTTCTTCAACCTTGCCGTTATTCACCATGTTTGTTATATCTGTAGCGGTTATAACTGGATGACCAGACTCTATCTTTTTCCAACCTATTCTCCAACGAGGTAAAGCTTGTACCCCATAACCTTCTGTTTTAAAAACTGCTTTTTTAGACAAGTAAGGCGGGTGTATAAAACGGGAGCTATATTTAAAAGCACTTCGAGGTATACCATCGTGAGTTATTAAATCTTCGTCAGCAAAAACATTCCCGTCTACTAAGCCGTCACGATTTAGACCACTTAGCCCCTTTTCAAACGCATAGTCAAGCGTCATGGAGAGCCAAGAGTAGTGAGTCCCTCCCTCACTTATAGTGTATTGAGAAAAGCTTGTGTAGTCTTTACTTTCCATATAGTTTGCAATACGAGGTAGTTGCCCAAAGAAGTGAGAGAAAGCTACAGAAGTTGTAAGACTAAATTTAAAATGGAAAGGTGCCAACTGAGGACAGTTAGGTGATATACAGACAGCTTCAATTTGATGCGTTGTCATGTAATCACTAACGTCTTTAATCCAATCTTCCCAACAAGTAGCTTCGTCAAAAACACCAGAAGCCTGAAAATCTACACCGTATTTATGGGCAGAGTTCAGGGGGTGCGCTGCTATATAAGCGTCAACCAAAGCTTCTTCTGATGCGCCTAACCCAGAGTCCCAGATGCACATAACCTTCTGCTTATCTATACTACGTATGTATTTTTGGTATAGCTTAGAATTAACGTCAAATGTCATTGGGGATTCCTTAAGTTATCGTGTTTCGTCTACGTAAACTTTAGTTGCTGCGTTTACTGCGCCTGAGATCGAAGAGTTGCTGCTGCTAATTAAAAGGTAAGGGGCTAGGACTAACTCTTTAAGAGTATCTGACGTAAAGCTGTCGATTAAGACGTATTCACTAGAGACTCCTGTAAGACTACCCCAAAGATACGCATGGTTTGTAGAGCCACCATGTTTACATTGAACCACACCTCTTGAACCATCGCCCATTTTAGGGTTGTAAGGGGTATTGTCGTTTGCTAATGTTATCATTATGGTTTCCTATATTAATGTAAATCTACAAAGGCAGAGCCAGTGTATACTTTAAGTTTATTGGTAGGTGCATCGTAATATACCATGCCCGTTGTAGGTGCGGCAGGAGCTACTTTTAAAGGTTGAAAAGTAGTAAAACCTACAGCCTCAACACCATCGAGAGCTTCTTGAGCTATAAAGAGGCTTTGTTTACTATCTTCATCAAACGTAGCTGCTACTTCTACAGCTCCGTCTGTGTAATCCACAAGCCTAGTACCTTGACTAGACTTACGGATTATCTTGATAGTGTTAGATGAGGTAGGAAAATTACCAGCAGTAAAACTAACTGTTGTTCCTGTAATAGTGTAATGAGTAGTGACTGTTTTTAAAACATCATCTACATACACCTCAATATGCGAAGAGTCTAGGTACTCAGGGGTCGTAAAAGCCCCTGCTGCACCTGTACCTGCATAAGTTTTTATTGAATATGCCATTTTAGTTTCCTAAAGATTTATCAAGCATGTTAAAAGGTGCTCCGAGAAGCGGGTTGTTTGGGTTAAAAGAGCCTATCATACCCATGACATCTCCATCCACTGCATTGTTATAGATACCAGAACCTAGCTGTATTGTGGGGTTTTGGACTAGCGATGCAGGGTCTACACCACCGTAGTTAAAGGCAAAACTACCTACACCTAAGAAACCTATACCTGATGCACCACCTCTGGCTAAATTACCTATTTCCATTTTCTCTGCAAAGTACTTATCAGGGTCGTCTTTGCCGTTAGCATTTATAGCTGCTCTAGCAATATAACTAAGAGTAGCTACACCTAAAGACCCTGAGATCATAGCCAAAGGTCTAAGATCACCCTCAGCTAATCGGGCTGTTTGGCGAGCATACTGTTGTTCTGTAGCTGCTACAGGAAATGACCAAAACTGAAAGGCTGACTTACCTACTACACTATTAAAGAATGGGTTAATAGAAGAAGCGTTTGTTAGCTGGACAACTTGAGTAGTATCTAGGAACAACGCATACTCAAAAGCATCCGCAGCTTCTCTATCAGTCCAATCTTTAGCGTTTATAGTTTCAAGTCTTTTACCTTTTAATTTACCATTCTTTTTCATCTCAGTTTGGACACGCTTTAACATGTCCTCGTCAAGATTAAGCTGCTTTAACTTGGCAGGGTGGTAGACACCTAAGTTGCCTTTAGTAACTAACTCTTTGTAGAATTTAGTAACAGTGTTATACTGATGTAGTCTCTGTAAGAATACAGTTACAGGTGTAAGGCCACTCATTAAGGAAACCATTCTACGACCATGTGCTAAACCCTCATCGAGCTTACCATGAGTTTGGCTGAGCCTTGAGATGTCATCACTGGTATCATCAAAACGAGCAATAGCGCTACCTGTAAAAACATCAGCACCTAAACCGTTACCTATTTCAACTTCACGTACTAACGCATTGCGTAGTTCACCGTCTGCTTTAAGTCTTCCAATCATAGAAGGTATTGCAGGGACGTTTGTTAAGAAATGTCTAATACCGTTTTCAAACATTACGTTAGGTACTTCTGCTAACGCTGCTAGACCTGACATACCCATCATACGAATAAAGTTAAAGTCTCGAACACGTCTAAGCAATACTGAAGTACTTAAATCCATTGTTTCGTTTATGCCTGTAGAACCTCTTAAGGTCTGGTACATAAACTCAAGGGACTTAATCTCTTGCTCAGTTGCTTCAGTGCCTAACTTAGCTATTAAAGAGCTAAAGGAAACACCCTCGACACTATCTATACCCTGTTCCGCTAAGGCAATACTACCACCCATACGGTGTGTGTAGATGTTCATGGCTGTGTATACATCTTTCTCTACTAAATCTGTAAGTTTAAAATCAAACTCTTCGCCGTTTTTATCAGCAAGTTTTATTACTTTAGTATCGTTAATCAGCATACGTGATCGAGCGTGTACGTTTTTAGCCTTAGCTTTTTGCTCAGGGTTTAGTGCGTACAATACACGATCTAACTCTTCGTCAGTTACCTTTACTTCTTCATCTTCTAAAGCTTCTCTAAGGGTTTTCTTTAAAGTATCTTCATCTGAGTTAAAATCTTTACCAGCATACTTAGCCGTACGAGTAAGTTTGTTACGACCATCAATGCTACTTAAGGTACTCCAATAAGCACTAGCTATTGAATAAATCTTTTTAGTTTCTTCAGTAGTACGTGGTTTTGACTTTTCTGGCAAAGCATCTATAATTAACTCTTTAAATGCTTCTTTCATTTGTGTAGCTGTTGCTTCACTCCTTCCACCCATTTTTTCAATCACTCGGTCAATATAATCTGCTCGAAAGATTCTAGGAAAGTAACTTTCAATTTTATTAGACCCTTCAAACACTCCAGACTTAACAGCCTTTTCGTGCATATCTTCGATTATATCTTTAAGCTCTTTTACAAATGGTTGTAATTCTACAGGAACTCCGTGGTTAGGATTGTTTAACGCTTGTCCTAGATGCTCACGTACTTCTTTTGAGCGTAAGTTAGAGTTTTTTTCAGCATTAACTACTACCTTGGTAATTAATGTATTATATTTTGTTTGAAACTGGTGAGAACGAGTAAGAGCATTGAACGGCGCTTTAACCATTTTACCAGTAGCATCGACTAAAGCTCCTGAGGCTAACCCCATTCTAATACCTAAAGCTCTTACTGCTGCTGTTTGTGACTGGGTTGTTCGAGAGATAGATGATAAAACATTACGTAAGCGTAGCTTGTTAAAGACAGTATCTTTAAGCCTTGGGACATCTTCAGGTTTTAAATCACCCGCAGCAATCCTGTCGTTTTCTGCAAGCTTCTGCTCAGTAAAGGTCATGTTATCTGCGTCTTTTTTAAGCTCTTCAACTCGACTTTTAGATTTAAACCCTAAGACTCTACGACTGGCGTTACCTCTTGAGAACTTTTCAGCTCCTATTTTTTCTAGTAACTCGCCTTTCTCGTTAGATCGGTATGTGCCGTCTTTGGTTCTTTTAAAGTAAGCTGTGTTTGTGCCATCTGTTACACCAAAAAGACGCTTACCAAAGTTTTGTTGAGTTACTTGTTGACCGCCAACCATGTAGGTTTTACGTGAGTTTGCTCTACGGTTTATTTCAGCTCTTAGTTTACGTATCTGAGTAGCGCCGCCTCTAAGACCTTGTGCTAGAATATCATCTAACTGTCGTTGAGGAATAGACACATCAGCAGCGTCATCCCAAGCTTTAGGGACTGGGATAGCATCTAAGTCGCCTTCGTCTGTAAGAGCATCAACCACTCTAGCTTGTTTCTCTGCGGGTGTGTGTCCTTCAAACTTCTCTTTACCTTTAGGCGTTAAGTCAACAGCGTTAGCTTCAAAGTGTTCTGCATCTATATCTCTACGAAGCCGACCAGCTACAGCACCCATTGCGCCACCGATACCTGCACCTAAGGTAACACCGAATAAAACATCCTTAGCCTGAGCATCGGGACGTAACATATACTCGGCACTAGACACAGCAAGACCTTCAGCGCCACCTATAACTGCACCTGTTTTAGCGTAGTGCATATACCTTGAAGCACCTTGAAGTGCTTTAGCGCCTGCACCTAAGCGAGCATAAGGCACAAACCATAAAGGTAATAAAGCAGGGTCAGTAACGCCCGCAGCTATTAAGGCTGATACAGAACCATAACCTAAACCGCCTAACTGTTTGTAAGACTCTTTAGCTCTTTTGGCTCTACCTTGTTTAAACTCAAACTCTTCTTGACTGTTAGAGTCTAAAAGGTCTTTAGCCCAAACTTCGGTATGCTCTAATTTAATTTTCTTTTGTTCTTCCTCATCTATTTGGAAGTCTATGCTATTCTCAAAGTCTTGTGCATAATCAGACTCAGCATAAATGTCAGGAAGCCAAGTTATTTTCTTAGCAGCTTTGAACTTTTCTACCCAAGTCGTTTCCTCAAGACGGGTGTTTAAAGTCCCTTCAGGGGAAGCAATGAATAAATCATCATTAGGGTTTTGTTCAGTAGCCATAAATTATCCTTAGTTATTTTATAAAGTTATCGAGCAACTCTTCGGTAGTTATAACAGCGTCAATAAACTCTTCACCATCATCAAGCGCAACACGCACACCTTCTTCACTGACTAAAATGTACTGATTAATACCTGAAGCTCTAAAACTTAAGGCTTCGTTATCTAAGTAAGGTATTTCATCTTGTACAAACTCTATATACTTTTCAAAAATAGCAGGAATGTTTGCAGGAGATACATTTACACCTTCATTGGCTTTTTGTAATACCGCTTGCTGTATAGGGTTTGTGTCAATCAAACCTCCATCAAACTTTATATACCTAGTTTGGAAAGCTTGTTGAGCTTTACCTATAGCAGCAGATTTAGAAATTCCTCGCTGCTGCAAGCTTATAGCGTAGTCAACATACTCACCAGCAAAATTACTAGCGTTTGAAGGGCGACGTAAGAAGCCTCCTAAGAAAGGGTCAAAAGCATCTTCAAGGTCTGAGGAGACTACCTTATCATCTAGTTGGTTTTTATCTATCTTAGGTCGTGCCATAAACTCTATAGCAGCTGGCATACCGTCACGTTTAAAATGAGACAAAGCAACTTCGTAATCAGCAACTTGATCTGACTTTAACATACCATCTAACAAGTAAGGTGTCTCAGCTTTGTAAGTTTCGTAGATAGTCAAACCACGTAGCACAGAAGCAGAATCTTTTAGTGATGCTCCGCCTGTAAGTTGACCTAAGCCTGTAGCTAAAGACTGTTCGTGGTCTGCGTTCTTTATACCTAAAGCATTAAACTGCCTTGCTGTTCTAGCTATTTCTGTTCTATATTGTTGTTTTAAAGCTAGAGCTTGGTTTGAGTCTCCTTGACCAAAGGAAGAAGCTGCTGCCGCCTTACCGTAAGCGTCTGCGTACACTTTCTCACGGCTTCTCGCTCTATCTTCAAGAGCTTCTCCTGCCTTCTTAGAGACATCTTCCGAGACTACACCAAAGGACTTTCCAGCTTCTATGTTTGCTACTACGTCTGTTATCTCTGCTTGTAATTGAGCTTTTTGCATGGCTACGGCATACTGAGACCTAGCCGTAGCTAATCTCTTATCATCACCTGCTCTTATACTTTCGCTTGTACCGAACATCTTATACTTTTCAGCGTAGTTATATAGTGATGCACTTCCCACACCTAAGTCTGCTATAGCTTTTTCTCTTACTAAAGCATTAAGTTCTTTTTGAGGAACTCCGTAAAGATTGCCTAACTCTTTTAACTGTTCGTCTAAGAAAGGGTTTAAAACATCTGCACCTTCACCTGCTTGTTCTCTTGTAGCTACTGCATCAAACACAGCGTTGGCTTTGTTATCTACAGCCCTTTCAAAGTCTGCTGGTAGGTTACTTAAAGATTCTTTGTAAAGAGTTTGTGAGATTGTGCTTGAGACCTTTTCCTGTACTCTTGGGTGAAAATCTTTAGAAACTACAGGAGCAAAGTACTCGTTAAACTTTTTTTCTCTATCTGTGGGAGACATAGCTTGGTAATCATCTTGATTGTTTACCTTCCAGCTCTCCCACTGAGCATCAGCTTGTTGATACTGTAGTTGTGCATCGTAAGAATCAGATTTAATTCTAGCTTCACTGACCTGCTCTGCTACTTCTAACCCAGTATCAATTAGGCTTTCTATAGCCTTAGCTGTTTGAAACTTAGAGTCTTGTTGTAAATACTGTTGAGCGCTTTTACCTTGAACAAACGTATCTACGGGCGCTGCAACGACTTGAGGTGCGTCGGGTTTTATTAACTCGTTTGTGTCACCCATTACTTCAAATAATGATCTAGGCATTTAGTTAGTTGCTCCTGTACCTGCGGATGCGCCGCCACCACCAAAAGTTGAGTAAGCAGCCATACCTGTTTGTAATCCCGATAAACCAGCACCAAGCATTACGTTACTTTTATCAAAAGTAGGCGCTGCTACAGAGTTAATACGGCTTTGGTAAGTAGTAGACGCTCCATAACGAGCTTCTTGTAGTTGATCTTCTGCTCGACCTAGATTAGTTTGGATACTTGCGCCTGAAACTAAGCCTTGTCTGGTTAAGTTTTGCATTACCGCATCATTGTTTAAGAAGACCCCAGAGTTTGCTCCAGCAACTTTGGCTGTTGCTTTTAACTGCATAGCCTTGAGATCACTTTGCATTTGAGCAGACATTGCTGCTTCTTTTTGTTGTCTATCTTTTAAATTTAACTGTCGGCTGTTATCTACGAAGGCGTTCATAGCGTTTTTAGCGTTTGCCTCGTAAGCTTTGCCTTGCGCTATTGCCATTGATTTTGCTTGCTGAGCTTGCTGCTGCATTTGCAGCGCTCCTAAGCCTATAAAGACTACTGGATCACACATTGTCCTATCCTCACAAATTGATAAAAGGGTTGTTTTCCTACACCATGTTCTTGTTCTAGTTTTATAAACTTAAAACCTAAAGATTTTAACCACTTAATTGAGACTGTGTTTTCTACATGGGCGTAGTTAAGTAAAAGAGGGTGCTTAACGTTCATCTCTTCTACCCATTTAGCTGAGATAGGTAACATTACTCTTTTAGTTTTTAGTAACTTATCAGTACCTAATAACCAAGGACTTGCAAGAATACCAGAATCAACAATACCAAACATACCTACCACAGTCCCATCAGCGTGTACAATCGTGTTGCACTCTTGAGAGCTTAGGAAGCTACGCTGAAGGGATTCTAAAGGGGATAACCCATGACTATAGGTTATCTCTTTAACGTCCTGTGTACGCATGTAAGGGGCGATTAGATCGCAATCTCCAAGTACACTGGGTCTGTGGTAGTGTGTCATATTATAACCTTACTGGGTTTCTATAATGGAACATAAATTCATACTCACCGCTCTGGAATGTTGAGGGTAAGTGTGAGTCATTTTCAAGGGTTAGTTTTACAGTAGTAGCGTTAGATAAAACAGCAAACTTCTTAGTATCATAAGCAATGTTCGGTAGAAATCCTAAAGTATTTTGAGAATTACCCAACTGTTTAGCTGTGTAAGTCGAAACTACTTCGTCTCTGTCCTTAGCTTTTACTTTGAAGTTAAAGAATGCTGTATCGCTAAACGATACATTAAAACTTCGTAGTTGCATTCTAGCTAAGTGAGATGGATCTTTCTTACCATAATCAAACACTGGTTCTGACAATGTAGCTGTGAACGTGTAAGGCTCGCCAGCATAAAGGTAGTTATTAACAACAGCCCCATTTTCGGTATGAGTTTTTCCATTTATATAACTAACTACTTTAGCTAACTCAGCGCTGCTTGTGCCTTGAGCGATTAACACACCTAAGTGATCTACAAATTTAGTAGACGTTGTTAAGTCAGCTGAAGGTATATCACTAAGACTAAAGGTAGCCGAATTAGCAGAGTTTAGTTTTCTGCGATGATCTAAATAAACATCGTAGGCTTTTCCTGTAAAAGTTTCAGCTGTTTTAATAACTGCTGCGATTTGAGCTTCAACATAAGGATTTTCAGGGTCAGTTTGTGCATCTACAAAAGTTTGGATAGTATTAATTTGAGACGTTGTAGGAACCCATGTAAACTTTTTAGAGCCATCTATGTTATTGACTGCTGTAGCGTCTGCAATATAATATGTTTGACCAAAAAATTTGACTCCATCAAACGTTATATTAAGTAGAGATAAAGGAACAGTCATTTCTATTATAGGTGTATTAGAAACTTCTTCAAATCTCATAAAATACGGCGCAAGGTGCGTAGTACCACCATAGGGAAAAGCCGCTACTGCTGAGGCTGTGTACTCAACCGTAAGTAGATTAACGTTATTGGTAGCTGTAGCTAGGGCTAAACCTGAAAAAGTAATAGACTGCTCGTTAGAAGCTAAGTCTAGTTCTTCAAAACTACCGTCACCAAATGTTATGTACATTCTGGAGTTGTTAAACGTTATGTTCAACACATCCTTATCAAATACCCATTTTGACCAAGCACTTTGGAGTCTTTGGCTATCACTATCATACCACTTGTACACATAAACAACTTTTTTATCTACATTGCTTAAACACAAAAGCATACTCTTATTAGTAGAGGATGCCATTTTAGTTATAGCTCCTTCTATATACTCAGGAACATGGTTAGTAATTAGGGGTGCTTCGTTTATTTCAGTGCTAGGGTTTGTTACATACTCTCGCAAACCTGCGTAATACTGATTTTTTGTAGCAAAGAATACACTGTTTCCTGCTATTACAGGTTTAGCTGTCAAATCACACTCGTACTGAGTAGATAAGTCAGCTTTAACATCTGTAGGTGTAAGAAGCTGTCCAGAAGACAAGGTAAACTGGTTCTCTTCTGAGAACAGTAACAAGTAATCTTGAATTGCTGTAGCAGCCTTAAGTGTAGATACATCAGCATTTGCTATAGAAACGTCGATAGGGTCACTATCTAAAAGTGACCTAACGGTAGTCCTATAGAAATTAAAGTATTCACCATTCTCACTAAAGATTACGTTATCTTCAGATAAGAAAGCTAAACGGTTTCTATAAAAGAAAAGCTCATTAATAGTATTATTTACGAAGCTAGGGGGAGAGTTAGTGTTATCATCACCTACTCTACGGGCTTGGTATTCTACAACGTCAAAAGAAAAACGCAAGCTACCTGATAGTAGAGGGTCTTGTCTAAGTTGATGGGGCATCGTAGTGTTATCATAACTATTTCGTAAACCACCTCCTACACTTTCTCTCCAAACTCCAGAACCGCCTGCGCCAACGAATACAACATAAAAATCATCCTCTCCCCTACTACCGTCGCCTGTAACAGCTAATCTGTAATCTGCTACGCATTGGTTAGGAAGGTCTTCAAAAGACTTAGCAATATCCTTAATAGCTACTAAATCTCTACCTCCGTTATCGTCAGCAACAAAAATATCAAAGTCTCCAAAAGAACCTTCAGGAGTACTTGTAACTACAAAGTAACCTTCGTTTCTATCAATAGCAGGAGTAACGACAAACTTAGAGTTGGCAGGGTTTTGCTCAACAACAGAAATGGTGGGTATGTTTACATATACTTCTACATCCCCGTAACCTGCGCCTTCTTCATAAATAGTTGCAACGCTTCTAGGTAAAACTATAGTGTCAGGTGTACTGTCAGTCCCATCGTAGTATACCCAACCTTCTCTAGGTAATTTTTGAAAAGTGTCCCAATCAGATTGTTCAGCCGAAGAATACGCAAGACCGTTACTACCTGCAACAACTGTTATGCCTCCTGAAAGATCAAAATCGCCTGTAGCTGCACCAGCATCATCTTCATAACCGTTTGTTTTTAACAGTGTGAGTAAAGGAGCCAGTTCAGCATCAGTAATATAGGAAGCGTAAGCGTTTTTAGTAAAAGAAGCCCTTTGACTTTGAAAATAAACAGTGTCACCCGATTGAGCGCCTGCTAATACTGTTTGAGCTCGTAAGGCGGTAGCTACCGTAGATACTTTAAGTTCGTTGTAATGTGTGTTAGAGCTAGGGTTGTCTGTAAAGGTCGAAGCCACAAACCTTTCGTTAGACGATTTAGACTCAAAAGTTATATCATAATCTTTACTATAGTTTACGCTTTTAAGATGGACTAAAGCGGAGTTACCTGCTTTGGGAGGTATTCTTTCACTTGATAATGCTACAGTAGTTTTTGAATTTAACATAAAAGTAGCATCAGCTACAGAGGTAGCTTTTATAGTCGTGTTAGGTGTTGCATCTTTTAAGTAAGCTACAGAATCAGTATTACCGTAGTACGTTACAGCTCCTATGGTATACGTTATGGAAGTACCATCAGCCAACCAGCTAGACTTACCTGCTTGGTATCTTAAGTTACCTACCTCATCGTAAACTAACAACAAAGGGTCTTGAACTACTCCTCCAGATTCTTGAGGGACTGTTAAGACAGTGTATGTTTCATCGCTATCTCTTTTATAAGTGTGGATTAAAGCGTTAGCTAGTTCCGAAGTCGTGAATCTTTCAGTGTTTGATGTAGTTAAGT
>Ga0115569_10001282_pt1 | contig 19434 bp, 7 predicted proteins | sample COGITO_mtgs_1205_2_FD_87295 | JGI IMG/M metagenome (GOLD analysis project Ga0115569, IMG submission 87295) | Pelagic marine microbial communities from North Sea - COGITO_mtgs_120503 | ecosystem: Environmental > Aquatic > Marine > Epipelagic | place: Germany:Helgoland, sampling site Kabeltonne... | reverse complement strand
TTTATCAGAAAGTTCTTTATTCTGAGCATTTAAGTTTGAAGACACAAAGGAAAAACAAAAAATAATAGTAATTGTACTAATTACAGATTTCATGATTTTATTTGAATTTTTAATAAACATAGTAATGACTTGTATTTAGACTTTTTTGGTATATTTTGGATTCACAAAAATGGTGTTTTAAACCGACTAATTGCTCTTATTCAATTGGTTTTTTAAGTATTTCTCTCGTCTTTCAGGAGTAGTGTAAAACGGCACTTTATTTTCCATTAAGCTTTCATGTATATGATAGGTAACAGGCATCCAATCACCTTCATCCCACAAAGGTTTCATTAAAGTAGATTCCCATGCTTTTAATTCTTGATGCAGTAAATTAGAGGTCCTTTCATCTAGATTGGATAAATCTGTTGTTTCTCCCAAATCAACATCTAAGTTGTACAATGTGCTCCCATAATCTTTTAAACGCACTAATTTTTTACTTCCTAATCTCACACCTGCCTCATCTAGTTTTCGCCAAAATAATTTTTCATGTGGATTACCAGTAAGTTTCCCTTTTAAATATGGAATTAAATTAACACCATCTAACTCTAAATTATTTTGAATGCCAGCAGCTGCCATCGAAGTTTTAAAAATATCAAGAGATGATGTTAAACCATTAAAAGTTTGATTTCCTTTTATTTCGTTGCCCCAATGAACAATAAAAGGAACTCGATGTCCACCTTCAAATTTATTCCCTTTCCATCCTTTTAAAGGACCATTATCCGCAAAACTATGTGGCGACCCACCGTTATCACTTAGAAAGAAAATCAAGGTGTTTTCTAATTGATTCGTTTCTTCTAGTTTGTCAATTAATTTTCCAATATTCTCATCAAGTGACCACATCATGGCTGCTAATTTTTTACGCGGATGATCTTTATATTTTTGTAAATGCTCCTTTTTAGCATGCCTTGGTGTATGAGGAGCGTTATAGGCTAAATACATAAAGAAAGGATGCTCCTTGTTTTCTTCAACATAAGACACTGATTTGTCACCTAAAACATCTGTTAAATAGCCATCAAAAATTACACGTTTACCATTGTATTGCAGGGTATGACTTTTTGAAGGATTTTGTATAGGAAAATAAGATCGACTACCTCCAATAAAACCATAAAAATCATCAAATCCTCTTTGATTAGGGTGATCAGAATGAGACTCTCCTAAATGCCACTTGCCCAAGGCAATAGTTTTGTAATTATTTTTTTTGAAAGCATCTGCAATAGTCTCTACATCATCTGATAATCCAATACCTCCGGTGCCATTGGCTTCAAAACCAAATCTTTGTTGGTATTTTCCTGTAATTAAACCAGCCCTTGATGGAGCACAAACTGTTGCCGAAACATGGGCATCTGTAAAAACAGCACCTCGCTTCGCTAATTTATCTAATTGCGGAGTGTCAAGATCTTTGTTTCCCATAAAACCAAAATCCATATAACCTGCATCATCAGCAAGTATAACTATTACGTTGGGTTTAGTAATCTTCTGGAAATGTTGAACAGACTTCTCTTTATTATGTTTACAACCAATTATTAATATCAAAAAGAAAGTTAAAATCGTTTTATTGAACACTTTATTTATTATTATTTTTTATTATTTCTAACTCCCTGATCATTGCAGCTACTTTTTCGGGATTTTTATCTGCTAAGTTATTTTGCTGACTTCTATCCTCTTTTAAATTATACAACTGCATATTTCTATCTCTTCCCGTTTCATTTTTTACCCACTTATTTACTCTTTTAGGGCCTTTATGAGGTGGAATTAAAACGTAATTTCCTTTAATGAATGAGGTAATATTATTTTGACCCAAAAGTAAATTTTGTCTACCTTCCTTGGATATTCCTGTTAAAGCATCTAAAATATTCTCACTGTCGGGAGTTGTATTTTGTTGCCCCACCAAACTTGCCAAAGAGGCGGTTAAATCTATCTGACATACAAGGGCATCAGAAACACTTGGTTTAATTTTTGATGGCCAACGTACCATAAAAGGCACATGGGTTCCTGCATCAAATAAACTGTATTTACCACCCCTTAATCCTCCACGAGGTGTATGCTTACCTATTTTTGTTTCGGACTCATCATGATAGCCATCATCTAAAACCGGTCCGTTATCACTAGAAAAAATGACAATAGTATTTTCAGCTATCCCTAATTTCTCTAATTCATTCAAAAATTCGCCTACAGCCCAATCAGCCTCCAAAATGACATCGCCTCTTGGCCCTAAACCAGATTTTCCTACAAATCTAGGATGCGGAATTCTTGGCACGTGTGGCTGATGTAAACTATAAAATAAAAAGAAGGGAGTATCTTTGTGGTTATTAATAAAATTTTTCGATTCTCTCAAAAAATCATCACTCATATCTTCATCAATAAATAAAGCTGATTTTCCACCTTTCATATATCCAATTCTTGAAATTCCGTTATGGATACTTCTATTATGACCATGACTAGGATGTACTTTTAATAATTCTGGATTTTCTTTTCCGGTTGGTTCACCTTCAAAATTACTCCTATAACTCACCGAAATAGGATCTTTGGGATCTAATCCATCAATATTATGATTTTTGACATACACTGAGGGCACTCTATCATTTGTGGATGCCATAATATAAGAGTAATCAAATCCAATTTCTAAGGGACCTGGCTTAATATCTTCATTCCAATTCATATTTTCATCACCCAATCCTAAATGCCATTTACCAACAACACCTGTAAAATAACCCGCATCTTTTAACATAGAAGGCAATGTTTGCTTCCCAATGTCAAATAATAAAGGAGCATTCCCTGGTAAAATTTTTGCACGTTGGCTTCTAAAAGGATAAATACCAGATAGCATAGAAAATCTACTCGGTGTGCAAGTGGGAGATGTGGCATAGCCATTTGTAAACCTTATGCCCTCATTAGCAATACGGTCAATATTTGGAGTTATTAATTCTGTTGCTCCATAACTACTCAAATCACCATAGCCCAAATCATCGGCATAAATCACAACAATGTTTGGTTTGGGGTTTTCGACTTTATTAAAATTTGATGATTTACACTTCATTAACATTATGGTTAATGAGCACATAAAAATAAATTTAAGGAATTGCATTGAAATGAATTATTTTAAAAAAGTAATCCCGAAACGTAACTGCATGCATTTTATTTTGAACAGTTTATTTGTTTTCGGGGCTTATGATGAATATTGTACATTTATAAAAATAAGCCATTGTATAAAAAACATACACAATGGCTTGTTAAATAATTTAATAAATTATTAACTTTAAACCGATACCGTTAGTAACGATGATTTTATTAGTTAAAAATTTCTATTAATTACCAACCAGGATTTTGCTCAATATTTGGGTTAGCAATCATTATGTATTGGGCTATAGGAAGCAAATAAAACTTGTCTTGCCATACTCTATTATAAGCTCCTGCATTGGGTTCAAATTTAGGTCCTACAAGGTCTCCATATTCTGTGGTACTTTGAGGGATACCAAAAGTTTGTCCGATAACTTGATCCCCTAATTTATATCGCCAAATATCAAACCAGCGTTGTGGGCCTTCACCGGCAAATTCATATCTTCTTTCCAATAATATAGCATCTATCATTTGGTTTCCCGTAGTACCTCTAGTTACAGTTGGCAAACCTATATCGCCATATTTAGGCATTCCTACACGAGCTCTAACTTGATCTAAAACAGGTAAGGCTTCACCATTTTTTCCTTGACCTGCTAAAGCTTCAGCATACATTAAAAGAACTTCTGAATAACGAATAATCTTATAATCTGCATCTCCTCGGTCTAAGGCATCCAAAGTATAATCTATATATTTTCTAAAGCTATAGCCTGTTGGATTTGATGGTTTCGTAATATCATCTCTACTTGGTAATATTGCTGGATGTGGTTGGTACACATAGATATTGTCTGGATTACCTTTGTCGGGTAATTCATCTCCAGGAAGCACAGCAGTTACAGCTAATCTGGGATCTCTGTTGGACCATGGATTTGCTGGGTCATAAGTAGGATCGTCTTTAGGAAACAAACCGTTAATGGTTTGAACCTCTTCAATAAAATCTGATGTATAACCGGCTCTACTTTGGTTATTTCCATAAGTCGCTTGTGGCCCTCTCCAAGAGCCTTTTTGCGCAAATCGCCTTGCTAAAGGTTGTGTACGAAATTCTGGAATAAAATTATTAGACAATACCGTTTCAGAACCTCCATTACTACTACGATTAAATTGTGACGCAAATCCATTTATTCCATTGGCTAAAGCATATACGCCACTGTCAATGATAGATTTACAGGCTGCTTCTGCACCAGCATACATGGCATTTACATCAATATGCCACCCTACAGCATTAAGATAAGCTCTTGCCTTTAAAGCGTTTACAGCACCTCTTGTAATACGACCTTTATCTTCTGATGCATATGTTAGGGGTAAAGCACTCTCAATCTCATTTAATTCATTAATTACAAAATTAAATACCTCTAAACGTGGTGTTCTGGATGGCAAATCATCAGCGCTTATAATCTCAGTAATTAAAGGGACATCACCATAGGCTAAAACCATGCGCTCATATATTAACGCTCTTATAAAACGTGCTTGAGCTCCATGACTTTCCTTAAGACCAGCTGTAGTATATTCTGCATTAGGCAAGGCTTCTAAGAAAAAGTTAATGTCTGCAATACGGTCATACCTATAATAGTCATCAAGCACATAGGTATTGCCAGGTTGTTTTACAGTAGACCAATTAAAATCAGAGCCAAAACGCCCTTCATTATTTATATTTCTATGTAAAGCTTCGTCTGTCCAAAAATAAGGCACCATTTCTTGAGTGATATCCGCTCCAGGTAAAAAGTTATAGAGATGATTTAAAGCAAAACCCATATCTACTTCTGTTTTAAAAACAGAAGTAGCAGTCAATGTATCTAAATCTACAACATCAAGAAAATCATCACAGGATCCTAAAAGGGTAAATGATGCTATATATATTATTATTTTAATTTTTTTCATGTCTTTTTATTAGTTAAAATTTAACGTTTACACTTATAGATGTTGTTAAAGGTAATGGATACTCTACATAACCTACAGATAATTCCGGATCCCAACCATATGGTCTAGTTGGGCTATTAGTCCAAACTGTCCCAACATTTTCCATTGATAATGATATATTTAAAGCTTCAAAAGCATTTAATTTGTCTAAGATTGATTTACCAAAATCGTAAGAGAGTGTTATGTTCTGTATTTTAATAAATTCATTATCGTACATAAGATGGGATACGTTTGAATCATATCCTTGTATACCATTTCCTACTGGAGTTGGAAAAAAGGCATTGGGGTTGTCTGGACTCCAATAATTTAATTGATAATCAAATGCATTGGTTCCGTTAAGAAAGGGCTCATGCGCATTGGCACCATTCCACCATTGTTTTCTGTCTAGGGCACCATAAAATCTTGTAGAAAGTGTCAATCCTTTATAAGACATTCCTAAAGAACCACCAATACGAAGGTTGGTTGCACTGTTTCTATCTAAAATAACTTTATCGTCTCCGTTAATAACACCATCGCCAGCATCAGGAATTCCATCATTATTCGTATCAACAGTGAGTTGATCTACATACTTATAACCTCCTATACGTGTACCCCCAACATTACTTTGATTTATGGGAGCTACCCCATCTTCCTGAAGATGAGCATCTATCTCTTCCTGATTATCAAAAAACCCATCGGTTACAAACCCAAACCGATCATTAATACTTTGCCCTTCGGCAAAATTTGGAAATTCCCTTCCCGCAAGGTCTGTAATTTCATTGTCATAATTTGTTAGGTTAGCGTTAACCCAATATTTTACATCTCCTATATTATTTTCATGTGAAAACTCGAACTCCCATCCCCAACTATTAACTGCATAAAGGTTAGCAGGAACATTACCTAAACCAAATTCTACAGGTGTAGTAACTGTAGATAATATATCAAAGCGGTTAGTGTCAAAGTACTCGGATTTTAATTGAAATTTTCCTTGCCATAATGAAAAGTCCAATCCTACATTAAAAGTTCTAGCTGTTTCCCATTGCAGATCTCTACTTGCTGGATTACCAAGAAATAATCTTGGTTGTATTTCTCCACCTATAGGATACCCTGTAACATCCAAATTAACTAATTGTGTAACTCTTCTGCCAACTCCAGCATCATCGCCAGTTTCTCCATACGACGTAGTTAACTTAAACTTATCTACAAAATTAGCACTTGACATAAACCCTTCTTCAGCAATATTCCATCCTAAAGCTAGAGCCGGAAAAAACCCATACTGATTACTATCTAAAAAATTAGAACTTCCATCATAACGAAATACAGCTTCTACTAAATAACGCCCTTTATAATCATAATTTAATCTTCCAAAATAGGATAATGTTGTTGCATTACCTCCAATAGCAGACGTATTTCCTATACCTCCCCCTATTCTTGTGTCAATTTGTTCACCTAAATTTAAGCTTAGTAAATTGTCTAGCAAAAAACCCGTACGACCTGTCCGAAAAGATTCACTTTCCCCTTTTTCTGATTGAAATCCTAATAAGGCATTGAAATTATGTGCTCCAAATTTACGATTGTATTTTACTGTTGTTAAAGATTTAATTGAATACCTTGTACTGGATGTTAAAAGTAATCGTCTTGCATCAGTATTTCCTATAGAGTATGATCTATTTGGAGAATCAGGATTTATATAAGAATCGGGGTCTTCTAGATCCAAACTTACAAAATCAAAGACATTATCAAATGATCTAGCATTAGCGTTTGTTTTTACAACGGATACGCGTTCTTCTATTGTTAGTCCTTTTAGTGGATTAATTTTAATATACGCTTGTATATTAGCGGCATCTGTGGCAGTTTTATAAAACGTACCAGATAGCGCTTGTGCAATAGGATTAGGGTTTCCTGGACTTCCCTTATCCACAAACATTCCGTCTACAGTCTTTACTGGAAAAAATGGAGAACCCAATAAACCGTCACCTCCAGCAGCTGGAGTAGTTTTATTTACTCTATTTGAAATTAACACATTAGAACCAACCGTTAACCAATCATTAATATCAGCATCCAATTTCAGGCGTAAACCAATCCTTTTAAAATTATCTGGTCCTACAACCAGACCATTTTGTGTTAAATAATTAGCATTCATTAAATAACTAGCTTTTTTACCCCCTCCTTGTACGGTAAGGCTGTGTGACTGTTGATCTGCACTATTTTTATAAAGTTCATTTGGCCAAACTGTTTCTGGATAAAATCCATTAAGAGCTAAGTCTCTGACTGCTGGACTGTAAGGAGCTCCAGGATTCCCTCCTCCTGTTGGGTCTCCTGTTACCGCAAAATTTTCAAATTCTATAAGCTCTAAAGCACTTAGTGTTCCTGGAAGATCACTAGGTTGCTGAATAGCTACATTAGAATTATAAGAAATAGACATTTTTTGATTTCTTTGACCTGATTTAGTCGTGACTACCATTACTCCATTCGCTCCTCTTGCACCATAAACTGCTACTGCAGCTGCATCTTTAAGAATACTAACTTTATCAATGTTTTGAGGATTTAAATCTGATAATGAGCCTTCAAAACCATCAATAATCACTAATATATTAGTACCATTTAACGAGCTATTACCTCTAATTCTAAACGTTGGAGCTGCACCAGGTCTACCATTGGGATTAAAACCCCTCAATCCTGGCATTGAGCCAATTAAGGAGGTTTGAATATTTGTAACGGGTCTTGTAGAAACCCCAAGATCTTTTCCTGTTGTATTAGATATAGAACTTACTACTTTTCTAGAACTTTGGGTACCAAACCCAACGACAACAACCTCATCTAATTGGGCAGCATCTTCTTTTAAAGATATATTATAAGTGGTGCTATCCCCAACTGTTACCAATTGCGATTTAAAACCTATGTATGAGAATTCTACAACTTGCCCAGCATCAACCTTTAAAGTATACTTACCATCAAAATCTGTAAAAGTACCTTTGGTTGTGCCCTTTATAAATACGCTAACGCCCGGTAAAGGAATACCAGTATTATCTGTTACAACTCCAGAAATGGTTTGTTGCATAAGAACAGTTGAATTGCTATCATTACCATAGTTCTCTACACCGCCTGAAGCAAATAAAGACGAAGAAGATACACTTATGAATAAGAACATCATAAAGCATGATGGGATTCTTAATTTTAAAGAGAAAACTGAGTTTTCACTTTTTTTATTAAGAAAAATCCATTTTAATTTGTTTGTCATAATACGTTGAGTTAATTTTTACTAGTTAATTGTTCTTGTTTCTGATCCTAATGAAAATCTAATTAACTTTTCAATTTTATTTTTGTTTTTACGCAGTGATAAAATATGATAAGTAGATTAATTAAGGATATTTTCTATGCAATAAGTAATCTGAAGATCACCTCTAACTGCAAATTCATTTACCCGATTCATTACTATCGATACAAATTTGGAGAATATTCAACTTTTAATGGAGGAAAATAAGTTCAATTAAGGGTATTTTAAGTCCATAAGCGAAAAACCTTAATTATACTTCAAAATAAAACATATATCATTATTATTGATAAATTAGTGCTCATTTAAAATGAACTAAAAAGACAAGATTTATGTTTTTTAGATGATAAAACTCTGCGAAATACCACAAAAAAAAGAAACAAAAATTTAATAATATTTATACCCAACATAAAAGAAAAAATTTTTATAATATAACAGATCAGCACATAAAAATAAATTTATGCAATTGCATTGAAACTAATTATTTTAAAAAAGTAATCCCGAAACCCAACTGTATACATTTTATTTTGAACAGTTGATATGTTTTCGGGTCTTATAATGAATGCTGTACATTTATAAAAATAAGCCATTGTGTAAAAGATATACACAATGGCTTATTAAAAAAATTCTATAACTAAATTAATAAAGTATTAATTTAAAACCGCTACCGATAGTAACAATCTTTTTATTAGATAAAAAGTTATTATTAATAACCTGGATTTTCAACCAGACTTGGATTGTCTATTAGATTATAAATACCAATTGGTAGGTAATAATTTCGCTCTTGAAAACGTCTTTTAACAGTTTCAGGAATTCTTACAGTTACTCTATAGTCTCTGGTAATACCATCGTAATAGAATCTTAACCCCTTTAATTGTCTACCCTCTATTTCTTGTTCAGCAACACGCCATCTGCGTAAATCCCAATACGTCTGGTCTTCTGCAAAAAGTTCACATCGTCTTTCTTGCATTATGTTTTCCCAAGTAAGACCTACACGATCAGGCATACCTGCACGATTTCTTAAGGTGTTAATTGCCGTTGTAGCATCGCTAACTAAATTTAGATGAAATGCAGCTTCTGCCAAATTTAGATAAACTTCACCTAAACGGAATACAATATAATCCGTACCATCTGAATTTATAGGAGGCTTAACAAGACGCTCATCAATACGTTTTCTCACTAAAAACCCTGTATGTTTTCTATTTCGGAATTCCGATCGCTTTGACCAACCTTCTGGAGCGCTATCCATATTAGTAGTATTCTCATGTGATGTATACAGAGATCCTTTCCAAGGTGCTTCTGGATAAAATACAGATGCTCTGAATCGTGGATCACGTTGTCCAAATAAAGCATCAGAAGACCATCTCCTCGATGTTAATTCGCTATCTGAAATGGCACCTGAACTACCATCTACAAAATCAAAAAGTTTCACAGTATCCCAAAATACATGATAATTTGCGCACCAACCGCGATTAAACAAGATACCCTTAGGTTGGCCTAGAACTGACCAATTATGTCCTTTTAAATCTGTATCAAATTTCTGTGAAAAAATAACCTCTGTGTTATCTTCATCTGTAAATAAATTTTGAAAGTTAACAGCCTTATCACCATGTTTCTTGTATAAACCATGTCCACTTTCGTTAATAATCATGTTAGCAGTATCATAGGCCTTTTGCCAAAAAGGTTGCGGATCAGGAATACCTAATAAACCATCTAATTGCATATCTCCAAATTCACCTATACTTCCTGCATAAGTTGCTGCCCTTGTTAATAAAGCTAAAGCAGCCCATTTCGTTGCTCTACCTGATGCAGCACTTGCCGTTGTTGATAAGTTTTGTGCCGCCTCCTCAAGATCTGAAATTATGAAATCATATACTTCTTGCTCGCTATTACGGCTTGCAAATAATTCCTCAACAGGGGTGTCTATATCTTGCGGATCGGTAATTATTGGCATCCCGCCATAGCGCTTTACCATTTCAAAATAGATGTAGGCTCTTAAAAAACGTGCCTCTGCTATTTTTTTATCAATAAAGCCTTGCGATAACTTAGATTCTATAGTTAATTTTTTTATGATTAGATTACAATCCCTTAATGCTGCCCATTTAAAATAGCCCAAAGAACGGTGCGCACCATTAGGATTTATTATTTCTACAGATCTTTTGTAGGGATTTTGCCATGCATCACCAACTTTAAGCTCCATCCCCATACTTGCGATAAGAACTTGATTAAAATTCTGTTCTCCTGTTAAATCTACAAACTCTAAATTATTGTAAACGTTATTTAAAAAAGCATCTACTAAGTTTTGATCTTGCCATACTTGACTATCTGTTATAAGCGTTGTAGGATCTACTTGTACAAAATCATCTGAACAACTGCTTAAGCCAATTAAAAGGCCTATACACAATATGTATAATTTATTTTTCATAACCTTCGTTTTTAATGTTATTAAATTTCTTTTTTTCATCATATATTAAATTATAGTGAAACCTTAACCCCTAAGGTTACTATTTTTTGTATTGGATAAGAACGTCCATTTTGAGTATTAACCCCTGAACTTGCTGTAACCGGACCACCTGTTGCATTGCCACTTCTTGTTTCTGGATCAAAAGTATCACTATAAATCCCTAACTTATCCCAGGTAAATAAATTTGAAGCAGCTATATAAAGATCTAAAGATCTAAGACCAATAGATTCTACCAATTCTTTATCAAAAGTATAATTAATATTCAAATTCTTTAGTCGAATGTAATCGTTAGGTCTTAACCAAAAATCAGAAACTCTCTCACTATTTGCATTTAAGCCTTCACCACCTGAAGTGATATATGGTAATTGTGCATCTGGATTAATGTTTACATTAGGATCGTCTGCACTTGGTGTCCAACTATATTTAAGATGATAATCATACGGTATTGTATTATTTGCGAAAGGACCAGCCGCCGCACCCGTAAAATATGTACTAAAACGAGCAGCTCCTTGAAATAAAGCTGATAATGATAAATTTTTGTAAGTTAAACCCAAATTAAGACCAAAAGAGATATCTGGGTTTACCCCATACCCAATTTCTACATTATCTTTTATATCTACAAATCCATCACCATTTTGATCTATATACTTAATGTCTCCTGGTTTCAGAGTACTATTGCCTGCGGCATCCTGATCGGCATGAATGTCTATTTCTTCCTGAGAGTTAAAGAGCCCATCTGATTTAAAACCAAAGAAACGATTGTTTCTAAAACCTTCTCTTTGCTGTATTGCAGCTATTTCTGGATCCTCAGAAAGGACTTCAGCGTTTTCTACAATATTCTTTTGTGCAAAAGTAAAGTTTGCACTTATGTTGTACTTAAAATTTTTATTTATTCGGTTATTGTGTTTTAACAAAACTTCAAATCCTCTATCTTCTCTTTTTGTAATATTTAATAGAGGTAGCGCCGCCCCTATAGATGCAGGATATAAATCATTAGCAGTACCAAAGACTCCATCCTCTAATCGATAAAACACATCAAATTCAAAAGCAAGAAGCCCTTTCCATAAACGACCATCTAAACCAATATTCGCTAATTTATATGTTAGCCAAGATGTATTCTCATTTGGTAGACGCGAATCATTAATTACCCCCGTTACACCATCTACTAAATTAATACCCGCTCGCGAAGTGGGATCTAAAATGTTAAAAGCTGTTAGGTACGCATAATTATTTCCGATGGCATCATTACCGGTCTCACTATAAGATGCTCTTAACTTTAAAAAGTTTATTGCATTTACGTTACTTATAAATTTCTCTTTAGAAAGTACCCATCCTGCTGAAACACCAGGAAAATAACCGGTTCTAGCGCCAGGCTTAAACCTCCAAGATTTATCGACACGCACAGAAGCCTCTAAAAGATATTTCTTCTTGTAATTATAATTAAAACGACCAACATAACTTTGTATTTTAGACGCGGATTCCCCGTTTGAAGCTGTAATTGTTGATGGGTCTACGGCAGTAAGAAAGGGTACAGCACTCGACAGTAGATCTCTACCAGAAGCTGATAGGAATGCTGATTTGGTGTTTATATATTCTGTTAAGGCTAATGCACTAAAATTATGTCCTTCAAAACTATTTTTGTAATCCAATCTAAAATAAGATCGTTCTCTACTTCCATTTGATACAGACTCAAAAACGCTACCAAGAGAATTACTTGGGCCAAGCGGAATATATGGATAATCTCCATTATAAATAGGGTCGTTTGGATCTTCTTCGTTTGGAGCATAGCGATATCTGTCGAATGGTCTGGCTACTGTTTTTGATTTATTTAGAGTAGAATAATAATCGAAACGTGCTCGAGCAGACAATCCCGGAGTTATATCACCTAGGTCATATTTTAACTCTATAGAAGCATTTGTGCGTTCTTGTAACCCATCTCGAAACCCCCCTTTATCTCTTCTTGTTTCTGCATAAGGACCGGTAGATGTTCTGTCTGGATTTGGCAAAATACCCAAATCTATTGGGGGAACATTTTGCAAAGCGTTAAACATCTGACTTGGATTGGTAAGAGGTGCCTTTCGCTCTCCTAATCGGTAAGACATATCAAAAGTAGCTGATAATTTATCATTTACTTTTGCATCTACATTAATTCTACCATTATGGCGTACAAAATTTAAATCTCCAGAGCGATAAACACTCTCTTGATTAGATTTACCGATAGAAGCAAAATATTTTAAGTCTTTAGAGCCACCACGAGCACTTAAATTATTTTGAATTAATGGTGTCCACTCAGTAAAAACTGCTCTATACCAATCAGTATCGGTAGTTTTCTCTCCAGACTCATATAATTCTAGCTGCTTTTCTCCATCTATGCCACCTAAACCATCATAAGTAACTCCCATTTTCAGATAGTCTAATGCTCCTACACGTGTTTGAAAACGTGTTGGATTTTGAAAACTTATATTGTTGTGAAAAGAAATATCTACTTTACCTTCCTTACCACGTTTTGTTGTTATTAATATTACCCCATTACCAGCAGCAATACCGTAAATAGCGGCGGCAGCATCTTTTAAGACACTAATAGACTCAATATCATTAGGATCTACTGTTGCCATATCTTGCTGAACACCATCTACTAAAACTAAAGCAGTACCAAACCCTCTAATCTGAATAGCTGTAGCATCACTACCTGGTTCACTAGAAATCTGTCTAGTTAACACTCCAGGTGTACGTCCAGTCAATAATTGAGTCGTATTCGTAACTGGTACTTCTACTAGCTCTTTTGCTTGTATGGTAGACACCGAACCTGTTACCGAAGATTTTTTTTGTGAACCGTAACCAACTACTACTACCTCGTCTAATTGGGCAGCATCTTCTTTTAAAGATATATTATAAGTGCTGCTATCCCCAACTGTTACCAATTGCGATTTAAAACCTATGTATGAGAATTCTACAACCTGCCCAGCATCAACATTTAAAGTATACTTACCATCAAAATCTGTAAAAGTACCTTTGGTTGTGCCCTTTATAAATACACTAACACCCGGTAAAGGAATACCAGTATTATCTGTTACAACTCCAGAAATGGTTTGTTGCATAAGAACAGTTGAATTGCTATCATTACTATAGTTCTCTGCACTGCCTGCAGCAAATAAAGACGAAGAAGATACACTTATGAATAAAAACATCATAAAGCATGATGGGATTCTTAATTTTAAAGAGAAAACTGAGTTTTCACTTTTTTTATTAAGAAAGATCCATTTTAATTTGTTTGTCATAATACGTTGAGTTAATTTTTACTAGTTAATTGTTCTGTCTCTGATTCTAATGAAAATCTAATTAACTTTTCAATTTTATTGTTGTTTTTACGAAATGATAAAATATGTTAAGTAGATTAATGGGGGTATTTTATATGTTGTAAACAATCTGAAGAACGCCTCTGATTACAAAGTGCTATACCTGGATCATTAATATCGCTACAAATTTGAAGAATATTCAACTTTTTATGGACTAAAATAAGTGCAATTAAGGGTATTTTAAGTCCATAAGCGAAAAATCTCAATGATACTTCAAAATAAAAAAGAAAACCTTTTTCTAATAAAACAGATCAGAAGTTAAATGAGATGCAATGACGGTGACTGTATATTTTTCAATATTTTTAAGAAAGTCAAATTCCAAAGGAGTCGCATTGTACGGAATATAATTTATTTCATTTGCTTAAACGCAGAACAAAATAGAGCATTGAATCTTCTACTCACCAAAACTCGATAAAAACAAATACCTTACTTTTTGCATAAATAGGGAGGCACACAACAGAAGTTGGATAATGTTAACTTTAGAATGCTGATAACGAAAATTAAAGAGGATAAACTTTCGTTTGAAATTGAAACTTAAAACGAAAAAAAATGAAGTTTACAAATAATTACCTTAAACGATATTATTACGCAAACATAATTAAGGAAATAAATATTATTAATAATAAGGCAAAAATCACAGATTGCCATATCAAATTTAATTTGATTTTATTTTTAACTTTTTCTCTCATTATGACAAAGGTGGCCATAATTACCAATTACGCGAGGGGTCACATAGGGCAAATTAGAGGTTCAAATAACGCAAAGTTTCTATTTAAACTTATTCGGGAAGGCTTTTGTTAAATTTTGAAGGGTTTACACCAAATTGTTTAACGAAGCATTTTCTAAAATATTTAGGATCATTAAAACCTACAGTATAAGCAATACCAGAAATCGTATCCTCATTATCCGCTATCATTTGGGCCGCTTTCTTTAATCTAATAGATCTGATAAAAACAGTAATATTTAAACCTGTAATACTTTTAACCTTCCTGTAAAGTGTTGAAGGACTTAAAGCCATACTTGAGGCAAGAAACTCTCTGTTAAGTTCATTATTTGTTAAGTTATTTTCAACCAATTTCATGAGTCTTTTAAGGAATTTCTCATCTAACGAAGGTATTTGATCTTCAGTTTTAGACAAGCTGATTGTCTTATTAAAATACTCTCTCAAATATTTCCTACTATTTAACAAACTTTCAACTTGAGCCCGAAGTACTTTGGGACTAAAAGGCTTTGTCACAAATATATCTACACCAGAATCATAACCTTTTTCTTCAACCAAAGCAGCCGTGCGTGCTGTTAGCATAATTAGAGGAATGTGCAAAGTAGACTCTTGATTTCTAAGGGTTTTGCAAAAAGCAAGACCATCCATCTCAGGCATCATTAAATCACTAATAATTACGTCTGGTGGTGTTTTTGAAATCACTTTTAAAGCATCTCTACCGTTAACAGCCTCGATAACATTATAATCAGAACTAAAAACAGCCTTTATAAAGGTTCTTATTTCGAGATTATCCTCTACTATTAATAAAGTTAACAATCCTTGTGAACTCTTTTGGGGAAGATCAATTAACTCAGAATTAATAGGCAATTGATTTATTTGGTAATGACTAGGGTCCTCTGCCTTTTTAAAATCTTTGATAAATTGTTCTTTTGAAAAGTGATCTGCTCCAAGGGGGATTTTTACCACAAACACACTCCCTTTTCCTTTTTCGCTAGAGACCTCAATTGAACCATGATGCAACTCAACAATATCTTTTGTTAAAGCCAACCCTATCCCTGTTCCAATTAGATTAATAGACTCGATATTAGCTAACTGATAAAACCTATCAAAAATTCGCTGCATAACTTCCTGACTCATTCCTGTCCCGTTATCGATGACTTCTATTTGACAGTACGAAGTAAAAACTTCATTATTATTAGAGAGGTGATCGATTGATCCTCGATCCAAAGAAATACGTAATTGAATGTGATTATTTGTATATTTAATAGCATTTGAAAGTAAATTAAACAAAACGATTTCCATTTTACTCCTATCAAAAACTAAAGGGATTTCAGCCTCTTTCATTATTAGCTCAAAAGAAATACCCTTAGTTTCCGCTAAATCTTTAAACGATACATAGATTTCCTTTACAAATTTTGAAAAATCACTATGAACCACTTGAAGTGTCATTTTACCGCTTTCAGACTTTCTAAAATCAAGTAGCTGACCTACAAGACCGCTTAATCGTTTTGTATGGTAATTAATAGTATTTAGATAACTCTTTTTTTGATCTTCATTAACCCCATCTTCTATTAGGGTTTCTAAAGGACCTGAAATTAAAGAGAGAGGTGTTCGTATTTCATGAGCGACATTTGTAAAAAATCGTGTTTTCATATCAGCCATTTCCTCGTCCCTTTTACGGTTTATCTTTGCCAAATTGAGTTTATGCCTTAATTCATGTTGCTTATTAATAAAATGCCTATACAATAACAATAAACCCGCAAAAACAAGAACATAAAACATAATAGCTGGCCAAGTTCTCCAAAGAGGAGGTAATACTTCAATTTTCAAACTAGTTACATTATTATTAGACACATAACTATCTGAAGCTACTTTTACCTTGAACTCGTAACTCCCCGGCCTCAGTTTGGAATAGGTTATATTTCTCTGTGAAGTTGCCGTATTCCAATCGGTATCTAAACCCTCCATTTTATAAGTGTAACTGTAACGAGATGCCGAACGATAATCGAGAGCAGCAAAGGCAATAGAAAAAATATTTTCAGAGCTTTTTAAAGTTATATGGTCACTGTATTCAATAGATTTATTTAAAACTTTCCGATCACTGAACTTTTTAATTGATGTTACTTCCTGACCACTAACTTTAAATTCAGTCAAAACCACCTTAGGAACCGTTGTAGTTGCAATAGAATCGGGAAAAAAGCTATTGATGCCTTTTATACCTCCAAAATACATTTTACCTTGATCGTCTTTATAAGCAGCATTTTCCATAAAATTATTAGACTGTAAACCGTCATTGACATCATAATTATAAAAAATTTCCTTTTTAACATTAAATTTAGAAATACCTTTGTTAGTACTTATCCATAAATTGCCCTTATCATCTTCTAAAATGGAATGTATATAATTATTTGGCAGTCCGTCTCTAACTTGATAGACTTTAAATTTAAGCTCGCCATCTGCTTTTGACTGAATCATATTAAGACCATTTGGGGTACCTACCCAAAGATTCCCGTTAGTGTCTTCATGCATTGAAATTACAATATTACTACTAAGCGTAGCAATAGCACCTGGATCTTTGGTATATCTGGTGTAACTATCTAAATTAGGTATATACTTAACCAAACCATTATATGTACCAATCCATAAATTCTTATTCTTATCTTCTACAAATGTGCTAATCCTGTCATTACGCAAAATAGTTTTAAAAGTTTGATTAAAAGGGTTTCCGCTGGCTATCGACTTCTTCACCCCATATTGCTGGGTACCAATCCAGAAAACACCATCGCTAGTCTGGAATAGTGCGGTAAGCTTATTTAAACCCCTGATCTTATTATTTTTTTGATTTCTAACATTAACCTGTTTTAGAGACTTAGTTTTTTTATCAAAATGGTACAAATAAGCATTATCTCCCAACCATATATTAGCGGTATTATCTTGATATAAAGCTCTAATCTCCAACCTCCCATTTCGCCTTTTTTTACCATTAATTATGGGTGTCCTCAATAATTCGAAAGTGCTATTTTTTTCTGAATAATAAAAATTATCATTTCCCTTAACACCCACATAAAATCCTTCGTTATTATCTTCTGCGATAAACCGAATAGGTTCGCTAGGCAAGCTAGCATCAGTAAGATTACCTTTTAAAAAAGCAAATTGATTTGAACTGTAATCTACTTTTGCGACCCCTCCTCCATCGGTTCCAAACCATAAGAGCCCAGAATTATCCTGAAAAATCGAAATAACGTCTTTATACAACTCTGTTCCTTTATTTTTTTCGTTTGGTGTCAAATCAAACTTAGAGAAAGCCTCTGTTTTAATATCAAATTTGTAAAGACCGTATCCCCAAGTACCGATCCATAAATTTCTTTGATCATCTAAATACACCGAATAAGCATTGTCTGTCAAATTACTAGATGATTCACTATCCTTAATAGAAAGTTTTCTAAAAACATCGGTTGATGTATCTAACACAATTAAACCTTTATCCCAAGTAACAAAATAAAGAGTACCTGTTAACACATCTTCTTGAAGAGAACTTGTATTCCCTATTTTATACTGCTTGATAAAAACTCCATTTAAATCAAACTTAATAGCTCCTCTCGAGGTAGCCGCCCAAATAAAACCATTTGTAGATTTATGTAAATTGTATATTAGAGGACTATCAAAGATCTGCTCCACTTTGCCACTTTCTTTATTGTAAATAAAAAGTCCATTCTTATAAGTGCCAAACCAAATATTACCATTAGTACCCTCGCATATACTGAGCACGCGGAGATCTGGATTTATACCGGGAACTTCAGAATAACTTCTAATATTCTCAAAACCCCCTCGTTTTGGGTTATACTTTGAAATACCATTTGATTTTGTTCCTATCCAAATAACTCCTTCACTATCTTCAAACAAAGTTTCAATAGAGTTATTTATTAGGCTATTAGGGTTTCCTATTTCATTCTGAAACTCCTTAAAGCTAGTTCCGTCATATCTATTTAAACCTGCTCGAGTTCCAATCCAAACAAAACCCTTCTGATCTTGAATTATCGAAGTTATTTCATTTTGAGACAGCCCATCATCTGAGGTTAAATATTGAATATTAGAAAAATAATTATTTTGCTGTCCGAAGGAATGAAGGATACAAAAAGTTAAAAAAATAAAATTGATAATTACTTTTTGAAAAAAATGACCATTATAGCTATGTTTCATTACAAAAATTGTTCTCAATTCTAAGTTTTAAAGATGGGTCCTAATGAAAAAAAAATATAAATTTAAACTACCATTTAGATGCAAACCAAACAATAACTCTACTGAAATTGGACCATAATATAATCTGCACTAAAGTAAGGTAATAATTGTAATTTTTAAAATATTATTTGAATAAATACTATTCAGACTTGTGCAGACGAATTCAAGGGTTTTCAAATTATACAAAAGTTTCTAACCTTAAAATATTAAGTAAGTTGGCATTATCAAAAACAACATAAGTAAAATAGATACTGAGAATCTACGAAGTGGTATTTTGACCCCAAAAAAATAAAAAACCTCAACTTATTGAATTTCAATATGATGAGGTTTT
>Ga0115569_10001280_pt1 | contig 19438 bp, 17 predicted proteins | sample COGITO_mtgs_1205_2_FD_87295 | JGI IMG/M metagenome (GOLD analysis project Ga0115569, IMG submission 87295) | Pelagic marine microbial communities from North Sea - COGITO_mtgs_120503 | ecosystem: Environmental > Aquatic > Marine > Epipelagic | place: Germany:Helgoland, sampling site Kabeltonne... | reverse complement strand
TGAGATTGTAGGTGCAGTCCAGAGCGCACTCGGACAAGGCGAAATGCCGGAAGGCGTGATGGCGCTGCAGATCCCTGCGGAGTTCGCTGGCAATTCGCTGGCCACGCCCGAATTAATTGAGCATGCGCATGCTCACGGCGTCGACATTCATGTCTGGACGATTAATGACCTCGGGGAGATCGAGTCGCTGCTCTCGCGCGGCGTCGACGGGATCGTGACCGACTTTCCCGGCCGGATGCACGACTGGGTCTTACAGAGCGGACAACGCTCGTGAGTTCCATAAACGCAGACGACATCGAACGCGGCCCCGGGCGCCCCTCCCATTGGTTCACGACTCATCAAGACGAGCTGCTGGGGACGAAGTCTTTAGGTCCGACTATTGACCTCGCCTGCGGACGCGGGCGACATAGCCTCGCCGCAGCGGCGCTCGGGTTAGAAACGATCGCTCTCGATCGAAACGCTGAATCGCTTGCGGAGCTCTCTAGCCAAGTAGATAGCTCCGGCCTGCTCGAAACCCGCACGCTCGACCTCGAAGGGGATGAAGCTCCCGACCTAGGCACGGCATGTTTCGGTGCGGTCTTGGTGTTCCGATATCTGCACCGCCCGCTATTCCCATGGATCGAATCACTTCTCGCGCCTGGCGGGGTGCTGCTCTACGAAACCTTTACGACTGCACAGCGTCCACTCGGCTGGGGACCGTCCCGCGATGACTTCCTCTTTCAGCCGGGGGAACTCGCGACGTCGTTTCCAAAGCTCGAAACGGAGCGCTACAAAGAGGGCCTATCGAAGGATCCGCGCGCGGCGCAGACCGCACGCCTCTTTGCCCGAAAGCCTCGTTAGTTTTGCTCCACAGCAGGAGCCTCAAGCGCCCTCTTCTTTCAATTGTCTCGATAACCGCCTTCCGCTTCGAGTCCTTCGAGCTGAACGCGGGCCCAGCGCGCATGCTCCGCAAGCAGAGGGTCGTCTCCGTCCTCGTGAAGCGCGATCTCCGGCAAGAGCGTTCTGTCCCCGGAATTGCCAGCGGCGACGAGTGCATTACGAATGAGACCAACCCGCCCTGCGCGGCGAATCGCCGTCTTATGGCTCGCCGTGCGAAAGGTCTCCTCGTCCAGGGTAAGCAACCAAGTGAGCGTCGGTCGTTCCCATTCTTCACGCTTCGCCAAACGAGTTCGGAGACCGAGCGGGTCCGCAGGCCAAGCTTTTGGCCGGCTTCGATTCCACGGACAAACGGTCTGACATAGGTCGCAGCCGAAAACATGTTCGCCCTGTAAAGCTCTGACTTCCTCGGGGATCTCGCCCTTTGTTTCGATCGTCGTATACGAGAGGCATTTCGTCGCGTCGAGCACATACGGTTCTGCAAAAGCCTGCGTTGGGCAAACATCAAGGCACGCGCGGCAGGTCCCGCAATGATCTGTCACCTGCACATCCGGCCTCAGCTCCGCGTCACATAGAATCACGCCGAGCATTAGGTGAGACCCGAGATCCGGATGGATCAGCATGCTGTTCTTTCCGATCCAACCCAGGCCGGCGGCCTCCGCTGCGGCCCGTTCTGTTACGGGCCCCGTATCGACATAGCTTTTTGTGCGAACCGATTTTTCTAGCATCTCGGGCAGAGCGGCCTCGATTGCCCGAATACGCTCTAGCAATACGTCGTGATAGTCATCGCCGCCGGCGTATCGTGCGACCTCTCCTCGCGATGGGCCCGGAAGCGATCCGGACTTCTTGGAAGATTCGGCGGGACTCGGTGCAGGACAGAGCAGCCCGACAGCTATGACCGTTTTTGCACCGGGCAGAACTCGGCGCAGGTCCGCACGCTCATCCAGGCGGTTGCCTACGTAGTCGAGGCTGCCTCCATAGCCGCGGTCCCACCATGTCCTCACAAAGGCTGTTCGCTCCGTCGGCTCTGCCGAACCGAATCCAATCGCATCCACACCCAGCAGCATTGCCACTCGACGGATTCGTTCTTCGACGGGCACGGACGCGGTCATGCAGCTGCTTCTAGTTCCGGCTCAGGAATAAAGAGCCGAAGCGCTGCCCCGATCCCCAGCAAGCACAAACAACCCAGCACGTACGTCGCGACGCCGGCCCATTCGTGAAGCGGTCCTTTAGTCGCGAATTCGACGTCGACGGAGGTTGCGAGCGCGACCGTAAGGATCACGCGAATCAGGTTCCCGGCCAGCGCGATCGGAAGCACGGAAACGACGAGGACAGCGCGACGCCACGGAACGACCTCCGTGAAGTAGGCAATGAACACGCCGATTGGGATCAATGTGATCAAGGATGTGATCCCACTACAAGCTTCTGCGACAAAGAGAGACTGGTCACCAGGCAAGCTCAGAACATTGCCCTCACGAAAGACCGCGACGCCACCGCCTTGCAGAATGCGAACGCCAATCGTGCTCACCAAGAGTTGCAGCTTAACGATCACGGGAGTTACCCACGAAATCGGAAGCGGAACCATAAAGAGCAGATAGGCGAGCGGGAACCGCAGCGCCTTCACCCAACCCGGCCCCCGCAAAGCCAATACGCATGCCACCACAGTGACTACCGCTAGCAACCCGAGAATCGTCGCCTGACCAAATAACAAGCCGGCGACATAACCGACGCCTACCCCAGCAAGAATCAGCAACCCGCCCGGCAGCGGCTCGGAAGGCAGATCGGCCAAACGCTCTCTATGAGCGGTTGCGGCCCAAAGCGCGACCACGGGGACGAGGTAACCGTGAGAGGCGTAATCGACGGTGCTCCATATATCGGAGAGCGCAAGGAACCCGGGAACCCAGATGAGCGCGAGTACGCCAACAATCATCAATTCAGTCCGACTCAATGGCTCACTCCTAAGGCGCGATGCGGTACGCAACCCCGACTGCTCATCGATTGCTCCGTGGTTCCGGGAGCCTCTTTGAGGTTGAACTCTCATTCTTGAGGATTGAGTCACAGAACCACAGGGGCTCACACACACCTATCGTCTATCGGGAGGCGGACGGAAAGGATTTAGTCCGAGCGGAGTGTTTATAAGTCCCATTGGACCCCAACATAAATACAAGCCGTGCAGGCACGGTCCCTACGTGCTGAATACAGCGATCAGACATCTTCTCTGCAAGTAGCGGCGAACCCAAAAGGACCGCCGGTCGACCCGCTGGGAGCGCGATATAATCCTCGCGTATGAACTAAACTTCCGGACGGACTCTATGCCACTGACCTCGGCAGCGCGCTCCTTGGGGGCATAAGAGATCTATCGATCAGCAGCGTTCCGTCATTTCCGGAGAATGAAGTCATGGCCCGGGCATCGCCCCGGGACCGCGCTCCTGCGCCTGCAAGCGCAGCGAATAAGCAAGACCCTCGGGTTCGCAGCCGACGACCTCTGACTCAGGTATGCTTCTCCATACGCCGAAAGACGTCCAACCCTCGGCGAGCCGCGCGAATGAATGGAGTGCATGCAGGATCGACTCGTATATCTGATTGGATCGCCCCGCTCGGGATCGACTCTTCTCAGTCGTATCCTCGGAGCGCACCCCGAGATCTTCGCCCCCGAAGAGCCGCACCTGATCACGCCCATGGCGCATTTGGGCTACTACGACTCAGTCGAAACCGCGCCCTACGATCCAATCATCACCCGCGCCGCTGCCCGCGCCCTCGTCTCGGCATTGCCTGACGGGGAGACCGAGTACCTCGACGCCCTGCGTGCCTACAGCGACGCAATCTACGCAGGGCTCTTCAAGAACGCAGGCGAAGCGAGCCTGCTGCTCGATAAGACGCCTGCTTACGCACTCTCTCTAGACTTCCTTGCACGGCTCTATCCGGATGCGCGATTCATCGTCCTCACACGGCACCCGATCGCAGTTTGGTCGTCCTTCGTCGATTCGTTTTTCGACGGCGACGATCTAGTCGCTCACGAGCACAACCCTTTGCTCGAACGGTACGTGCCCGCGATCGCACGATTCATTCGCACGACCTCATCCAATATCCATCGCGTGCAATACGAGAATTTGGTTCAAGAACCCGAGGAAAATGCTCGTCAAATATGCGCTTTTCTGGATATTGAATTTGCCCCAGGAATGGTTGACTACGGCTCAGCGCCCGGCGCTCGCGGCGAATCGACGCGTGGACTCGGGGATCCGACCACAGTTTCGCAGAAAAGCCGCCCCACGACCGACAGCCTTTCAAAGTGGGCAAAGGCAGCAACGGGGAACACAGAACGCGTAACGCTCTACCAAGAGATTCTGGCTCGCCTCGCCGACGAAGACCTAGAGACCTGGGGCCACTCACGAAAAGCAATCGCAGCGGAACTCGACCAGATCGACCTCGCTGGCCGCCCGGCGCCCAGACCTAAGCTCACGCGGTATGCTCTTGAGCGGCGGGTGCTGGTCGCCATTCGACGCCAAATCCAACCGGACAACGCTCTCGGCGGCCTGGTCAAAAAGGTCCGAGAGGTCTGCGACGTCCTGCTCCGTTAACCCGATCCTTCGATCTTGGGCTTCGGCGCGCTGAATGGATGGCCGATAAAAATTCCTGCGGGGCGTGCATCCCCCGACAGGAGAATGCTATAAATGTCGGCTATGGAAGAAAGAATCACTCGACCCGCAACGTCCTTCGGCGACGCTTCCCGCGCCGCTGGTTCGACCGATAAGCCCGTTCGCTTCGCGCGACCGACTGCGCAGCAGATCTCGCTTTGCTGTGAGATCTCCGCCTACGCGCCGGACGGCGACGACCTACCGCTCTTCTAATTTTCGAGCCCGAAGGGCTCGAGGACAACAAGAAGCGTTTTGGGTGAAGCAGAGATAGACGGTTGGGCTTGCGGGCTGAATCGTCTTTTTGCGCTGTTCGGAGTTTGATCTCCGGACCAACAGCCCAAGCAGCATCCTCGACCAGCCGGCGCAACAAGCGGCGACGAGGGCCTCTGAAACCCAATCAGAGAGATGCATGGCGGCGAAGATGCTCCCCTAGCCGCCACAGATTGAGCCAGCCAAGCCCGGTTGGCCCGGCCGAGTCAGCGATACTTGATCATGCTCCGGGCCTGCGCTTTTGCTTCTGCTCCGGCGATTGTCCAGTCAAAGAACAGTGTTCGGCTAATGCTTCCTCGATCGAAAACACGTGGGGGTCAACAGCGCCCATTTTGCGCAGGCCTTTTGCTAGTTCGAAGACGTATTCAGGATTCGCGCCGCTTGGACCGCGAGCGCCTGCAATCTGATGCGCGATCGCATCGACAGACGCGAAACCTAGATAGGCCCGGTTTGCCGGGCTCGCTACGTACACGAGGCCGGGTGTCGGAGGGGCCTTCTCTTGATTAGAGACGGACGCATCCGCGTCGGCGGCCTCTGGAAAATACAAATCGAGCTCCAGGCGGTCGTAGCCGCCGCGCTCCCGATGATCGAGGCCCGCAAGAACCCGATCGGGATCGGAGCGCAAAATTCGATAGGCGGTCCCCCAACAAGGACCGGGCTCGAAATCGGCTCCTTCGATCTCCTGCACTGACGCGTTCGGCAGGAGTGTTACGACTCGGCCAGGTCGTTCGGGGAGACCGCGATGGTCCATCGATCCTTGCCAGAAGCGACGGGCAAAGCCTTTGATATACGCGGGATGCGACTCGAGATGGTCGAAGGCGGGCCGCCAAACCAGCGAGCCGTAGCCAAAGATCCAAAGCGACTCTTCCTCAGAATTCGCTTCGAACGCCGTCGTTACGGAATCTGCGGCTGCGCGGCGCGGGCTCATCACGAAATCAAGCCTACCTCATTGCTGCGGTCGCGCGGCGGCGCGGCACTGCGCGAATTGCGTCTTGGGAACTCGAATTAGCACCGGCTCTAACCGTCGTACGTAATCGCGATGACTTCATAGACTGTTTCGCCTTTCGGACGGCGGACAACGACTTCGTCGCCCAGCCGTCGGCCCATGAGCGCTCGCCCGACGGGAGAATCCACACTGATCCGCCCTTTGTGTGCATCGAATTCATCAGGCCCAACCAGCTGGTATCGCTGACGCTCGCCTTCCTCGTCCTCGATCGTCACCCAGGCCCCGAAGTAGATTCGGTCTTCTTCTTTGCGCGGTCCCGTCTCCACAACATTGAGATCATCGACCCGCTTGGTGAGAAACCGAATACGACGATCGATCTCACGAAGGCGCTTCTTACCGTAGATGTAGTCGGCATTCTCAGAGCGATCACCGAGGGCTGCGGCGACGGAAACTGCCTCTGTGACCTTCGGACGCTCATCGGTCCACAGCCATTTGAGCTCCGTCTGCAACTTTTCGAATCCCTCCCGAGTGATGTAGTTCGTCTTTTGGGCCAATCGATGATTTCTCTCGTCGACGCGTTATTCCACCGTCGCATGGGCCGCGCTATGATGACGCCCTATGAGTGAACGATCCAGCGACGGCGCAGCAGAATCCAATTCGAAACGACCGGACAGAAGAGGACCGCCGCCAAACCCGATCCACCATCCGCTCTTTCTCCCAGTTTTGCTCGTCGCATTTACGATGTGGTTTGGATACGACGCATTCCTGACGACGGATCCCGAGATGCTGGAGCACCAAAATTTCAATCGGATGATGTATCTGATCATGCAGCCGATCTGCTTCCGCTCGATCCCACGCGGTATAGCCGAGTTCCTCGAAGACGAGCAGGTGGCAGCCCGCGCGCAGGCGTGACGCAACTTGCAGCTTAAGCACGCAATAAGACCCAAAGGCACGAACCCCGAACAAAGTTCTGCTGCGCTTTGGCCTCGCCGCTTCCGATAAGTATCCGGAAAGGCCTCGCGTATCCACGCGCTCGGCCGCCGGAGAAGTCTTGGCCGCTCCCCCTGAAATAGCCTCCGCCAACCCCGTGTCCCCAACAGTCCTGCTGGGACACGAAGGCTTCGGCGAAGACCTGACGCTCGACTGCACCGCCACCGCCGGCGGAATTCGCGGGCGTGACGCGGCGGACCTTCGTGCACCGCAGCCCGGCGACGAACTTCAGGCGCGCTTTCGATACCAGGTTCTGCGCCGGCTCGGTCGGGGGGGCTTTGGTTCTGTTTTTCTGGCGCGATGTCTCGATTCCGCTGCGCCCGGCGCCACGAACACGCCGCCTAAGCTCGTCGCCCTCAAGGTGATGGCGCGCCCCGATGATCCCCAAGCACGCAATTCACTGAAGCGGGAATTGGCGGCACTTCTCGCGGTCAATCACGACCGGATTCCGAAATTATACGATTGGAACATCGACGGAGAGACCTGCTTTGCTGCGATCCAGTACTTCCCTGCCGGAAGTCTGGCAGATGCTTGGCCCTTCCTTGGTCGTCTTTCCGCTGAACAGACCTGGCGACTCCTTTCTGACTTGACGCAAGCCATCGGCGCAGCGCATCGCGCGTCGGTTCTCCACTTGGATGTTAAGCCCTCAAATGTTCTTCTTGACGGCAACGGCGGCTATGTCCTGACGGACTTCGGCGTGTCGCACTCCTCGCGGATGTCCAAGGGTCTATTGCATCAAGGACAGCTGTCTATCGGACTCGGGACACGGGGCTACCGAGCGCCGGAGCAAGCAACCGCCAAGGTTCAGAACTTCGACCTGCGTACGGATCTTTGGGGCGTCGGAGCGACGGCCTGGGCCCTGTTTACCGGGATCGACCTCAACAAACGCCACGATGTCCTCAGGACGCGTGAACAGGGGAACGTCTTCGGCCTCCAGGCCATGTCTGATATCGCCCTCGACTGCCCTCCTCCACTAGAAGAAGTCGTGATGGGGATGCTCTACATCGATCCCACGAGGCGTCCCGGTGGCACCGGCGAGGTCCTCGCTCAAATTCGGGCGATCGCAAGCGGATTCGGACTCGATACAGCCACGATCGCTTCCGCGCGCCGCAGCCAAATCACCCTCGAGGAAATCAAAGGTGTCATAGAAGGCCTTGTAGACCCACTCTGGGCCTCCATATGTCGCGGTCCCGGATTCGACCGCTATTTCGTGAAGTTCGAAGATGGAGAAGTCATCACATCGCTTCGCGATACGGCCCAGCACACGGTCCTGCTGCTCTCCGGTGCCGTGTCCGTCGATGTCAACAACAAAGAAGTTGCGCAAGAGGCCCGCGAAGGGACTTTCCTTGGAGCGATCTCGACTCTGACCGCCGCCACGAGAGAAGCTTCTCTCGTCGCGATCGGCACGACTTGGTGCTGCCTCTTTAACGAAGCAGAGCTTGAACAACTCGTTACTTGCAATCCTGCCGTCGCCGTCCGAATGGTCCGTACCATGGCAGATCGTATCGCCACTGGACCTCCTCGCCCGCGCGCCTAACGGCGCCAATCTTTCAGTCTCGGGCTGAGCATTCCATCAGACCCAGCCATCGCACTCTTCCCCGCCCCCCTCTCCATTTACTCGAATTGGCAGGATTCGCTCTGCCTGAACCTGCGCGCGATTCGATTCACGGCGCCGGTCTGCCGATCGCCGGCGAGTTTCCTGTAATTTGGAGCGGCGTGGGAAAAGCGCGGCCTTGAGTGCTTGCCGGTCGGGCTACAACGCTTGGACGCATTCCGCTGGTGTAAACCCGCGGTGCCCATAATCCGCCCCACCCGCGGTGAGAATTTTTCCCTGCGCGAACTCGGCGGAAGCATTCGCGCGGTCCCAACGAGCGAGATAGCCTTCCGACCATGCAAACCGCGGGCACTCTAGGAATCATCGTCAATCCTCACTCCGGTCGCGACGCGCGCAGGCTTTTCGCCCGCGCCGGTACCTCCACGATCGAAGACAAACGCAATCAGGTCACACGCATCGTCGTCGGCGCCGCCGCCGCAGGCATCAAGAAGATCCTGCTCTCACGTGACTCCTTCCGGATAGCGGCAGCCGCTACTGAAGCGCTCACGATCGACGTCGAATGCGAACTCGTCGAAACCGACCTGACCGGGCACGGCATCGACAGCCAAATGGCTGCACGTGCCATGAGAGAAGCGGGCTGCGGCGCAATCGTTGCGCTGGGTGGGGACGGTACCAGTCGCGCCATCACTCAAGAGTGGCGAGACGTCGTCCTCCTACCCCTTTCGACGGGCACCAATAACGTCTTTCCCTTTCACACCGAAGCCACGATCGCGGGCGCGGCAGCCGGCCTCGTAGCCTCCGGGCGCCTCGCACTCGAAGACGGAGCGGAACGCTCCAAGATCGTCGAGGTCATGTGTGAAGATGGTCGCGAAAGCATCGCATTGATCGACGCGGCCCTGTTGGTGGACGACCACCCGGGATCTCTGCTCCAGGCTGACCCGGAGAAGCTCGCCCGCATTCTCTTGACCCGCGCAGAGCCCTCTGCTGTGGGACTCTCCCCGGTAGGGGGACTCCTAATGCCCTGTTATGCCCCAGACAATTTCGCCGTCGAAGTTGTGGGCCGCCCGGAGCCGAACCCAGAGGAAACAGGGAAGACGCTCCGATGCCCAATCTCACCTGGGCTCTACGCGAACGTCGGCATCGAATCTGTCGACCGCGTCGAACTCGGGGGCGAAGTTCGCTGGACTGGACCAGGACTTATGGCATTTGATGGAGACCGTGAAATCGTTTTAGCCGAAGACGAAAGTGCCATTCTGCGCGTCGTACGAAATGGCCCATGGGTCATCAATCCCGATCGCGCACTTTCCGCCGCCGCAGCACAAGAACTATTTATGGACCTTGGCCACTGGCACGACAAGCGAAGCGGCGCGACGGGCTGTTGTTAACCCTATGCTCCGGCTGGGCCGATGATCGTGCGCGCGAAGATTCTAATTGCAGACGGCGCATAAGCCGACGCATAGCAGGAGTCGTCCCTTGACTAATGTTGATTTATACTCCTCGATCGAGACCGTGCGTGAATGGATTCGAGAAGCAGGCTCCGTCGCCGCCCTAACCGGCGCTGGAATCTCCACGGACTCGGGCATCCCTGATTTCAGAGGACCTAGGGGACTCTGGACGAAGGACCCGACCGCCGAGAAGATGGCGACCCTAGATGCCTATGTATCCGACCCAGACGTGCGCAGGCGCTCCTGGAAGTGGCGTCTCGAAACCCAGCAAAACAAACGCGAACCTAACGACGGACATCGCGCTCTCGTCGATCTCGAGCGTGCGGGGCATCTCGACACTCTTGTGACCCAGAACGTCGACGGGCTCCACCAAAGTGCGGGCTCCGACCCAGCGCGGGTCGTGGAAATCCACGGCACGATCCAAGAAGTCCAATGCCTCGACTGCGAAGAACGTGCTCCTGTGGAACGGGCTCTGGCACGAGTGATAGCAGGCGAAGATGACCCGTCGTGTCGTAGCTGCGGCGGGATATTGAAATCTGCAACGATTTCATTTGGACAGGGACTCGTCTCGCGGGACCTGGCTCGGGCGCAAGAAGCAGCCGAGCGATGCGACCTCATTCTCGCGATCGGTACGACGCTCGCAGTTTACCCGATCGCTGCGATGGTTCCGATCGCAAAGGAAGCCGGGGCGCGGGTTGTGATCCTGAATGGCGAGCCGACAGAGATGGACGGGGTCGCCGATACTGTGCTGCGCGGGTCCATCAGCCAAATACTTCCGCAACTCGTTCCCGCGCCCGACTAGCACGTCCCAAGAGCGCGCTCTACCGAGGTAGCTGCGACCGGACTACCATCCAAGGGCACGCGCATGAGACACAATCAGATCGCCGGCTTCATCAATGCCTATAAGCTCGGTATTCAAAACCATGTGGTAGTGAAGCGGATCATTCCAATCGCGGCCGTATAGTTCTTTGTGGTACTTAGCGCGGTTCGAGTCTCGCTCGTCGAGAAGCTCAGCGGCCTTCTCATTCGAAAGTCCATGTTCTTTTGCTGCCAATTCAATTCGATAGTCCCGTGAGGCGACAAGCCTAATATGTAGAGCTTCTTTTTCGCGCGCGAGAATCGCGGCTGCCGCCCGGCCCACCATCACGACGCGGTCGCGCCGGCTAAGTTCCTCTACGAATTCGCGACTAATATGAGCCAGCTTGACCGAATCAGGCTCGTCCATCGCTGTCGGCGTCGAGACCAAAAACTCTGGGAACGAGAGCGCGGAACTCTGAGCAAAGCGCTCCAAGAAAGTCGGAACACTCTCCTCGAGGCTCTGGACATCTTCTTTGCTGTAGCCCGACTTTGCAGCGATCGCTTCGGCGAAAGCATCGTCGACGACTTCCCATCCCAGAGCGCCCGCGATTCTTTTCGCCACCGGCTGCGCGCCGGCCATGAATTGCCTCGAGATCGTGATCAACATGCGCCTTCTCTCCCCAGACGTACGATCGGCTTGGGCGCCCTCGGCAACAGCTGCCGAACACATCCATGAAGCCAAAGCGTACATGATCAAATGGATTCAGACTTCGCCTTCACGCGCTCGTCCAGATTCCGGAGGGCAGGACTCAGGACGTAAAACAACAGGACGGCCACGACCGCTAAGAGCGAAGACGCTCCCACCGCGGCAGGTGCCCCAATTTTGTCCGCAATCCACCCCATGGGTAACGACCCCAGCAAGGGCAGCGAAACCGACATCATTAAGAAGCTCGACACCCGTCCGCGAACCTCGTCAGGAATCACCAGCTGGATAGCCACGTTATTCAGGGTGGAGAAGATGCTCGCTCCCACATTGGCAAAGAGCGAAAGGACGACTGCGGGCCAAAAAAACGGACTCCAAGCAAATGCCGCCAAAAAGAGACTGAACGTGATGGCACTTAACATCATCAGCCGAAGGCGCGGCATATCTTGGCTGCGGCCAGCGACGTAGAAGGAGCCAAGCACGGCACCCATCCCAACAGCGGCGCTCAGAATTCCAACACCCTCTGGTCCGGTCATCCATACTTTTTCCGCGAAGACTGGAATCATTGTCATGAAGGGCATCACTAAGAATTGCGGCAGTAGCCCGAACAAGAGCAGCATCGAAACGAAGCGATCCTCAAGGAGGTATTTGAAGCCGCCTGTAATGTTACTCAGAAGCGGCTCAAGTCGTGCCGCCTCGGGCGGCGGCAAGCGTTGGACCGTAAACATCGACGCGAGAGCGATGCCATAGAGCACTAGATCCACGACGTAAGCGCCTGTCACACCGATGGCCGCAATCAGAAATCCTGCGAGTGCGGGTCCGAGCACTCGAGTCGCATTCATCCCGGTCATATTGAGGCCCATAGCCGCGCCGAGGTGTCGTCGGCCCACAAGCGCATAAACAATCGCTGAACGTGCCGGCATCATGAGTGGGAACGAACAGCCGAGCGAAGCGGCCGCGACGACCAGATGCCAGAACTCGATTCGGTCCGATACGAAAAGACCCAACACGATCAACTCGGTTAGAATCGCCAGGGTCTGCGCGGTCATGATTAGGCCACGCCGTTCGACGCGATCCGCCAATGCGCCACCCAAAGGCGAAATGAAGAACATCGGAATCGCCATCGCCGCTGATACGATCCCCAAGGACAAGGCACTATCGGTCAGCTGATACGCGATCCATGGGCGCACGACTCCCTGGCCGCCCATCGCCAGGAAGAAGGCCATGTTGCCGATAAACACGCGCTTGAACTGTTCGTTCTGTAGTGATTCGGTCGCGCGACTCCAACCCGAGTCAGGGCGTCCGGGCGCGGTCTTAAGTGGGTCCTGCGGCATCACGCGGATCCTCGCAGTTTCAATCGTCCCGCGCATCCGGGCGACCAAGATTGCTTCGGGTTCAAGCCTGCTGAACTTCGCGGTCGCTCATCCCAATCAGATAGAGAATTCCGTCGAGACCGAGATTCGAAATCACTTGCTCGGCAGATGCACGCACTTTTGGCTTCGCATGAAAGGCGATTCCAAGCCCCGCCGAATCGAGCATTGGCAGATCATTCGCGCCATCACCAACCGCGATCGTCTGTTCTAGTCGCAGGTTTTCACGCTCCGCGAGTTCCCCCAGCAGCGCCGCTTTTCGCGCACCGTCGACAACAGGGCCCGCCACACGCCCGGTCAACTTGCCATTCTTGATCTCGAGTTCGTTGGCATAGACGTAGTCGATTCCGAGCTGTTCCTTCAGATGCTCCCCGAAATACGTGAAGCCACCAGAGAGAATCGCCGTGCGATAGCCGAGGGAACGCAGCGTTCGAATCAGGCGCTCGGCGCCGGGCATAATCGGAAGTTGCTCTGCAATCTGGGAAAGCACACCTTCGTCGAGCCCTTCGAGCAAAGCGACGCGTTGCACTAGGCTCTGCTCGAAATCGAGTTCGCCGTTCATAGCGGCCTCGGTGATCGCAGAAACCCGTTCGCCTACACCTGCAGCCTCAGCCAGTTCATCGATCACTTCCGCCTGTATCAGCGTCGAATCCATATCGAAAGCCACCAGTCGTCGATTACGTCGATAGACATCATCCACCTGAAATGCGATGTCGACATCAAGTTCCTGAGCGAGAGCGAGCAGATCCCCACGAAGGGCCGACGAATCATCCGGCGTACCGCGCAGCGACAGCTCAACGCAGGAACGCAGTTCGTCGCCCGGAGTGCGTAGAGAAACACGCCCGGACAAACGGCTGATATTGTCGATATTCAGACCGTGTCGCGTCGCAACATCGCCGAGTCCTTCAAGATGGCGCGCCGTCAAACGGCTGCCGATCAGCGTCATGATATGTCGGGGTTGTCCCTGCTCTCCAACCCAGCGCTCATATTCATCAAGGGGGACGGGCGTGAAGCGCGCCTGTAAATCCCACTCGTGCGCCTTAAAGAGCACGTCCTTCAGAACGGGATGCGACTCCGCCTCGGGCGGCATCTCCACCAGAATGCCGAGAGTCAACGTGTCATGGATGACAGCCTGTCCGATGTCGAGCACGCGAATGTCGTGGCTTGCGAGGATCGTGCTCAGATCGCGGGTGATCCCTGGACGATCGGGACCCGTGAGATTGATGAGGATGACCTCGGACATGCCTGCCTTTCGATGCTTGAGAATTTAAGAGCGACGCCGAAGCGATTCGAGCGAGATTCCTAGGGAATGCCGAAGCGCAATGGGTGCTCTGGTCCTTGGGACGTAAAGCATGACCGGAGCGCACTCGCGGCGCATCGCCCGGGATCCCGTCGGTGGAAGGATCGGCGAAACCCCGAGCGGCGCAAGGGCCAGACGCAAAGCCAAGCAATGAGTGACGCAGCCCACGACTTGCCCTTTAAAACCCCAATCGGGGTGAAAGCGTTAGTCTCCTTTACTGGTAGGCTATCGGTTCCCACATTCGTCATTGTGACGTGCCTAGAGGAGATCCCCTCATTTGCCCGGTCCACTCACGGGGCACCGTGTCCTCGAACTCACCACGACAGTCTCCGGCCCAATGGCAGGGATGATGCTCGCCGACCAGGGCGCGGAGGTCATCAAGATCGAGCCGCCAATTACCGGTGACTCGGCCCGCTACTTGGGCCCCTCACGGGGCGGAATGAGCGCGCTCTTCGCGACACTCAACCGAAATAAAAAGTCCCTCGTCCTCGACCTGAAGTCAGAACCCGAGAACGAAATCTTTCTGCGACTCGTCGAAACAGCGGACGTCCTTCTCGAAAATTACCGCCCCGGCGTCATCGATCGGCTCGGCTTCGGGTACGAACGCCTCAGCCAGATCAATCCGCGACTCGTATTCGCTTCCATCTCGGGCTATGGCCAGGATGGGCCCTACGAGAATCGACGGGTCTATGACCCCCTGATTCAGGCCACGACTGGAACTGCCTTCGCCCAGGGCGGCGATGTACCGACGAACATGCGCACCATCGTCTTCGATAAGGTCACAGCATTAACGACCGCACAAGGCATAACAGCAGCGCTGCTCGAACGCGCTCGTACGGGCCTCGGACAATACGTCCCGGTCGCTATGATCGAAGCCGCTCTCAGCTATCAATGGCCCGATGTCATGTGGTCCCATGCCTTATTAGGCGAAGGGACCTCAGAAGGTCCACGGGAGCTCGCGGATTGGTTTCCGGTCTTTCGCGCCAAAGACGGGTTTGTCTCGATCGTCCTCGTGGCGGATCCAGCAGTCGAGCTTCTCTCAATTTGGCGAGGCTCAGAACTGCACCTCGATCGTCGCTTCAAAACCCTGGCCGATCGTGTCGAGAACATGCCGGCCTTCGTAGAAGCCGTTGAAGCAATCTTGGCGGATATAACGACCGACGAAATTTGCACGAACCTCGATGCGTTCGGGATCCCCGTGGCGCGCGCGAATGCCTTGGATGAGGTCCACTCGGACGAGCAAGTCCAACATCTTGGCAGCCTTGTTGACACGGAACATCCCACGATGGGCGCGCTGCGGTTGGCGAAGCCGCCGATCAGGTTCGGTGGCCATTCGCCGAGCGCGGCAGAATTCCCAGAACGGCCCGCCCCGACCCTTGGCAAAGACTCCCGTGCACTACTTACTGAGCTCGGTGTCGATCATGGCAAGATCGAAGAACTCGCCAGGCGCGACGCGAAGAATGCTGAACTGGTGGCCGCGGCACTCGCGAACGCCTGAGCGAAACCCTGTCATCCGTGTCCGACTACGAATCGCTCGGAAAGCTGAAGCGCGTAATTTGGGCTTGGCGGCTATTTGGCGACCAGAAGCCGGAGCCGATTGCCGACACGCTCCGCATAGTCGGCGAGATCGGCGACCCATAACAAGAGTTGGTGCCAGTAAAGGCTCGCAACGCCAAGCTCATCCTCAATCGCAAAGAGACTTCGACAAGCAGTATCCAGCAGCTCATCCGTTTCCGTCTCGATCCGTCCAAGCTCAGAGATCATGCTCTCAACACGAGCCACTTCACGATCCCCAAAGCCGGTCTCGATCAACTCGTCGAGCTCGTCGATGACTTTCTTGCCCTGTTCACAGGCTTCAACGCTCCGAACGGCGAGCGCCCGAAACGGTTCGGTGAGCGTGCCGGTCAAATGCATTTGGCGTTGGTCGACCAGCTCGGCAATATCCTGCGCGACGTCGGCGATCGAATCCTGGAAGTCCAGAATATCCAGCAAGTCCCGGCGTTCCATAGCCATCATCAACCGACGTGGCATATGGCTGCGGATCTCATGTTTGATGTCGTCGGCCGCATTTTCGAGCCGGTCGATTTCAATGCGCTGAGCCGCGATCGCTGCGTTGTCCCCAGCGATCATTGCCTCAACCAAAGGGACAATTTGCCGGGCGCATACGACTGCGGCGGTCATGTGTTCCTGCATCGGTCCTACAGGAGATCGGCCTACGAGCTTATCGATCCATGCCATGATGCTTCGTCCTTATGCAGGTTTGCCGCGGAGGGGCTCGCTAACTGAGCACGCCCTTGAAAAAGTAGTAAAAGAAGATCGCGAGTCCGGCCGCCAGTGGCAGCGTCGAAACCCATGATGCGACGATCGTCGCTACGACGCGGAGATCGACGGCGCCGATGCCCCGTGCGAGGCCAACGCCCAGAACGGCACCGACCAGTGTATGTGTCGTCGAAACAGGAATGCCCATTCGGGACGCAATCACGATCGTGGTCGCTGCTGCGAGCTCCGCGGCGAATCCTCGGCTCGGCGTGAGTTCCGTGATCTTCTTGCCCACGGTTTCCATCACTTTGTAGCCCCAAGTTGCCAGGCCCACGGCAATGCCGATGCCACCAATCGCGAGCATCCAGGGCTCCACCGGCGACTTGCTCGAAACGACGCCTGTGGCGCCTTCATTTACCGCGCCCACGATTGCCGCCAAGGGGCCAATTGCATTTGCAACGTCGTTCGAGCCATGGGCAAACGCAACGGCGCAAGCCGTAAGGATCTGAAGCACCACGAACACGCGTTCGGTTTGACTGAAGCGCTGGCCCGGATCTTTCTTTCCCGCTTGCGCGCGCCGAAGCAACACCGTGCCGATCAGAGCACCAAAGAGTCCAAGCCCCAACGAGTAAAGCAGGGATTCCTGAATGCTTGGGTCAATATCCACGTGCTTTAGGCCCTTAAAGAGCGTCACAAGGCCAATAATGAAGAATACGTAAAAGAAGAAGAAGGGCCCCACTTGTCGGACCCGTGCTAGTGGATCTTTGCGATCCAGAATCAGCGAGCGCGTGAGCTGGAATATCCCGTACGCGAGCGTTCCCGAGATCAAAGGCGACGTCACCCAACTCGCCACGATCGACCAAATCTTGCCCCACTTCACCGCTTCAGGCCCAATACTCACGGCTCCGAAGCCGACGATCGCGCCAACAATCGAGTGTGTCGTCGAAATTGGCAGGCCAAATCGCGTCGCGACTAACAGCAAAGTACCGGCAGACGTAAGCGCTGCGAGCATGCCCCATATGAGCTGGTCGTTGGACATTAAGTCCATGTCGAGCATGCCCTTGCGGACAGTGTCCGTGACATGTCCACCAGCAAGAAAAGCACCGGAGAATTCGAAAATGCCAGCGACTAAAATGGCCGCCCAGATCGTAAGTGCGCCCGAGCCAACGCTTGTGCCCATCGCATTCGCGACGTCATTCGCACCAATCGACCAAGCCATATAAATGGCCACGATCCCAGCGATCCAAATCGCCACCGGGATATCGAGAAATAGGTTCAAGGGGTTCCGTCCTGAAGGTTGATGGCGGAACGGTAAGAGGAATCCCTTTGAAATGCGAACATTTCCGATCGGACTGAGCTTAGGAGGGAGAAGAAAGGGAACGGCGGTTTAATTTTAGATACTCACTCCCGAAAGACGCCGTACCGTTATCGCTTCATCGAGGGTCGGCCCCATCGGGTTCGGGGAGTGTGTCGCGGCCATGCAACAGACTTGGCCACTTTCGAGCACGCGGTTCGACAGACGTGCTTGGCCGCAATCATCAGCCAATGCATGGCAGGCAGCCCGTGAGCGGACACGAGCAAATCTGGCCAGGATCAGAGACCTATGACGTCATCAACGACGCCATCATAGGCCTGCTCGCCCGGATTGCGCATAAAGTGCAGCGGGCTCCTCACGCAATCGCTGCCATAGTACCAGCCGTTCCCGCTTAGGGACTCAAACAAGCAGTGACGGATACTCAATGTCCCCTCTTCCGGCTTCTTTGTTGCGCCGGACCCCGCAACAAGTTTAGTTGCGATCCACCCGGGGCTCACGCAACTACTTAAAATGTTTGGCATCTCCTCCGCGAATAACATCGTATAGAGTGCGAGCATCGCCTTAGACAAGCCATAGGCCCCATTCACATCCGCCTCAGAATGGAGGCCCGTCATGCCATCGGCGCTTATCGCAATCATCGCCTCGATCGCTTTCCAGTCGGCAGGCGTCTTGCAAAGCGCTCGCTGGGTCGGCTGCGGACACCGGTGCACATAACCAGGCCCGGAGCCGGAGCCCACGTTGACCACGCGATCAGACACGAGTCCCTCCGTCACGAAGGCGTCGCACATCCGCTTCACGCCATACAGATTCGTGTTCAGCACTTCCTCCGCGGCAACTGAAGCAGCAAGCCCGATCCCAGCGTTATTCACTAACCCGTAGAGCTGGTCGTCAGTCCCCAGAGCTTCACGAACGGCGTTCGCAGCCGACAAGACCGAGGCATCTTCACCCACGTCCACTTCCGTCAGCTCAACCGAGCCTGAATGCTGAGCCGGTATCAAAGCCCGTATCGAGGCGACGGCTTCCTCACCCCTCTGCCGACTGCGAGATCCCAGGAATACGTGACAGCCGTGCTCCAGTACGAGCTGCGTGCAGAGAGCGAAACCTATGCCCGAGTTGCCTCCGGTGACAAGAATTTTTTTTCGTGATTTTGCGGTCATGCTCATCTCTACTCTCTTCTGAAAGTCAATTTTTAGATGCTCTACGCAACCAATTGCGAACTGGGTTTCCCAAGAACATTGTGACTCAAGCGGCTTAAATCGGGTTCATATAGTAATGCGTAGTACGCATACGCAAAGCCAACAGCCTCCCTCTTTGCGCTCGCGACCGCTCTAACAGCAAATCTATACTCTCAATGAAACAAGTCGTCCCCGATACAGGTTCCCTCCGCAACGAGACCCGAGCGCGCATAAGCTAGTATCTGCTCTCCACCCGCCCTTTTGGAGAACGGTCATTTCAAATTCGCAGTCGACAATTGAATCTGGTGACGAAGCAACGCCCGTCCCGGGGTGGTACGGGGTAGAGCCAAGAGAGCAACAAATCGAGGATCCCTACAGCGGATTCCGAGAGTTGCGTGAGACGCAGCCCATCAACCTAACGCCAGAAGGCAATTGGCGACTCACGCGCTACGAAGATGTCCGTCGACTCTTGCGCAGTTCGTGGGCTGGCATGCGCCGCACCAATGGCCTTTTGCCTGGACAAGAGGAGGACGCGCCCGAAGCGGGTCGCTTCATGCTCTTGCAGGATCCGCCGACGCATACGCGAATTCGCAAGCTAGTCAGCAAGGCGTTTACGCCGCGAGCGATTGACAGCTGGCGTCCGCGAATGGAAGTGGTCACGAATGATCTGCTCGATCGCGTAGGCCCGCAGGGTGAGATGGATCTCGTTGCCGACCTCGCTCGCCCCGTTCCCGCGACCTTGATCTGCGAGCTCCTCGGCGTTCCCAGCGAAGACCAGGATATGTTCACTGCGTGGACCGC
>Ga0115569_10001278_pt1 | contig 19446 bp, 17 predicted proteins | sample COGITO_mtgs_1205_2_FD_87295 | JGI IMG/M metagenome (GOLD analysis project Ga0115569, IMG submission 87295) | Pelagic marine microbial communities from North Sea - COGITO_mtgs_120503 | ecosystem: Environmental > Aquatic > Marine > Epipelagic | place: Germany:Helgoland, sampling site Kabeltonne... | reverse complement strand
GCTTGGTGCGCTGCTAGCGTCCCTCCGCGAAGAAGCGCCGCTAAACGATCTAGGCCGCACCATTATGCGCGCCCGAGTCCTCGAGAGTCTCGAGACGAGACTGCGGATTCAGGACGAGATCTCGCGTCATCCGGAGATCCTTGAAGAAGAGATCGTCGCTCCTCTGGTAGTGATCGGGCAGATGCGAACTGGGACGACTATGTTGCAGCGGATCATCGCCAGCGATCCACGCAACCATGCGTGCATGTGGTGGGAGACGCGTTTCCCCGCGCCCCATTCGAAGACCGATTGGAACGTTCCGGACCCGCGCATCCCGATCGCCGAAGCCGAAGTCGCGGCGATCCTCGAAGCCGATCCAAGGCAAGCCTCGATTCATCCTTGGGATGCCCAGGCCCCTGACGAAGAGATCATGCTCCTCGAACACACCTTTATGTCTCATGTGCCCGAGGCCTTCACAAATATTCCGAGCTACCGAAGCTGGTTGAATGAACAGGACTGGACGCCGGCCTATGAATACCTTCGGAAGTTGCTGCAGTCGCTGCAGTGGCAGAAGCGCCAGCGGGGCAATGTGCGCGAACGGTGGGTCCTTAAGACGCCGAATCACCTCGGCTATATAGACACGGTCTTCAAGGTCTTCCCCGGCGCCTGCGTAATTCAGACGCATCGCGATCCCGTGGATACCGTTCCGTCCGCCGCGTCTATGAATAACGCGATGTGGTCGCTTTATAGTGATGAAGACGAGGCTACTGCGGCGGGACAGCAATGGCAGGAGCGCCTAGCTTGGGGCACGAAGCGGGCGATGGCTTCGCGTGGGACCAATGCTGCGGGCCGATTCGTGGACATCGATTTTAGAAATGCCATGAAGGACCCGATCGCCGAACTCGAGCGGGCTTACAGCACCTTCGGCATCGAAATGTCTGATGCCGCGCGCGCGGGTATGGAACAGTGGCGAGCGGATAATCCTCGGGACAAGCGCCCCCCGCACGAGTATACGCTCGCGCAGTATGGGCTCACGGAAGAGGGCATCAAAGAGGCTTTCAAAGAGTACCGCGCGGCCTTTATCGACTAAGTCGTCTCGGTCCGCGCCTACACCTACGCCTACCCCCCCGTCCTAACTGGGGATTTCGTAGCCTTCGGGCAAGTTGCCCTGCATGATCGTTTGGTCGCAGAAGCGTTCGACAATTCGCCAGCCGTCCGCTGTACGGACGAGCTTGTCGAGGTAGCGACCCGCGTTGGTAATGATGTACTGGCCACCGTCCGGTGCGTTTCGCCCCATAGGCGCATGGAAATAACATCTGGATCGAGCGGTGTCGCCATCGACCTCAATGACCAGATTGGTGATAAAGTGCAGGTTGATCGGCCAGCTCTCGAGGGCTCGATCGAGCCAGGCCAGTGTTTCACGGAAGGGTCCGCTTTGGCCACCGGTCGAGGCGTAGTCGATCGTTGCTTCGAGGGCGAAGATGCGATCCATTTGCGCCCACTCGCGCTGATCGACCATTTCGGCGTAGAGATGCATTAGTTCTTCGATCTCGATGCGATCCTGGATGAGCTGAAGGGTTTGGTCGGACATGATGTTCTCCTACATAATTGGCTGGAGTTAGGTGAGCAGTCGTGCGCGGCGACCCGCCGCAAGCGCGACGATGACATCGGCGCGCCGCACGGCATCCACGATCTCGTCGGCGAAGGCGAGTCTGGCCTGTGCCAGAGATTCGTCCCCTTCACCGAGCAGGTCACGATTCTTTGCGAGTTTGAGTGCAGTTTGAAAAAGTGCTTTTGATACGGAATCAGAGGCGTGAATTCGCTTTTGCAGTTCGTATTGCCGTCCCAGCCCGAGACAGTCTTTGAGGAAGCGCCTTTCCTCGAAGGGCTCGGAAGGCGGCAGGGTGGCGAGCTGATCAGCGACTACGCGGTAGCTCTCGAGGAAGGGGCGTAGGACACGATGTGAGAGATAGGGGCGCGATCGTCGAATCATTTCGTCGGGGTCGAGTTCGTAATTCTCGATTCGCTGTTCCCAATTGCGATGATTCAGATCTAGGGATTCGCGCACTTCCTCTCGGAAGGCTTCCTTTTCAGGGAAGAAGAATTCGAACTTGAAGAGATCACGCATGCGCATGACTTCGTCCCAGAAGCGCGGAAGGAATTCGTTTCTGTTGCCTTCCGTGGCATGGATCAGTGAGAGCTCAGCGATCGCGCCCGTGACAAAGAAGTGCACGACCGTATTTCGATAGTAGGCGGCGGAGAGTTGCTGGTCGTCGGCGATTCCGTAAACAGGCTCTCGCCCTTCGTCGAAGCGGGTGACGACATCGTTCTCGACTAGGGCTTCGAGGGTGAACCGCACGCCCTCGTCGCCTGAAAGATGATCGAGGTCCGCGGTCGTTGGCAAATTTCGCACGCGTACATTCTCGAGCAAATTAGAGAGCGACCTTCGAGTCTCGAGCACGGTCAGTGCCTGGCCCGTCGTGCCTAGCAGTGCAAGTGTGACGAGAGAAATCGGAGTAATCGGCGTCACATGATTGATCCGTACACAGACTTCGAAGGCGAGCTTCTCGAGATCGAAGCTGGCGTCGTGCTCGGGTTGGCGTGCAGCGTCGCCAAGCTGTTCCTTAAGTGAGAGCGGTTCGCCGAAAGCGATGTGAATTTTTCCGTATCGGCGCTTCATCTGACGAATCACGCCGACTAGCCAGCCGAAGCTCTCGGTCTGCTTTTCGCCGCCACGCTGCTCTTTTACGTAGCTGCCGAGGCCCTGAATTTGGTCGTAGGCAATGGACACGGGCACAAGATAGACGTCGTCACTCTTGCCGCGGCGATAGGCGTCTACGACGTTGGCGAGTAGGCCGTAACGGGGGGGAAGGAGCTTTCCTGAGCGCGATCGTCCGCCTTCGATGTACCACTCAAGGGGGAAGCGTTTCTCGATCAAGTAGTCGATGTAATGAGCGAGAACGTGTTTGTAGACCGGGTCATTGCGGAAAGTGCGACGGATAAAGAATACGCCCGCTCGACGGACGAGTTGCCCGAGCGGGAAGAAGTTCATGTTGATGCCGCCAGCCGTGTGATTCGGGGGGAGACCTCGCTCGTGCAGGATGTATTGCAGCACGAGATGATCGAGATTGTGTTTATGGGTTGGCAGGAAGACGACGGGATGTCGTTCTTCGAGAGCTGCGATGCCCTTCATACGTTCGGGGTTATACACGAGTTCTTCGTCATAGCCCCGCGTATAAAACCACCGGATCAATCCGATTACGAGATCGATCACGAGAGGGCTATGCGTCGCCGCGATTTCTTTAAGATGGCTCAGCGCCTCGGAAGAGAGCGCTTGGATCGAGGCATCGCTCTTGCCTTCGGCGCGCTGCTCACTGACAAGGCGTGCTAGGCCGCCGCGAAAACTTGGGCGCCCAAGAATTTGTTCGTGGACCAGCCGGGGAACTTTGTACCGCGCGCCGCGAATCTTTCGCTCCGCTCGCTCAAGAGCGAGAGTGGCCGTCTGTGCCACGAAATCCGCGAAGCCTAACGTCTCACTCGGTTCAGCCCCTGCCGCTTCTGTCCATCGCGCGCGAAGATCTGATGCGGTTGCGGGCTCGCCTGCCACAATCAGACACCGGTTGGGATCTCGCCTGAGTACCCAGGCTTGCCTCAACCAATTTGGATCCCGCGGGTCGCCTAACGTGAGTAGGCTGAGCGCGCTTGAAGATCGTCTGCTCTCATGCAAAGGTCCTTGCCAAATGACTCGCAGCGGAGCCATCAAGGGGTCGCCTCCCCCCGCCAGGGTCGCTTCAAGTTCAGGGCCGAGCCGTCTTCGGCCCCGTCTGCGCGAGGGCGGGAGCATGACAAGCTCAGCACGGTCTGCGCTCACGTCTGCCGGTCGCCGGCTTTCAACCCACCGTTTGATGAGCCGTCGCTCCAGGCGGCTTGCGCTCTCCGCAAGGAATACGACGCGGCCATTATTCGGGATAACCGGCCACTCGGGAGCGTCTCCAATCCAGCCTGTCTCAGGCGGACTCGATGTAACCGGGGGGAGGGAATCGAAGGCCATGTCCTCAGTCTACCGGGGATCTGCGGTCGCGCGCTGAAGAGATTTACGAGGTTCTGAAAGCGAGGAGAGGCGAGGCGAGGTGAAAAACGCATCAAAGAAATCCGCAGCGAAGGAAAAGCGTTCGGCCAAGACAGCCGCAACCCTAAAAACACCGTTAGAATCTCCTCGGATATGTCTCCCCTGGATCACCTCAAAAGCGCGGTGTCGATCACCGTGATTACTCTGAATCTTGCGATCTGGGTGCTGCTTCTCGTTGTGCTTGGATCGGCAAAATTTCTGTTGCCGCCGTTTCGCGGAGGGATCGATTCGTTACTCGCCCTCGTCTATCGCGCGGCGGTTAGGATCAATGATCTGTGGCTTCGGGGTGTGATGGGGATTTCTTGGGACCGTCCGGAGGCAGGCGTTGCGAAGGATGACGTTTGCATCGTTCTGTCGAACCATGCGTCCTGGTCCGACATTCTGATTCTGCAGAGCGTGATCTCACTAGATGGGCCCTTGCTTAAGTTTCTGAGCAAACGAGAGCTCGTCTTTATCCCGATCTTCGGAGTCATCTTTTGGGCATTCGACTTCCCGGCCCTTAGGCGAGGTGCGAAAGGCGCTGTGGATGAAACGACTCGAAGGCGCATGGATGCCGAGGCGCTGGATGCTGCCTGCGACGCGGTGCGAGAACATCCGGCCGCGATGATGGTCTTTGCGGAGGGGACCCGCTTTAGTGAAGAGAAGCGTGAGTCAATGTCGTCTCCGTACCGAACGCTCCTGCCGCCTCGGGTTGGCGGCTTGGCATCGATTCGCGAAGCCCTCGCGGAGGACGCGGATGTTTTGTTGGACGTGACGCTCGCCTACCCAGAAGAGGTTTCGTTTTGGCTGTTCCTGTCCGGGCGCTTAAAGACGGTCGGCGTTGTGATTGATCGTATCCCTCTTGAGAAGGTGCCTTCTTCGCGAGAAGGCCTAATTCCTTGGCTCAGCGATCGGTGGCAGCGCAAGGCTGCCCGGATCGAGATGGTTCGCGGGGTAACTCGCTAATTTCCCCGAGGGGCGTGATTGGATTATGTCAGGAGATAGAGTGCCGCCATCCGGCCCTCATCCCTTGCGACCGTGGAATCAAACTCCGCGCTAAGTATCTGCTGCTTTGAGCATCTCCTGTCCCGCCCGCCATTGTGCCGAGCTCGGCGCATGTCAAATAGAGGCTTCGAGTTTGTCTCGCAGGAAATTCAGCTTTAAATCGAGGTTAGAGCCCCTCTGTCGCGCCAGGCCCCTACGCCTTGAGCTGAGTTCAGTATGATTGCGCTCACCTATGAGCCGAACAGAAGCCCCGTCACGCTTATGAAGAGCACGAAGAGAAGGAAGCGTTGGTGTCGGTAATCGGATGCCACCATTGTGATGCGATTTGCGATGAACCCGACATCCCGGATGGGGGAGCGGCTATCTGTATGCGGTGTGGTGGGACGATCTTCCGTCGCCAACGACAGACCGTCGAATACACTCTCGCGCTCATCACCGCCGCCGCGATTCTTTTTGTTGTAGCAAACGCCTACCCCTTTCTTTCATTTGAGATGCAGGGACAGATCACCCAGACGACGCTCATTTCCGGCTCGGTTGCGCTTTGGGAACAGGGACGTTTCGCGGTGGCCGCACTCGTTTTCATGACGACGATCGTCGCCCCGGCGCTTGAGATCGGCCTCCTTTTGTACGTGCTTGCGCCGCTGCATTTCGGCCGTGCTCTTCCTGGCGCGGTTATCGCGTTTAGAGAGGTCGAGCGATTCCGTCCGTGGAGCATGATGGAAGTGTTCTTGATCGGGATTTTCGTTGCGGTCGTGAAATTGGCTGACATGGCCGACATCGTCCCGGGAATTGCGCTTTGGGCGTTCGGCCTCTTGATCCCCACCCTCGCTGGCGCGGCATCGTTCTTGGATGCTGAAATCGTTTGGCGCAGAATCGGGGACCTCAAATGAGCGCTGCAACGACAGACCCTGCAGGCCCCTATGCGCAGTGTCATACCTGCGAGTTAGTTGTTTCCGTACCTTTGGGGCCGATTCATGGACTGGGATGCCCACGATGTCGCACTGCGATTCATCGCCGTAAGCCGAATAGTCTCGCCCGTACGTGGTCGTTGCTGATCGCTGCGGTCATTTGTTATGTGCCGGCGAATATTTATCCCGTCATGGAAGTGACGACGCTCGGGCGACCGCAAGCCGATACGATCCTTTCAGGCGTGGTCTACCTCTTCGCGCACGGAATGTGGCCACTTTCGTTGATCGTCTTCGTAGCCAGCGTGATCGTGCCGGTGCTAAAAATCATAGCCCTCGGGTCTTTAGCGTTGTCGGTTCAGCGAGGCAGCCAGTGGCGCCCTCATGATCGTGCGCGACTCTATCGGGTCGTTGAAGCGGTGGGTCGATGGTCGATGGTCGATGTATATGTGGTGACGATCCTGGTCGCGCTGGTTAACCTGGGGTCGTTGGCGTCGGTTGAAGCGAAGCTGGGGGCCTTATTCTTTGGTGCGGTCGTGGTATTGACCATGTTCGCTGCAGAGAGTTTCGATCCTCGTCTGATCTGGGATCAGATGATGACCGACGCGGACGAAGGAGTAGGAGACGCAGATGGCGAATGATGAAGTGGGCCAGGACGGGGGCGCGGCGCCTCGCGCGATTGTTCGAGCGAAAGCACGCCCTTCAATCGTTTGGCTGATTCCGCTGATCGCAGCGTTGGTCGGTCTCTACCTCGCCTACTGGGCTTGGTCGGAACAGGGCCCGCAAATTACGATCGTGTTCGAGAGCGCCGAGGGCATCGTCGCTGGCCAAACAAAGCTGAAGTACAAAGAAGTTGATGTCGGCGTCGTCGAGACGGTTGAGCTGAACGAGGACCTTTCGCGGGTTAAGGTCACAGCGAGCATGGCAAAGGAACTCTCGGGCTTTCTTACGGAGAAGACGCGCTTTTGGGTCGTTCGTGCCGAGGTCTCCGCCGCCGAAATTTCGGGCGTCGATACGCTGCTCTCCGGCGCGTACCTGGCTGTCGATCCTTCGAGTGAGGGGGAGCGGGCTCGGGTTTTCGAAGGGCTTGAGAAAGTGCCGGTCGTCCGGTCGGACAAACCCGGCACGCTTTTTCATCTGCGCGCTCAGGAATTGGGATCCGTAGACGTCGGCTCGCCGGTCTATTACCGATGGTTAAATGTCGGACAGATCGCGGGTTACGAACTCGACGAAGCGGGAGAATCGGTCAACGTCCAGGTTTTCGTCGAAGCGCCGCATGATGATCGGGTTCGCTCGACGACCCGCTTCTGGAATGCCTCCGGCCTAGATGCCGTGGTCACTGCAGAGGGTGTCCAAGTCGACACGCCTTCGCTGATGTCCATGTTGGTCGGCGGTATTGCTTTTGAAACGCCGGCCACGGTCACTGTCGCGCAAGATGTTCCTGAGAACATGGTCTTCGAACTCTATCCGAACAAGCAGGCCACGCGGCGGCCACGTTATTCGCGTAAGACCCGCTATATGCTCTTTTTCGAGGACTCCGTATCTGGCCTGGTACACGGTTCGCCGGTCGAGTTTCGAGGAATCAAGTTGGGAGAGGTCCTGGATGTCGACATCGAACTCGATCTCGATACGAATGAGTTTCGTATTCCGGTGGTCATTGAAATCGAGCCGGAGCGGCTCGGCCTGGCGGGCCGTGACATCAAAGTCAATCAGGCGAGCGTGCTTAAGAGCATGGTCGCGCGAGGCTTCCGTGCGCAACTAGCGACGAATAACATCATCACGGGTCAGAAGGCAGTCGCTTTCGACTTCATTGAGGGTGCAAAGCCTGCGGAAATTCAATTCGGTCGCGGCTACCCGGTGCTGCCGACGGTCTCGGGTGGGCTTGATGCTATCACGGAGCGCGTGACGGGGATTGTTGATCGCATCGATAAACTTCCGATCGAATCGATCGGAGAGAATCTCGACCGTGTCTTCGCGAGTCTTGCGGAAACCTTGGTTTCGGTTGAGGCCCTCACCGCCTCGGCGAATACGGATCTGTTGCCGACTATGACGGCTTCCCTTGAGAAGCTCGAGTCGACGTTGGCCTCGGCCGATGCACTGATCGCACCGGATTCTGCAATGGCGCAGGAACTGGAAACACTGGTCGTTGATCTCGCGGGCGCAGCCGAGTCTCTGCGGTTGCTTGCGGAGCGGCTCGAAGAATATCCCGAAGAGCTGCTCAGGGGGAAGGCCGAATGATTCGCCAACTTAAAACGCGTCCTGCAAGCATAGGCTCGTTGGGTCTCGAATTTCGAACTTTAATGTTAGTTTTTGTTGTTGCGCTGACCGCCTTATCCTCCGTCGGATGTATCGGCCGAAGTCCAACAGTTGAACATTTTATTCTTGGTTCCGGAGCCGTGCCGGACACGTCTCTCGATTCGGGCAGCGCTGTTTCTATTTTGATCGGTCCAGTACGGCTTCCCGCCTATCTCGATCGCCCGCAGCATGCGCGCCTCCGGGCCGGTGGCCGGATCGAACTTGATGAGTTCACGAGGTGGCTAGGCGGATTCGAGAAGAATTTCCTGCGCGGACTCGGACTCGAAGTCGCGCGACAGACGGGCTCGGCTCGCGTGAGCACTTATCCTGCGAAGGCACCGTTCCCCTTTGATGTGAAGGTGCGGCTTCATGTCGACGATCTGATCGTCGTAGATGGCCAGACGCTTCGGGTCAGGATTCGTTGGGCGATCGTTCGAATGGGCAGCGATACTCCCGCGGAGCTCTATGCGATGGACGAGTCGATTGCCCTCGCGAGTGACTCGAATGAAGCAGTGGTTGCGGCGCACGATGCCGTGCTCGCGGATCTTGCGGGGCGAATTGTCGCGGCGATCGAGCGTTAGTCCGCTTTGGCTTAGCTATGCCGGTGGAGCTGCTGGTCGCAGCCGGTTGTACTGCGGCTGACTGAACGTATTACCTCGCAACCGGCGGCTGCATGACGCGCATGGTTGATGGGGGCTAGGCTGGATCCATTCCGGAATTCCGTGCGAGCCCGCGCTTGATGCCGGCGATGGAGGGATTCATGACCGAAGATTCCGATGGGCAGGCGAAGCTTAAGACGTTCAGAGAGAAGCTGGTGCATGAAGTGCGCACGCATCCCTTTGGCTACTCGGTTGTTGCAGTCGGGCTCGTAGCAGGCCCGGTCTTGGCCATAATGATCTTCCCCGATGCTCCACCCGCTGCCGCTGCGGTCGGCGGACTTTGCTTCGGAATCTACGCCGCGATCAGCAGCGTTCCCCAGAAATTTCTGTAGTCGCATATCGCCTACATAGACCAGTTTCGCGGTCGACGATTGCCCGGCACTCGCCTGCGCGCGACACGAGATACATAGAGGAAAGAAGAATGAGTTCCCCCGCGACCGAAGGTGTCAAAGCCTGGCATAACTATGTCCGAAACGTGAGCGGCGAAGCCCTCGATAAATTGCTTGCGGACGATGTCGTGTTCCAGTCTCCGGTCGTGCATACGCCCCAAGTAGGTCGCGACATCACAAAGCTATACCTCCTTGCGGCTTTCAACGTCTTTCCCGGCGAAAAGAAGGACGGCGGTGAAAAAAAGAGTGACGAGTCGAAGTTCCAATATGTTCGCGAAGTCGTGGGAGATCATGACGCCGTACTCGAGTTCACGACCGAAATAGATGGCATTAAGGTCAATGGCGTGGACATGATCAAATGGAATGATGATGGGAAGATCATCGACTTCAAGGTGATGATCCGCCCGCTCAAGGCGATCCAGAAGGTGCACGCGCAGATGGGTGCCATGCTCAAGGCTATGAAGAAGTAGGGCGTCGCATGCGGTTTTTAGAGCCGAAAAAACAGCGATAGAGGCATTGGGCTCGTCTACGGCTATGATCGCGACCGATGTCGCCTCCTCGCCGCCGCTACGAACTCCGTCGGAACGACCTTAATGATCGGATCGAGGAGCTGATCGACGCCGCTTCGCGGGAGTCATCTTCTCCCGAAGATATCGAGCTCGTCCGGCAGCTGCTGACGACGAGTATTCATCTTCTCCGCGACGGGACTTCCCGGGCCGAGTTGAAGCTCGTGAACAGCGCGCTGAAGGAATTGCGGCACGCTTTTCGCGTATTCAGCCCACATTCGGAGAATCGCAAGATCGCGGTCTTCGGGAGCGCGCGCACAGATCCGAAGCATCCCGATTGGGGCAACGCCTTCGAATTTTCAGAGCGACTCGTGCGTTCCGGGTGGATGGTAATCACCGGCGCGGGCGACGGAATCATGGGTGCAGCGCAAGGCGGGGCGGGCCGAGATGCCTCCTTTGGCGTCAATATTAGGCTTCCCTTTGAACAGTCTGCGAATGAGACCATTGCCGACGATCCGAAGTTGATCAACTTCCGATATTTCTTCACGCGTAAGGTCGTCTTCGTGAAGGAGGCGCATGCGATCGCGCTTTTCCCCGGCGGCTTCGGTACCCACGACGAAGGCTTCGAGTCGCTCACCCTTATTCAGACAGGAAAGAGCGAGATCGTGCCCATCGTCTTCATCGATGAACCGGGCGGCCGTTATTGGAAGGACTGGCTGGAGTACGTCGACACTCACCTTCGCGAGCGAGGCTTGATCGACGTCGAGGACATGAATCTAATTCGCGTCACTGACTCGATCGACGAAGCAGTGGCCGAGATCGAAGGCTTCTACCGCAACTATCATTCGAGTCGTTTCGTAGGCGACCATCTCGTGATGCGGCTGCATTTCGCGCCTTCCGATGAACAGCTCTTGGGGTTGAGCAAAGAGTTTGCTCCGCTGCTGACGTCTGGGGTGATCGAGTGTACAGATGCCTTGCCCGAAGAAGAGGGCGAGGTCGATCATTTGCCGCGGCTGCGATTGCACTTCAATCGAAAGAAGGTCGGACTACTTCGTGGCTTGATCGATCGCCTCAACGAGATCGCCGAAGAGGCGGCTCCGCAGCTGGACGCCCGTCGTCGCGAGATTTTCGAAATGCCGCTGCCGGAAGGTCAGGAAGACGCGGAATCCGAAGAAGACGAGTAGGTCCGAGGGGCCAATTCTTCGCGCAGAGATCGGTTTTAGGCTGCGGCGAAAGCCGCTTCTGCGATCTAGGATTGGGGCCGCTCATGTGCGGTAAATAAACCTATCCAAGGAACGAGAACGATGTCTGCAGCTGAAGAAATGAAAATTGATCTGCTCGATCGCGACCTGTACGAGGGAGACCCAGAGCCGACTTACGCCTGGCTTCGCGCGAATGCGCCGGTCTATTGGGACGAGATCAACGAGATTTGGGGCATCTCTCATCACGCTGATATCGTATCGATCTCTCGCGATCCGAAACGCTTCTCGAGTGCGGAGGGCTCCCGTCCGAATACGCCGGGCTCCGGTTCGATGATCGATAATGACGATCCTAAGCATCTCGCTTTCCGTCGCATCTTCCAAAAAGACATTACGCCGCGAGGCGCGAAGCAATTCGTGCCGCGAATCCAGCGGATCGTCGATGACATCTTTGATGGTCTCGAAGGGCGCACGGAGTTTGATCTTGTTAAGGAAATCGCGATTCCGCTTCCAGTTCGAGTCATCATTGAAGCGCTTGGACTAAAAGATGAGGACTGGCCACGTTATGCAAACATTGCAGAGACGACGATGGCCGGCGGGGGCGGGCCTCGTTACGCCTCCGACGAATTGATGGCCATGGCGCAGGGTTATTTCGGGGAGGCTATGGGTGTTGCCGCGGATCGACGTAAGAATGGCCTCGGCGAAGATTGGTTTTCGAAGATCGTCGCAAAGTCCGAAGAAGGTGATACGAAGCGCGATGACGTTTTGATCGCTTCCGAGTCTCTTCTGCTCCTGAATGGTGGCAGTGATACGACGCGGCACGTGATCGCAGGCGGGACGCTCGCTCTGCTCGAAAACCCAGACCAATTGGCCCTGCTTCGAAATGAACCGGAGCGCATGCCTGATGCGATTGAAGAGATGATCCGCTGGGTCAGTCCACTCCTTAACATGAGCCGAACGGCCACCTGTGACGTGGAAATGCACGGACAGACGATCAAGTCTGGAGACCAGGTGCTCTTGATGTACGCCAGCGCAAATCGCGATGAGGCTGTCTTTCCGAATCCGCAGAAATTCGATATCACGCGACACCCGAACCCTCACGTCTCGTTCGGGATAGGCACGCATTTCTGCATGGGAGCCAATATTGCTCGGCTCGAACTTCGCTGTACCTTCGAAGCGATCTTGAATCGGTTGCCGAATCTCGAGCGAACGACGGAAGGCATGCCGCCTAAGAACGCTCCCGCTTTTGCATGCGGGCTGCGAACGCTGCCAGTCCGTATCCGCCCCGAATAACAGATCGTCCGGGAGTTTTTCGTCAACTCTAGGTTGCCAAGTAATAGGCCGCGATAGTACTACGCATCCGGCGCACGAAAGGAAATAGAATGGGCAAACGATCCGCCGCCCTCGTCGGATTCACCGAGTGGGCCCCGCAACGGAAATGGGACCAACCCATGTTCAGTATGGAGGCCTGCGCAAAGCTCGCCGCGGAAGCGCTCTCCGACGCTGGAATCGACAAGGGTGAGGTCGACGGCCTCGTGATTGGGGGCCTTCAGGAGTCGCCCCTCTTTCCACCATTGGCACTCGCTGAATATCTGCAGATCCAGGCGAATTTCGGTGAAGTCGTAGACATAGGTGGCGCAAGTTCTGCAGGAATGATTTGGCGTGCGGCGGCTGCGATCGAAATCGGATTGTGCGAGACGGTCCTCGTTCTAGTGCACTCGACTCCGGCTCCGGTCGAAGCCGGCGGTGATGCGGCGAAGATGATCATGCCGCCCTATCTGATGGGAGACGCTTGGGGCTCGCCGCAGGGGCAGTTCGATATTCCCTATGGCTTAGTGGCTGCGGCTCCCTCCTTCGCGATGGTGGCCCAGCGGTACATGAGCCAATACGGCGTTGCGCCGGAAACCTTGGCGAAGATCGCGGTGGATGAACGCAATAGCGCGCTCAAAAATCCGAAGGCCGTCTTTAAGGACAAGCCGATTACTATCGATGATGTCCTCGCATCGCCTATGGTCAGCGATCCCGTTCACCTTCTGGAAATGGTGATGCCTTGCTTCGGTGGAGGCGCGGTGGTTCTAACAAGTGCTGAGCGGGCAAAGAAAGCAAAGCATCGCCCCGTCTTCTTGACCGGCTACGGCGAGCGCATTAGTCACAAGACCGTGAGCTACATGGATGATTTGACTGTGACCCCCGCGAAGCCTTCCGCGGACAAAGCTTTTGGAATGGCGGGCATCGATCGCTCGGCGATCGACTTCTGCTCTTTCTACGATTGCTTCACGATCACTGTATTAATGACGCTCGAAGATGCTGGCTTCGTTAAGAAAGGGCAGGGGGGTGCTTTTGTCGAAGAACACGACCTGAGCTTCTCCGGCGACTTCCCGATCAACACCCACGGCGGCCAGCTCGGTATGGGGCAAGGCGGGGCCGCAGGTGGGCTATCCCACGTGATTGATGCGCTTACGCAAATTCAGGGTCGCGCCGAAGACCGGCAGCTGGCAAAGGCGGACGCCGCATACGTGACGGGCGTTGGCGGTCTGATGGCTTCGAACGTCGGCCTCGTGATGGAGGGCGCCTAGTATTATGCGTGTTGAGCAACCCTTCGCAGAAAACGGCCGGCCTATTCCTCGGCGTACGCCGACGAGCGCCCCCTACTTCGATGCCGCACGAGAAGGTAAGCTTCGGCTTCAGGAATGTCCTCGCGACGGCTTCTTCTTTTATCCCCGAAGCCGGTGCCCGAACTGTCTCTCGGATGATTGGTCCTGGAAAGACGTGAGCGGTCGCGCGGAAATTTATTCGTACACGATAGATCGCATCGGTCTCGACCCGGCACAGCGCCCGCGCGTGCCCTACGTGGTAGCGATCGTCGAACTCGAAGAAGGACCGCGCCTCACGACGAATATTGTCGATTGTGAAGCCGGCGCCGTTTTCGTGGGAATGCCCGTCCGTGCGACCTTTGAGGATCTTGGGCGCGAAACTCTTATCCATTTCAAGCCTTCGGCCTAATCGCCAGAATTTTCAGGAGACGACATGAAGTTCGTGATTTCGGCAGCCTTTCAACCGCCGGAGCACCTTGTTCCGATCGCGATCGCGGCGGATGAAGCCGGTTATGAGGCGATCGCTTCCTCTGATCATGCGGTCTATCCGGAGACGCTCGATACGCCGTATCCCTACACGGAAGACGGCGTGCGTCGCTACGACGAGACTTCACATTTTCCGGATCCGTGGGTTTTGGCAGGCGCGCTCTCGAGCGTGACGAAACGCCTTCGATTCACAACTAACGTCTACGTACTACCTATGCGCAATCCGTTCATGGCCGCTAAGCAGATTGCGACAGCGGCGGCGCTTTCGAATGATCGTGTCACGCTTACGATCGGGGTGGGTTGGTCGAACCTCGAATTCAAGCTTGTGGGGCAGGAATTCAAACGCCGCGGCGCGCGAACCGATGAGATGCTTGAAGTGATTCAAAAAGCGCTTACGGGAGAGTGGTTCGAACATCACGGAGAGTTCTATGATTTCGATCGTTTGAAGCTGACGCCGCCGATTCCGACGGCGCCGATTCCCGTTTGGGTCGGCGGGATTTCAGATTTCGCACTTCGTCGTGCAGCGCGTAATGACGGCTGGCTCTCCGACTTGCAGACGAGTGCCGAGATCATCGAGTGCATCGACAAAGTTCGCGCCTATCGCAAAGACCTTGGCCGGAGCGACACTTTCGACGTTATGGCGAGCGCAAGTGATGCCCACGGTGTGGACGGCTACCAAAAGCTGGGCGACGCCGGAGTGAACCACATTCTCACTATGCCATGGGCCTTCTATCACGGACTGACCGAGGATCTGGACAAGAAGATCGATGGCATCAAGCGCTTTGCAGATGACGTGATCACGAAGATGAGCTGAATTCAGTAGGCCTTATTGACGGGGCCGTCCGAGCGATTCTGGAAGGGTGTGAATCAGGTTGGCTGTCGTTTCGCGAATGGCCGATTCGTCTGATTCACAGATCCAGCATGCACGGGAGAGGACGCTCAGTGCCTCAATGGTTCCGATCGCGGCTGCCTAGCCCCAGGCCGTGAGGCACGCAGGGGGTGTGTGTGAGGCCTCTTTTGATGGATGACTTGGACGGCTAAGTCTGTGACGGAATTTCTTCGGACTTCCACTTACCTTCCGTCGCCATTGCGGGCAGCCACGTCTCTACGAGCTTTCCGTTCTCGACGCGGAAGGTCTGAACCCAATCCCATTGCATAGAGCTGTTTATTTTCCAGGATCCGATCGCCGTTACGAAATCGCCTTCGGCCATCAGGAAATATGAGAAGTCAGAGATTTCCCACTGGCCCGCGATCGGGAGGAGTTCGTCGCGATACTCCTCGGCAGTGACGACTCTTGTCCCACGAACGTCGTGCCGCTTGTAGTTCGGCCCGGCTAGCTCTGGGATTTTTTCGAAAGCCAGGTTTGACCACATCTCGTCATACCACCGCCGCATGAGGGCCTTGTTGTCTTCTTCTTTGCTCATTTGAATCAAGCTCCTTAGCTGAATAACTCTCTCTGGGCGGTCGCCGCGCCGAGAGGCGCCTGCATCCTGAGCACTGCGCCTATCGCCATCTTTGGCGATGTGACTGCTTCGGTGGCGGAGGGCGTGTCTACGAGTTGGGCTCTTCGCGCTGGATCGGGAAGGCGTCCATGTAGTTGCCGAAATAGTCGTACATCTTGTCGCGGCTGATTCCGAAATCTCCTTCGAGGTCGTAGACGATCTTGCCGTGGCGGCCGCGCGGATGGGTTTCGATGTAGTGATCGATTTCGGCACGGGTTTTAGGCGTCATCGGCAAGTCGGCGCGTTCGTAGATGCGCTCGAGGGTCGCGCGGTCATTCGCCATGAACTCGTGAAAATAGACGTGCTCGGTCCGGCCGTCGGGCAGCCAGTCTTTGTCGCGAACAATGCCGTCGAGGAGCAACTTCTGAAGGAGCTGAGCGTGTGGAACGACCTCGTCGAGTTTTATGGGCTGACGCGACAGGCGCGCGGCATAGACGGTCATGCTGATCCAAGAAGTGAAAACCGAAACGGGATCTCGATGGGTGCAGACGAGGGTGGCGTCGGGGAAGACATCCATAAGCGCTGGGATGAAGCCGAGATGCTGCGGGCTCTTCAGGACCCATCGATCCTTGGGCTCGAGGAATTGCAGTGCCTTTAGGGCGCGCTTCAGGAACGCATAATGCGGGCGTTGATCCTCCGCGAAATAGCCTTCCATCCATTGGGTGATCGGCTGGGGCGTCGCGAGCAAGAGTGTCGATAGACACATGTTCTGAAGCTCGACCTCCTCGTGGATGCCATCATTCGGAACGTCATACATGTTCGTCATGAGCGGGATCAACAGCTCAAGTTGGTCCATTCCCACCTGGCCGTTAGCGATTCTGTCGTCGGGGTCCGCGCCGGTCCGCGCCGCAACGCTCGGGATGGGTTCCTGCGATTCCCACCTGCGCAGCGCGCGTAGCTGCGAATCCGCGCCGATCAGGTTGAGCATGTGGGAGGTACCGGATCTCGGAAGCCCCGCGATGATCAGGGGGCGCTCGATTTCAATCTCGTCGATTTCGGGATGGGCTTTGTAAAGCGCTTCCAAGCGAGAGCGCTGAATGAGATAGCGCTTGAGGCTATTGAAGGTGCCGAACTGTCCCATCCTCGTGTAGTTCGAATCGGCTAGAACGTGCTCAATATAGTGGCCGAGCCGCTTGTTCCAATCCTCGTCCTCAAAGACGGGGACATCGGATTCAGCACGGGCCGCCTGGACGACCCCTTCGACCGTGAGGTCGAAGGGGACGTGCTCGATCATCGAAAAGGCGGCGGTTGCGGCCTCCGAATGCTTCGGTTGGAGAAAATCCTGGATCCGAATTGTTTCAGGAGCCGCACTTGCCGACATGATGTTATGCAGCTCCCATCTTGGCGAAGACTTCTTCGGTGGGTTCGATCATGCGCTCGTAGGTCGCCTGAATGACATCGTCGTCAACGTCGAATACGACCTTGGCGCCTTCGGGGCCAACAGCATCTTCCTGCATACACTGGGGCATCTTGTCGTCGGCTTTTGTCCAGCCGGCGCGCTTGTTGAATTCCCATTCGTCTGCGAGGCATTGCCAGGTGAGGTCGAGGAAGCGCTCGCGGGTGATCTCCTCGCCGAAGAACGCGGAGTAGAACTCGCGAATCTGCTCCATGTTAGGCATCAAGAACATGCAGAATCCCGAGGCATCGATCGAAGCGTTGATATGCTGCTGCTCCTGGGATAGTCGTGCGAGCTGGTCGGGAGTGGCTCCAGGGTTGACGACGAGGCCGGCCGTGTGATCCGCGCCCATGGCACTCGTCACGTAGGTGACACCCGTTGCCTTGAGCGGCCGGGGGTCCCAAGCAGGAATCGCTTGTCCGTGGACCGTCGGGATCCGGTGATGGCCGGTGGCTTTGCCGGTCGCGTCTGCGCCGTGCCCGATCATATCGGCGCGGTCGCTGCCCGACGCGACTTCCGCGATCAGCTTCTCCATTGCCTCGTTGTCGCCCCATTCCATGCCGCCGGAATCCATTAGGATTCCGATCGCAGCTCCTGTCTCGATCGTGTCGAGTCCAACCTCGTCGCAAAGGCGGTCAAGGGAAGCGACCTTGTCCCAAGTATCAACCGCGCAGTTAGCCCCAAGAAGCGTCAGCGTTTCAAACTCGAGGGCGGAGGTCTTATAGTTGCCGTCGACGTCGTGCACGACGTTTGAGCACGAGACGATGCAGCCCGTCATGCAGTTATGCATGCCGCCGCCGCGTTCCTCGAAGCTCTCGATGATTCCTGTTCCCGTGAGGGTTGCAGCATCGGGGCTCTGGCCCTCGACACGGTTTTTGTAGGGGAAGGTGTGCAGCATCTGGGCCATGTCGACCGAAGGACTCGTGCCGTATTGCATGGGCTGCGGGCCACCGAGATAGGTCTTCGACATCCCCTTGCAGAGCGCCATGAAGGCCTTCTTGTCCGCGCCGTGCCGAACGCCCGTCTTGCCGGCGTCGACAGCGACGTACTTGAGTCCCTTTGCGCCCATGACGGCGCCGAGTCCACCGCGGGCTGCGTGCCGTGCCGGGCGCCTTTCGTCATCTTGGTCCGTGCAGCAGACCGAAGCGCCGCGCATCATTCGCTCACCCGCTGGTCCGATCGAGACAAAGGATGCGTTCGCGGTATAGCTCTTCGCGAGATGCTCTATGAGCGCGTAATTCCACATGCCCTTGCAGTCGGGGACTTCCTTGATTGAAACGTCGTCGCCTAATACGTCGAGTGCATAACGTGCTTCGCGATCAGCTGGCTGTCCGGAAACAATGATCACGCGGAAGCCGAGCTTCATCATGTCCTGCGCGGGGTTGCCGCCGGCATTGGCTTCTTTGATGCCGCCCGTGAGGGGGCTCTTGCCGCCGACGGACATGCGGCCTGAAGTCGGGGCTGCCGTGCCGGAAAGTACGCCGGGGGCTAGGACAAGCAAGTTTTCGGGACCGAGGGGGTCGCAGGTCGGTTCGCATTCTTCCACGAGGATCCGCGCGGAAAGCGAACGGCCTCCGAGCATTTTCCACTTGTCGGGGAAGTCCTCGACGGTTGCCGTTAGGTTCGTCATGTCGACTCGAATTAGCTGATCACCCATGGTGACGGTCTCCTTTTGATTGGTTCCTGAACGTAAGCGGGATCCGCGGTGACTTCAGTCGAGATGAGATGTGCAGGGCGCAGACCCTCGAGGGGTCTGAATTCATCCAGGCCAATGTCACTAAACCGAAGTTCTCCATGATGGAAAGGTCGAGCCGAGGCGTCAATCGTCTTGTGGTCTCATTCTTTCGTTTTGGAAACGGGGTTTCGCGTGGCCGGAGAGCCGAAAGGGCTATCGTCGGCCGTCTCAACTACCCGTGGTCGTGCGCTCGATCCGAGGAGTTTCGTGTTGGAATCGCTGCCCGAATTCGCAAGGATGATCGAAGCTCTCAAAGTCCCGCTGGCCGTTGAGGGCTGGTTTCTGATTTCATTTGGGGTGGGCCTGTTACACGCCTTAGACGCCGATCATGTCATGGCACTCTCCGTTTTTGCTACGGAGGCGCCCTCAGAAGAGCCGCGGGCCGATGAGGCGATTCACTCACCCCCCAGAATCGGCGTCAGCAGAGGCATGAATAGAGATGTTCCACGGGGCCTTCGCATTGGGCTCCGGTGGGCTTTCGGGCATGGCGTTGTCTTGATGTTGGTCGGCGCAGTTTTTGTGGCCCTAGGCCAGTCGATGCCCGAGGCTTGGAGTCAGATTGCCGAGCACCTGGTGGGCGGTGTGATGGTTTTCTTGGGAATCAGTGCGCTGATTCGACTTTATAGACAGCGCAGCCACCTCCATTTTCATCAGCACGATGGCTTGCGGTCTCACGCGCATTGGCATT
>Ga0115569_10001273_pt1 | contig 19457 bp, 30 predicted proteins | sample COGITO_mtgs_1205_2_FD_87295 | JGI IMG/M metagenome (GOLD analysis project Ga0115569, IMG submission 87295) | Pelagic marine microbial communities from North Sea - COGITO_mtgs_120503 | ecosystem: Environmental > Aquatic > Marine > Epipelagic | place: Germany:Helgoland, sampling site Kabeltonne... | reverse complement strand
TGAGCAAAGATGTAGCTGATTTAGCTAATCCGCCTACCATGTGTATCAATCCAAACCCATAAAACCCTAATCCGGGCATATATTTGTAGTGAACAAAGTGTTGTCTACGTTCTTTCATGGGGTCAGACTCTAAATAGTTACGTCTAATTGATAAAACTTCGCCTGATCCTTGGTCTATAGTCACTACATAGGGTAATGCTATGCCTGTTTTGTTTCCATTACGCTCATCTTCAAACCCTTCAAGGTCTAAATCAACATGCATTTCAAGAATGGTATGTAATCCATCCTTGCTATAAGAATTTAAATCATATTCAAAGTTAGGACTGTCACCTGCTAGTTCTGCATACTTGGCTCTGATTCTATCTGTACCAATACTAGACTGTGGTAACTCTATCTCTCTATAGAATCCAGCATACTGTAACTTTAAAATATCATTCAAAGTCATACGCATGATGTGTGTAGCACGTGCAGCTGTTCTTAAATCAGAAGCACCATAGCTAACTACAAAATCTTCTGCGGGTATAAACATAGAACATGGTCTTTGCATGTTTATGTCATAGTAAATCTTTTTAAATGCAGAACCGGCTAGTGGCAAACTAAACAACATGTTTTCTGTTTCATTCCTATACTCTTTCATTTCTTCTGTAAGAAGATAGTTCATATAGTCTTGTACTCTTTTACCTTGTTGTTCTTTTTCGTCTGTAACTTTGCCAACGATGTTAGTTCGTACAGGACCTGCTGCTGGAAATATTTCTGTTATGGCTTGTGATTGAAAACGTACAACTGCTTCTGCTAGAAGAGGATGATATACACCACAGGCTCCCGACCAAGGTTCATTACGTTCTTCTATTTTTAAACCGAGGTTGTCTAAACCTTCTGTGTAAGTTCTTTCCCAATCGGACCTTGAGTCTTTATCTGATTCAAAAGCAGATACAAGTTCGTGTCCTAAGAAAGATAAATCTTTTTCTGATAAGAACTCAGAGAGATCAGCATCAAAAGGTATTTGCTCATCCATAGATGTAGGATCAAAATCAATTAACATCCCCCCATCTTCAGTCTCTATTGAAACCGCTTCAGGGTTGACAACAGTTATATCAACATTTTCTTCTGCCATTTATATCATTTTAAGCATACTAATAATATTTAGCAACCCTATCCGATACTTCTTCATAGTCGTGATCATCATGTTCAAGTGTTATAAATCCACCTTGTCTAAATCTAAGTAAAGCTTGTGTTGATGAGTCAACCAAGTCATCGTGATCGCCAACAGGAAATGAGGCGAACTGTTCAACAACTTCTTCTGCCCATCTTTTCTTTGGATACCAAACAGTACCCGATGCAAATAAATCTGCTACAGCGTTTACACGTGCAATCTTATCGTTGCCCCTAGAAGGTGTAAACTCTTGTACAGGTATACCTATTGCTCTCAATTCAAATATCAAAGGTGAGCCTGCTGCTTTAGCCTCTACTATGAATGAATCCGGCATCCAAAGTTGATGTTCTTCATAGGCTCTACGTTTCAATTCAGGAAACTCTAATCTTTCTTGGAATGCATCTAGTAATATAATCTGCGGTGCAGGATATCCATTCTCACCTTCTTTATAAAATACACCCCATGTTGTACAAGCTGAATAGTCTGATCGTTGTGTTTTTAAGAAAGCGGTATCCCATGATTGAATAATGAATTCACATCTTGGTGGTTCTTTTTCTTCCCACTCTTTCCACCACTCACGTTTTACAATCGCACTTTCTTCTGACACAGGGTTCTGTTGATACTGCGCCTCCCAATGCGATATGGGTAAGGTTGCCTTAATCTTCTCTAGTTCATCTACCTTCCAGTATTCTTCCCATAGACTTCTGCCTGATGGCAATATAGCTGGTAGTTCAATCACTTCCCATTCATCACTGTTATCTCTTGTAGCTGCATCCTTCAGTATTGAGCCACACAAGTCTTTCTTACCCCACCTAGTCATAACTATAATGATTGCACCACCCGGCTGTAGACGCTGTCTAGGACCGCTTAGATACCAGTCATATGTGTTTTCGAAAATTTTTGGATCAGCAGACTGTCCTTGTTGTTCTGAGTGAGGGTCATCAATAATCAACAAGTCCGCACCACGTCCCGTTACCGCACCGCCAACTCCGATTGAAAAATATTCACCGCCACCCGATATGTCAAATCTACCCGCAGCTTTAGAATCGAGATTTAAAGTTACGTCTGGAAATATATCCTGATAGTCCTCGCTATCTATTAAGTTACGGACCATACGACCAAAGCGCAGAGATAGTTCCGCAGTATGAGAAGCCATGATAATCTTCTTATGAGGTTGTCTACCAACTATCCATGCAGGTAGTAACCACGATGTTAACTGTGACTTACCAAACCTTGGTGGCATATTTATCATCAGGCGTTTACATTCGCCATTAGCTACACGTGTGAAAGCATCCGCCATCTTCTTATGATGAGAACCGCACATGAATTCTTGCCATACAGTATCGGCAAAGTCTAAAAAGCTATCTTGAGATCGTTCTCTTATTACAGCTTTCTCTAAACCTACCACAAGGTTGTCTAGTTCTTTTCTTTGAGGTTCATTCAGTAAAGCAAGCTTATCTTCTGTAAGCTGACTCATAACCTTATCAAGTTGTTTCTTTGATATGCCCATATGTATTATTGTAAACCATGTTACAACTCTATATACTTGAGTGCAAGGGTATCTCCAGAGGACTGTCTTACACTCTAAACATCCAGTCCACACCCTAGAGGCTAGTTTGATCACCCTATGAGCAATAAGACTAGCCTCACCTCCATTTTTTTTGCAAAATTTTTCTAGCCATATGAACCTAGAGCGTTTATTTGAACTAGGGGGGTAGGGGTATGTAAATGCTTTGTTAAATAAAACTCATTTTTTACTGTGTAATTATTTGGAACAGTATGTATATGTGTGTGGGCGGAGTCCCGCTTGTGTACAGGGGGGGTGGGGGTGCGGAACTGCGTGCCTAGTCCTACAGGAAAGAGTGTAAACACTCTGGTATAACTACATGCTACAGTTCAGTGGAGTTTAAACAGCTTAGTGTAAGGATTTATCCTTATCCTCTGAATCTTTGCCAAGGAGTTTACTGATGCGTAGCATTATCTCATCTGAGGTTTCCTTATTAGTGTCTGAGACTTCTAGTCTCTCTGTATATAAGTTGGCTACCTTTCCTCTGTAGTGTTCAGCAGTTACTGCTGAGCCTATCTGCCCTGTATCAACGGCTTTATCTCGTAGCTTTGCTAACTGATCGAGGTGTGATTCCCTGTCAATGAGACTTCTTGTCTCTTGCTCTGCCAATATCCTAGAGACTTCGTCTTGTATATCAGCTTTTTTGGACAACCGGTAGCCTTGCTTGTCTGCGCTAGTTCCTGCCTTGTAACCTGCTAACTCTGCGCTCTTGCCATTGGAATAGCCTTTAGCCTTATACCTAGCAAATAAGCGTTCTTTGACGCTTAGTGTACCTATGGGATTCTTTGTCTTTTGATCTGTCATAGAGGTATGGTAAACCATACCTTTTCGTAGATCAATACGATTCCTTCGGCAACCCCACATTCACCTAGGAGTTGACGTGCATAATGTCCATGAACTAGAATGGTGGCTGAAATGGTAGGAGGATAGGTTTAAAACCCCCTGAACGTAGTGAAGGGGGTTTAAACCATATCCCCCAACAACAACAACTGGAGAATGATATGGAAAATGTAATAACTCACCGACCGAATGGCAGTGTTTGCTCGCCACGAGAGAGGATGGCAGATGCCTACATAAAGGGCTTGCCCTTCGTCTGTGGCAATGACAGTGTCGAGAATGGATGGCTGTTTGTCGATGGCTACCCTTTGATGATGCCGGCAGATGATGGCAGAGGTTTCACTCTGCTCCGACTGTGGGACAGGACTGATGAAGATCAGTTGTACTTGATAGGGGAAGTGATGGGCGAAGTCTACTACCGAGCCGATGAATTTGCTCTATGTGACTCAGCATATGAGGACTTGTGCCTTCGTAAGACGAAGGATGGCATCTACCTCAGTGTAGGTCATGTGTCAGGTGATGAATTCAAGCATCTGCTTGAATGGAAGATTAACCCTATAGTGAACTATAAGTTCCAATGGAATGATGCAGGGTTTCACCTTTCTGATTTGAACGGCGGTCTCATAGAGACTTGCTAATAACCCTTTGTTTAAACTACTCCCTGAACTTAAGTGAAGGGAGTATTTAAACTAAAACAACTGGAGAAATATGATGGAAAATTATACAGATCGTGAGGCTTGGCTCACCGAAGGTGCTGATCAGATGATCGCCACATTCGCTGAAAGCGATGCCCATTGGAATGACATGCCACTCTACAGAGTGTCTGTTGGATATGCCCCTCGTCACCGAGGTGGGAAGGTAGCCGGTGTCTGCATCAATGCAGAGGCATCAAGTGATAATCACTTCGAGGTGTTTATCAATCCGGTGATTGATGATGGACTTCAAGCATTGGAGGTATTGGCACATGAACTTGTTCATGTAGTGGATAGAATGGAGAGTGGACACAAAGGTAGATTTGCTCGCTTAGCGAGACGAATTGGACTTGAGGGCAAGCTTACAGCTACTAATGCCGGTCAACGCTTGACTGGACAGATACGTGATGTGCTTGGTCTCTTGGGAGACTATCCGCATGGCTCAATCGACATTGACTTTACGAAGAAACAATCCACTAGGATGTTGAAGGTATGCTGTGGTAGTTGTGACTTCCACTTTCGTACAAGTCGTAAGAACGTACTTATGCTAGACATGGATACTGCACCATGTCCTGCTTGTGAGCAGACTGACAGTCTGTTCGTTGTTTAAACGCAGTTTAACTGGAGATAGTTATGAATGTAGATATGATAATTAATATTGCTGAGAGTGCTAAAGCAATGTTCGGATTCCCTTGCACATTGGATGAACTCACTAGCGGTGAACGCAACATCCTCAAACGATTGGCTGTTGCCTATGGCAAACGTGCTAGTCAAATGTCCGATGTAGAACTCATCGAGTTGTATAACAATATCGACATCGCTGAGATCAAAAGTGATAACGATCACGACTCAACAGGTGATGAGCCTACTGATGGTGCGGTTGATGCTGATGATGATGATGGTGTTGATGCCGGTGATGCAGATGATGCCAGTGATGATGCTGACGATGATGCAGATGATGCAGATGGTGCAGGTGATGAGGTAGGAATGCCTGAGGTTCTCGAAGAGTATGAGCCTAAGAATGCTCTTGAAAAGGAGATCGTTGATATCATCAAAAAGGTTCATCCGACCTTGAGCGATGGCATGCATGATGGTGTTGATGAGGAGACAATCAAAAGATTGATTGATGAGCATGGCGGTGGCAAGACTACCATTGAGATCAAAAAGCCTAAAGGCAAGATCGAATTTGGTGAGCAGACAATGCATGAGAAGTTGCCACAGGTACTCAAAGCCTTGATACGTGGTGACAATGTGTTGCTTGTAGGTGGTGCAGGTAGTGGTAAGACCACGATGGCTACCCAGTTGACTGGCATGCTAGGCAAAGCCTTTGAGCAAGATGATTACCAATTCGGTATGTCCGGTGCTATGTTCCAAGCTTACGAGGTAAGAGGATACATGGATGCTAATGGCAACTACGTTGAGTCCTCATTCGTCAAATGCTTTCGTGATGGTGGCTTGTTCCTATTCGATGAGATCGATGGTTCAAATCCTCAAGCACTGGTGGCTCTGAATGCATCAATGGAGAATGATGTAGCTGACTTCCCATGTGGAGTGGTCGAGAAACACCCGAACTTCCGCTTGATAGCATGTGCCAATACATATGGCAGAGGTGCAGACAGGGAGTACGTTGGTAGGAATCAGCTAGATGGTGCAACCATTGACAGGTTCAAGCCGGTGATCAGCCTTGACTATGATGAGAAACTTGAGTTGCTTATCAGTCCTGATAGAAACTTCACAAAGATTGTGCAGAAACTACGTAAGGCAAAGGATGAAATGAAGATACGTTGTGTCATATCACCTAGAGCAAGCCTGAAAGGTGGACGTGCATTGCTTGATGGATGTGACATGGAGAGTGTGCTTAGTGAGTATGTGTTTGGTGGCTTGGACGAAGATACTGTGAAGAGGATTCGTACCGAGGCTAAGGTATAACAGCGTTTAAACAAGGAGAAAATTATGGCTAGTTTTGTACAAAGTTTCGATTCTTTTGACCATGTGTTACGACATGTGACTGATGAATCAGTACCTGTGTGGAAGGGTATGAGAGCATCACAAGATGCACCTAGTAGTTGGAATGGCAATGTGTCTTTAGCTGATGCTGTAAAGCTTGCAGAATTTGGATGGAAAGAAGGACGAGAACGCATGTCAGATGAATTGGACATGGCTCACAATGCTACGTCCTTTGAGAGACTGCCCTCGTTTGACTATGATGTAGCCGGTTACATGCCTAACATCCCTCTGTATGTATCAGGTTGCCCATCACACATGATGTCACCTCTAGGTAATGAGTCATCAATGGGCAGAGTGGTGGAGTTCAAGGTCAACTTGAGTACATCTGCAAATGTATCAGAGGAGACAATGATGCGAAGAGGTGCAAGCATACTCTCGCTGATAGACAAGCTTGAGGATGCAGGGATGTCATGTGCCATTACATTATGTGAATACACAGATGCATCACAAGGCAGTGGCAAATTCCTCATCGAGTTTCCTATCAAGAAGGCAGGTCAGCCATTGGACATAGACAGATGTGCTTATGCAATGGTACATCCATCCATGCTACGTAAGATATGCTTTGCATTGACAGAGACAGAGCCGAAGGCAGAGGGTGGTTGGTCAGGTGGTTATGGTAGACCGATTGAGTTGCCTTATCACATGAGGCATGGCTGTGTGTACTTCCCAACTACGAATGCGATGTCAAGTGGCAGAGACACGATGGAAGATCAGATGGCTACGACTATAGAAATATATGAGCATCAAACGGAAGGCAAGGACTGGACAGGATTTGCACTGGAGGATAAGTAGTAGGGTATATGAATGTATATGAATATACCTACTACATATACGAGGAAAAATTATGAAATATAGTATTGAAGAACGTGTAAACATGGCTATTAAACTAGCCATTGCAGAAGAAGAACCTAAACTTAAAGAGGGGCAGACACTTAAGGTTGAGGTGTTACAAACAGACGAGGGTATGCAAGTCAATGTGTATCCTGTAGATAAAGAGGAGAAACAATAATGTTAAACATTATAGTAATAGTGGCAACAGCTATGGGAATTGTTGCATTCACTGGGTTGGCTTATCAATATGCATTGCACTTGGCTTATGAGGTGGCAATCTTAGATTTGTACATCCTATTTGCATCAGGTGTCGGACTAGGTGTGTGCTTGATTGGATTGTACAACGCTTTATTAGAGGCACATTATGACAGGGGGTAGCATGAGTGAAGAGTACGATACAGACTTAGGTGAACGTGAAGATCATAAGAAGATACATGAGCAAGCGGTACAAAATTTGTACAATGCGAGGGACTTGCTTGCTTGTCTGCCTGATCATGGATACATACAGATTGGTATATCCTTGAACTCGGTTGACCAAGCTATCGAGGCTGTAGAGGCTTATGGTGACAGGTTCTTGGAGGATGTGTAAACGTGATTAAACATTGCGTTGACATGAATATAATAACACTTACAATACATGAAGGAGATACATATGAGTAAGAAAGAAAAAGACTTCTTAAACAAAATTGCTGAGACTATAGGCTCAAGCGATGTTGGATTAGAAGAGAGTGTAGAAACATACGAAAGAATATGGGAGGCAACGAATCATTTCGTTAATCTTGTAGGCATGGAAGAGATATCCGAGAGGGGATATCATCCAAGCGGTGTGTGGTATGACATGTTCACTGCGTTCGTTTGCCACATGATGTTACGTACCGATAAGGAATTCGTAGCTGACATGGTAAAGGATGTGTCCGAGAGGCTTAACTGGTACGAAGAATGGAATCAACACAGGACAGACACTGGACAGATGGAGGCATTGACTCCGCAACAGCTTAAAGAAAAGCAGGATGCAATGATTGAGCGTGTCGTTAATGAAGAAGTAATTCACTAAGGGGGTGACTATGAGTGATAAAAGATATGAGTATAAAGTAAAGGAATCTACTGAGGTTGTAAGATACTACACAATAGAATGTAACGAAGAGTTACATGATGATGTTTACAACGACATCAGAGAATTGATTTCTCAGGTTGACTGTACAAAGGAGGGCGATAGTGCCGAGTGTCGTGTTAATGGTGTCAAGTGCGTAGTTACATATGACGATTCAGACTATGGTGATGATGGACAGGTAAGCTATAGCGTTTATGTTTATGAGGACGTTCTTGAAGATGGAGTATGGTCTAGTGTTGCTACCATTTATCCTGAAAGGAGTGATATATGAGTGATACATACAGCGTAATGCACATTGATGATGTGCCTAATGACGAAGGCATGTTCTTTGAAATAGTAGAGTACGATGAAAAGCCGGACTTAGAAACGATGCAGTCGTGGACTAAGAGCGGAATGATTGAAGTACTACACGTTGTCCATGATGGCAAGGAATGTCATGCGATCATAGATGAAGAAGGTAAGTTTGATAACTCAAACAAAATCAATAAGATGGCTACTACCAAATGGAATAGGTGGCTTAGAAAAACAGGACGTACTGCGTTTGGTGACATGATTGTAGGCAGATGTAGCGTATTAATTAACTTTGAACTGGAGTAAGTATGGAAAATGAAAACATCCCTGATGGGGAACTAACAATGACTGTTGAATTCAAGAACGATGGCGACATCTTATTGACTGCAAGAGATAGTTTAAACGATGAGACACTTGTGTTCCGCAAAGAACCTAACCTAGCGTTGCATAACATGGTGATGGATATGTTACGGAAGATGGGTGTGCAATTACTGGAGAGAAACCAATGAATCTTAAAGATGCTGAGAAGGTGTGGCGAGACAGTTGCCCTGATGAGGTCGATGGAGTTGTGGGCAAACGTAAGATGCCCAAGCGATGGTTGTTAAAACTAAAATTAAATAAAAAAAATAAGGAGAAAGTGTAATGGGTGCAGATGTATATATGGCGAAAGCATACGATGAAAGAATGGCAGAGCATAGGGTGTTGTTAGATGAGTTGGGTGATCATCCCTCACATGAACAGCTTGAACCCTTGTACGATAAGATATATGTACAGGGTGATGTGTATTACAGGGACTCGTACAACTCAGGTAGTGTGCTGTGGGCAATGGGTTTGTCATGGTGGACTGATGTGTTACCCATGCTAGATGATGAAGGAACTCTTAATAAAGAGGGCATAGAAACCTTTCTTGAACTGATTGAAGATAAACCTTTGTCAGTTAGTAGTGACTTCATAGAGCATATGCCTGATGAATGGGGACATGATGATGCTATGCAGTACCTGCAAAAAGAACAGGATTCATTAATAAGTTTCTTGAAGAAGGCACTAGAGACAGAGGATACATTGTCATGCAGTCTGTAAAGAAACCTATGGCATGGCGCATCAAACCGAAAGAAGTAACAGTTGATTTTACAACACCTGAACAGCACCAGATGAAGCAACAGCGTTTAAACAGTGCAAACCAATGGCTACACAGGTCTCTTGAATCCGATTGTCTTTGGGGTATCGTGATTGCAAAACAAGTACACGATGCAATAGAAAATAAATAACAACGAGGGCGGATGAATTTAAATTACTACTATCTCCTCATTCGTCCTCACCTTATAGGAAAATTATGAATAAAGAAGAAACAAAACAACAGTTGAAAGACATAGAAGAATTGATGATACATGTGGACAAGCCACATAGGATTGAGGCACTGCATGCTTTACACAAGCAGGTAATACCTCTCAATTTTTGGACTGTGTTTCATAGATGGTGGAATACTATTGAGAATCCAAGCGACTATATAGATCACATCAATGACATGTTTGAGTACGATGAATGGGGATACAACTACGACATGTTGCAGGATCAGTCTCGTTTACACACACTAGAAAAAGTGGACAGGGATTTCTTTGACAGTTTGCCTGATGAGTTCGCAGTATTCAGGGGTTGTCATGGATTCAATGAGCAAGGGTGTTCGTGGTCTACTGATAGAAAGGTAGCTGAGAAGTTTGCGTTACGTATGGCAATAGATAAACAATACATATTGTTACAAGGCATGGTACGTAAGACAGACATCATCTGTGCCTACAACAACAGGCAAGAGAAAGAAATAGTTGTGCTACCTAAGAAGGTAATCATCGTAGGAAGAGAGCGTGCTAACGACCCCATACTTAGGGGTGAGGAGTTCAAGAAGTTCAGTGACACATCGAATGTGTATCACATGGTGCAGACAGGTAGGTATAGGCAGACGATGAGCAAAGAGGACTTAAGGTCTATGGCTGAGAGCCACTGGATATTTGACATAACGAATCAAGGTGTTAATTGTGTCCGTAGGTATGTTATGTGGTTTGAAGAATTAATATCTCTTATAGCAAAGAATGATCTTGATACGTTCTCGCCTTTGTGGTTTACAAATGCACATGATAGGTACATCACAGGTAAGGACATACTTGAAGGCGACCCACGTGGTGTAGTCAAACAAGCAGAGCAATTAAAAGCATCACGGCAAAAGCTAAATGATATGGATGCTCTAGTAGATGAGATCAAAACGGCAGAGGATATATCTAAAACGAAACAACTAATGAATGGTCGCAAGCCTGCTACCAATGCAGAGTTAGACGACATCATAGACAGTGCTATGAGACAAGCAGAGGAAAACAATGCCAAGAAGAAATAAATCCCCATACTGGCTAGAACAAGCCATAGAATTACGCAAGCGTGGTGACTCGCTAACACAGATAGCGAACATCATCTTGCAACCAGTCTCTACGATAAGGTATCAGCTTAGCTTGAACCTTCCACAACATGAGTATGATGCATTGTGTCAACCTCCTAACCCTCCCGAAAGCGCAAAGCGTACTGATATGATCAGGCAGTTACGTGCAGAGGGAATCAATGGTAATAAAATTGCCAGTGAGGTAGGTGTGTCACGACAATATGTGTATAAACTATTCCGTATGTGGAATGAACAAGAGAGTAAAGAGTTGGATTTTATTGTAGAGAAACATGACTTACAAAGATTAATAAATTTAAAAACAAAGGAGCAAAATTATGTTGAGTAAAGTTAAATCGTGGATTAATTATTGGTTTATAGAAAAACCTGTAGATAAAGTTGTTGAAGAAGTTGATACAGCAGAAGAGGAAGGCAAAGATATATATGGTGGAAACTATAAATCTGATGAGCCAGTTGTACGCAAACGAACTATCAAAGGAAAGTTTGTAGCAGATGACCCATCCACACCTGATGTAAACGAGGCATGGGTGGGCGGGAAAGCACCTGCTAAAAAATCTAAGACTAAAGTTATTAGAAAGAAATCTAAATAGTCGGGTATCCAAAAGCTTTGGAGTATCGCCCACTGATAGGGTCATACTCCAAGTCCACCATACCCAAGCTTCCTGACTGTTTAAACCTCATCTTCTTCGTGTGTATCCTGACATCCCTACTCCCCTGCGTGAAGTCTCTTTCTACAATCAGTATGACATCAGCCTTGTTTGCAAAGTTTGCACTACCTGCAATGTCGTAAGGTTCTACTAGAGGGAACTCACCATCGGCTGACCTTCTCATCTTAGCCGGATGTGCTACAAAGAACACATGCACACCATACGTAAGGGCAAACCTTTTAATCTTGCTCATCATCTGACTCACGTACTCAGTCTCTGTCATACCCTGTGGTCTTTGATGATCGAACTCATTGTATGGGTCAAAGATAACTGCGTTCACACCATACCTTAGGACTGCACTCGTGCTTGCCTCAAGACACCAATCAATCGTAGGCGATTCATCCTCTGATCTGATAAAGAAAAAGTGTTGTGCCAACCAGTCATAAGAATCTAGCAACTCTTCTTCATCCATCTTAGGAGTCAACCCATCTCTTGTTGGTTTACCTACATGCTTTTCAGCAAGCTTGTTTAAATGTTCTGATACAGGATTCTCGAAGGAACATATTGCCCACTTATAATCGTGATCACGTGCCATGTTTACAGCTATCGCATCTATGAACTCTGACTTACCGCAGTTTGGTACACCACTACAGATCGTAACTTCTGATGGGCGCACTAGAAATATTTCATCAAGTGTCTCTATACCTGTTGATAAACCCTTGCGTAGTCCACCTCTATACAACTGCAACCCTTCTTCCATGAATCCATTCGCAGTATACAAAGACTTGATTGGATATGGCTCGGCAGTTTCAAAGCACTGCTTGAGCATGGTCTTGTTATGTTTACACAGTATCTCATTGCCATCTTTACAATCTTCAGGATAGGATATTGTGAAACATCTTTCTCTACCTATTCTTCTTGCCAACTCTTCTCTGCATTGTATACCTGCATCATCGTTGTCTAAGGCAAGATATATTCTTTTGTATTTGTTGAAGTCAAAAGTTCCTAGCCAATCCATCTTCCTATCGCTTGCACCATCGGGTATAGACATTACGTTTTCAGTAATAAGTTTCCATGTGAGGGCATCCATTTCTCCCTCGCAGATAAGGATCGTATCTTCGTCTGTGTTTAAACTATCTATTAGGTAGGGTACTCTCTCGCAATCAGGTAGCTGAGCGTAGTGTTTGTCGGGTGTACGAAACTTTATATTTACAGGCACTCCCTCTTCATTCTTATACACGAAGGCTATGCAGTCTTGTCGTTTGTTGTTAACAAAATGTGAGACTACACCTACCCCATGCTTGTCAGCAAAGTCCGTATCTATTCCACGCTCGTTCAAGAACTGTTCCGCCCATGTACCTCGCACACTTTTTGTATTGGGTATTATGGATGGTTTCTTGGGCGCAACCTTTCTAATCTGTGGCGGTCTCTTTAATGATTCCTTCCATGCGTTACCCTCCCACAAGCAATGGTGACATCGCCATCGTGCGCCTTCTTCATTTATATTGATTGATAAACACAAGTCACGTGCATTCTTTCTGTCATGTGAACACTCAGGACAAGTAGTTTTTTGTTGCCCTACATCATAGTGCCTTAAAAATATTTGTTTATCGTTGAGTTGTTGGTCTATTGTTTTGCTTAGCTTAACTTCGTTCATGGCATCCTCTTAAATATATGCTTGCCATTTTCTCCAAGCCTTCTTCCTTGTTCGTCTTTCTTATTCTTATCCTTGAATCTTGCATCAACATTAACAAGATAGTTAACAGTAGACATATACCATTTCTTTCTTGCTTTATCGTCAGCTTCTTCTGATAACCATACATCCCTTGACATAAGGACTGCATCTAAGTTGGGGATATTTGTGAAGGTTTTAAGCCATTTGTCATAGTCAGTCTTTTTAAGTCTGATTACAACACCTTCAAAGGCATATTCATTTTCCATTTTTTTCTCCAGTTTATTTATGGACTTACTCTCATGCTATTCTTTGAGGATTGAGTTATGGCATAGGTTTCACATCCCCTGCTAATGCAAGGGTGTGACCTAGATACCATGCTAATCTTCTCGGACATCGCTGATGGCATTAGACTACTGCACCTAGTGTCTAATTTGTGTGCTACATACTTAAAGAATAGTGCTTTAAGTCATACTGCGTTCACACTTTCGGTCTCGCATTTGGCTGTGTATGAATCCCATAGTAACCATTTAATGACAAGTGCTATGGTCTTACCCCTCCGCTTGTCTCTTTTACAAAATACTATAGAATGTATTTTAATTGCAAGAACTTTTTTAAAGTTACTACAATTTAATGTATTCATATACATTACTCTAGTTGGTAAGAGGGGAGAATTTTTTAAAGTTCATTTTTATTTTTCTTCCCTTTTATTTTATTTTACAGAAATGTTTGACATCTTATACTAAAGTGTATACCTTGTATGCAGAGAGTGTAATATGAAGTATAGCAATGAGAATAATCTTCCGGATGTTTTTGCGAAAGCAGTAGTCCGTGATACGTATTCACGTGGCAAGGCTGACATATCTGCAACTGGACTACTCAAGCCACCTAGACAAGCGCACCTAGCATATCAACATGACGATCAAATCGTAGTAGATGTATCCAAGCAAGTGTGGTCTCTGTTTGGAAGAGCGGTGCATCATATCCTAGAATTAGGAACACTAGATGGTTATATCTTAGAGCAAAGATACTTTGCTCAGTGTTGTGGATGGACAGTATCAGGTCAAATAGATGTACAAAGATTAGACCCTCAAGGTGTAACAATTATGGACTGGAAAACCCGTAAGGCTTATGCCGTGATGAATGGTAGACGTAGTGATGTAGAGCAACTAAACATTTATGCTTGGCTTGCTCGCAAGAATGGTAGGGAAGTAACCCAACTACAGATTGTTAATATCATACGTGACCATTCCTCATTTGAGGCTGAAAGAAATCCCTCTTACCCACAAAGTGAAGTGACTGTAACTGACATAGACCTATGGACTTTTGCAGAACAAGAAGAATTTGTGCGTGACAGAGTGGAGGCGCATCAGCTATCTTCTATCACCCTGCCTGATTGTACAGACGAGGAAAGATGGAAGAGACCTGACAAGTTTGCGGTGATGAAATCCGGTGGTAAGAGAGCGTTTAAACTCTATGACACACAGGAAGAGGCTGACGAATTTTTACAGGAACACGAAGATTATGTTATAGAACATCGTAAAGGCGAAGCAATTCGTTGTGAGAAGTTCTGTGATGTGTCTGCATTTTGTGACCAATATCAAGGAGAAATGAATGGAAATGATTAATGAAAGTACAGGCGAGGTAAGTGTGTCTAGTCGTACAAGTGAAACACTAGGTGAGTTAGGTAAAGCATTGGCAGAAGCACAATCAGAGTTCCCTACTATACCTAAAACGAAAACAGTTGAGGTGCGTACACACGATGGCAAAAGCTACAAGTATAGTTACGCTGACTTAGCTGACATATTAAAAGTTATAGTTCCTATAACTAGTAAGCATGGTTTATCTGTTGTGCAAATACCAATCGTAAGTAACAGAGGCAATACTTTAATCACTAGGCTACTGCATAGCAGTGGTGAGTGGATAGAGAGTGAGTTGCCATTAAGACAACAGCGTGATGGCGCACAAGCATTAGGTTCTGCGCTCACGTACATGCGTAGATATGCCCTGAGTTCTATGCTTAACATAGCTACAGATGTAGATGATGATGGACAGATAGCAGACACAGATCACGTGGGTGCTGAGCCACAGGTACAGAAAGGTGGCAAAGTAAAAGAGCCTAGCAAGGCAGAAGATTTGCATGTGTTCATAGATAACTTGCTTGAAGAGGCAAGGGGAAAAGATACTGTTCTTGAAGTAGAAAGGCTTTGGTTAGATGGTGCAGAAAAGACTGCACAGTTACAAAGGCAAGATAAGAAAAAGTTTGATGAGGCAGTAGCTGAGTTGAAGAAGATCAGAGAAGTCATTGATCAAGATGAAGTATAACTTGTGTAGTTAGGTGTTCGACCTAGGAAATGTGAAGATAAAATTGCGAACTCTTTACCCTAACCACACAAAGGTGTAGGCGGACACTTAAAAGACCTGATAGTTAATGTAGCCGTTGGAGAAGTTGGTAGTGTTCTTCGTAACTAAAAAACTACCACTTGTTTAATTAATGGAGAAAAAATATGGAAAACGAATACCCTGATAGCGTAAGGATATTTCCCAACAATGAGAACGCTGATAGTGCAATAGATGTGAGCGTGTTCTTTCGTGTAAACGGAGAGGAACACAAGCTACGTATCTACAAAAACAATCGCAAAGAAGAAGGAGACAAGAGACCTGATTACTTAGTTAGTCTTACTCTTAATGGCTCTGACTTGGAAGCTAACAGTTGGAAGAAGGTTTCCAAAGATGGTGGTAAGACATACTATCAAGGAACACCTAAACCAAAGCAGGTTGGTTATCAATCAAGCGGTACACAAAACACAGCAGTAGGTTCTGATACCTCGTTTAAACCATCTAATGACGACATCCCCTTCTAACGATTGGGCAGACAAGATACGTTCACAAAAGTATTTATCTTTTGTACGTTCACATGGTTGTTTAGTTTGTAGTAGACCTTCGCAGGCACATCACCTTACACACATTATGGAAGGTAGCAGAGGAATGAGGCGGACAGGAGATCAGTTCGCAGTTCCTCTTTGTGAAGAACATCACCGCCAATTACATGCTCATGGTAATGAGAATAGATGGTGGGCGATGGAAGGTATAGACCCTTTGGAGTGGGTTAACGAGAAATGGAAAGAGTTCAACAAGAAATAAAAGTTACTTTGACACCTGCTGAAATGTTAACAGCAGGACAACAAGGACTTATGCGTATGGTACAGAATCTACGAGACAATCGTACACCTAAGTATGGTGCGCCTAAAGACATGACTGCATGGGCAATCAACATCTATGGCACTATGGGCGAGGCTTGTGTTGCTAAGTGGGGTGGCTTGTGGTGGAGTGGTTCGCTTGGTGATTATCAGGCGGATGATGTGCAGAAGTTACAAGTACGCACAGTAGATCACAGTAAGAAACGATTGATACTACATGACGATGATAAGGACGACAGACCTTACGTGCTTGTATATGCAAACCCCCCTGAGTTCTATATCAAGGGGTGGATTATGGGTGCTGATGGCAAGGATAAGAAGTATTGGAGTGACCCACAGGGTACAAACAGACACGCTTACTTCTTGCCTGATGACGTGTTACATGACATTAATGAATTGGAGATAGGCTTATGGCTATGAATTACTTTTTAATAAAAGATATGTGTAGGGATGGAGATCACGAATACTATGATTATGTTCCTGTTGAAACCACAATGACCCATGAAGATTTAAGAAACAATAAAAACTTTTGGGAAGAATGTTTTCTTGCATGGCAGTTTCATTATATTGAACAAGACAGTAATAATGATTGGTGGGGAGGCATGAGGATTGTTTCTATTTATGATTGGAAACCGCTTACAAAAGAACAGTATGAAGTCTTAGATGATGTAATAGGTGCTTGGTCACTAGATCAAATCATCGAAGAGGGAGAAGAGAATTGGCTTCCTCACAAAGATAACTACGAGGATTATGGATTGGACTTGATACCTTGTACTGAGTACAACAAGGAGGATGCAGTATGACAGTAGGTAAAGATGTACTTGAGAAAGCCTTACAAGGTGTTGAGGCAAAGAAACATGCATACAGGCAGACGAGGGAGGGTACAGTAGTATCGTTCCTTATACACCCTGATGATGTGCCTAAGTTATTAACGCAAGAATTATCTGTGAGTGCGATAGGTGCTAGATATATGTTGGGTATTGTCAGGATGGAAGATGAATCTGATTACCCTGTTGTGCCGGAGGAAGTAACCATAGGTGAACGTGCATTTAAACGTGCGTGTTTGATATGTCGTGACCCCAGCTACATAAGTTGGATACGTTTAAACTCTGAGCGATGGTTGCAGTTGTACTCTGTGGACGAGTCAGAAAAAAACGATGAGACCTATGCGTCAGATGTAATAAGAAATGTCTGTGGTGTTTTGAGTCGTAAAGATTTAAAAGAAAACAAAGATGGACAAACAAAATTGACTGAGCATATAAACGAATTTATGCAGGCAGTAGGAAGATAAAAGTATAGCTAGGTAGGAGTGAGTCTTTGTAAAATCCTTCACACTCATGTCGTCATTAAGTTAACAGAGTGAGTGGATAACTAGAAGGTTAGGACTAAAAGTAAATGAGAACTAAACCACCATGCACTACCTAGCTACACACCTTAAGGAAAACAAATGAAAATAGAAATAGAAAAAGATATACCAATAGAAAACGCAAGATCAAAAACTAGGAAAGATATAGAGAACATGGAAGTAGGTGACTCTATATGGGTTCCTAATAAAAAAGATTCAGAAAGATACAGACATGCAATGATGCGTTTAGGTTGGAAAGTTACAGTAAGAAGATCAGATACTTCCCATCTAGGAGGTACTGATCTTAATGGTTATAGAATATGGAGAGCCAAGTAATCTACTCGTCTAAGTCTCTGTAGTATTCTACGATGGCAAGGATATCCCTTGTGTATCTCTTGATCTCAGCCATGTTGTTGCTGATGTTCTCGTAATCCTTCGTTGTCAGCGCATAGTAAGCCTGTCTAGGTGCTTTACCTTCTTCGACAAGGGTAAGGTACTCCTTCATAATTTCAGGTGTTAAAACCTCCCAATCAAATCCAAGCATCTGCATTTCTATAGGCAATGGAGGATGAAACATAGGCGGTCTCTCCTCTATGTTAACCACTTCTATAGGCTTGACTGCCTGTCTCATCAACGAACATCCACTTGCCAACAGGCAAAAGCTAATCAGTATTACTAGTTTCTTCATCTGTCTCATCAAATTGTGTAGGGTTAGTGATCTTAACTAGATCATCGAACACTCTCTTGCTCGCTCTATTGACTCTAGTTTCAATCATCTTGGGTTTTGCTAGGGCAAGGTTATCTAAGTCGTGCTTAGCGAATGTTTGTTTGAGTGCGTTTACTTCTCGCATAGAGTCCTGATTCTTTTTTGTCAGGCTATCTATCTGTGCATAAGTCTGTGCTTGTTGTTCTAAATTCTTTTTGATCTGTTCGTTTTGTTTGGTGACTTCAGTTTCTAAAACAATCTGGTTTGCCTGAAGCTGCGATATGGTTCCGTTTAAACTGTATATCCAGATACCAGATATGATCAGGAGAAATGCAAGTCCAATACTTATTTTAAACATCTTCAGCAGCACGTGCGGGCGCAGCCCATTTTCTATAATGTGTAAACATCTAGTGGTTTCTCCTTACCTTTTACTTGTAAAGGTTCTAATAATGTTAACTCATAATCACTCTTTATGGCAGTGTTATAACCTATTAATACATCAACGCCAGCTTCTTTTGTTCCGCTTTCTAACCTAGCACCTATGTTTACTGCATCACCTATAGCAGTATAGTCAAACCTAGATTCACTACCCATGTTACCTATCACTGCATAGCCTGTATTAATACCTATACCAATAGCTACAGCCGGGATACCCCGGTCCATTAACTCTATGTTTAAACTTTCCATGTTACGCTGGATATCTACAGCACAATCTATGGCTTTGTTTTCGTGGAAGTCTTGATTAATAGGTGCATTAAATATTGCCATCATGGCATCGCCTATATATTTATCTACCATACCACCATTCTTTTGCACCGCACTTTGTTGTGCAGTTAAAGCTTTGTTCATAATATAGGTAACGTCTTCCGGTTCGAGAGTCTCCGACATAGAGGTGAATCCCCGAACATCAGTAAATAAGAAGGTAGCATATCGTTTTTCTCCCCCTAACTTTAATAAG
>Ga0115569_10001268_pt1 | contig 19479 bp, 18 predicted proteins | sample COGITO_mtgs_1205_2_FD_87295 | JGI IMG/M metagenome (GOLD analysis project Ga0115569, IMG submission 87295) | Pelagic marine microbial communities from North Sea - COGITO_mtgs_120503 | ecosystem: Environmental > Aquatic > Marine > Epipelagic | place: Germany:Helgoland, sampling site Kabeltonne... | reverse complement strand
TGGAGGAGGGTTCCTCAAATGAAAAGGGCGAGCAAAACTTTCGTCTCACTCGCCCCATCTTCATTCAAGAATAGAATGACTGCGCACATAAGGCTCAGTCATACTCTCAGTGCCACTCACCCTAGTGGCCGCCTTATGCGGTCCTAGTACCGATAGTGAGCCGGCTTGTACGGACCTTCGACGGACACGTCGAGGTAGTCGGCCTGCTTCGAGGAAAGCGTCGTGAGCTTCACGCCGAGCTTGTCCAGGTGGAGACGCGCGACTTCTTCGTCGAGCTTCTTCGGAAGGGCATAGACCTTGTTTTCGTACTGACCGTCATTCTGCTGGAGTTCGATCTGTGCGAGAACCTGGTTGGTGAACGAGGCCGACATCACGAAGGAGGGATGTCCCGTTGCACAACCGAGGTTGAGCAGGCGGCCTTCCGCGAGGATGAGCACGCTGTGTCCGTCCGGGAACTTCCATTCGTCGTACTGGGGCTTGATGTTGATGTGCTCGATGCCCTCGATGTTCTTCAGGCCGGCCATGTCGATCTCGTTATCGAAGTGACCGATATTGCCGACGAGGGCCTTGTCCTTCATGCGGGACATATGGTCGGCGGTAATGATGTCGTAGTTGCCCGTCGTGGTGACGAAGATGTCCGCGAAGCCGACGACGTTGTCGAGGGTGTTGACCTCGTAGCCCTGCATGGCGGCCTGGAGCGCGCAGATCGGATCGATCTCGGTCACGATCACGCGGCAGCCCTGGCCACGGAGGCTTTCGGCCGAACCCTTGCCAACATCACCAAAGCCGCAGATTACAGCGACCTTGCCGCCTAGCATCACGTCCGACGCGCGCATAAGGCCATCCGGCAGGGAGTGCCGGCAGCCGTAGACGTTGTCGAATTTGCTCTTCGTAACCGAATCGTTGACGTTGATAGCGGGGAAGAGCAGCTGGCCGGCCTTCTCCATCTGGTAGAGGCGGTTGACGCCGGTCGTTGTTTCTTCGGAGACGCCACGGCAGTCGGCTGCCGTTCTTTCCCATCGCGTTCCGTCCGTTGCGGCAATCTTGCGAAGGAGCTCCAGGATCACGCCGTATTCTTCGGCGTCCGTCTCGGGGTTGAAGTCCGGAATCTTCTCGGCCTTCTCGAACTCGAGTCCCTTATGGATGAGCAGAGTTGCATCGCCACCATCGTCGACGATGAGTTCCGGGCCCGATCCGTCCGGCCAGCGGAGTGCGACATCGGTGCACCACCAGTATTCGTCGAGGGTCTCGCCCTTCCAAGCGAAGACCGGAATGCCCTGGGGATCTTCCGGGGTGCCGTTCGGTCCGACGACGATCGCCGCCGCAGCATGGTCCTGAGTCGAAAAGATGTTGCAGGAAACCCAGCGTACGTCGGCTCCGAGTTCGACCAGCGTCTCGATGAGTACGCCGGTCTGGATCGTCATATGAAGGCTGCCCATCACGCGGACGCCGTCGAGCGGCTTTGACTTGCCAAATCGCTCGCGGAGAACCATGAGGCCGGGCATTTCGTGCTCAGCGAGCTCGAGCTCCTTGCGGCCCCATGTGTGGAGCGTGAGGTCGGCGACCTTGAACGCGGGCGCGTCGGTTGATGAAGCGGGAATAGCCATTCTGAAAATTCTCCTGAAGATGTAAAGAACGGAGCCCACCGGTGCGGCAGAACTCGTATATCTGAATATTCGGATAAACTGGTATATCAGATGAGTAGTGTCAACGGTCTTCAGGGCCCCGCGCCAAAAAAAAAGAAATTCCAGGGCATGAGGCATAGGGGTTGCCTATGCGATTCAGTTCGCATTTATGCTGAGGACTGCCGTATGCCTGCCACGGGTGGCCTCGTGCCCGCGCGTATGCTGCGGATCGTGGCGCAAGAGGCCTCTTGGGACCTGTTGTGCGGGGCCTGAATCGCGCCCGAGGACGCGATCGCTACCGCAGGACGGCGGCGACGACGAAGGTCGCGGCGGCAAGGGAGAAGAAGACTGCTCCCACAAGCCAGCGGAGCGTCTTCGTCTGTGTCACGACCGCAAACTCGAGGCGTCGCTGTTGCTCGGATACGAGGTGCAGGGATTCCTGCAATTCGCTCAGCGTGCCGAGCTGCTCTTCGATGTCCCACAGCTGGGTGAGGCGCTGCTCTACCTGATCGGAGCGGCCGACCAATTCACCGTGACTCCGTTCGAGCTTGGCTTCGACCGAGACCAGGGCTTGCAGCAAGGGCTCTACGATTCGGTTTTCGATTGCCGAGGTGTCGGCTTGCGCGGGGGCGGCAGGTGCGGCGGGCGTCGATTTGCTGACGGGCGCGACCGCATTTCGAGCGCGAGTAGCGAATGACGGAGCCGCCGGGGTTTCCGTGGCTGCCACATCCGGCTTTCCCCTCGCGGCGAGCGTTCGGGGATCGGGTTGTGCCGGAGCTACGTCTTTGTTCCGACGACCGAGAGCGATTCGCCGCCAGAAGGAGGGTCGTGGGGGGGAGGTGGCGAGGTTGCGGTTGCCACGATCTCCGGGGAAAGCCCTGCGTGGTGCGCTTGCGGTTTCCTTCGAAGGCACGGACGCGTTGGCGGGCGCGGGCTCGCCGGAAGAAGGTGAAACGGGTGCGTTGAGGCTTCTAGACCCTGCTTCCGCGTAGTTCGCTTCGGGCGCATGAGCACCCGAGAGATTTGTCGCCGTGATTTCAGATTCGCTCACGTCGAACTCCCTTTCACTTTTCCCATTCGCGCGAATGGCAATTGCCTTCCACACGGCCTGGCTCTCGCCAGGTAGCATGAGTTCACTAGAGCGTTCTGAGATCTCAGCACTCCGCGGACTCGAAACCATCGTCTCCGCCATCTGTCCCCCGTCGCGTGCGAGCTGATTCGCATACGGCGATCGAAGCATACAGCGAGTTCGAAGCGTACACCCCATTTGTGTGTGCCATTCGAGCGGTTGGTCGGTCGCTCATGAGAAATGTGCCGCGGCCGCTCGATTGGGTTTTGAGACTGTTTCATTGATCTAAAGCGTGGCTAGACTCACTCGCTGTGGATAGAACAATCGACCTCGATGGCTGTGTGAATTTTCGTGACCTGGGTGGTTACCCGACGACAGGGGGCCGAAAGTTGCGCTGGCGTGTGCTCTTCCGGAGTGATGCGCTGCACGCGCTCTCGGCGGGCGATGTCGATCGGCTCCGCGATGAACTCCGCATGACGGACATCGTCGATTTGCGCTCGACCTATGAACTCTCGAACGAAGGCCGCGGGCCACTCGAGCACGAGCCGATCGAGTTTCATCACAACCCGCTATTCGATGGCGACCCAAGCGAGTCCGAACGAAAAGAGGCGGCGGAGATGTCTCTAGGCGAGCGCTATCTAGGCATGATGCGCTTTGGGCACGAGAAGATGACGAACGCCGTGCGGCGGCTCGCCCGCGCGAAGGGTGGCGCGGTCTACCACTGCGCGGCGGGCAAGGATCGGACGGGTGTGCTGTCGGCGGTGATGTTAGGCGCGCTGGGCGTATCCGATGAGTTGATCGTGGCCGACTATGCGCTCTCGGGAGAACGAATCGACGAGATCATCGCCCGGGTCATGAGCATGAAGGGCTACAAGGATACGCTCCTCGATATGCCAGAAGATACATTGCACGCCTATCCCGAATCTATGCAAGAGGTGCTCGCGGGCGTCGCTTCGGAATGGGGTTCGATGCGCGACTATCTTGTGGCTGGTGGACTTTCGGAAGACGACTTGGACCGCCTTGCCGAAAAATGCCTCGACTAGCTTTCTATTTGCTCGAGCAGAGATCGCATTGCCTCAGGATCTACTTGATAGGCATGCCCACAGAAATCACAGACGACTTCCTGGGATTCGTTCGCGGCGATCATTTCCTCTAGTTCGCGCCGCTCTAAGAGCCCGACGGTGCGTGCTGCGCGATCGATCGAGCAGGGGCAGTGGAATTTCGGGACCATATCGAAGCGTTCGCGAGTGCCGAGCCCGGTCATCAATAGGTCGATTAGATCGTTTGGGTCCAGGGGGTCGCTGAGGCGCTGCGCAAGGCTCGGAAGCCCCGCGACATTTGCTTCTACGACGGCGAGCTCACTCTCGGTTGCGCCCGGGAGCGCTTGAACCAAGAAGCCGCATGCCCCGACGTCAGCCATGCCGGGGCCGAAGGCGACGCCTAACCCCATGGCGGATGGGGTCTGCTCGCTCTCTGTTAGGTAGAGCGTGAGATCTCCTGCTATTTCACCAGAGACGAGGGGGACCGTGCCCGTGTAGGGTGAGCGCCATCGCGGGCGATGACGCACGACATTGAGAGGACCGAGTCCGACGGACCGAGCGATGTCCGGCGTGTCGTCGCCATTTACGAGGGCGGTCGCGGGATGTTGGACCGTACCGCGCACTTGGCCACGCGAATTTGCGATGGCCGAGAGGGACCCGAGCGGGCCATCGCCGCGAAACTGTAACTGCACGGATTCTGTGTTGGCTTCGTCTGCATCGTCCGGCGCGCTTCCGACAGCAATCAGGATCGCGCCCATCATGGCGCGCCCGAGGGCGTTGCCTGCAGTCGGTGCGTGCAGCCGGCGGCGAAGGGCTTCAGCTACGAGTTCGCTCGCGACGATCGTCTTGATACCGATCGTGCCGGAGTCGGAGAGGGTGCGAACGAGGCGGTCGGGGCCTGTGCTCGTGCGCGGGATAATCGTGTGGAGGGCGGGGATTTCGGTCATGGCGCCGAACCATAGCGACGATCTACGTAAGCGGTGGCCTACAGTGAGCACTGCGGCGCACAAGGAGGGCGGCAGCGGATCGTGAGCTGGGGGGACCGACGGGCCCAGGGTCAGCTCTGCGCGCGGCGCTGCCAGATCTCTATCGTGAATGCGTGGTCGTGCCGTTCGTCGGCCACGTGGGACTCGCGTTCGATGCATTCGTAGAGGGTCTCGTCGATCTTCGGGAAGAAGGTGTCTCCCTCGGGTTCGGCATCGACGCGCGTTAGATAGACGCGGTCTGCGACCTTGAGTCCGTCGCGGTAGATCGCTTCACCGCCTGCGATGAAACACTCCTCGAGTGGGATCTCGCGCGCAAAGGCCAGGGCGGCTTCGAGGTCTCGGAAGAAATCGATTCCCTCGACGGGACTCTGTTCACTTCGACTGAGGACAAAATTGCGGCGGCCGGGGAGGGCTTTGCCGATCGAGTCGAATGTTTTACGCCCGATCACGATCGCGTGCCCAGTCGTTAGGCGACGAAAAAATTTCTGGTCATCTGGCAAGCGCCACGGGATCTCACCAGCGAGGCCGATGGCGCCGTTTCGTGCGGCAGCGACGACGAGAGAGACCCGCATGCGATCAGACCGCGATCGGGGCTTTAATCGCCGGGAGCGGATGATATTCGGAGAGCTTGAAATCCTCGAACTTGAAATCGAAGAGCGATTTCACAGCGGGATTCAAAGTCATAGTCGGCAACTCGCGTGGCTCGCGCGTTAGCTGTTCCTTCACCTGCTCGAAGTGGTTCGAGTAGATATGCGTATCGCCAAGGGAGACGATGAGCTCTCCGGGAACGAGATCCGTGACCTGGGCCATCATCATCGTCAGCAGTGCATAGGACGCGATGTTGAAGGGCAGCCCCAAGAAAACATCACAGCTCCGCATGGTCATGGCGCAGTGGAGCTTCTCGTTCTGAACGTTGAACTGAAAGAGCAAGTGACAGGGCGGCAGCTTCATGGCGCCGAGCTCGCCGACATTCCAAGCGCTCAGTACGAGGCGTCGCGAGTCCGGATTCGTACGAATTTGATCGACGAGGTCTGCGAGCTGATCGATCTCGACGGGCTCCGCCGCAGAGCCGGCTTCGCGAGGTGCCGCAGCTCGCCAGCGCCGCCACTGTGCACCGTAGACGGGACCAAGGTCACCCTCCTCGTCTGCCCATTCGTTCCAGATCGATACGCCCTTATCTTTGAGCGTGTGAGCGTTGGTATCGCCGGCGACGAACCAGAGCAGTTCGTGGATGATGCTCTTGGTGTGAACCTGCTTCGTCGTGAGCAGCGGAAAGCCGCCGCCATCCGCCGCCGTCCGCGTCGGGTCGAGATCGAACCTCAGCATTCGTCCGAAAACGCTGCGCGTTCCCGTCCCCGTGCGGTCGGTCTTTTCAATGCCATTGTCCATGACATCCTGCAGCAGGTCGAGATAGGACTTCATGAGCGGTGGGGGTCCAAAGCGAAGGGTTCGAGAGTTGTGCGAGGGTAGCGATCCCGGCCGATGCTGCGACCGGGATCGAGAATTCCTAGACTGGCTGTCTTGCCCGTGCCACTGAGCGTCGAGCGTCGACTCGCCCTTAGACGCCAGGTTAGATTTACACGACGAGGAGAGAGGATTCCGTGGGCCAATTTCGCCGACGACTTTGCCGACAACTCTGTCGAGATAAGTGGGCATTCATTGTACTGATGGGGGTCGCCGGGGCGCTCTTCGCCCCCGCGTCGCTGTCGGCTGAGCCGCGTCGATTCACCTTCGAATACGAGGCGACGATCGGTCCTGTCGGGGCCGGCGCCGGTCCCGTCGACGTATTCGTGCCGCTTGCAGCCGAGAATGCCCAGCAGCGCGTGCGGAGTGAGGAGATCGTCGCGTCGATTCCTGGCGCCATCTCCGTCGAGGACGCGTATGGCAATCGGTTCTGGCACGGACGAATTGAAAACGCTGGCCAGGATTTGATCAAGGTTTCTGTGCGTACGCAGGTCGAGCGCCGGATCACCAAGAGTCGGGAACCGACCGAGAGTCGGGGCCTTCGCAAAGAAGGCCTCGAACGCTTCGCGCCGTTTCTACAGCCCAATCGCCGAGTCGTGGTCGACCACCCCATACTCGCGCCGATCCGGAAAGAGATCCGCGCGCGCGCGGGGGGAGAGGATCCGGCCCAAATCGCACGAGCGATCTACGACTGGATCGTCGAAAACGTTGAGTACAAGAAAGTCGGTAGCGGCTGGGGGAACGGTGACACCTTCTGGGCCTGCACTGAGCGCTACGGGAACTGCACCGACTTCCACGCGCTCTTTATCTCCCTGGCGCGGAGCGAGGGTATTCCGGCGCGTTTTGAAATCGGCTTCCCCGTGCCTGAGGACCGACCGAGCGGAATGGTCGGTGGGTACCACTGCTGGGTCGAGTTCTACTTGCCCGAGACCGGTTGGTTCCCGGTCGATGCCAGCGAAGCTTTCAAGCATCCCGAGCGGAAGGAGTTTCTCTACGGCGGCCACCCTGGCGATCGCATCCATTTCAGCACCGGGCGTGATCTGGAGTTAGGTGAGGGGCACGCATCCGGCCCGCTCAACTATTTCGTCTACCCCCATGTCGAAGTGGCGGGAAAGCTCTGGAAGGGATCGATCCAAAAAAGCTTTAGGTACGAAGAAATGTCGGCTCAGGCCTCGAGCGCTTCTTCCATGAAGTAGTTGAAGTCCTCGGACTCTTCGCCGTGTAGGAGCTCATAGGCGTGAGCGGGGCTCTTGGAGTCGAAGAGCTGGTCTCCGAAGGCGCGGTCGGTGCCGACCGTTCGCGCGAGGGCGGCGAGAACTTGTAGATGGCGATCGCGTTCATCGGACGCGGTGCCTAATAAGACCATGCAATGTACAGGTCGCCCATCCGGAGTCTCGAAGCCCAAGCCACTTTGAGTGAGCGCCATGACGCCGACCATCGGTTCGCCTTCGGGCAGGATGCCGTGAGGGACCGCGAGCCCGCCGCCTAAGCACGTGGAGCCTTGATCCTCCCGGGCGAGGACGCTTGCGAGGAGTTCGTCTCGATCTACGTCACGCAGTCCGTGGGTGCGGATAAGGAGGTCGACGAGTCGTTCGATGGCCGCTTCTTTTGACTCCGCGGCAAAGTCGGTCAAGATGTGTTCTTCCTGGAGAAAGTCGATCAGGCGTAGGCGGTCGCGCCCGACTTCTCCGGCGCGCTGCAGGGCGATGCGGGTGAGCACTGGACCGATAATTTCGTTGATGGTGACAACGGTCAGGACGACCGCGCCAAAGAGCCCGGCGGCTTCGCTGAAACGCGCATCATCTTGAATCAACAGAACGAGACCTACTGCGACGCCGGCCTGAGGGACGAGTGCTAGGCCGAGGTTCTTGCGGACGCGATCGGTCGCGTGTGCAGCACGCAGAGCGAGATCCGCCGAGAGCAGCTTGCCTGCGAAGCGTGCGACAAAGTAGAGAACGATTAAGATCCCCGCGCTCTCTAGGTGATCGAAGTTGAGGTGCATGCCGGCGAGGGTGAAGAAGACCGTGAGGATCGCGGGCTCGAAATTGTCGAAGACGCTGTCGACGAGATGTGTGCGCGATCGCGCGATATTTGTTTGCACGGCACCGAGTGCGAGGCACGCGAGCATGGGTGAAATACCTATAGAGGTGGCTAGGCCGGATGTGAGGACGAGGGCAACGACTGCAGCAGTCGCAAGGCGCTCGGGGCCGAGGGCGATGCGCGTGATGCGATCCAAGGCGAATGCGGCGACGGAGCCTAGCAGGATGGGCGCGATGAGTTGGGCGATGGCGCCGTCGGCTTGAAGGAGGACTTCGCTCTGCAGCTGGTAGTCGCTGCCTATGAGGGCGCGGCAGACTTCGAAGACGACGATGCATGCCGTGTTGTTCAGGGCGACGGCGGCGATCAATGTCTTGACGAAGACACCCTTGGACCTCGTTTCTCGCACGAGTGCCACGATTGTGGCGGGGGCGGTGGCGATCGAGACGGCACCGAAGAGCAGAGAGAGCTCGAAGGTGGCGCCGCCGAGATAGTAGGCGGCGAGGAAAACAAGAAGCGGCGTGATCGTAGATTCCGCAATGAGCAGGTAGGAAAGGCGCCGAACGGCGTTGCTGAGGCGGCCGATATGTAGATGAGCGCCGACGGTGACCGCGATTAGGCCGAGGGCGATCTCGGTCATAGGCTCGAGGCCGGCGATCGATTCTTCGGAAAAGAGATCGAGCCCGGCTCGGCCGACTAAGACGCCGCCGATGATCTGGCCGGTAATACCGGGCAGTCGAATGCGTCTAGCGAGGGCACCGAAGAAGCTTCCGGCCAGGAGCACTATGGCTAGCAGCAGGAGTGGGCCGGCGTGATGGAGAGAGTCGAGGACGGCGTTCATTTCAGAACCAGCATAACGTGATCGCGCGAAGTGGCTTCATCGCACTCGGGATTCAAATCAACCAGTCGCGTCGACGAGATTGCGAATCACGTTGAACCCGCCCGTATACGTTCCGATGGCGCTGCCGATGGTTGAGAAAACGAAGACTAGAAAAATTCGCATCAGACGGCTTTGCCACCAGCGTTTCGGGATCGAGAGGTCGTCTCCGACCGTGCTGAAGTCAGCCACCTTGGGTGGTGCGGCCCATAGTTGAGTAAAGGCAGCGACATAGCCCGCGCCGATCAAAGGCGAGAGGCTCGTGAACGGCGCTGAGATCCCAGCGGCGAGGATCGTGATGGGGTGCCCCATGGCGAGTAGGGCGCCAAGGCCGCTGGGGATCGAGTTCGCTAGGAACCAAATCATCGCGTTCTCGCCCGCGGCATCTGCACCCTGAGTGAGTGCGATGTAAGCGATGGATCCGATGATCACGAGCGGGATACCCCACCCGACGGCCTTCCAGACATTTGAGGTCTTTGGGATCGTCTCGATCGCTTCGAGGTCAGTCCGTTCGTTTTGTAGCAGTCGACCCTTCATGCCGTCGACGTGACCTGCGCCGACGACCGCGACGATTCGTTCGCCGTCGGTCTCAAGGATTTTGTGAGCGAGATAGGCGTCGCGCTCGTCGATCAACACGCGTTTCAAGTCGGGCATCATACGCCCGAGCTCGTTCATCACTTCGGTCACAACGTCCTGTTCGCGGATGCGCGCAAGCTCTTCCTCTGAGACCTCGGCGTCTTCGAACAACGAGGCGCCTAACTCGGCGAGGAGTCGGAAGCGCTGTCCCCAAGAGAGGGATTGCCAGGCGCGTCCCAAGGTGATCCGGACATCGCGGTCACATAGAGACATCGGGATGTCGTGTTCCTGCGCGACACGCGCAGCTTCCATCAACTCACTGCCGGGCGTCACGCCGAGCTGCAGTCCCAGGCGGCGCTGATATGAGGCGAGGATCAAGTTCAGCATCAAAGTAGCGAGCTGTTTGTTCTTCAGGACCTGGCGAAGATCCTGTTCCTCGAATTTTTTCTCTTGGGAGAGGGATTCGAATCGTCCATTGTCGAGCTCGATGCAAACTGCGTCGGGGCGTTCCCGGTCGATCACTTCGCGAACGAGATCGACGGACTGCTGAGACACGTGGGCCGTGCCAACGAGGTAGATCTTGCGATTGCCGACCTCGATTAGGTGGACGTCGCTAGAGCCTTCCGGTTCTGTATTAGGCGCATTGCCATCGGAAGGCTTTTGGTCGTCGATCATGGAGGCTCCGGAGGTCGGTTTCGGACGGAGAGTCCGATCGGGCCGAGAGAATGCGTCCCACACGTCTATGTGGCAAGCAAAACAGCGAGTCCCTTTATATCGGACGACTCGGATCGAGAATGAAGGTCGGACCGGCAGATCCTCGGGTGGAAATACCGGCTGGGGACTTCAGTCAGGCCTAGAGGGCGTGGAGCTTGACTGGAAGCTGGTGGAATCCCTTCACGAAATTCGATCGCACGCGAACCGGGTCGCCCACGACTTCGATCTTGCTGTAGCGCTTCATGATTTCCTCCCAGAGCACACGCAGCTGCATTTCTGCGATTCGGCTGCCGACGCAAAAATGCGGTCCCCATCCGAAAGAGAGGTGTGTGCGGACATTTTTGCGGTCGATCAGGAATTCATCCGCGCGCGGAATCACTGAATCGTCGCGGTTTCCGGACACGTACCACATGACGATTTTGTCGCCGGCCTTGATCTGCTTGCCTGCGAGTTCGGCGTCTCTCGTGGCCGTCCGGCGCATATGCGCGAGGGGAGTTTGCCAGCGGATCATTTCACTGACCATATTCGGGATGATTCCCGGGTCGGCTCGCAGCTTGTCGTATTCCGCGGGATTTTCGTTGAGTGCGAGTACGCCCCCGGAGATCGAGTTTCGGGTCGTGTCGTTGCCGCCGACGATCAGCAGGATGAGCGTGCCGAGATATTCGAGGGGCTCGAGGTCTTGGGTGTCCTTGCCGTCGGCGAGCAGGCTCACGAAATCGATTCCGTGACCCTTTCCCTTTCGGTCGTTTAAGAGACCTTGAAATGTTTCGAGGCATTCGAATAGATGTTGGCGACGTTCTTCTTCCGTCTTGCCTTCTTCGCCGACTTGGGCAGAGGAAGCCGTCGCCATATCCGACCAGAAAGTGAGCTTGCGGCGCTCTTCGAAGGGGAAGTCGAACATCGTCGCCAGCATGGCGGTGGTGAGTTCGATCGAGACCTTGTCGACCCAGTCGAAGGTCTCACCGATCGGCAGTGAGTCTAGAATGAGCGTGACGCGCTCGCGGATCAGAGGCTCCATCAACTTGAGATTGCGCGGAGCCACTACGGGCTGAATGGTCTTGCGATGTTTGTCATGTCGTTCGCCATCCATCGCAATGAAGCCGGGGGAGACCGGAAATTCTGGATCAATCTCATCGACTGTGATCGAGCCGGCGGAGGAGTAGGTTACGGGATCTTTCTCGACGGTGACGATGTCGTCGTATCGAGTGATCGACCAGTAGGGTCCGAAGAAGCTCTCCTGTGTGAAGTGAACCGGATCTTCTTTCCGAAGCCGTTCGAACCAACCCCACATTTGATTTGCTTCGAAGAGTTCCGAGTCGGCCGGATCAATCTGGTCCAGTGGATAGGCGTAGGGATCTTTGTTGACCTGGGCGCTAGGCAGCGGGAAGTCTACACCGGCAACCGGAAGAGCCGACGTGTCACTGACGGGCGTGTCTTCGTTTTTGGCGTCGGATTTATTCTCGGTGGCTTGGCTCATGGGATCTCCGGGTCCTGCGGCGAGGGAGTCAGGAAGATACGGCCTTGGTTCGATCGCGACGACGCTTCTCGGTTTCGATTTCGAGTCCCGAGGTCAGCTTTCCGATCCGCGGGGGCTGCGACGACGGCGAGCTAGGAGAAGCCTAGTGGCGAGAAGCACCGCAAGGATGAGCCCGTGCACAATTGCGGGCCTGTAGTCTGCCTTGATGAGCCAGAAATAGTGCAGGATCGCCAGAGTGCCGGCGACATACACGAGTTTGTGAAGCTTGATCCAGCGTGCTCCCAAGCGCTTGATCCAAGCCCGCGTCGAGGTGACGGCAAGGACGAGCAGGAGGGAGAAAGCGCCCATGCCTAACGTGATATAGGGGCGCTCAAGAATATCCTCGAGAATGGCGCCGGGATCAAAGCCCATGTCGAGCCACGCCCATACGAGAAGGTGGGCGGCGACATAACAGAAGGATGCCAACCCAAGCGTACGGCGAAGGGGCGCAGCCCAGTGCCAGCCCAGGAGCCGCCGTGCAGGTGTGACCGCGAGGGACAGCAGTAGGAAGCGCAGGCCCCACTCGCCTGAGACGTGGGTTAAATCGTCGACGGGTTCTGGGCCCGGCCCTTCAAAGAAAAGTCGAAGCCCGATTCCGAGAGCCGGAAGAAGAGTAATCGCGACGGTGAACGCCTGGAGGAGCGAACGACTCATATTTACGTTCGCCGCCTAATAGTACTTCCGCAGATCCATCCCTGCGTAGAGCGAGGCAACCTCGTCGCCATAACCATTAAATGGAAGCGTCGGACGCTTGCGGTAATCGCCGAGTTTTCGCTCGCGTGCTTGGCTCCATCTCGGATGGTCGACTTCGGGGTTTACGTTGGCGAAGAAACCATATTCGTCGTCGGCGAGATCGTTCCAGCTCGTCTGCGGTTGTTCCTTAGAGAAGCTGATACGCACGATGGATTTGATGCTCTTGAAACCGTATTTCCAGGGGACGACGAGTCGGATGGGTGCACCGTTCTGATTAGGGAGGACCTTTCCGTACATTCCGACAGCGAGGAACGCGAGCGGATGCATGGCCTCGTCCATACGTAGCCCTTCGCGATACGGCCAGTCGATGACGCGGCGGCGCTGACCGGGCATCTGTTCGCGGTCGACGAGGGTTTCGAAGGAGACATAACGCGCGTCGCTCTTGGGTTCGAAACGTGCGAGCACATCAGCAAGAGGAATGCCGACCCAGGGTACGACCATCGACCATGCTTCGACGCACCGGAATCGATACACGCGTTCTTCTAAAGTCGAGGGCTTAACAATATCCTCTAGTGCGATTTTGCCGGGCTTGCCGACTTCGCCGTCGACGACGACCGACCAAGGCTCGGTACGAAGCGTGTGGGAGTTCTTTGCGGGATCGCGCTTGCCCGTGCCGAACTCATAAAAGTTGTTGTAGCTCGTAGCGTCATCGTACGAAGTCGTCGCCTCAGAGACCCTAAAGCGCTCCGGCGCGGGCGTAACGTTCTCAAGCGCTCTCAGACCCGCGGCCTCTGCGGTTGCATCGTCCGCCCCCGCCTCATCCGCTGCCGGACAGCCAGCCAGGACCGCACCCATGGCGGCGGTGGCCCCCAGCTGAAGGACCTCGCGGCGGTTCATGAAGGTAGCTTCGTCGGTGATCTCACGTGTCGGGATGTGCGGGGTTTGCATGTCGCGTCTCTCTTTGCGGAGTGATTCGTTCATCGGTCCGTAGGGTTTAAGGCTCGTCGCTCTATAGGATGATGGATTTTGTGATTGATGACCAACGCTGCTCGGCAAGCGCTCATCCGCGTTAATGAATTTTCGTGTCTCATCTAGTTCGCTCCGTCCGACCCAATCGAATAATAGCCATTTTCATGACCGCGAGGATTCAAGCAGATCATAAACCCCGAATTCCCCGGGCAGTATTTAGCCGAGCAGCGCCCGAAGTCCCGCCGGAACTAACGATCGCTCCGAGTCCATTCGGAGAGCGGTTTGGTGAAGGGAATGAAACGCTCCTGCATGCGCTCGACCAGACCCGGCGTGATTACTTCTTCAAAGTCGTTAAGCGTTAGCTCAAGCCGAATCACGCCGTCTGCGTGCTCGACGCCTGTGAGCCTAGTTTGGGGTGCGAGGCGTGGCAGCGGCAAGAAGGTACGAAAAAGGAATGCCAAGCGATTTCGGATGCCGAGAAACTCGGCGCGCTTGGGCCGCAGGATCAGCCAGCCGTTCTGAATTTCGAAAGAGGCCTCGGCACGCCCTAGGGGCACGCCGCGCAGGTCCATGCGGAATTCCACCGCCTTGCCGGTGAGTCGAAGCTCGAAGGGCGCTCGGCTTCGGCGGAGCCATTCGTTGATCTGGCGCTGGTCGATTGTGAGTATGAGTCGGGGGCCAACGGAGGCGATGCGCGCGGGCAGGCCCGGCGTGAAATGAAATTCGTCCGACTCAAGCACGAGGCGCTCAAAAGGCAGCGCGAGCACTGCGACTCCTGCCAATTCGAGCCTCGCCCCTTCGAAGTGTCCCATAGCGCCCTCTGCGAGGGCCCCAGTCCAGCTCACTTTCGCGGGCATCTCTAAATAGGTAGTAAGAATTTGATCGATCGCGTCCGATCGCACGGGCGATCCTCTCTTTACGTGTATCGCATACTGCCGCCGTATTCGGCTTCAGCTTCGTTCTCAGTTCGTCCCTTCCGCGTTGTCATCCGAGCCGTTTTAGGCGTCGAACTCGGTGTCGAACTCCGCGAAGGCATCCGCCGCGCGCTCAGCCAAACTCTCGCGCGCTGCGGCCCAGAGTGTAGGTTGCCTGCGGGCGCTGTCGTGTACCCGTTCGAGATCCAATGAGACTATGGCGTGCATTTCGCCTGGCCGCAGACGATCCGTTTTCCTTCGTTTCGGTTCGGCCAAGGAGCGCGACAGCTGCCGCGCAGCCAATTGGGTGCATCGGGCAATGACTCGATACGCGAGACCGCGGCTGGTCGATCCGCCGGATTGGAGGTGCCCCGGCGCAATCGAGCAAGGCCAGATTGCAACCTAACGATGCGCTCACCGCACTGCTATCCGCAAGAAGACCGTTTGGGGGAACGGTTGAGTTGGCCACCGTTGACCCTGGGGGCTGGAAAGCGGATCATGAGGCGGTGAGAGCGTTTCTTAAACGATTAGGAGCGTGGTGTATCTGAGTTGACTGAGCTTAAGAATAGGGTGAGTTGATATGAAGGGCGTTTCGCACGGACTAGGTGTTTTTTCGAGTACGAGTAATGTGAGTAAAGAGGACCTCCGGACAACGGTCGTGATTCGCACCTGCCTCCTCGTGGTCCTGGCCTTTGCTGTCGGCTGCGCCTCGGGGCCGCGCGTGTCGCGAACTGACTCTTCCGAAATGATTGACGTTTCGGGCTTTTGGAACGACACCGATAGCCGTCTCGTCTCGGAAGAGATGATCGATGATTCCGTGGGCCGCATCTGGATCGACGACTTCCGCGGTTTGACCGGCAATAAGCCCACGGTCATCGTCGGCGCCGTTCAAAATCGATCGAGTGAGCACATCAATACGCGCACCTTTGCTAAGGATCTCGAGCGCGCCTTTGTAAATTCAGGTCGCGTTCGACTCGTCGCTTCGAGCAACGAACGGTCCGGCATGCGCGAAGAGCGAATCGATCAGCTTCGAAACTCGACGCTCGATTCCGCGAAGAGCATGGGCAAGGAGATCGGCGCCGACTTTATGTTGATCGGTGGCATAAATACGATCATCGATGAGGCGGGAGGGACCTCCGTTCGGTTCTACCAGGTCGAACTCGAACTCATCAATCTCGAGACGAACGAGAAGGTTTGGATCGGCCAGAAGAAAATCAAGAAGGTTGTCGAGCAGTCTCGGTTCAGACTCTGATCCGGACCCAGCCTTCGTTCATCTTGCTCCCTTCGGCACTTCGTTCGACGAAGGAATCTAATCTTCGATGATCCGACGCAAGTTTTCGAACCTATTGCCGCGCCTAGCACTCTCTCTCGTTCTCTCGGCCCTTTTGGGTTGCGCCTCGACTTGGCGGGTTCAGCTAGAGCTCCAGCAGCAAATGGTGCTCGGCGATTACCCGATGGCGATTCAACTCGTCGAGGACGAAAAAGAGAAGTCTTTCGGCGGGAAGAACCGCCTGCTCTACTACTTGGAGCGCGCGATGCTGCTCCACGTCGATGGGCAGTATGCTGAGAGCAACGTCGCTTTCGAAGAGGCCAAACGGCTCGGTCGGGAGTTCTATACGGAAAGCCTGTCTGCTCAGGGCCTTTCGCTGATGACGAACGACTACTCTCTCGACTACGCGGGAGAGAACTTTGAACGCACCTTGATTCATCTCTTCGCGGCGATCAATTATTCGCAGTTAGGCGACTCCGATGCGGCGCTCGTCGAGACTCGGCAGATCGGTGAGTACCTTCGGAAACTGCAGATCGATACGACGAACGAAAATATCTATCAGGAAGATGCCTTCGCGCGGTATGTTGCGGCGATGCTCTACGAGGCCTCGGGCGAATATGATTCGGCATTGGTCTCTTACAAGAAGGCTATCGACGCCTACGGTGTCTACGGAACGCAATTCTCGGTCCCTCAGCCTGCATCGCTCTTTGGAAACGCGGAGAGGGTCGCGGGTCAGCTTGGATCTTGGGCGCAGGAGGATCTCGCAGGTCTAGGCAGTGGGGGGATCGCTCGCGAAATTCTGAGCGGTTCAGGCGAGCTTGTGATCCTTCACTACAACGGCCTGGCTCCGATCAAGGACCAGACTCGAATTACGATTCCGTTCTCCGAAGCTTGGATTTTCGTGCTCGCGCTTCAGGCTGGGGCGGACGCAGAGGCCAATGCTCAGATAGGGCAAGCGACGGCGTTCGTGGGTGCGATTAAGGGAGTTGATGTGGTCTCCGTGGCGTTCCCGAGATATGTGGACCGCCCGTATACGATCGCGACGGTGGAACCTCGAATCGCGAACGCGGCCCAGATCTTAGGGCCCGAACTGGTGGAGGACATCGGCGCGATCGCCGAGAAGGATCTCGAAGATCGTAAGACTCGGATCTATGCGAAATCGGTCGCTCGTGCGGCGATTAAATATGCGATCCAGAAGGGCGCACAAATGGCGGCGGAACAGGCCGGCGGCGACTCCGGGGCACTGCTTTCCATAGGGACCCAAATCGTCGGCAACATCGCGCGCTATGCATCGGAGCAAGCAGACAAGCGCGTTTGGTCGACCTTGCCGGACAAAATCATGATGACCTCGGTCATCCTGCCCGCGGGCACTCATGACGTCGATCTAGACTTCATGACAGCCCAGTCCGTCCTGGTCGAATCGCGTTCGTTTTCTCAGGTTACCGTCCCGGACGGCGGCCGACGTTTCTTGATTGTCAGGACGGTTAAATAGTTATGCGTATGGGTGTTATGTGGGTGTTCGTCGTAGGTCTCGCGATCTCGACGATTGGCTGTGCAGCGATATCGAGGACTCCGGCTTGGGTGAACGGAGAAGTTCCGGTTGAATTCCCGAAGAACAACTACATAACCGCACTCAGCACGGGGGAATCCCTCGCTGCTGCGCAGGTCGCGGCCAAGGGTGAGTTGTCCCGTGTCTTTTCCGCCCAACTTGCAAGCGAGATCGAGTTGATCGATGAAGAAACCACGGTGCAGGGCCAAGCCGTGTCTAGTTCGGGCATCTTCGATCGTACGACCATCTCGACGGATATCGTTCTTGAAGGTGTCGAAGTCCCACTGCATTGGCGTGACCCTAAGTCTGGCGACATCTGGGCTTTGGCGGTTCTAGAGCGCCGCAAGGAATGCATGCGCATTCGAAGCGAAGGCAGCGATCTAATTACCGAACTCGCCGCCTACACGAACGAGTCTCGAAGCACGCAGAATCCACTCGTCGCGATTCGGGCCTCGGTGAATGCCGTGCGAGTTGGCTCGATCTTGGATGGTCTTCAGGGACGAAGCCGCGTGTTGGGCAGTCAATGCCTGACCAAGCGCTCGGTCTCCACCGGCAAGCTCAAGAGCGAAGCGAATCAGAGGCTGCGAAGTTTGAGTTTCGTGGTGAACGCGAGCGACGTTGATGCATCAACCGGTCAGCAGAGAGGCTCGCTGCCCCAGCTTCGAGAGCAGATTGCCGGAAATCTCAGCAAGCTTGGCTTCCAGGTCGGTCCAGCCTCGGGCGCACAAATCATCCCGATCGATGCGCGATTGCGGCTTTCTCGTGTCGCGCGGGGAACGGAATGGATCGAGTACCGCTATGAAGGTTCAGCTGAAGTGGGCAGCCCGGTTGCCGGAGAGCCGTCGATGATCGTCGTTGATACAGATGGAGCGGAGAGCCATCCTGAACCCTCGAGCGCGCGGCTCCGTGCGCGACGAAGTGGCGAAAAAGCTCTCGCGCGCCAGCTCGACCAGGGAATCAAAACATTTCTCGCCGAAGCTGAGGGCTACTGAGCCTTCGCGACTTCAGCCCCCGCATCTGGCCCTGAGCGCTGCCGGGTCTATGAATCCAGATCAAAAAGGTGATCGAATCTGGGATCCGATCCTCGCGAGGTCCTTCGGCCCGCAGGCAGTGTCAGCTGATGCCTGGGTGGTGCTGGCTGGCCTCCGGAGGCGGCTACGCTGCGGCGAGCGGGCTCACTGAACGCTTTCTGAACTAGTAGGCACTCTTTTTATCGTTCCGTTGCCCGATTCGGCGATGCCTTTCGCCTTCTAAATAGAGAAGGCCAGTTGGGAAAAACGAGTTGCGGCCGATCTTAGGGTTCAGGGGACTCGAGAGAGTTCGACAAAATCAAAATCATGGCGGGAGCGGGCGGCGGGAGCCTTTGGTTTCCGTGCGTCCCAGGGGCAGGGGAGCTATCTCTCGTGCCAGCTTCGAACGAACGCCGGACGGCGCTGCCGGCGAGCGAACTGAGGTAAAAGATGCGAGTCGGAAATCCAATTTTTGTCCAGCGAGCCCACGCTCTGCGTCGATGGGCGCTCAGCACGTTGATTATTGTCGGTGGAGTCGTCCCGGCGATGCTTATGGCTGCGCCCGAGGCAGGGGCCTTCTCCGCGTCGGACATCTACCGAAACGTATCGAACTCCGTTGTGCTGATCTTCGGTTTCGAAGACGGCGGTGCGGGCAGTTCGGGGACGGGCTCAGTCCTGACTGAGGACGGCCTCATCCTCACGAATAATCACGTGATCGCAAACGCGACGAGCGGGAAGCTCTTCGGGAATATCGTGATCTACTTCAAGCCGAATCCGATCTCGGGTGACAACAAGAAGGATCTCAAGGAGCCCTACCTCGTAGAGGTCGTGGCCCGAGACAAAGACCTGGATCTTGCGCTGCTTCGTGTGCAAAATCCGCCGGCGGATCTGCACCCCCTCGAGATCGCGGACTCTGAAGAAGTGGATATTGGCGAGAGCGTCGCAGCGATCGGTCATCCCGGTGGCGGCGGTCTTTGGACTCTCACGACGGGTACCGTTTCGAGCAAGCGCAGTGAGCAGGCTCGCGACATCTTCCAGACCGATACGGCGATCAACCCGGGCAACTCCGGTGGCCCACTGCTTGATGAGTATTCGCGGTTGGTCGGTGTGAATACTTTCGTTCGCCGCGTCAACGAGCAGGGTCTCCCGCTCGAAGGCTTGAATTACTCT
>Ga0115569_10001256_pt1 | contig 19594 bp, 19 predicted proteins | sample COGITO_mtgs_1205_2_FD_87295 | JGI IMG/M metagenome (GOLD analysis project Ga0115569, IMG submission 87295) | Pelagic marine microbial communities from North Sea - COGITO_mtgs_120503 | ecosystem: Environmental > Aquatic > Marine > Epipelagic | place: Germany:Helgoland, sampling site Kabeltonne... | reverse complement strand
GCCGTGGCTGGATTGGGCCTTCGCGGAAATCCAAGCCTAACCCAGACATTCATTTTAAACCAAAGGACGCTCCGCAACGAGCGTCCTTTTTTTTGTGCGAGCGGCAAGAGCACTTCCCACGCTCAGGCGGAAGCAACCTAGCTTAATTTCCCCAATGCGACGGAACAAAATGGACGGGGCGTCACCCGCCGTCCGGCCCGTGCCGCGCTACTTGCCGAAAATGGAATTCAGCAGGTCCAAGCCCATCTCGATATCATCGCGACGACGCTCTGCTTTGCTTGGTTGCGGAGCCTGAACGGCCTCATCTGCGGTCGTAGGTGCGCGATCAGTAACTGACTTGCCGGATTCCGGCTGCGCGGCCGCGGCTGGCTGCGAGTTTGTCAATGCACTGCGTGCGGCCGAATTCAAAAGGTCCATTAAGGCATCTGTATTTGGGTTGGCCAAGCTACCGGTCAACTGGACGTCTTGATTCCAGCGACGAAAGCCATCCTCGGCTGCGCTGGCCTGTAGTAAATGCAGGGTTTGCAAATAATCCATCAGCCTGCCTTTGGCGCCGAGGCTGAGGCTAAGATTCAAAGGCTGGTCCATGATCTCGCTCCAACGACTGGCAGCCACCGAACCAGAAGCATCCAACAAAAGACTCTCGCCGGTCAACTTGAGCTCAGGAATCAATACGCGCTTGTCGGCTCCACGCGTCAATTCGAGAGCGAAGTGATCAAAGCGAATGTCCTTAAAGTAGGGAATCGTTTTGGAGAGCGCGGTCATCCTCGGCCGCTCCAAGCTTTGACCCAGCAGGCCGACAAGCCCAAGCCCGAGTTGGCTGCGATTATCCAGCTCAAAGGCGGTCAAAATGCCCTCTTTACCGGTAATGCGCAATAGTACCTCGGAATCCTCAACTGCGGCGTCCAGCGTCTGCCCAGCCCCGCTGAGAGTGACGCTACCGTCAAACTGCCCTTGTAGCGGCGCCGCGCCGGCCCCCTTGCTGGCAAAAAAGGCCGGATCCACGCCGGTAAAATTGAGCCCAGCGCTGAGATTGTAAGCGTTCGGCTTCGCTGGCGTATAGAGTACCTCGCCGCGACCGTGCAGTTCGCCCGCGCCCAATTTGGCTGACAGCGCACTGACAGCGAGTTGCGACTCAGACACCGATGCCTGGGCCTTGAGCGCTTGAATGAGCGGTCCCGACTCGAGCCGCAGCTCGTCGATATTGACCGAAGCGGTGCCGTCCACGAGCGCCCAAGGGGGCGGCGTTGGAGCGGAAACCACAGCCTTGGGCGCCGCGGCGTTACGTGTCGGCACGACGTCCCGAACGGACGCGGTGGTCGTCGATGCCGGCATGTCCCGCGGCGTGAATGCGGCACTTAGGATCGAAAAATCTGCCTGACTCACCCGTTGCCCGCTTAGTGCCGCGGTAAAGGTCAGCGGCTGCTGTTGCGGGTTGGCTTTTCCCGAAAATTGTAGACTCGTCGACGGGCGGCTAATTGAACCGACCTGAAGATCGGCTCCCACCGCCCACTCGCCGGCATTCGCCGCCTGCTTCAACTGCAGGGCCAAGTGATAATCCTCGGACGTTTCCGGCATACTCCGCGCACGCAGGCGGCTGACCTGCGCTTCGACCTGCAACGGAAATTCCGCCGCACCATCGACGTTCAAATCCAAGGCCAACTGACCGCCGACAATGGAAGCTTGGCCGTCCAGCAGTGGCAGCTGGAAGAGTTCCTGCAAACCGACCCGCAACTGTGTGCGCGACTCGATGCCAGCAAACGGATTCTGTGCGTTACGAGCATCTCCCGACAACATAAGCCCCGTGGAACTGCCCGTCAGGAACGAGCCGTATTTGTCAGAAAGACTGAGCGACTTGAGCGTGTAAGCTACAGACTGGTCCGCGTCCCATTGCAACTCGGGATCAAGCGTACAACTGATGTCTTCCAATAGCAGTGCCTCAGTATCCCAAACGCTCAACGGTCCCAAGTGTATCGATCCAGGAAAACGCACAGCAAACGCGCCTTCGGGCGTGCCGGATATCGAGCAGGCCAAGGAAATAGGCGCCCCGTCGACAAGCATCCCTTGCCCCAGCCACGGATTCAACCACGCAAGTGGCAGCTCGGTCAGCGTCACTTGCAGCAGCTCACCGGACGGGTTCTGAGCGCCGCCAAAGCGCATACGCTGCTTCAGGTCCAACGCCAATACCTGCGCACCGCCCGCAGAGACCTTTAAATCTGCCGACGAAAGCGTCATTGCCGCACCATCGGTCGAAGCGACCGCCTGACCTTCCATTCGAACCGCACCGAGCGCAGCGAGTTCCGGCGCCAACAGCTCGGGCTTGGGTAAGTCCGCATCGAACACCGCCGACAGCGTGGCAAGACCCTCAGCTGGCTGAACCACCACGTCCAACGCCTGATTGACTGAAATCAAATTGTCGCCCTGCGCGTCGGAGCCAGAAGTCTGTGACTCCAGGTGCAACGATTCAAAGCCACCGGTTGCTTTTTGCGTAAAGCGGAGCAGCGCCTTCGAATCAAATGCCTTCAATCCGGATGGTAGTGGTTGATCGGAGACCAGCCGCAGGCATGCTTCAACCGTCGACTGCTGCCCGGGACGGATCGCAGCAGAGTCGACCGTCACCACATAACGAGTGCCTTTGCCGTCGTTGATTTCGCCGTTTAGAGCAATCCGTTCCACCTCCAGCAACCACTCGAAATTGCTCAAGGCATAGAGCGCCTCCATCGGATCCGAGCGTTCTGCAACTGCAGTGTCAGATGCCGAGGATTCAACCGGTGTCGCCGCAGGGACCCGCTGCCCCTCTGTAGACGGCGCTACAGCCTGTCCAGCGGGGTCTGTTAGATCCACCTGCAGATCCTGAATCTGCAAGGCACCCAGCTTAATCGTCTGCTCAAAAACCGCAGCCAAGGGGTCGAACGCGGTGTCCAAAGATCCGAGCTTTACGCAAGTGCCATCCGGCAGGCGCAGCACGAGGCCCTGGATTTGCAACTGACCTGTGGTCACATGCACACGCTCAATCGAGCTGCCTGCGGGTAATTTCGCCTCCAGTAAACGCTTCTGAACGCCAGCATTTGTCAGGATAAAATAGCCTGCAGCCGACACAACGAGCAGGAGAAGAAACAGAACGGCAATTATACGAAACAACGTTTTCATAGCACACATCAGGGTGAACCTTAAATTTGATTGGAACCCCCTTTGTTGCAAGCGTTGTTTGTTGTCTAGCAAACTAGCGATCGACCACATTCAGCGAGATTGAGACCAAAAGACACCACGCAATAAACAAAAAAGGCCGCCCTGGTGGGCGGCCTTTAAAAATGATCTGCTGGAAATCTATTTGCGCTTCGCTTCGACGAGGCGCTTTTCCTTCACTTGGTTCGCAGACTTACCGATACGATCACGCATGTAGTACATGCGAGCACGCATAGTAACAGATTCACGATCAATCTCAATCTTCTCAATTGTTGGGCTGTGAACAGGAAAAACCTTCTCGACGCCAACTCCGGAAGCAATGCGACGCACGGTAAACGTCTCCTGGAGGCTACCGCCCTTGCGAGCGATCACGATACCAGCAAAAACCTGGATACGTGTCTTCTCACCTTCTTTAACCTTGAGGTGAACGCGAACACCATCGCCGACTTTGAAGTCTGCGCGGTCGCTCGTGAGTTGATCTTTAGTGATGTCTTCTAGGATTGCTTGGCTCATTGCTGGAATTCTTCGTTGTGTAAAATGTCTGGTCGTAATTGCTGGGTCTTTGCGATCTGTTGCTCGCGCCTCCATTTTGCAATGGCGGCATGATCTCCAGATAATAAGACCTCGGGCACACTCATTCCGCGAAATTCCGCAGGACGGGTGTATTGAGGAAAACCGAGGAAGTTGGTCATAAAGGATTCCTCCGTCAAGGATTTTTCATCACCTAAAAAACCTGGCACAAATCGGCTGATGCAGTCGATCATGACTGCAGCCGCGAGAGTGCCATTAGTCAGCACATAATCCCCAATACTTACTTCTCGGTCAATTAAATCGTCGCGGACGCGTTGATCGACCCCCTCATAGTGGCCGCTCAGTATAATCAGGTGCTTTTCCTGCACCAACTCGCGGGCCAACTGGCTGGTCAACGGCTCCCCGTCTGGTGCCATATAGATGACCGAGGTCTCAGGGCGACGCATCGATTCGACGGCTGCGTAGATTGGCTCTGGCTTCATCACCATCCCCGCTCCGCCTCCAAAGGGCATCTCGTCAGTCTTGCGGTGCTTATCCGTGGTCCAATCACGTAGTTGGTGAGCTTCAGCGCGAATTAGGCCATTGCGCTGCCCGCGTCCCAGCATACTGGACGATAAAAAACCCTCCACCATTTCTGGGAAGAGGGTTAAAATATCAAACTCGATGTGCATACTGCAATCGGTCGACTGCCCTGAAAGATCAGGGGGTAGACCAGCTTATGCTTCGGTTTTAGTTTCTTCAGCCGCAGCCGCAGGCGCTTCAGCTTCAGCTTTAACTTCGGCCGCAGGCGCAGCTGCTTCAGTTGCAGACGCATCACGACGAGCCTTACGGATCAAGCTCGCAGCGGTGTCAGTAGGCTTCGCGCCAACAGACTTCCAATAATCAATACGGTCAACCTTCAGGTTGAGCTCATCTGTAGCACGCTTAGCTTGTGGCTCGTAAGTGCCGAGAACTTCGACAAAACGGCCATCACGACGAGCAGTAGCTTCGGTGACGACTAGACGATAAAAGGGACGGTGGCTAGCACCGTGACGTTGGAGGCGAATTTTAAGAGCCATATATTGTTATTGGTTTGTGAGATTTCAGGGCCAGAAGCCGGAAGTTGTGAAAGGCGAAGAAAGAAGGAGTTCGAACGCCCCCTGTCAAGGGCATATCCTCATACATCTCTTTCAAGCATAGATTTCCTGAGCTCAGCAATATGGTGCTAGTGTGAAGCAGGCTAAATTGGTGTCGTTTTTTTTGGAGGAAAACGCTCCCTCGTTTTCACTGAAAACTGGCTTGGTTGCGGCAATAACGGAGCACTGCCCTCCAGAGTTCACCTCAGAATCCCTAGGATTTTAATTAAATAAACATAGCGTGCTTCACACTAAATGAACCGCTCGTCCCCTACAACCAAATCAACTTCCTACACAGAAGCGGTCGGGCTATTCAGGGCGCACCACATCAGGTGAATCCGTCCACGGGAGCGGAAAAGCGCTCTTTTGCCAGTCTTTACGTACTTCGCCGATTTTAGCGAATTCGCCCTCCACCCCGTCAATCATTTCACCGGTAAACTTATAGCGGCTCTCTTCCCCATTTAGTCGGACTACACGCTTGCCACTGTAAGCGTGCAACACGCGCGGCGTGGCATAATCGATCTGACGAACTTTGGACATGTATAAAATCTTTTTCGACTCCACACTGATGCGTCAACCTTCATTCACAGTTTACATTCGTGGAAGAAGTCATTTCCCTGTCATATATGCCAAAAATCATATTTCAAAAAACAGGCGTTGAGGCGGAATGGACCGGCGATGACGAGAGTATCCTCGAATGCGCGGAATCCAATGACCTCGACCTCGACTACGGTTGCCGCATGGGAAATTGCACCGCCTGCCAACAGCCGATCCTCTCAGGAGAAGTCGAATACCCAAACAGTCATAGCGCCGAACCCGAGGAAGGCACTGCCCTGCTCTGCTGCTCGATCCCCAAGGGCAACGCCGACGTAGTCATCGACGCATAAGAACTGCGCGCTCCGCTAGCCCTCCTTCGAGACTTCAATGCGCTCGAAGCGATTCGCGAGCCCGGTGGATGCGTCCATATCGATCAGGCAACCGCAGATACGCACGTCGGCATCGGCCACAGGGAAACGGCGCTTCATACCATCAAGGAAGGTCGCCACGACCTGACCGACATCACGCCCAAGCACGGAGTGATACGGTCCACACATGCCAGCATCGCTCAAGAAAGCCGTGCCATCCGGCATCACCCGACCATCCGCAGTCGGCGCATGCGTGTGCGTGCCGACAACTGCCGCGACTCGACCATCCAAATACCAGCCGAGGGCAATCTTCTCTGAAGTTGCCTCCATGTGCGCCTCCACGAAAATCGCATCACACTGCTCCTTTAACTCCGCTACCTTGGCGTCCGCCATTTTAAACGGACAGCTCGACTTGAGCGTCAAATAATTGCGCCCCAGCACCGTTAAGACCCCGAGCCGAAAGCCGTCCTTCTCGATCACGAGGTGCGTGCGCCCCGGATTTTGCTCGGGTAAATTAGCTGGCCGACAGACCTGCTCCAGCCCGTCGATCTCGTTTTCAAAATTCTTCTGATCCCAGACATGGTCCCCCAGCGTGATCGCATCCACGCCCGCGGCAATCAGCTGATCCGCTATTTTTTTCGTAATTCCCGCTCCGCCCGCAGCATTTTCCGCATTGGCAATGACGATATCGGCACCCAGCTCAGCCCGCAGCGAGGCAACACGCTCGATAACAAAATTACGCCCCGGGCGCCCGACGATATCTCCTAAAAACAAAACTTTTGGCATCAATAAAAGTTGTAACAGGATCCAAGGCTGCGCAAGCCCCCATCCAACATCTTGATCCGCGCGGAGCAAATCCAAGATATTAACACTTCTACTCGTGAGCGCTTCGCTTTTTCCGCCCGCTTCAATGCTTGATTTGCAAGCTGTTTAGTGTCTTTCTGCATCACTTTTCATGCGGATCCCTCAGTTCGCACTTCAAGAACACAAAGCAAACACCACAGTATAATGAAAACCGACAAAGCAATCGACTTCCTCGAACAGGACGAAATTGGCCCCGAAATGAAGGGTGCTGATGTCTTGGTCGCCTCTCTTGAGCGCGAGGGAGTGGACGTGGTGTTTGCCTATCCCGGTGGCGCATCGATGGAGTTGCACCAAGCCCTGACCAAGAGCACGCAAATCCGCACCATTCTGCCCCGCATGGAACAAGGCGGCGGCTTTATGGCACACGGTTATGCACGCGCAAAGGGTGAAGCCAGTGTTTGCATGGCGACCAGTGGCCCGGGAGCAACGAACCTGGTGACCTGCATCGCCGATGCTTATATGGATAGCATTCCCCTGATTGCCATCACGGGGCAAGTGTACCAAGAATTTATCGGTAAGACCGCGTTCCAAGAAACCGATTTCTTCGGAATGACACTGCCGATCGTCAAGCACAGCTTCCTCGTCTTTGATAAGGAAGACCTCCCACGTGTCGTCAAAGAAGCCTTCCACATTGCGACGACTGGTCGCCCGGGCCCTGTCGTGATCGACATCCCCAAAGATGTGCAGCAAGCGATCTTCAAGCCAACGTTCCCTGCAACCATCGATCTTCCCGGTTACAAGGAAGACATGACCAAGCCGCAGGCAACAGACGAGCAACTGATCGAAGTGCTCGACTTAATCGCCGATGCCAAACGCCCAGTACTCTACATCGGAGGCGGCATCATTTCCGCGGACGCACACCTCGAACTGCGCGAATTCGCCGAACTCACCGGCATTCCGGTGGCCTCGACCCTGATGGGCCTCGGTGCATTCGACTCCGAGCACCCACAATCACTCTATTGGTTCGGCATGCACGGCACCGTGGCCGGCAACTGGGCCGTTTGCGACAGCGACCTCCTTATCTGCGCAGGAGCCCGCTTCGATGATCGTATTACAGGCTTGGTTTCCAAATTTGCACCAGACTCCGAAATCGTTCACATCGACATCGACGCATCCGAGCACAACAATAACAAGCGCGTAAAGCATGCCATTCATTCCGATGTGAAACACGCACTGACGCGCCTGGTTGCGTTAAGCAAAGCTGGCAAGCTCATCAAGCCCGACCTCAGCGAGTGGATGAAGACCATCAACGAATGGAAAGCGAAATATCCATTCACCTACGACAAGAGCGGCCACATCACCCAGCAGGAAGCCATCGAGGCGCTGTACGAAGAAACCAAGGGCGATGCGATCATTACAACAGGTGTCGGCCAACACCAGATGTGGGCGGCACAGTTCTTCAAATTCCGCGAGCCACGCACTTACATCAGCTCACTGGGCCTCGGCACCATGGGCTTTGGGCTTCCGGCTGCAATCGGTGCCAAAGTCGCTTTCCCTGACAGGCTCGTGGTCAACATCGACGGTGACGGCTGCTTCCTAATGAACGTGCAAGAGCTCGCCACTTCCGCGATCGAGAAAATCAACGCAAAGACAATCATCCTCAACAACCAGCACCTCGGCATGGTCGTTCAGTGGGAAGATCTGCTCTATGAAAGCGTGCGTGGTCAAACCGTTCTTTGCGACAAGGAAAACATCGGTGGCCCGGACAATATCGAAGCGATCTATCCAGATTTTGTTACCATCGCCAAAGGATTCGGCGTTGCCGGTAGGCGCGTGGTCAAACGCGAAGACCTACGTGATGCGATTCAAGAGATGATCGCCCACGACGGTCCGTACCTCCTCGAAGTGATTGTTCCTTACACCGAACACGTTTTACCAATGATCAAGCAAGGGCTCGGCGCGAAGGAAATTCTAATTAAATCCGAATAAGTTTTTTAATTTGTACAATGCGGACTTTCCCATCGTGGAGAGTCCGCATTTTCATTGGCTCCCAAAGACAGACAAACAGCACATGAAACTCACACCACTCACACTCATCGCCTTAATCGGCCTAAACGCACCCGGCTTTGCCGACCAAGTGATCACCAACGACGGCGCTCAGCTGACCGGCACCATTACCTTGATTGACCAAGGGGTGATTCATCTGGACACCGCCTATGCCGGCGTACTCGAAATCAAGCAAGATCAGGTCGCCTCCTTTGAAACCGAAGCCCCGGTCTTCATTCGTCTCGCCAGCGGCACAACCATGGCGGGCCCGGTTCAGTCAGCCACAGGCGGCAAGCTAAAGATCCAATCCGAAGATGGCACACTGGAGACCGACATGGCCCGAGTCACGGCGTCATGGAGCCCCACAGCGGAAGACCCTCAGGTCGTTCGCCTGCGCGCAGAGAAAGAAGCGCTGCGTCGCCAGTGGAAATTCCGCGGAGGCGTTGACCTGCTGGGCAAAAATGGCAACAGCGAGGAATTCAGCCTAGGCATCAAGCTTGAAGCCAAACTAAAAGGCCCGAATGATGAGCTCGCCTATTTTGCAGAATACGAGCAACGTGAAAAGAACGGCGAAAAGACCGAAGACCGACTCGCAGGCGGCACATCCTACGAATCCTTTTTTAGTGAGGTCTTCGGTTGGTATGTACGCAGTGAACTGGAAACCGACGCCATCGACGCCATTGATCTGCGATCGACCAGCGGCGCGGGTATCTCATACCGCCTGATCAATAATGACCATCAAACGCTCGTCACGCGCTCAGGTCTTGGCTACCGCTATACTTCCTACGATAGTATCAAAGAAGACGAATCCTCGCCGACGCTCGATTTCGGTCTAGCGCACACGTACCGCTTCAAAGACGACATCTACATTGAAAACAAGCTCACTTACGTGCCCAGCTTCGAAGACTTCGCCAACTATCGAGTAGTGCACGACACGGGCGTCGAAATTCCGGTAGGCAGCGGTGACAGCTTTAAGATACGCGTCGGAGTCAAAAACGAATACGTGAGCCAGCCTGCGGCCGAAGAAAAACTGGATACGACCTACTACACTCGGATGATCTATTCCTGGAAATAGACCACAAGCCTCCAGTCTAAGACATTCATCTTCAAGCCATCAATTGATTTACAGTTGATGGCTTGATTCTTTTAAACATACAACTAGCGATCAGTGTCATCACTCTGATCCCATTTCGCAACAAAACACCAGACGCCACTTCGCACATGACCCCCGGCATACTTTTAATCCTCACCCCATTTATTACAGCCGCCATCGGCTGGTTCACCAATTGGGTCGCGATCCAAATGCTCTTTCACCCACGCCAGCCGATGCGGGTATTTTGCTGGAAATGGCAGGGCTTGATCCCACGCCGACAACAACAACTCGCAACTGAATCGGCTGAAATCATCGAGCGTGAAATCCTCCAGCAGCACATGATCCTGAACGAGATCAAAAAAATCGAACTCGGCCCGTATCTAGAAAAAACCGCCCACACATTGGTCTGGGAGCGCATCGGCCCGCAACTCAAAGCGATTCCGCTACTCGGCAGTTTCGTCAACGACGGCATTCTGGCAAAATTCGAAGTCATCGCCTGCGCTGAGATCAAGAACGAGGCTGGCCCCTTGATTGAAAAAGTCGCCACCCAATTCGAAGCCTCCGTCGACCTCAAACAAATGATCGAAGACAACATCGCGGCCTTCGACCTCGAGCGCTTGGAAGCGATCGTCAACGCGGTGGCCAAGCGCGAATTCCGCACCATAGAGCGCCTTGGCGCCGCCTTGGGCTTCATTATAGGCTGCGTTCAAGTCGCGCTGTTCTGGGCCACCGGCGCCATTGCGCTGTAACCGAGCGCCTGCCAAATCCGCCCAAGGCGCTTATATCTGCGTCATAGAAAAACGGGGAATTGATTAAATGAATTTAATCAATTCCTCGTCGCGAAGCCCCATCGTACCCTTACAAAATTCCAACATATCCGCTTGCATAGGTGCCGAAAATGCGACCGGCCCTTCTGGAAACTCAAAGACATAACGAGCACAGTGCAGCGCTTGACGCTTGATCGGAAGTGCTGCCTGCAAACGGTCGGTCCACCCCGATTCAACGAAATCAATATATAGAGTCTCGTCCGGTCCGTAGATTTTATCACCGACCACACGCTTCTCCAACCATTCCGCATGCACGCGGATCTGATGCTTGCGCCCCGTCTCCGGCTCGACCCGGCAGAGCGTAAACCCGTTCCTCGAGATCAAAGGAAAAAAGTCCGTCACAGCAGTCTGAGACGTACGGTCATAACTCACCTCCGACTTCACAAAGACCGGCCCGCCCTTACGTCGCGCAATCGGTTCATCGACATGAATCGGGGTTGAGAACTCACCTTCCAAAATTGCGATATATTCCTTCTTCACAATTCGGTTCTGTATAGCCATTTGAAATTTGCGAGCCACCGAAGGGCGTTTCGCAAATAGGATCAAACCGCTGGTTTCGCGATCGAGCCGCGCGACGAGGTGCAGCTTTTCGGCACCCGTGTGCTCCCGCACCACGCCCACCAAACTGGACAGCGGACCGTTCTTCGACGGGTGGCAAACCAGCCAACCAGGCTTATTAATAATCAGCAGATTGTCATCTTCCTGGACGATCCAGTCCGGAAAGACAGCCAAATCGACCAACGGAGCTTCTTCACCATATGGATTCATTTCGTACTTCCTTTGTGTTTTTCCAGGCGCATCTTCCTTAAAATAGCGCCCCCTATTCGTGTCACCGGCACCAGCGGAAATTTACTCCCGAATAGCGCGATGAGCTTATTCCTCCAGCCCGTGACCAACAGCGACTTGCCACTAGCAAGTGCACGAAGCGTTAAATCAGCCACTTGCTCGGCAGTCATATCGAGCCCCGAGCTCGTGCCCCGATCCATCGGCGGGGTCTCAAAACCGGCCGCTCGAAAGAAATTCGACTGCGTCGGCCCTGGGCAGACTGCCAACGCACTGACTTTCGTATCACGAAGATCCTCATTCAGCGCCAGGGTCCAATTGAGTACAAATGCCTTGGTCGCACCATAAGTCGCCAAATAAGGGGTCGGTTGAAACCCAGCAGTAGAGGCAATATTAATCACTGCGCCCCCTCGCTCTAGCATCTGGGGCAGCAAACGAGCCGTCAAGTCCACCACCGCACGGACATTCAAGTCAATCATGCTCAACTGCTTAGTTGCAGACAAATCGTACAGACAGCCATAATCGCCAAATCCGCTATTGTTAAACAACAGCACCTCGCCGGGGTCAGCCTTGGCAATAATTTCCTTCAATTGCTCCGCTGAAGCCGCTAAATCACTGGGATTCGTCAAATCGGTCGACAAATGCAACCCCTTGTCAGTAAAAAAAAATTCCGGTTTTGAACGAGAAAGATTGCATATCGTGGCCGTCGGAGCTAACTTTGTAATTGCTTTGATAAGTGAGCAGCCAATACCCGATGAACCCCCTGTAACAATGATTACAGATGTGCGTTTTAAATATATTAGAGGTATTGGCATTTTCGTACGAATAGGAGTCAACCCGTTTGATCAAATTGATCAAACCCGTGTTGGCTCTTTTTTTTGCTCATGCCAGTCAGAGTGGCAGTGACAAGTGTCACCGTTAACTGAGAACCCACAACAGAAAAGGAATAAAATATATGAAGCAGCATGATGTCATCATCTCCGGTTTGAACATGGATCTTACCGATGCGATTAGGAATGTGGTTCAAGCCAAAGTAGAAAAACTCTACGAACACGAAGATCATATTATCCGCATGCGAGTGGAACTGGAATACGACAGTCACAAACGAACGCACCAAAACGAATTTATCGCCAAGGGCACGCTTGAAGTCCGAGGCAATGATCACAATGCCCACGCGGAAACAGATGACCTTTACAAGTCAATCGATGAAATGGTCCAAAAGCTAGACCGCATGATTCGCCGCCGTTCTCGCCTCAAGACGGTGAAGCGCAAGGATACACACGTCATTGACCTCCCGGTCGACATCCCAAAGGCTGTCTAGCGCCCCCACCCCACCTCCTCTTTACAACAAGCCCGACTCTCATCGAGAGTCGGGCTTGCTTTTTCCCTCAAGTTCGCAAACGTGCAGCATTATGCCCGTACATATCTACCAAATCCTCCACGTAACTGGAATCATCATGCTTTTCATGGGCTATGGTGCCCTCCTCGCACGCAGCTTGGCATCCAGCGACAATGTCGCCGTCCGAAAACTCGGCTCGATTACCAGTGGCATTGGCCTCTTACTGATCTTAATCGCCGGTTTTGGCATGATCTCAAAGCTCGGCCACAGCTTCACTGCTCCGTGGTTGATCGTTAAGATGATCATATGGCTCGCTCTCGGCGGAATCATCGTCCTGATCAATCGCAAGCCTGCCCTAGCTAAAGCCCTCTGGTGGAGCATCTTGGCCCTCGGATCTATTGCCGCGGTGATGGTTTACTTCATTCGTTTCCAAGGATAAACTGAGCCGACACAAAAAAAACTTAAGTTTTTAAAAGTTGTGCTTGATCTCAACCGCTGAATTTGTCTTTATCCCGACTTCCTCAAAAGCACCCGTAGCTCAATTGGATAGAGCGCCTGACTACGAATCAGGAGGTTGGGGGTTCAAGTCCCTCCGGGTGTACCATTTAAAACCGCTTCATTTGAAGCGGTTTTTTTGGGTCTGCTGACTTGATTGACGAGACTTACACTGGCGATGATTCGGCTCCTGCTCACCGGTCTGACCTCCCGTGCGGCGAGCCTCGATTGAATTGACTTAAATATGCGCACCCCATTTCTTGACTTTCTCAGTCAAGAACCAAAGATTAAGCTAAATGAAAGACGCACCGGCCACAGACTCACAGCACAGCGGACAGCCAGACTTGGAACAAGCCTCGGCCGCGGATCGCGTACGCTGGGCCCACGAGCAGTATGGCGACAAACTGGTACTTAGCACGAGCTTCGGAATCCAAAGTGCCGTCATGCTTCATCTGGTAACCAACCTGATCCCCGACATTCCAGTCATTTTCGTCGATACTGGCTATCTGTTCCCGGAAACCTACCGCTTTGCCGCCGAATTAACCGAGCGCCTCAAGCTGAACCTCAAGACCTACCTGCCGCGCCAGTCGGCCGCTCAACAGGAAGCAATACATGGCAAACTCTGGGAACAAGGCCTTGAAGGTCTCGGGCAGTACAACCGGATAAACAAAGTCGAACCCATGAATCGTGCGGTTCAAGAGCTCGGCGCGACTGCATGGCTCTCAGGGCTGCGCAGACATCAATCCTCTGCCCGCCAGAAACGTACCGTCGCCGAGCAACAAAACAAGATAATGAAGGTCTACCCCATTATCGACTGGAACGAACGCGACATCTACAATTATCTGACAGAAAACAATTTACCCTACCACCCACTCTGGGACGACGGCTACGTTTCGATGGGCGACTGGCACAGCACCAGCAAGCTCGGCGAAGGCATGAGCGCAGAAGAGACGCGCTTCGGCGGCCTCAAACGCGAATGCGGTCTACACGAGTCGAACGCCGGATCCGACTACCAGATCTAAACAGGCAGCACAGCATCGCAGCTGCCTGAGTAGAAATACCGCGAAGAATCAATCATGCACCACACTTGCTGCGCTGCAAGGCGTAGGCATACAGGCTACTGGCTTCGCTCAAGTAGTCATCCGATGCGGGCAAATGACATCGATTATCAAGTCGATCGAGCAGCCCAAAGAAACGCGACCAGGAGAAGCCGCTGCCATCGCCTGCCCTTTGGCACGCGATTTTTCGAAACGGCATTAGCAGATCAGTCGTAATCACACCTGCCTACTTTCACTTATTCTGACCTGCGCAGCTGACAGGACCAAGCAACCGCTGCCTGCCGCCGCGCAAACGCCACCACAACCTTGGGGCCGTCACTCTCGCTACAATACGCCGAGCAAACTCAAACGCTAACAACTCACAACTCGCCACGCTCTACCCTTGCACCTGTGCGCAGAGAGCTTTTTATCAGACTTTTCTAATGGTGCCTCTTAAATCCAATCGCACGACGCAACCGCCTACATTTCGCTCTTAACCTTCTCCGTGAAATCCTCTAGCCAATCCAAGGACAGCCCACCAGAACACGTCGCCATCATCATGGATGGCAATGGGCGCTGGGCCAATGAACGCGGACTGCCCCGCATCGAAGGCCACCGCCGCGGTGCGGAAGCCGTGAAGCGCACACTCAAAGCGGTACAGGACAATGGCGTCAAAATCATTACCCTGTACGCATTCAGCGTCGAAAACTGGAACCGCCCGAAAAAGGAAGTCGATGCACTGATGAAATTGCTCGAGCGTTTCTTAGCCGATCAGCTGCCCGTACTTATCAAGCGCAAGATTCGACTTCGGGTGATCGGTCGTTATCAAGAGCTACCTGAACGTGTCCAGGATCGACTACGCAAAGCCGAAGCCGCCACTAAGGATTTCACTACACACACTTTGGCCCTGGCCCTTAATTACGGTGCACGCACCGAAGTCGTCGACGCCGTCAAAGCGATCGCTAAAGCCGCACAAGCTGGAGACATAGACCTCAACGCGCTCGATTACGACGGCTTCCGCCCTTATCTGTACACCAGCGATTTACCGGACCCTGACCTCGTCATTCGCACCTCTGGCGAGTCACGCTTAAGCAATTTCCTATTGCTGCAAGCGGCTTACGCTGAGCTCTACATTACTCCCGTGCTCTGGCCCGATTTTGACGAAACACATTTTAAAGCTGCGCTGGCTGACTACGCTAGCCGTGAACGCCGTTACGGTAAAACCGCCGAACAGTTGCAAGCTACTTGATTTTCAACTTACCTCTTGTGCCAGTCTAATTCAAATAACTTAGCACTCCATCCTAACCCCATATCCTAGCTATTTTTATGAAGCAACGAATCTTAAGCTTCACGGTCCTTTGGTTGATCGTCACAGTCTCTCTTCTCCTTTTCGGGATCCACGCAGGCGTATTCCTAGTCGCAGCCCTGGCGTTCTTTACCCAGATGGAGCTCTATCAGTTGTTCGATAAGATGGGCCTCAAACCGATGAAAGCACTCGGCCTGATCTGCGGGCCACTCATCATTTTCGGCTCCTATTACATCGGCAGCGGCGATGCCGGCACCGACATCTTCATTCTCTGCTTTCTGGTGTCCGCTCTCACCATTATCAGTAAAGATCTGCAAGCCGGACGTCTGCGCAGCTTTATGCCGACCCTCTTCGGACTACTGTATGTCCCCTACCTGCTGCACTTTTTCATCAAAGTTGTCAAAATGTCTGAGCTGAACGGACACCCAGACGGCACTGCGATTTTCTTGACCATCTGGATCGTGGCAGTGGCGAAATGCACCGATGTCGGCGGATTGCTCGTCGGCATGCAAATCGGCAAAACACCCCTTTCCGTAATCAGCCCGAAAAAGACCTACGAAGGCGCGCTGGGCGGAATCGCCTTTGCTGTGCTAATCGGCCTGTTCGTACTCGGGATCTTCAACTCCTATGCACCCGAAGGCTTCACTTGGTGGCTCTCGGCCCTGATGGCGATCCCAATCGGCATCGCATCCATTGCATCCGATCTAGTCGAGTCCGCCTTTAAGCGACAGGCTGAAGTGAAAGACTCGGGTAACATCATACCCGGCATCGGTGGCATCTTCGACTTGACGGATAGCTTGATCCTGACCGCACCACTCGGCTACCTGCTGTTCAAATACTTGATCTTCTAGATGGCAGAGTCTGCGAAAAAAAAGGTCGTCCTCCTCGGCGCAACTGGCTCGATTGGTGGCAGTACTCTGCGGGTTTTGCGAGCCCATACAGACAAACTGGAGCTCGTCGGTGTCGCCGCGTCCTCCAGCCACCACGAACTCGCCGCCATTTGCCGTGAGTTCAACGTTGCCAACGCAGTGCTTTCAAACGAAGCCGCCTACGCCGAAGCGAAAGCGGCCAACGCCTTCCCCGCCAACACCCAATTGGGCTGTGGCGAAAGCGCACTGATTGAGCTGTCCACCTTACCCGAGGCGGATATCGTCCTCGTCGCAGTAGTCGGTGCCTGCGGGCTTAAGCCAACACTCGCCGCGATCGAAGCCGGCAAGGATATCGCACTGGCGAATAAAGAGCTCCTCGTCCTCGGCGGTGCCTTTGTGATTGAAGCCGCCAAGCGCAAGGGCGTGCGCCTGCTGCCGACCGATAGCGAGCACAATGCCATCTTTCAATGTATCGAAGGCCATCCGCAGCAACATCTCGATAAACTAATCCTCACTGCATCAGGTGGACAATTCCGCGACGCGCCGCTGGCAAGTCTGGTCAATGTCACCCCGGCCGATGCCACCCAACACCCGAACTGGTCGATGGGCCCGAAGATTACGGTCGATTCGGCGACCATGGCCAACAAAGGCCTCGAGCTGATCGAAGCGCATTGGCTGTTTGGCTTGGAACCCGACCGCCTGGAAGTGGTCATTCATCCACAGAGCATCGTCCATTCCTTCGCCCAATTTATCGACGGCTCGATTCTAGCGCAACTCAGCCCGCCGTCCATGACCTTTGCCATCCAGCACTGCCTGCTCTACCCCGACCGCGCACCAGGGGTCGATGCCACCACCGATTTCCGCAACGCCTTTCAACTCGACTTTAAAGCGCCCGACTTCGAGCGCTTTCCCTGCCTTCAACTCGCTTACGACGCCATGCGTACCGGCGGCAGTGCACCCGCGATCTTTAACGCTGCCAACGAAATCGCCGTCGAACGCTTCCTCGCCCACGACCTCGCCTACCTTGACATCCCGCGCGTAATCGATCAGACGCTGAGCAAAGTGGACATCGCCGCGACCACGACACTCGAAGCGCTGCTGCACACCGACGCCGAAGCGCGCGCGGTGGCACACTCATTTTAATCTTCGCCGCTCACGTTCCCACTTCTAGAGCCTGACTCGCTCGCGGAACGAGGCGCCTTCACACGCTTTCTCTTATATGAGCCTTCTCCTCAATATCGGCTTCATCGCCATCGCATTCCTTTGCCTGAGCTTCTGTATTTTTATTCATGAGCTAGGGCACTTCATCGCCGCCAAAAAACGCGGCCTCATCGCCGATCGATTTTCAATCGGCTTTGGTCCGCGCATCTTCGGCTGGAAACGCAACGGCACCGATTTCCGCATTTCACTGCTGCCGTTCGGTGGCTATGTGTCTCTGCCACAACTCGCGGATATGGGCCGACTGGAAGGTGGTGAAGGTGACGAGGCGCACGAACTGCCCCCCATTTCGTATGCCGACAAGATGATCGTCGCCGTCATGGGCGCGGTGTTTAATATCATTTTGGCATTTTGCCTCTCCCTGATCCTCTGGGGCGTCGGGCGCGATATTATTAAGTCCACCACCATCGATGCCGTCCCGCAACAGATCGTGAACTCCGCGGGCGAAATTGTCGTCGGCCCCGCCTTCGCAGCCGGACTACAACCCGGTGATACCGTGCTGACTATTGACGGCAACCGGATCGGCGACTGGATGCAGTTGCAAAATGCAGTCATGACTGGAACTGGGCGTAATGCAGACGGCCTGGCCACAACCGACCTCACCATTCGCCGCGACAAACAACAACTGGCCGTGACCGTTCACCCGATCCTCGTCACATCGGAAGACATACGCACCCTGGGCGTTCAGCCCGGCACCGACCTAGTCGTCAGCATGGTGCAAAGTGGCATGCCAGCTGCCGCCGCGGGCATGCTCCCCGGCGACCAACCGATTGCCCTCAATGGTGAGCCGATCACTTCCTCCGCCTTCCTTAGCGTCTATCTAAAAAATCACACCGGCGGCCCCATTGATGTCACACTCGTGCGCGAAGGCGAGCAACGCATTCTACCGATCGAGCCCAAGCGCGCGTCCGGCGAGGACTCGCCACGTTTTGGTTTTGCTTACTACTACGAAGCTCAAACCGAGCGCGTACATCGCAACCCAATCGAGCAGCTCAGCATCATGGCCAACACCATGAAATCCACACTCGTCGCGCTGCTACACACCGACTCCGATGTCAAAGTCCGCAACATGAGCGGCCCAGTCGGCATCGTCCACGGCCTCACCGCCATGGCACGCTACGGTTGGATCGACCTCATCTGGTTCATGGCCCTGATCAACGTCAACCTCGCCATTTTCAACCTGCTGCCCATCCCCGTGCTCGACGGCGGCCATATGCTGTTCGCCACGATTTCGAAAATCATCGGCCGCCCACTACCGCGCAAAGTAATGGAAGCCGCGTATACCGGGTGTATCGCCCTGCTGCTCTCGTTCGTCATTTATGTCTCCTTCTTCGACGTCAAACGCGTCGGGCAGGACATTGGCATCGGCCAAGACAACGAAGCCGAGACTGAAGCTGCAACGCCGCAGTCCGCTCAGCCAAACACAGTCAAAGACTCCGAGACAGCAGACAGCCCTGAATAACAGTCAAAAATAAACATCTCCTGGGGTGAACCCAGTCGCTACGATTGTAGCGAGCGGGCTCATCCCGCGAATGATCAACGTAACGCATTACCAGTTTCAGGTCTTATGTAGCGAGCGGGTTCATCCCGCGATTTAACGACCCGCGCACCGCCAGTTTCAGTCATGTCTCACTCCACTCTTTCCAATCTCGATTACTGCGCCTCGCGCTTTCAGGCCAAACGTCGCGACTCACGCGTCATCCAGATCGGCACTATCGCCATCGGCGGCAATAATCCGATCCGCATCCAATCGATGACGACGACCAACACACTGGACGTCGACGCCACAGTGGCCCAAACACTGGCACTCGCCGAGGCAGGTTGTGAAATCGTTCGCATCACAGCGCCCAACAAACAGGCTGCTGCCGCCTTGGGGGACATCGCCAAGAAACTGCGTGCCGCCAAATGTGACGTACCACTCGTAGCCGACATTCACTTCCTGCCCTCAGCCGCGATGGAAGCCGCCAAACACGTCGAGAAGGTCCGCATCAATCCGGGCAATTATGCCGACAAAAAGAAATTTGCCGTCACGGAATATTC
>Ga0115569_10001243_pt1 | contig 19682 bp, 8 predicted proteins | sample COGITO_mtgs_1205_2_FD_87295 | JGI IMG/M metagenome (GOLD analysis project Ga0115569, IMG submission 87295) | Pelagic marine microbial communities from North Sea - COGITO_mtgs_120503 | ecosystem: Environmental > Aquatic > Marine > Epipelagic | place: Germany:Helgoland, sampling site Kabeltonne... | reverse complement strand
GGTCCCTATTTTATCTTGTGTTAAATTGCCTTCAACAGGAATAAAGTTTTTATTTTCCCATATGTTTTCAGGGTAATAATGATGCGCATTTTTATGTCTATTGAACCCATAAAAATAATCGAACCCTTGCAGATTCGGTATTCCTTCATCTAGGTTTTCTGCCAGTCCCCATTTACCGATAATACCTGTATTGTAATTCGCTCGTTTGAGTTCCTCAGCAACAGTTACATCTGCTGACGAAATATCCACTGGTTGACCAGAGTGTGTCCATTTTGGATTTTCTCTAACAGGAGAATTACCTGTATGCATACCTGTCATTAAACTAGCTCTAGAAGGACCACATACTGCGGAACCTGCATAATGATTTGTAAACACCAAACCCTCAGAAGCCATTTGATCCAAAACAGGAGTTTTAATCTTATCCTGTCCGTTAAACCCACATCACCATAGCCTAAATCATCTGCCAGTATAAAAACTATATTTGCTTTTTTTGGTACTCCTCTTTTACTAGTTATCAGTTGCGCATTAGAATACTCAGGCATAATGCAACAAGTTGTGATAAAAATCCATTTAATCATTTTTATATCCAATGCGCTTTTTTTGTATCTCATTTGATCTACTTACTTTATTATTTAATATTATTTCCTCTTTCTATTGAGATGAAAATTTCAAATCAAATAGACTTAACATCTATGAAATCACCAAAATTAAAACCTTCTCTTTAAAGAAAACACATCTTAATTTACAACTAATTTTTGTGTTTTTTCTCTTGCATTGTCATATATAATTCTTAAGTAATAGAGACCTCCAATTAATCCATTAGGAACTACATACATATCAAAAATATTATGTTTCACATCCAGCAACTCTCCAGTTATGGCATACAATCTAATTTCTTTTTGCGTCATGCTCTGAAACGTCAATACATCACCTGATGAAACCGGATTTTGAATAGTTTCATTTTCAAAATCATTATACTTGTTGTTTACAGCTAACGCCACACCCCATTGTGAAGGCGTATAGGTAGTTGTAGGTGTCAATGTGGTACGAATAGTAGAGTTGTTTTTTGCAAGACCTCCTTCCCAAACATCTATAATCGAAAAATTCCCAGAAGACTTCTTTTCCCTCAACGTTATTTTAGAACTATTCTTGTGAATTGTCTTATCAAAATTTTCCGTTGAGACTGTGGCATTTGTAAAATGCTTTTTATCTATCATATCTGCCTCTGAAAAATCAAAATACTCTGCGATTATATTATACAAATTTAAATTTGTTAAACTGAAGGTTCCTCTTCTCCCAATCTTTCGCATCTCAACACAATAAAAAGAATCACCGATATTTAAGATTCCATCACTATCCTTAATTACAGGATCTCCTTTTTTATTATAGGAATGAACTATTTTAGCATCAAAATTTCCAATAACTCTATTCGTTTCGTTAGTTTCATCTCCTTTATCATATCTCAAACTATAATTATTTAAATTTATGCTGCTATTTAAAACTTCAAACTCAACAATCGTAAAGTAATATTCCTTATTATTAACACTTTTAAAAGAAGACTGATTGTAAATACTTTTTATAATTAAATTATCTTCTGTTTTTTGAGCAAATGCTTTTTCACAAGCTTCCTTAAACTCCCATGTACAAGGAATATTCATTTGTCCAGAACTAAAAAACGAATGCACCTCTCCATCGTAGATTTTAACATCAGCAGTACCTCCTTTTGCATTAATAGCCTTAGCAAATTTTACACTTTGCAATGGATCAATAGTGGTGTCTTCACTACCATGCAAAAGCAATGTATACGGTGGATTTTCTCGGATATTTTTAGCGGCTGAATTGTAGGCAGCGCCTGGGTTCCTTTGACCATAATTATTTCCACCTCCAAAAGATGAATTATCATCAAGTGTAAAATCAAAAATACCATTAAAGCCGACATACAATAAAGCTTCAGGTGTTCTTTGTGCTTGCAACGCAGATAAAGGTCCACCTGCTGAACCTCCTGCAAAACCCATTTTATTTACGTCTATATTATATTCTTCAGCATTATCCCTAACCCATTGAACTGCGGATTCCACATCCTCCATAGCTTTCGTAAAATTACCGTTAGAACCTTTGCAACGATATGCTACTCCAACAACTGCTACACCCACATTTTTTACCAAATAACTCGAAAACGTACCTTGTTGGGCATAGGATTTCTCAACTGTTCCTCCTGTCCATGCACCTCCATGCACCCAAAAAACAACAGGTGTTGGTTCTAGAGATATACTAGTATCTTTAGATTTTGGTATTGAAATTTCAAGAGGTATTTCATGATCTGTTCCATCTTGCTGCTGTACCGTTTTTATGGTCGGGTCCAAAAATATCGAATCATAATTCTCTGAAGTTTCAATAATATTACTGAAATACCTTTCTTTTGTATTTTCAAATAATTCTCCTTCTGCTGAGGTTACTGCCTCAAATAGATCCACTACAATCAGAGAACCTTTTTGAAATTGCTCAGTAGGTAAAAATCGAATTTTATTCGCTTCAGAAATTTCCCATGTCCCTGCGACCGGATTTTCATTCAATGAATTTTTATACACATTGGGAAATCCAGTGTCTTGACTCAATGGCTTATTAAAGGAAATTTCTATTGATGAATCTTCTGGCAAATTACTATCACCCACAAACCCCCCTTCTAAACCAAATCCTTTAGCGAAAGCGTGACGATATTTGATTCTTAGCCAATCCCATACTTTATCGTGTTCACTTGAATCTAAATCACGATTAAAAACAATAACACTTGCAATTTCATAATTTGCAGTTACTGATACAAGATCACTCGTAGTCCCGTACTGGCCATTTAAAAGAAGTGGAACATCGTTCTTTACATAATCATTTGCCAATGTTCCGGAAAACACTTGGTCCAATGAACCTTGATGCATCTCTATATTCTTATCGGAGTATTGAAGTGATAAAGCAATCGGTCTATTTACATCATGTTCTCCTCCTTTTAAAGAAACTTTGCTATCTCCTCCATCTCCAAATTCTGCTTTAATCTGATCAGTCGCTGATATTGAAAGCCTCCAACCTGTCCAGTTTGTTGACGATTTCTTCGTGTCTGGATCTGTAAACCTCGTACCTTTCATAGTACCTACAAGTTGAGTTAAAAGGGTGAAATCTTTTGATTTACCAACATAAAAAACAGTCATTCCCTCATCAAAATTTATATCCTCCCTATAATCTGGAACAGATAAAAACTGACGTTCGTTTTTATTTGCGACAGTTTCATTTGCGATAGTTACATGTCCTGGCCATGGTTCATAGGAAGCCACTGGTCTTAAATCAGTTTCCGGTTGTACAGCATGAAATTTTTGAAGTACCTGGTTTTTCCATTTATAAATTGCACCATTAGTTTCTTTAATACCAGTCTCATCCAAAAGTAATATTTGACAATCTGGAATATTTAAATCGCTAAAATCTCCTTGTGAAAATAAAAATGATGATATTAAAAATAAAATATAGCTTAGTTTTTTCATAATTCTGTGGTTTATAGTTCACTCAAATAAGTTTGTTGTTGGAAAGTAAAAACTTTAGAAGGCGTTCTAGCTCTCTGCAAAACTTTCTCTATTTCTTTAACAATGCCGGGATGCTCATTGGCGATGTCATTTTTCTCTTCAATATCTGTTGATAAATCATACAATTCTATTGCTGCATTAGGTTGCTCTAAAACATTGTACTTTACAGCTTTCCAATTTCCTTTGCGTACGGCTTGTCTACCGCCTTTTTCATGAAACTCCCAGTATAAATAATCGTGTGCTTTTTGCTTTTTAGAATTATTTAAAAGTGTTGGCAAAAATGAAATACCATCTATATCTGACGGAATCTCAGCTCCAACAAGTGTTGCAAATGTTGGAAACACATCCCAAAAGGCTGAAATATGATCGGTTTGGGTATTGGCTTTAACTGTACCCGGCCAACTCACAATCATAGGCACTCGAATGCCTCCTTCGTACAAATCACGCTTATACCCCTTAAGATCTCCATTGCTATTAAAAAAATCCGGATCTGCACCACCTTCGCGATGCGGACCATTATCCGAAGTAAATACAATAAGTGTATTATTCTCTAAACCTAACTTTTTCACTTTGTCCACAATTTCTCCCACGTGTTGATCTAAAATTGAGACCATTGCAGCAAATGTGGCATGACATTCTTTCTGCGAGCCATAAGACCCTTTCTTATAAGTAGGTCCATCATCGATACCCTTATAAATTTTCTCAGTATAATCTCCCCGGTATTTATTAATCTCGCTTTCCGGCGCTACCAATTCAGCATGAGGAATAATAGAAGAGACATACAAAAAGAAATTCTCATTTCTATTCTCTTCAATAAAGTCTAATGTCTTTTGATGTATCAATTTAGGTGCATATGTCTCTTCTTTAAACCCTAAATTTCCTTTTAGAACGATGGAATCCATATCTGACCACAAATGATTTGGATAGTAATTATGACCTAACCTTTGGCAATTGTACCCAAAAAAAGTGTCAAAACCTTGATTGACAGGGTCTCCTTCAGAGCCTGGATATCCCAATCCCCATTTCCCAAAAGCTCCCGTTTTATAGCCTTTTTCTTTGAGAATTTCAGGTAGCGTATACGTTTTATCTGGTATCGGGAATTGTCCTTCTAACAATTCCTCATTATTTCTCCTTACTTTATTACCTCTTATAATCGTATGCCCTGTGTGCATTCCCGTCATAAGAGTAGATCGCGAGGGTGCACAAACCGTACTTCCAGAATAATGCTGGGTAAAAAGCATACCTTTTGAAGCTAATCTATCAATATTAGGGGTAGAAAATTTAGTTTGACCATAACAACTCAAGTCTCCATATCCCAAATCATCCGCTAGGATATAAATAATGTTTGGCTTTTCTGATACAATTAGACCTTCTTTTCTAGAGTTTCTTTTTGTTTCAAAACATGAAACCAAGCAAATAGACACACTCAATAAAAATATATTTCTGGCAATCATAGTTTGATGTATTTATAATCTCTCTTAAATTTGACTCACTCTTTTTATTAAATCTTTAACTAACGTTTTAATAACAATCATTTTGTGTAATATTTGTATTAAGAGATCTTTCTATTTCGGGTATCGGAAATAACTGATGACACTCTTGAACATTGATCACATCAGAACTTTTAAGATGTGAATATTTAATTTTCTCAACGAATGTTCCTTGTCTAATCAAATCATCTCTTCTATACCCTTCCATAAAAAATTCCCATTGACGCTCTTGCAAAATGGCATCTCTTAGCGAGGCTTGGTCGAAACTACCGGTAGTTTCCAAATTAGGAAGATTCGCTCTGTTTCTAACCTCATTTATTAAATTATATACTTCTGCCGATGGTCCACTTATCTCATTTAATGCTTCTGCCTTAGCCAATAACACTTCCGCGTAACGAGAAACAAATAAAGTGCTTCCATGATATATGTCTGTTCTTAAATCGGTTTCAGTTCCTGCCAACGGGTGAGGGTATTTTTCACTATAAATGTAAGGTAGACTTTTATTTACTGCTGGATTATTCTTATTATCCAATGTTTTTGGCCCAACTGTCTTCCCTTTTCTATCTATAAAACTATGTCTAAACAATTTAATAAAACGTTCATCAGAAGGGTCATACGAATAATATACCTTAAGCTCGCCTCTAAACGTTCCAAAACCCCAATAATCATTTTGACCATCGTATTGATGTTGCGCAATGTCAGTACTTCCGGCAGCCAATGCATTTAAAGATTTTCCATATGGGTCTCCGGTTGTTTTTACTGAGAAAATAATCTCAGAATTAAATGAATTGCCAATAACATATAAGTCTTCTACATTTTGCAACAAATTATATCCTAGTTGCGTAATTAAATCGGCAGTTTCGTCAACTTTCTCCCATTCCTTTCTTTTTAAATGTAATTTCATTTTGAGTGCATAACCAGCTCCCAAGGTTGCTGTTCCAGGCAAGTCTTCAGATTCTTCTTTTTCTAAATTCGGAATCGCCTCTTCTAACAGTGTTAAAATATGTTGCTCCACATCTTCTACAGAAGATCGAGATGGTTTGTCTTCAATATCATTTACAGAAGAGGTAATTAATACAACGGGGCCAAACAAGCTCGTTAAATCAGAATAGCCAAGTGCCACTAAAAATTGAGCCTGTGCTTTATACCATTTTTTTAAACCTTCATCTATGTTTGCACCATCCACATTGTCAATGAGTAGATTCGCCTTCAAAATCATAGCATAAATATCATTATACGTATTGACAACAATTGTGTTACTTGTCCCAAGTGTAAAGTTATCAAAGTCTTTTCTAGCTCCAGTACCAAAAAGATTATCCGTTGGGACCTCTCTTAAATACAAAAAATTTCTACCATAATATCCTGGATCCGAACTTCCAAGAAGTCCTGCATAAGCTCCTGTAAGGGATGCTTTAACATCATCTTCCGTTGTTAAACCATTTAACGACGGATTCGTTAGTAAATCTTCTTCTAAATATTGAGTACAAGAGACTACCAGTAAACTTATTATTAAAATTATTATTTTTTTCATAATCTAAAATTCTGCATTAATTTTTAAACTAAACACCCTGTTTTGTGGATATATATTCCAATCAAGACCTGCTTTTGTTGGATTATTTGTAGAAGATAGTTCCGGATCAAATCCATCGTAATCTGTAAACACATGTAAATTTTCGCCAGTCATAGCAACTCTAAAATTCTGTAAACCAATTACGTCCTTTTTGAATCTATAACTTAAAGTTACGTTTTGTATCCTTACGAAAGAGGCGTTATTAATAAACCGATCGTTTGAAACAGAGGAATTTGCCCAACCATTTTGCTTTGGAATATCTGTATCTGTATTAATAGGAGTCCATCTGTTTTCGGCCGATTTCCACCAACGACTTTCGTTCTTTGCTTTATTTACATTAAAAAGTACATAATCAAATGCTCCAGTAAAAGTCATGTCCAATGAAAAGTTGTTGTATTGAAATGTATTGGTGAGTCCCATGGTTACCTTTGGCAGGCCACTTCCTAAAGAAACTCTGTCCTCTTCATTAATTTTACCATCACCATTTTGATCTTTAAACGTGTATTCTCCAGGTATAAGGTCAGGTTGCATTACACTACTTTCACCAGCCTGTAATAGACGATCCACTTCAAATCCATAAAAGGAACTAATTGGTTTTCCTACCTGTAACTTATGATATCCTGGATAATTAGAACCTCCAACCCCTATGTTATCATCTAAAGCTAAACTTTCTGCTCCCTCAGGCAATTCGAGTACTTCATTCTCATTATAGGCAACGTTGTAATTTAAGTTCCATCTAAATTTATTTGTTCTAATTACCCTAGCGTCTATATTGAATTCAAGACCAGTATTTTTAACAGAACCAATATTTTGCAGGAACGTTTTTTTTCCTAGATAACGGCTAATATCTCTCTGGAAAAGTAAATCATCAGTTGTTTTGTCATAATAATCAAATTCAATTTGAACCCTGTTTTTTATAAGTCCCAATTCAAAACCGATATTATATTGTTTTGTAGTTTCCCACTTTAGGTCGGGATTAGGTAAGTTTAAAGGGCTAAAACCTACAGATCCATTTGTTCCACTCCAAGCATATGTTGACCAAGTAGTTTCAGACAAGGCATTCGAACGTCCCGCAGGGATTCTGTCATTTCCTGTCAATCCATAACTACCTCTAATCTTCAAATTAGAAATAACATTAGAGTCCTTTAAAAAGTTTTCATTTGAAGCATTCCATCCAAAGGCAACTGAAGGGAACACCCCTGTTTTATTGTTTTCTCCAAATCGTGACGATGCATCCATTCTAACTGTAGCTGTTAGCAAATACCTACTGTCATAGTTATTGTTCATTCTAAAAAAGGCAGATTGTCTTTTTGTTGTCACATAATTAGAATATAGGGGGTCAATTATATTTGCAGCACCTAAATTATGGTATAAATAAGCATCTGAATTAAACCCTTTTGCGATTGTTCTATATTGATCATTAAAATTATTTTGCATCGATGCACCCAATAAAAACTTAGTATTATTCTTTTTAATATCAAGATTATAATTTAGAAAAGCCTCTAACAAAACATCTCTTACATCTCTATGACTAACTTCTGCATACCCTCCAACCAGTCCACCGGCAGGAACAACTCTAGGAAGATATGTACCTGAAAAAGAATCTTGTAGAAGGAATGCAGAATTAACTTTAACATCTAGATTCTTGTTAAATTTATATCCTAATCCAACAGTCGAATACATACTCGTTCTTCTTAAGTCATTTGTTGATTCAAGAATCGCTGGCAGTGGGTTTTCGTCAAAAGTAGCTACATTATCAAGTGGTACACCATAGGAACCATCGTCGTTATAGGCAGGAAACAAAGGCGAAGTATTTAGCAATCTACCCATTACATTTTCACGGCCATTTCCCTCAGAAAAGGAAAACGTATTATTCTTACTATGTGAAATTCGTATCGATCCATCCATGAAAAATTTATCATTGAAGTTTTTCGAATAATTTGCAGAAAGCGTTAATCTATTATACTCAGAATTTTTTATAACACCTTCATCTTTATAGTAACCCATGTTCACATTAAAAGTAGAACTATCACCACGAGAATAAAGACCTACAGCATAATCGGTAAACATCCCTGTTCTAGTTCCTTCATCTATCCAGTCTGTACCATCTCCAATCTCAGCAATTTGTTCTTCACTATAAATAGGTTCATTACCCAGTTCTTCTTGTATTTGATTATCGATAGTAGCCATAACACTTCCAGAAGCGTATTCAACTGGTTTTACTAATACTTTGATTCCAGAAGCTGCACTAAACGTAACTCTCGTTTTTTCGTTCTTCGCTCTTTTCGTGGTTATCATTACCAGTCCGTTAGCCGCTCTAGAACCATAGATTGCAGTTGCCGAGGCATCTTTTAATACATCAATACTTGCAATATCATTAGGGTTCATATCTGTACCTAAACTAAAAGAATCTGGAACAGGAACACCATCTACGACATAAAGTGGATTGTTATTTCCTGAAATAGAGTTCGCTCCTCTAATTTGAATAGTAGCCGCAGCTCCTGGCTCTGCCCCACTCGATGAGGTTACCCTTGCACCTGCTACTTTACCTCTAATTAAACCTTGTACACTATTGTTGTTTCCTTCAACAAAATCATCTGAAGTAATAGACTTTACAGAACCTGTTAAATCAGATTTTTTTGCAGTACCATATCCTACAACCACGACTTCATCAAGTTTCGTAGAATCCTCAATTAACGTAATATTTATAGTCGTTTGATTGCTAATTATTATAGTTTGACTCATAAAACCCATATAAGAAAACTCCAATATTTGTCCTTGCTCAACACTAATTTCATATTTCCCATCAAAATCAGAATTGGTACCGATATTAGAGCCTTTCACGATAATATTCACACCTGGCAGTGGATTATTAGATTCATCTAAGATTGTTCCTGTAATAGAAATTTGCGACCATGAGGCCAAAGTAGTAAGACATAAAACAAAATAAATAGTTAATTTAATTTTCATAATTTAATAGTTGAATTAATAGTTTTTGTTTATTTACTGATTAGTTTAATTGTTTTCATTTTCCCATCTTTTGTTTTTATATTTATTATTATTTCCCCGCTACCTTGTGCTTCTACAAAAGCTACTAACTTACCTCTAAAAGCTCTTTTTGAAGAAGAACTATAGGGAGTTAAGTCAATCGGATTTCCGTTATCAACACCTTTTAATACTCCTGCTCCTTCCACTTCAACAGTAATGTAATTATCTGCAAGAGGAAATAAATTGCCTTTACTATCAACTACATCAATAATTACCATGGCATTTTCTCTGTCTTTTGCTGATAGGATATCTTTACTAGCAGTAACTCGTAATTGAGTTTCTCCTGTTGCCGTACTGTATGATTTTTCAGCAACCACTTTACCTTTATTATAGGCTTTCGCAGTTATTGTTCCTTTGGTATAAGGTACATTCCACACTAGTTGCTCTCCTTTATAGACTTGCTTCCCTAACGGTTTTCCATTCAAAAATAACGCTACTTCTTCTGTATTTGTATAAATAACTACAGGAATAATAGCACCTTCTTTTTCAGGGTGCGTCCAATGAGGTAAAAGATGTACCATTGGTTTTTTACTCCAAAGACTTTGATATAAGTAGTAATGATCTTTGGGAAGATTCGCGATGTCTATGACTCCAAAATTTGCGAACCTAGAAGGCCATTGGTTGGTTTCTCCTAAATAATCAAAAGCAGTCCACCTAAATTGCCCCATTACATAGTCTAATTCTTCTACTTTTTGCCATGCTTTTCTAGCACTAGATCTTACAGTTGCATTATCATAAGAAGATTGAAAATAGAGGTTTTCTTTCCAAAAATTAGGGTTATTAATTGGATACAAACTATCATTAATGGTATAATAGGCCGTTTTTTCTTCTGGGAATACCTCTTTTTCAGAAAGGTTAGAAATCGGGTATAATTTACCTTCTAATCCTTTCATAGTTCCGGCAGTGCCCTTTCTAATTTCCCATTTGGCAGGAAAGTCCTTACGTCTCCAATTGGTAGTTGTTCTATAAACCCCTCTTGTTTGGTATGTATGCGGAACTTCTGTTGCAATAACGGGAACCGTTGGATGTTCTTTATGATAGGATTCATACCTTCCTATTTCTTCACCGTCTCCATTAAATCCTTTTATATCCAATTGTGTTTTCGACAAGTGATCGACCATCCCCCTAGTAGGGTCATGACCTCCTTGTGTAATTGGACGAGTAGCGTCAATGTCTTTAATAAAATCGATCAATATTTTTTGTGTTTCGGCCGAAGGTTTCTTAACTTCATTTCCGATACTATACATGAAAATACTGGGGTGATTTCTATTTGTTTTAATCCAAGAGGTCACATCTTTTTGCCAATCTTCTTCAAAATACAAACCATAATCATCTACTGCTTTAGCATTTTCCCAGCCATCAAAAATTTCGTCCAACACCAATATTCCAAGAGAGTCGCAAAGCGAATAAAATTCTGGAGAAAAAGGATTATGTGCAGTTCTTATAGCATTACAACCCATATTTTTTAAAAGCTGCAATCTATATCGAAGAATGCTCTCTGGAACTGCAGAACCATATATTCCAGCAGCATGATGCATACAAACACCTTTTATTTTTATGTTTTCATCATTCAATTTAAAACCCCATTTAGAACTGAATTCAATTTTTCTAATCCCGAAATAAACGGTGTCAGAATCTATTAAAATTCTTTTTTCGTCATACAATTCATTTACAATAACATGTCTATTCGGAGTTTCTATTGACCATAATTGGGGTTTAATGAGTTCTAATTTTTGAGAAACAACAATGCTGTCGTTTGATGGAATATTCACTTCACTATCTACACTTGTTAAAAACTTCAAATTTTCATCGAATATTTTTTGAACTAACTTGCCTTTGATGTTATCATTATTTCCATTTAGTACTTGAGCATGGGCTTCAACCATGACTAAACTATCGTTCAAAAAATTGACATCTACGTACTGCTCCTTAGATTTAAAGTGTGTTTTTGGCAATACCTTTAACCACACATTTCTATAAATTCCCGATCCTGTATACCATCTAGCAGATTTTGGTTTGGAGTGGTCAACCTTTACTGCGATGCTGTTTCTGCCTTTTCTTAGAAAAGGTGTTACATCATAATGAAAAGAAGTAAAGCCGTATTTATGATTACCAACAAAATTACCATTGACCCATACCGAACTATTCATATAAACACCATCAAATTGTAATTCAATTGTATGCTCTTTTGGATCTTCTTTAAGAATTAATTCTTTTCTATACCATCCAATACCTACAGGAAGATAACCAGATTGCCAATCTGTACCATGAATGGTGTCATAAGTTCCTTCAACGCTCCAGTCATGTGGCACGTTTAGCGACCTCCAAGAAGAATCATTAAATGTGTCGTCACTAAAAGTTTGGCTATCTCCCAATTTAAAACGCCAATCTGTATTTAATTTGTAAAGGCGTCTATTGCTCTTTTCTAGTTTTTCAATTTGATTTTTATCATTACCAGATCCAAAAATCACAAAACTTGATAGTATTAGTATGCTTAAAAAACTTAGTAAATAGATCTTCTTTTTTAATTTCATATTATAATAGGTATTCTTAGTACTTGCTTGTATTTAAATTCAATTTCAATAAATGAAGACAATTCACTTTAGAATTGAAAACAACATTGCTTCGTCAAAACTAACTCAAATTAACTGTTCCGTTGGGGGGTGATTCATCAATATGTTATGGGCGATTCAACTAAACCTATATTTTTCGGGTTATTCAATTGAATAAAGTCATAAAAATACTTAGATTTGCTTATGTCCAACAACAAATCAGAAAAGAAGCTCTTTTTTAAATGCTTATGTGTTTTCTTATTTTGCTGCACCTATATAATGGGTCAACAATTAAATCGTGTAGAAGATTTTAAGCAGATTTCAACGAACGATGGACTCTCTCATGCAGACGCCATAAATATAATTCAAGACAGTGACTCATTTCTTTGGATAGGTACAAATAGTGGATTGAATAAATATGATGGTTACACTATTGAAAAACACAAATGGGATCCTAGTAACAAGAAAAGCATCCCAGGAAATCGTATCCAAAGATTAGCATCTACCAAAAATAAAATTTGGATGTTGATTCAGGACAAAGGACTATTTTGTTATGATCTTTTAACCTTATCATTTCATTTAATAATAGACATTCCTAAACTTGCTCCAAATTCTTTTATGTTTGATTTAGACCAAAATGAAAATATTTGGTTCTTTCATAAAAAAACTGGACTCGTCACTTTTGCTGCGAATCAAGACATCTCTAATAGAAATCAGTCCAATACGATTGATCTTAAAAAAATACCTTTTAATGGAAACTCTTTTCGTAGTCCCGAATTAAAAAAAATGATTGAGATTGATGGAAATCATTATTTTTTTGATAGTAGCGGTGCAATTCATATATATGATAAAACTGAAAAAAATCTTACACCTTACGTTCGAATGAATAAAGGTCAACTCTTGACAACCTTTTCCATTGACAACAACAATACAATGATAAGTTGTAAAAAAGGGCTCTTTATTTGGAATCCTATTTCCCAAAAAATAGGCAAGGTTTTATTTACGAATAGTGCCGAGTTGAATGTAAACAATTCGATTACTTCTATCTGCAGAACCGGTCAAACATACTTCTTAGGAACTGAAAAGGGTTTATATAAAGGAGTACTTAATACAAAAAATCAAATGGAAGTAGAAGAAGTAATTCCTTTGATTAATATTAATGCGCTTTTTATAGACTCCTATAATGTATTATGGGTTGCTAGTTCTGGTTACGGCCTCTTTTATCAAGATTTACAAAAACTACCATTTGGACATATTCGCCAATCAAAATCGAAGCACACTAACAACAATAGCTTAATCAAGAGTTTCATTTCAGCAATACTAAAAGAGAAACTAAATAAAGAAGAACTTTGGATAGGATCTAGAAATGGATTATCTATCTACAATATACAAACGAAGGAATATATTACACAAATTGAAGCGCTGAGAGATAAACATATTCGATATATTTTTCAGGATGCTGAAAATGACATCTGGGTAGGAACCAAAACAGAAGGTTTGTTCAGATATCGCGATAAAAAATTGGTGGAACACTATAAAAAAGGAGAAGACAATGAACTGGGAATTAGTAGCAACAATATAGTATCCATTGCCGAAGATCATTTGGGGCAAATTTGGATTGCAAACTTTGATAATGGAATTAATATCTATAATAAAAGCACCAATTCTTTTAAACATATTTTTCACGAGACATACAATAAGCAGTCTTTAGGCAGTAATAAACTTACTTTTTTACATTTTAATAACGCTAGAAAATGCATGTATGTTTCAAGTAGAGATGCAGGGTTAACGGTTATAGATTTAAAAGATATCAATGAACTGCGTTATTCTCATATTATTGCCGATGGCACTTCGCAGGGACTTAGTATAAACCATACTTGGAGCATCATTTCAAACAATGATGATACGTTCTATATCGGTACTATTGGGGGAGGATTGAATGTCTTAACATACCAAAAGGGTAGCGATACGAACTATACTATTAAAAGAGTTACTACAGCATTAGGACTGGCCGATAACGATATTTCATCAATACAAATAGATCATAAAAACCGCGTTTGGATTGGAGGCCGTGGTATTTCTGTATTCGACCCTAAAACAGAAAAAATCACCAACTATGATGTAGAAGATGGACTTCAAAGTAATACTTTTAAAATTGGATCTTCCTATTTTGACAAACAGGATAGTATTATGTATTTTGGTGGTGTAGATGGAACAAACTTTTTTACTCCATCAAAAATAAAGGCATCTTCAACTAGTACAGATGTACAAATTACGGGGTTCGAAATATTTAATACTCCTATAGGTATTGGTGATAAAATAAATGATAGAATTCTACTACATTCAAAAATTGTCGACACTACAAAAATTTATTTAAAAGCGAAAGAAAACCAATTCAGTATTGATTACAAACCTTTAAATTTTATCAATCCTAAAAAAAATAAGGTAAAATACAAATTAGAACCGTATCAAAAAGAATGGGTAACAAGTCTATATCCAATCCACAAAGTTACATATTCCAACTTGCCTAAAGGTAATTATACTTTCAGAATCAAGGCGACAAATAAGGACGGGATATGGGACTCAGAAGAAGCAAAACTAAGTATTCATATAGAACCTTATTGGTATATTAGTAATCTCGCCTACTTTTTCTATACCCTATTTCTATTAGGTTTGTTTTATACCTACCATCGCTATGCCAGCAATCGACAAGAGATAGAAAAGAAATTGATGGAGGCTGAAAAGAGACATGTTCTTAATCAAGAAAAATTTGATTTCTTTACAAAAATATCTCACGAAATACGAACACCTCTTACTCTAATTGCGGGGCCCTTGGAAGATTTAATATTAAATAGAAATACCATACAAGACAAGAATGAAGTTTTGAAATCTATGCGTAAGCATACCAATAGACTTTTGAATATGGTAAATAATTTATTGGATTTTCGAAAAATGGATTTAGGACATGAAATCTTGACGGCATCACCTACAGAAATTAATGAATTCGTTTCAGAGGTTTTTCTGTTTTTTAAGGAGAAATCAGCTTCCAAAAATATAACGTATCAGTTTATTAAATCTCCACAAGAATACACTGTATTTGTAGATAGAGAAAAACTCGAAACCATACTTATAAATTTACTTTCAAATGCTTTCAAATTTACACCTGCCAATGGAGTTATTTCCTTAAAAACAGAACTTAAAGGAAGTGCTGAGAAAGCCGCTGTTTTTAACAATAATGAACAACCCATATTAAATTATTTAAAAATTATAGTCGTAGATTCCGGTAAAGGGATTCCTCTAAAAAAACTGGATACAATTTTTAACCAATATTATCAATTAGAAAAAAACAATACATTTAAGACAAAAGGGACAGGTTTAGGGCTTGCTTTGGTGAAAAGCATTTGTAAGTTACATCATTTTAAAATAGATGTTGTCAGCAAACCAAACAAAGGAAGTATTTTTTCATTACGCATCCCAATGGGGAAGACATACTTAGGAAAAGATGAGATTAAAAATAAAAATTCACATCAATTTACCAAACCAATAGATACGCAAACACAAGAATCTTTAAAGTATTTTGAACAAACTATTCTAGATTTAATTGACAAGGACAATGTTATCACGAAAAAAATTCTTATCGTCGAAGACAATAATGAAATACAACAATTCATTAGCAGTCATGTAAAAAAATATTTTAAAATATTGAATGCTGAAAATGGAAAAGAAGGTTTTGAGATTGCTCAAAAAGAAAAACCAGATATCATTATAAGTGATGTGATGATGCCCATAATGGACGGTATGGAGTTTAGTAGACTTATAAAGACCAATGAAGAACTACATCATATCCCCATCATATTATTAACAGCCGTCACCTCGACGATAAATGAATTGGAAGGCCTTAAACTAGGTATTGAAGATTATATTAGAAAACCTTTTAAGATTGAACTTTTATTGGCTAAAATTTTTACGATTCTAGAAAACAGAAAGTATGTTGCTGATTATTACGCAAAGCAATTGCATTTCATTCCTGAGTCAACAAGGAATTTGACAGAAGATGATATGTTCCTTCAAAAGACCATTCAATTGATAGAGGAAAACATTGAAAATGACGCCCTTAATATTACCTTCCTATGCAATGCCATGGCCATGGGTAGAACAAAACTATACACGAAGATCAAAGAATTGACAGACAAATCAATCGTGGAATTTGTAAGAGATATTCGCATAAAAAAAGCAGGAAATTTACTAGCAACTACGGATCAAACTATTCAGGAAGTGATATTAAATGTAGGATTGAATGACGTAAAATATTTCCGAAAACATTTTAAAGTAATGTTTAACCAAACTCCTAGTGAATATAGAAAAACAAAAGAGGTTATTTAAAGTATAGTTTTACGTAATTAATTTCCTTATAAAAATAAAATCCTCTGTTAAAGGGTTTCATTATACAGATCATTTTTGATTCGTTTTATCAAAATTCAACAACACACATCTTAGGGTACGTTTCAATAGTGAAAAGCCCCTATAGTTGATTAACACCCTTAAAACAGACAACTCGCACCCTGTTTAATTTAAATGCTATCGCTAGATTTGAACCTATTAATCCCTTTAAAAATTTAAAAAGCATGAGCAAACGCATTTTATTACTTTCATTTTTTCTAGCCCCCTTTTTTGGAAGCAGTCAGGTTACCACTAATTCATTCGTGGTAGATATTGATTCTGTTAAATGGAAAATCAGTGATTATCTAGTAGGAATGCATTCCGTTTACTCCTTTGAGCCCGATGCTTTTTATGAAGATGGGGAGTACGCCAATTGGATGAAAAACACAGGAATCAACACCATGAGATATCCGGGTGGAACGGTTGTAAAATATTGGGATTGGGAAAACCCAACAGGCATTCTAAACAAGGACTCTTGGGATCCTAATTGGGACCCAAAAAGCAATATAGCGCCAGAAAAATGGTTTGGACTGGATGAATATATTGACGTTGTAAAAAAGTCTGGAATTACGCCTTTGTTAGGAGTAAACATCACTTCCGGTTATCAATTCAATAGAGTTGAAGAAAGTATTGAACGGGCTGTAAAAATGGTAGACCATGTAAAAGATGCTGGATTGGGTGGTGCTTTTTGGTATTTAGGAAACGAGGGTAAGAATGGCGGATTGGAAAGTGAAGCACAGCTTTTTGTGCAACATGCTAAAGCAATGAAGGCCGCTGACCCTAATATAAAATTAATGTTCAACCAAAATCATTTAACCCCTAGCTATTTAAAAAAATATTTAGCTATTGCAGGTGACTATATTGATGTTGTAGAAACACATGGTAAATGGCCCTATGGAGGTACACCCAAAGGATATGAACCTGGAACCTTTGAAGAATGGCAACTGGAATCTCCATTAAGAGATAGAAAAAACAGCAATAGAGTTTGGAGAGATCAAATCTCATTGTTAAAAAAAGCGGCAGAAGAAGCCGGTTATCCTAATATCAAATTTGCCAACAATGAATACGGAATAGGAAAAGGCTCAAATGTTCTGGGATTTGATCGCTATTCGAAAAGTTTATTGGTGATAGACATGCTCCAAGAATTCTTTATCGGAAACTGGTATATGACCTGTTATTGGTCTCAACTTAGAAGTTCTTCTGAAGAAAGTGTAAAAAGTAGCGCCCGAGAAAACTATCGTTTCAACCCCATGCATATTGGATTTGAGTTGTTAGCAAAAGCACAAGGAGGAAGTATGCTTGAGATGTCAAAGCTTGACGGAAATAAATCCGTTTATGGATTTGCAACGAAAAAAGGAGATGAATATTTAGTTTATATCCTTAATAAATCTGATGACAATCAAGAGATAGCATTAAACTTCAATAACAAACAAAAATTAGTCTTCGTAGATGGAAAATCTATGGTCAATACTCAAGACAAATTCGGAAAAATGATTTCAACAGCGATGGATAGCAACGACCAAAAAAACAGTTTTAAATCGAATTTAAAGCCGATGTCATACACCAGATTTACATTTAAAACAAAATAAGAATGAAAATTTATAAGTATACATTCCTATTCATTTTGGCAATCTCGTGCCAAGTGATACTTGCTCAAAAAACAAAAAAACCTAATATTATTTTTATCCTTGCAGATGATTTAGGATGGAGTGATGTTGGAGGTCGATCGGACTTTTATGAAACCCCTAGAATTGATAAGTTCTTAGACCAAGGACTTACATTTAATTATGCATACTCAAATGGGGTAAACTGCGCTCCAACAAGGGCGGCATATCTTAGTGGAAGGTATGGTGCAAAAACGGGAATTGTAGCAGTTTCTTCAACTACTAGAGGACTCGGTAAAAACAGAGCTGTCATCCCTCCAAATAGTTCAGGAAGTTTACCGGAAAACGTTTACTCTGTTGCCAAAGCAATGAAAGCTGCGGGATACCACACAGGAATCATCGGAAAATGGCATGTCGGATATTACGGAAACAGCCACCCTTCAAACCAAGGCTATGACACCAATTTTATTACCTACAAACCTACTAATAATGGTTACAAAAAAGGGCATATAAAATATGGCCCTGGGAGCAAAGATTACAAATCGATGAACACTTTACCCTATTACGAGGAAGAAGACGGCCATGTAGGAAATATTTTAGCCAGAGAAGCCTTACATTTCTTAGAAAAAGCAGTCACACAAGAGAAGCCTTTCTTTTTAGATTATCACCAATTCTTACCCCATGGCCCGCTACAAGCACCAGATAAATTTATAGAACCTTATTTAAACAAATCCGCAAAAAAAGGGGTAGCCTACGACAACAAGTCTAGTTATGCTGGTCAGATTGCATGCTTGGATTACAATGTAGGTCGTATTCTAGACAAGGTAAAAGAGTTAGGTATTGCAGACAATACAATTATTGTTTTTGCTTCAGACAATGGAGGAGTCGGAGACGCATCAGCAGCTGGATTTCTAAATATGGATGTTCATACCTCAAACCTGCCTTTAAAAGGAAGAAAAAATCTTGCGTATGAGGGCGGAATCAGAACGCCATTCTCGATCTACTGGCCAGGAATCACAAAACCCAATACAAGTACAAACCAACAACTGATGCTTTTCGATTTATATCCAACCTTTGTTGATATTGCTGGAGGCAAATTAGATACCGCTGGAAACATCCTAAAACCAGACAACAGCGTCTATGAAATTGATGGAAAAAGTCTAAAGTCTGTGATTAAAGGAAAGACAAAACAGATTGGTGAAAGAGATTTGTTTTGGATCTACCCTTCCTATGTGGGCGCTCTTAATAAAATGGCAGACAAAGCGCCGTATTACCTTTCTGTTCCTCATGGAGCTGTACGAACAGGTGCTTTCAAAATGGTTTACAATTGGGAATATGACAAGGCAGAATTATACAATATCAAAAAAGACTTTGAAGAACTCCATAATATCGCTGCTAACCATCCGGAAATGGTT
>Ga0115569_10001239_pt1 | contig 19717 bp, 19 predicted proteins | sample COGITO_mtgs_1205_2_FD_87295 | JGI IMG/M metagenome (GOLD analysis project Ga0115569, IMG submission 87295) | Pelagic marine microbial communities from North Sea - COGITO_mtgs_120503 | ecosystem: Environmental > Aquatic > Marine > Epipelagic | place: Germany:Helgoland, sampling site Kabeltonne... | reverse complement strand
TTTTATAATGGTTGCCATAAAGGCAGGAATCATTCCTATAAGTGTACCTAATACAATCAAAATTGAAAAGGCAATTAGTATGATTGGTATATTGACTGTTGGATTTTAAGTACAGCGTCATCTCCTTGTCCGAAGAATTTCTCAATAGCATACAATATCAGTGCACCAAAAAAGATACCCAACATACCTGCCACCGTAGTTAAAAATACAGATTCAAGTACAACTTGCCTGCGTATTTCAATCGGTGTTGCTCCAATAGCTCTTCTGATACCAATTTCTTTTGTCCGTTCTTTCACTGTAATCAATAAAATATTTCCAATAGCAAAGACACCAGCGATTAAGGTTGCAATTCCTACAAACCATGTTAAAAATTGCATTCCTGTTAAAAAGCCAGTAACCTTACCGATCTCATTTCCTAAATTGATGCTACCAAAAGCTCTATCATCCTCTGGATGTACTTTGTGCAGGTTTTTAAGAGACAATAAGATATCTGTCTCCATTTGATTGATATCTACTCCCTCATTAGCAGTAATCATCATCCAATCAATTTTATTTGCTCTATTATAAACTTTTTGAAACGTGGTAAACGGAATATAAGCGGCTTCTCTATCAAAGTTAATTGTTGTTGGTGGTTCATAAACACCTACAACTTGATATCCAATATTGTTTATTTTAACATACTCACCTATTGGGTTGACATTTTTCTCGAACAATTGCTTGTAGATATCCTCTGATATCACGCAAACCTTAGATTTTCTTAAAATATCATTCGTATTGATAAAGCGTCCGTAAATTAGACTCTTTTTCTGAATTTTATCCAATACTGGATAATCTCCACTCACCCTAAAATTACCAGACTTAAAATCTTTAATAATTAAATTATTTGTCTGACTTCTTGGAGCTAAAAATTTAATCTCTGCCTTATATTCACTCTTAAGAACTTCAATATCATTAAAGGTCAATCGAAAACGTCTTCCTTTCTGAAACCCCTTAAAAGGAGTATCTGTAGATTGTGTCCAAATAAAAACACTATTGGTTGCAAAATTTCCAAACAATCTGTTAAAACCATTCTCAATTCCACGTGCTCCGCCCAAAAGAGCCACTAATAAAAATATCCCCCACCAAACTCCAAGAATTGTAATAAACGTTCTTAATTTATTTTTACGAATGCTTCCATAAATTTCTTGCCAAGTATCTGAATCAAATAAAAATTTCATAATTAATCTGCTCTTAATGCTATAATTGGTTTGATACGTGCGGCCTTTTTTGCTGGTAAAAAACCAGCTATTAAACCTGCAATAATTAATGTAAAGGTTGCGCCAATAACAATTTCTGGACTTACACTTGGATCTTTAATAAAGTATGCTTCAAGTGTATCTCCAATAGCACTTAAAATGTAAGAACCTAAAGAAAGCCCTAAATACCCCGCAATGGTAGTTATTAGTATTGATTCTTGCACCACCATTCCAATAATGGATGACGGTTGTGCTCCTAATGCTTTACGGATTCCAAATTCTTTAGTACGTTCTTTAATGACAAAAATCATGATATTACTAATCCCAATAATACCAGCAATCAGCGTTCCCGAACCTATAAGAATTACTAAAAAATAAAGAACTCCCATGAACTGACCAATACCTTTGTTAGCCTCAGCCATATTTCGCACTCTAATGGCTCCTTGATCGTCTGGATGGATATTCAATCTTGTTCTTAAATCGCGTTCTAGCTTATTTCCAAATGCAACTGCTTCATCTAATGATAAACTCGGATTGTAGCCTAAATTCATTTCACTGATATAGTCATTATTACCATATAACATTTGCGCTGTTGTCACTGGCATGTATGTCAATCGTTCCTCATTATCACCTCCATCATCAGAGAAAATACCGATAATTTTATAAGAAATCCCATTCACATTTACACGTTTACCTAAGGCTGGTTTTTCTCCAAATATGTCTTTCTTCACCAATCTACCTATAACAAGAACTTTCGATTTCTCCTTTAAGTCTCTTGCATTGATATATCTACCTTCATCCATAATCGTTTTTTCTAAAAACTGATGGTCAGGATGCACGGCTCTCAAGGTATAATTGTCTTGCTTTGTTTTGTAAGTAATATTTACATTTTTGTAAATTCTTGCTGTTTGGTATTGAATTTTATCCTCATAAGTTTTCGTTACATAGTCATAATTCTCATTTTTCAACTGAATTATCCTTCCACTCTGAAGTCCCTTATAAGGTTTGGTTGTTCTTCCAACCCTTACAAACATGGAGTTTTGAGCATCATCTACGAATGCACCTTTAAAAGTATTGCTCAATCCATTTACAACTCCAAACAATAGCGTAAACAATAAAATAGCAAATGATATAGTAAAACCCGACATTACAGAACGTAATTTATTTTTACTAATGCTTTGAAAAATTTCTCTCCAACGATCTAAATCAAACATACTTATACTGCTTTAATTGCCTCTTTTACTTGGTTATTTACAGTTGTCAACTCATCGCTAATAATAACTCCATCTTTTAAGCGAACAATTCTTTTTGTCTGCTCTGCCACTTCCTCCTCGTGGGTAATTACAAAAACAGTCATTCCTTCATTGTTAATATCTCTCAACAAATCCATCACATTGTCTGTTGTTGTTGAATCCAAAGCTCCAGTAGGTTCGTCGGCCAAAACAACTTTCGGTTTTGTTACTAGAGCTCTCGCAATTGCAACACGCTGTTTTTGTCCACCAGATAATTCATTTGGTAAATGATTTGCCCAATCTTTCAACCCTACTTTTTCTAAATAATCTAAGGCTATTTTTAAGCGTTCTTTTCTCTTAACTCCCTTATAATATAGAGGCAATGCCACATTTTCTAAAGCTGTCTTGTATGAAATTAAATTGAATGATTGAAAAACAAAACCTAAAAATTTATTTCTTAATATGGCGGCCTTTTTTTCATTTAAATTTTTTATCAACTGTCCATTTAAAAAATAATTTCCTTCATCATGTTCATCTAACAAACCAACAATATTTAATAAGGTGGATTTACCAGAACCGGAAGATCCCATAATAGAAACGAATTCACCTTCCTTAATATGTAAATCGATTCCTTTAAGAACATGGAGAGAATCTTTACCTATTGGATAAGATTTATGTAGTTTTTCAATTTTTATCATAGAAATTAAATTTATAGCTAAAATAATTACTGCTGTTAATTGCTCTTGCTAATATTTTGTTAAAACAAATATTCATTTTACCTAAACTTAACAATAAGACGTTTAATTAAAATAAATGTTACAAGAAATATAAAAAAAAGATAAAGTACATTTGTCTCTTCAAATTTTGAATTTATAATAATGATGGATATACCAAAAAACAAAAAGATTATTTTATTTGATGGTATTTGTAATTTATGCAATGATGTTGTACTAAAAGTTATTAAGTACGATAAAAAAAACATTTTTTTATTTAGTTCATTACAATCAAAAATAGGAAAAGAAATTACAGATCATTTGGGAATTGACATTTCTAAAATTGATTCCATAATTTTATATGAACCAGGTGTTTCTTATGATATAAAGTCCACTGCTGCTTTAAAAATTTTGCAAGATTTTAGCGGAATTTGGAATCTCTTTTCAATTTTATTATTGCTTCCGGAAGGTTTTAGAAATTTGATATATGACTATATTGCAAAAAATCGATATAAATGGTTTGGAAAAAAAGAAAAATGCATGATACCATCATCAGAATTAAAAGAGAAATTTTTAGATTAAAGCCTCACAAATTGACAAACTAATTTAACACAACACTTAATAGATTTAATGAAAACAAACTTACCAAAAGCAATAAAATGTGTCATTTTTGACATGGATGGTGTAATTATAGATTCTGAAGAGATTCATAAAAAAGCTTATTACGAAACCTTTACTTCTATTGGAGTTGATGTTTCTGATGAATTGTACAAAACCTTAACAGGATCTTCTACAATTAATGCTTTTCAGAGGTTAGTATCACATTTTAAGTTAGATTTAGATCCTAAAGAGTTGGTTTTAAATAAAAGAAAGAGATATGTAAACTTCTTTGAAAATGATCCGAATTTACATTTAGTAAAAGGTATTGAAGAGTTGGTAAAACATTGTTATAACAAAGGTTTGACTTTAGTTTTAGCTTCTTCTTCTGCGATGGTTAATATTGATAGAGTTTTTAATAGATTTGATTTAAATAAATATTTTACTGCTAAAATTAGTGGTGCAGATTTAGCGGAATCAAAGCCACATCCAGAAATTTTTGAAAAAGCAGCTATTCTAGGAAATGCGCCCAAAGAAAACTGTATTGTTATAGAAGATTCAGATAATGGTATAAAATCAGCAAATGATGCAGGCATTTTTGTCGTCGGCTTCAAAAATCCAATGGCAGAAGATCAAACTTTAAAAGGAGCTGATTTTATTATTAATAATTTTAAACGATTGAGAAAACTTATCTAAAATAGCAGGTGTTTTTACTCTTCATTTTTTAATTTTTTGAAAAAAAACAATCCTAACTCCGATTACAACTCATTGCGGTAACAACATAAACTTTTTAATTTATCCAAAATAAAAAAAGAGCTTGAATTTAAATTCAAGCTCTTTTTTTATAATCTATTTTTAAAGACTAATCTTCAATTGGTGGGTGACCATGAATTTCTTCAAAGTCTTCATCAAAATTAGATCTTAAATATGCATTTAATTTCTTTCTGTAATCGTCTTTTAACCAAGTAACAAAGTTGTGTGTACTTTTTGAAATACACTTTGCATATCTGTTAATTCTGTCATCAATTTCCTCACCTAATAACTTTACAAGAATTAAAGCATCAAAAACATCTTCACTATTTTCAATACACATTTTTGCATGGTGTATAATAGATTTCTCTAAAACTCTTTTAGAAGACTCTCCTTGTCTAATAGTATCTATATAAACCTTTTTCATATCAAAATAGGTATCTGTAGATTTTGCAAATTCTTTTTTAACATCAGCTGTTAATTCATATCTAAAAGTACTTTCTATGTCTTCATCAGAAAGAATTGCATTTAAATAATAATCGGGTGCTCTAAACATTTTCTCCCAATCTAAATCTGCTCCCCAAGGACCAAATCGATGAAAATTATTTCCTAAATCAATTACATCAAACGAACTCTTATTATTTAGAACTCTAGAGCCACGCCCAATCATTTGGTAATATAAAGTTAAAGACTTTGTTGCTCTATTTAAAATAATAGCTTCTATAGTTGGCTCATCAAAACCTGTTGTTAATATACTTACAGATGTAATAATTGCATTGGGCGTTTTATGAAACCATTTTAAAATAAGTTCTCGCTCACTCTTTGTATTTGTGTTATCTAAATGTGCAATTGGATAACCTGCTTTTTTAAAGGCATGAAACACTTGTATTGAAGTGTTTATACCGTTATTAAATATTAAGGTTTTTTTTCCTTTTGCAGTTTCTTCATATGCAGAAACTAATTTAGAAAGCATGTCTGAATTGGTATATAAATCTTCGGAAGATTTAACCGTATAATCTCCATTTGCTCCGACCTCTAAAGAGGTTAAACCAACATTATAAGAATATAAATTTGCACTTGCTAAGTATTCATTATCAATTAAATGCTGAATAGTTTCACCAACAAATAATTCTTGATAATTCTCATACATTGGTAACTTTATATTTGAACTTAAAGGAGTTGCTGTTACACCTAAAATAAAAGCTTCGTCAAAAAACTTGAAAATTTTTGTAAATGAATTGTAGTGCGCCTCATCAACAATAACTAAACCAATGTCAGAAATATCTAATTTATTATCATTCAATCTATTTTTTAAAGTTTCAACCATGGCCACAAAACAACTAAAGTCATCTTGATCATCTAATATTGCAGTTGAATTAATAATTTTATTAGAAACACCAAACTCACTCAACATACCTGAAGTTTGTTTACTAAGTTCAATTCTGTGTGTTAATACTAAAACTTTCTTTTTGTAAGTCTCTAAGTAACGTCTTACAATTTCAGAAAAAATAACTGTTTTACCACCACCTGTAGGCAATTGATACAATAAATGGTAATCTTTAGGAGCGTCTTCAAATCTTCTAAAGATTTCTTGAAGTGCATCTTTTTGATAACCGTATAATTCTTTACCTGATGTATTGATTGTGGTTTTTATTTCTTCCAAAATAATATAAATTTGAGCAGCAAAAATAAGACTTAAAATAGGTTTATCACAAATTTAAGCTACATAAATGTTGATAAATCTGTATTTGTTATGTCATAGTGCGAGGCATTTTGGACTGAAATACCATTTTTCAATATTATTAGTTGCGGCGATTGGTGTACCACTTGAAAAGTATGCCCTATTTCATCAGATATATTTCTATAACTTAATAAGTCTAAGTAATAAACCTTTAATTCCTGATGCTCCTCTTCAAAAAGTGCTTCGAATCGTTTTAAAACTATGCTACTAATACTGCAACGAGTGGAATGTTTAAAGATAAAAACGGGTTCCGTTTTAGACATCTCTTTAATTTCTTCTAACTGCCCTATTGTAGTTAAAGGAAGCCAGTTTAAATATGAATTCTCTTCTGGTTTAGATACCTTATCTTCTTTACTTCCAAAAATGTTACTAAAAACACCCATATACATTTATTTTTTTATGGTCGTAAATATAAGAAACTTTAACGATTCAAAAATTTTATAAACTAAGCTTTTAGCAGACATTTTGTCGTTTTTAAAGCTAAAAACACAGATGGTACTAAAATTGATATAGTAATCATAAAAAAGAAAATGAACTTTAATAATTACACAACAAAATCGCAAGAAACCATAAAAATGGCGCAAGAAATTGCTCAAGGTTTTGAGCATAATCAAATAGAGAACGAGCACATATTTAAAGCCTTAACAAGAGTTGATGAAAATGTTTTGCCCTTTTTATTTAAAAAATTAAATATAAATTTAAATATTGTACTTCAAGTTTTAGAAAAACAATTAGATCGATTTCCTAAAGTATCTGGTGCAGAATTAATGATTTCAAGAGAGGCAAATAAGACTTTAACTGAATCCGCTGTTATTGCTAAAAAAATGAAGGATGACTATGTTTCAATAGAACATTTAATTTTAGCAATCTTTAAATCGAAAAGTAATATTGGGCAAGTTTTAAAAGACCAGGGAATTACAGAAAAGGATTTACAAGCAGCCATTAAAGAATTAAGAAAAGGTGAAAGAGTAACTTCTCAAAATGCCGAAGAAACTTATAATTCCCTTAGTAAATTTGCGAAGAATTTAAACAAATTAGCAGAAAATAATAAACTAGACCCAGTAATTGGTAGAGATGAAGAAATACGTAGATTGTTACAAATCCTATCACGTAGAACAAAAAACAACCCACTTTTAGTTGGAGAGCCAGGAACCGGTAAAACAGCAATTGCAGAAGGTTTAGCGCACAGAATTGTTGATGGAGATGTGCCAGAAAACTTAAAAGATAAATTAATTTTCTCTCTTGATATGGGAGCTTTAATTGCAGGTGCAAAATATAAGGGTGAATTTGAAGAACGCTTAAAAGCCGTTATTAAAGAAGTAACAGATTCTGAGGGAGATATTGTACTTTTTATTGATGAAATTCACACTTTAGTTGGTGCTGGAGGTGGACAAGGAGCAATGGATGCTGCAAATATTTTAAAACCTGCTTTGGCGCGTGGAGAATTGCGTGCAATTGGTGCAACTACGTTAGATGAATATCAAAAATATTTTGAGAAAGATAAAGCTTTAGAAAGACGTTTTCAAAAAGTAATTGTTGATGAGCCAGATACCGAAAGTGCTATTTCTATTTTAAGAGGAATAAAAGAAAAGTACGAGACACATCATAAAGTCCGTATAAAGGATGCTGCCATAATTGGAGCTGTAGAATTATCCCAACGCTATATTACCAATCGTTTTTTACCAGATAAAGCGATTGATTTAATGGACGAAGCCATGGCAAAATTACGCATGGAGATCAATTCTAAACCAGAAGAACTTGATGTTTTAGACAGAAAAGTGATGCAGTTAGAAATTGAAATTGAAGCAATTAAAAGAGAAAAAGACGAAACGAAGTTAAAATATTTACGTTCTGATTTAGCAAATATAAAAGAAGAACGCAATGAAATGCATGCAAAATGGAAATCTGAAAAAAACGTTGTAGATAATATTCAGAATGCAAAAGCAGCTATTGAAAACTTTAAAACGGAAGCTGAAAAAGCAGAGCGCGATGGAAATTATGGTAAAGTTGCAGAAATTAGATATGGTAAAATAAAAAAAGAAGAAGAAAATTTACAAGAATTACAAAATTTATTAAATAAGAATCAATCTGAAGCATCTTTAATAAAAGAAGAAGTAACACATGACGATATTGCCGAAGTTGTTGCAAAGTGGACTGGAGTTCCGGTTACAAAAATGATTCAGTCTGAACGCGATAAATTGTTAAAATTAGAAAATCAATTACATAAAAGAGTTGTTGGACAGGAAGAAGCAATTACTGCAGTTTCCGATGCTATTAGGCGTTCTAAAGCTGGTTTACAAAACCCCAACAAACCAATTGGTAGTTTCTTGTTTTTAGGAACAACAGGTGTTGGTAAAACTGAGTTAGCAAAAGCATTGGCAGAATATCTTTTTGACGATGAAAACGCAACGACCCGCATTGATATGAGCGAATATCAAGAAAAACACGCTGTTAGCAGATTGGTGGGAGCGCCTCCTGGCTATGTTGGTTATGATGAAGGTGGTCAATTAACTGAAGCTGTGAGAAGAAGACCTTATTCTGTTGTGCTCTTGGATGAAATTGAAAAAGCACACCCAGATACTTTTAATGTTTTGTTACAAGTTTTAGATGAAGGAAGATTAACGGATAATAAAGGACGTGTTGCCGATTTTAAAAATACTATTATTATTATGACTTCCAATTTGGGAAGTCATATAATTCAAGAGAAATTCGAAAACCCTCAAGGAGATGTTGAAACAACAGTGGAACTTGCTAAAACAGAAGTTTTAGGCTTATTGAAACAATCTGTGAGACCGGAGTTTTTAAACAGAATTGATGATATTATTATGTTTACACCCTTATCTAAAGAAAACATCCAAGAAATTGTAAAAATACAATTGAATAATATTCGAAAAATGGCAGCACAACAAAACATTACTTTAGATGCTACAGATGAGGCTATTTCTTATTTAGCCATAAAGGGGTATCAACCCGAATTTGGGGCAAGACCCGTAAAAAGAGTCATTCAAAAAGAGGTTTTAAATCAACTTTCTAAAGAAATTTTATCTGGAAGAATTATAACAGATAGCATTGTTTTATTAGATGCTTTTGATGATAATTTAGTTTTTAGAAATCAATCTGATTTAATAAAGAACTAATCTAATATACATTCGTTTATAAAGAGTGGTGTTTTCTATAACATCACTCTTTCTTTTTTTAAGTGCACTAATGTTTCTAATAAATCTATTGAAGAAATTATTGATTCTTTTGTATTGGTTAAAAAACACTTTAACTCCTTAAAAATGTGTAAGGTTTATAAATAGTAAAGCCCTGATTGAAATGGCATCCTTTTTTTTTATAAAAAAAGATATAATAGAAAGCAGGAAATAGCTTCAAAAAAAAAACCTAATCTAAAATAGTAACTTTTATTTCTTTTAAAATAATTTCAGATACTTTTTTAAGCTCATTATTTTCGAATGCTTTATCGATATCTATTAATGAAATTTCTTTACTTAAAGGTTTGTAATTATGAAAATCTACAAAACGAATTCCGTTTTTTATACATTGTTCTTTTAAAACTCTAAAACGCTTTCCACCTCCGTTTGTATGATAAGAATATGCTAAATAGTCTACTAGAAAATCTTCTTTACCAATCCAATAAATAAAAACATCTTCGAAGTCTTCTCCTCCTCCATTTTTAGAAAAAGTAACTTCTATTTTATAATATTCTTTTCCTTTTATAGTTGATGATGGTAATTGCTTTTTATGAACTGCTTTGTCATTTAAACCAAAGGGCAATACCGAAAAATAATGTACAGAATTTACTGAATTTGAATATTTTGAAGCATCAACGTCAGAAAGTTTTTGTTTTTCTAAATTGATAAACCTTTCAAAGCCATTGTTTGTTAAACCATCTATAATAGAATCAAATTCTCTAATCAATTTAAAATTTCCGTTCTCTCTATAAGCAAAATATTCTTTGTCTCTAAATTTAAAAGAAATCTCTGAATTTGCAACTTTATCTGCGCCAGAATACAAAATTGTTTTATCGATAATTTGTTGTGCAGTAAACTTAGGGTCAGAAGGTTTACACGAAATTAAAAAAGCGATAAAAAATATAGATAGATATTTCATTGTTGTTGTTTTACTAGTTGGTAATAGATTTCAAAATTACATTTCTTTCAACAAAGTAAAAATGTATCTTTGTTAAAATTTTAAATTAAAAATCAGTCAATGGCTGTTCAGAAAAAGATAAACATACAGAATAAAAAAGCACGTTTCGAATTTGAAATTTTAGACAAATATGTTGCAGGGATTCAATTAACTGGTACAGAAATAAAGTCTATTCGTCTAAGTCAGGCTAGAATTACAGAGAGCTTTTGTGAGTTTAATGAAGGTGGAGAATTGTTTATTGTAAATATGTACATTCAGGAATATTTGTTTGGTCATCAATACAATCACAAGCCAAAAAGTGAGCGTAGATTGTTAATGAATAAACGCGAGCTGCGTAGTTTAAGAAAAGATGTTGAAGCCAAAGGAAATACTATTGTTCCTTTACGTTTGTTTATTAATGATAGAGGTTTTGCAAAATTAGAAATTGCATTGGCGAAAGGAAAACAAACACATGACAAACGTGAAACTATAAAAGATCGCGACTCAAAACGAGATTTGGCAAGAATTAAAAAGAGTTTTAACGGATAATGGATTTTTTAAAACTAATTCGTTACAAAAACCTGTTGATGGTTTTGCTAACAATGGTTTTAACTAAATACGCATTGATTCATTCATTTATTAAAAGTAGTTATTTATCTGACTTTTATTTCTCTATTTTAACCTTAAGTGTACTTTTAATTACTGCTGGAGGTTATATTATAAATGATATTTATGATGTAGAAGCAGATAAAATAAACAAACCTAACAAGCTATTTATTGATAAAACTATTTCTAAAAAAAAAGCTTGGACAACTTATTTTATTTTAACTTTTATGGGTTTAATTTTGGGCGTTTTTTTATCCATTTTTAAGCTTTTACCTTTTTATTCATTATATTTTATTTTTACAATTATTGGATTGTTTTTTTATTCAAAAAATTTAAAAAAACAAATTTTAATTGGAAATATTTTAGTTTCATTTTTTGTTGGATTAACTATCTTTCTTTTAATTTCTTTTGAATTAGACAACCATTTTGAAACACCAAATGAAGGCATTTCAAATGCTTTTAATATGCTTTTTCCTTTTTGGTCTGTAATTGGGTATTCTTTTTTCGCATTTCTTACAACTTTTGTGAGAGAAATCATAAAAGACATTGAAGATGTAAACGGAGATTTAAAACTTAAATCCAATACTTTACCAATTATTATTGGAAGAAAAAGAGCTTCTAAAATTGCTTTTTTCTTTAGTGCGGTCTTGTTGGTTTTTCTTTTGATTATTTTACAAATCATAAAAAGTAATATACTAATTTTAGGATATGGAATTATTTTTATTCTTGCACCTCTGCTCTACTTTTTATATAAATTATGGTTTTCAAAATCTAAACAAGACTATTCGCATTTAAGTAACATTTTAAAAATCATAATGTTATTCGGAATATTATCAATGTTATTATTTGCGATAAATTAAAACACGTTATTATTCCCGTGAAAACAGAAATCTAAAATAAAAAAGACAAATGTTAAGAGAGAAATTAAAAGAATACAATGTAATTTTAGCTTCAAAGTCTCCAAGAAGACAACAATTTTTTCAAGATCTAGATATTGATTTTACGGTTCAATTGAAAGAGGTTGAAGAAATTTATCCTCCAGAACTAAAAGGAATTGAAATTACAGACTTTCTGGCTGATTTAAAATCGCAAGCATTTACAAACTTATCAGAAAAAGATTTGCTAATAACCTCAGATACTATTGTCTGGTTAGACGAGATCGCCCTGGGTAAACCAAAAAATCCTGAAGATGCTTTTAACATGTTAAGATCTTTATCAGGTAAAAATCACAAAGTAATTACATCTATTAGTATTAAAAGTAAAAATTATCAAAAGATTATTAACGACATAACGACTGTTACTTTTAAAGAACTATCGGATAATGAAATTAATTATTATATCAAAAATTATAAACCTTTTGATAAAGCTGGTGCTTATGGTATACAAGAATGGATTGGTTTTATAGCTATTGATAAATTAGAAGGAAGTTATTTTAATGTAGTTGGCTTACCTGTTCATAAACTGTACAAAGAATTGATGAATCTTTAAATTAAAAGCAAAGCATAACGGTCGAGTAAGAACTTTAGTGGAATAACTTTAAGGGAACTTGCAAATAATTAAAATTAATAAATTAATTAGTAATCATTTATTTTCGTTTAAAAATATTTTTTTTAGTATTATTTTAGGTTTAAACAAATTAAATACATCGATTTAGATGTTGTTTTATTATGCTTTTAAAAGATTTTTTAAAAGTATAATAAAAAGTCTTTCTTCTTAATAAACTTTTATCTTCTCTAAAGTAAAATAAAAGTTTATTTTTACGCAAATTATACAACACAACACAACTATACAATGAAAAAATACACGTACACAGAAAAAAAAGACACACGTTCAGGTTTTGGTGATGGTTTAACCGAGTTAGGAAGAACAAATCCAAACGTAGTAGCATTATGTGCAGATTTAGTTGGTTCTTTAAAAATGGATCAGTTTATCAAAGAAAACCCTGAAAGATTTTTTCAAATTGGTATTGCTGAAGCAAATATGATTGGTATTGCTGCGGGTTTAACAATTGGAGGTAAAATTCCATTTACTGGAACTTTTGCTAATTTTTCTACAGGTAGAGTGTATGACCAAATACGTCAATCTGTTGCGTATTCAGGTAAAAACGTGAAAATTTGTGCATCTCATGCCGGAGTTACATTAGGGGAAGACGGAGCAACTCACCAAATATTAGAGGATATTGGTTTGATGAAAATGTTACCAGGAATGACTGTTATTAATCCTTGTGATTATAATCAAACAAAAGCAGCAACTATTGCTATTGCTGATTTTGAAGGACCTGTGTACTTACGTTTTGGTCGTCCAAAAGTACCGGTATTTATGCCTGCTGATGAAAAATTTGTAATAGGAAAAGGAATTCAATTAACTGAAGGAACAGATGTAACCATTGTTGCAACTGGTCATTTAGTTTGGGAATCTTTACAAGCTGCAGAACAATTAGAAGCTGAAGGGATTTCGGTTGAAGTCATTAATATTCATACAATTAAACCGTTAGACGAAGATATTATCTTGAAATCTGTAGCAAAAACGGGTTGTATTGTTACTGCTGAAGAACATAACAAGTTAGGTGGTTTAGGTGAAAGCGTATCAAGAACTTTAGCTTTAAACGCTCCAACTCCTCAAGAATTTGTGGCTACAAATGATACTTTTGGAGAATCGGGAACGCCAGAACAATTAATGGAGAAATATGGTTTAGATGCCAATGCAGTTATCACAGCAGTTAAAAAAGTAATTTTGAGAAAATAATAACTTTTTAAAATATTATTAAAAAATGATAAAAAAAATATTTTTAATTTTATGTTTAGCTTTTGGATTTAGTCAAATTGCTAGCGCTCAAATTGCTTTCGGTGTAAAAGGTGGTTTAAATTACAACTCAAACTCTATTAAAGAGGTGAGCTCAGATGTTTTTGATGGAGCAAAAAGTAAAACAGGATATCATGCCGGCGTTTGGTTACGGTTTAAGATTCCAGCTATTGGCTTTTATTTAAGACCAGAATTAGTATATACTAATTTAACTAATGAGGTTTCATACAATAATAGCATTGCTAAGGCGGAAACAACTTATAATTTTCAAAAAATTGATATTCCAGTACTATTTGGTAAAAAGATTTTTGGAATTGGTAATTTATATGTAGGGCCTTCTTTTCAGTACATACTAGATTCTAACTTTGATTTTAGCGAAATTACTGATGTAAAAACAGATGGATTTACAGCTGGTATTCAATTTGGTGGTGGAATTGAATTTGGTAAATTAGGAATTGATATCCGCTGGGAAAAAGCTTTCTCTGGGGTAGAAAGTGTTTTGAAAACAATCGCTGGAGATGATATAAACTTTGACACGAGAGTTAATCAAGTTATTATTGGTTTATCTTATAAATTGTAAATAAAATATTTGATATTGTTTTAAAAAACGATTTTATAAAAAAGAGAAGTAATATTTAAATTACTTCTTTTTTTATGCGCAATTTTGTTTTAAATAAGCTAATCTTATTTCTAAATAATATTTTTTTTATGAGCTAATCAAAAACCAACTATAAAACACGATAGATAGCTTATAATAGTCACCCACACTTTATTTAAGATTTTGGTTTATGGACAGAAAATAATCTGTATGTTTAGATTTAAAATTAGTCGTTATGTCAAAAATTACTGAACAAACGAATTTAATGAATTTAAAAATTTAGAACCTTTAAAATAAAGCTAAGACGTCTATTGATGTCCATAAAAACTTTACCATAAATATAAAATAAAGCTACCCCACTTCATCTTAAAATAAAAAAGCTCTTTCTAAATTTAGAAAGAGCTTTTTTGTTATATATCAAAAGTATTATTTAATATCAGGATTTAAATAATCAGCTAAATCTGGATTATTAACTGTATCACTAAAATCATTAGCTGGGTTTCCGTCTCCATTTTTATCTTCATTTAAACTTAAAACCCCATCACCATCGTCATCATTGTCAAAAAAATTAGGAATACCATCTGAATCTGTATCATCATTTCTCGGCTCTCCATCTCCATCAGGATCTTCAAAAATTGAAGCTACTCCGTCATTATCATGGTCTGTATCTTTTATGAAATCATATAAATCAATGTAAAAAAGTAAACATTCATTTGCTAATATAGCTCCACTACCACCATTCCTGTAAGCCAATCCAGAAGGAATGAATAAAATTCCTTTACCTCCATTTTTAAAAGTAATCGGTCCATTATCTGTAATATTATCACCTCCCTTAAAATTGGTAAAACCATGAGACCACCCTCTTATCACAGAATTGAGTGTAAACCATATTCCATCATTATTATCAAAAGTATTACTAATACTGTCTGATTTTATGATTCTTTGTCCATAATATTTCACAAAAACAGAATCCATAACAGTTGGGTTACCTTTTTCTATTGAAGGGTTTCCTTCGCTTTTCAAATAATAGTATAAAGTATAATCAATATCATTCTCAGTAACACTCATTGAATTTATATCTTGATAAAGAGCTGTTTTACCATCTTCTAAAGCTTTTATCGAATCTACAGAAGTATCATAATAATGATTTTTTAAAAACTGTACCAATGTATCATTGTCTATTAGTGCCTGTGCTTCATGATCGAAATTATCTACAGGAATTGAGTTACTGCTATTGCAGGAGTAAATTAAAACTGCAACTATAGTAATTACAACAATATTTTTTATTTTATTCATTTAATTTTATAAATTTAAGGCTGCAATTTACCAATTTTATACCTTTGTAAAAAGACAAACTTTATATTTTAACTATTTTTATGAGAATTGATAAATATCTATGGTGTATTCGTGTTTTTAAGACGAGAAGCATAGCAACTACTGCTTGTAAAAAAGGTCAGGTTAAAATACTTGGTATAAGTGTAAAACCATCTAAAGATATATTTGGAGATGAATTAATTTTAGTTAGAAAAAATCAAATTAATTATCAAATAAAAGTTTTAGATTTACCCGAAAGAAGGGTTGGGGCAAAAATAGTTGATCTTTACAGAAAAGATGTAACCCCCAAAGAAGCTTTTGAAAAAACAGAGCTTTTAAAATTTGCTAAAGACTATTACAGGCAAAAAGGATCTGGTAGACCGACAAAAAAAGATAGAAGAGATATAGATAATTATCAAGAGGATACAACAGAGGAACTATGACAACAAAAAGCAGTATTATTTTAAATCAATTACAAATTTCTCAAAAAATAAGAAGAATTGCTTATCAAATTTATGAAACAAATAGTTCAGAGGAAGAAATTGTACTTGCAGGTATTGTAGGGAATGGTTTTATTTTCGCACAAAAATTATTAGAAGTATTAAACGAAATTTCAACGCTAAATGTTCTTTTGTGTGAGGTTAACATAGATAAGAAAAATCCGCTAAACATAATTACTACTTCACTAGATGTTGAAAAATACACAAACAAATCTTTAGTTTTAGTAGATGATGTTTTAAGTTCTGGAACTACATTAATATATGGAATAAAACATTTTTTAAATGTTCCTTTAAAGAAATTTAAAACAGCAGTTTTAGTAAATAGAAATCATAAAAAATATCCTGTAAAAGCAGATTTTAAAGGGATTTCTTTATCTACCTCTGTAAAAGAACACATTCAGGTAGAATTTTCTCAGGAAAGAACAATTGCCTTTTTAGTTTAGCAAGTTAGCTAATTCTTTAGCAACTTCTTTTTTAGTTTTATCATCTATTTTTATAGTCTTTTTTGCCTGCTCGTAAAAAGGACGTCTTTCAAATAGGTGTTTTGCAACAAATTCTGGAATTTTATCATCTCCTAAAGAAGCAATTAGAGGACGCTTACTTTTCTTTCTAATTAACCTTTCAATCATTGTTGCTGTGCTTCCTTGCAAATAGATAGATAACGTATCATTTTTGTTGATTTCATCCATATTATTCGCATAGCAGGGGGTTCCCCCTCCGAGTGCAAGTATAAAGTTTTCATCATTCTCAATAATTTCTTTCAAATATTTGTGCTCAATTAATCTAAAATATACTTCACCTTTTATTTGAAATATTTTAGAAATAGACATTTTTTCTTTTTCTACAATATAGTCATCTAGGTCTAAAAACCTCATAGACAATTTTTTAGAAAGCCGCTTTCCTATACTTGATTTTCCTGAAGCCATGTAACCTAATAGTACGATTTTCATTGAATTATTATTTTATACAAATATCTAAAAAAAAACATCAATTTAATGCTATTAATTTGAATGTTTGATTGTATATTTGCACTCGAATTAAAAATTTAGACCTGGTAGCTCAGTTGGTAGAGCATCTCCCTTTTAAGGAGAGGGTCCTGGGTTCGAGCCCCAGCCCGGTCACAAAAAATGTTAAGCAAATCGCTTAACATTTTTACTTTATAATCACGCGCACGTGGCGGAATTGGTAGACGCGCCAGCTTGAGGGGCTGGTGAACGTAAGTTCGTGGAAGTTCGAATCTTCTCGTGCGCACTAAAGTATATCTTCATCTTTTGATATCTTATCTTTTAGTTTCCTAAAAAAAACTAAATGGTTTCACAAAAAATTAACCTTTCTAAAAGGTTTTATTAGTAATATTGCAATATGCAAAGACTATTACTTATTTTATTTTTAATTGCCTCATTAAGCACTTTTTCTCAAAACGATTCGATTCGTGTTACCAATTTAAAAGGACAGATTATTCACGCTGAAAGCAAAAAAGTTTTAAGCGCTGCTCATATTTTAAACTTAAATACAGTAAGAGGTACCATTACAAACGATAAAGGTTTTTTTGAAATACCAACTAAAGCTAATGACACAATTTTAGTTTCATACCTAGGATATGCATCCATAAAGTTAAAAATTACAAATGATTTGTTAAAAGGAAACGAGTTATTAATTGCACTTTATGAAAAGCCAGAAGAAATTAGAGAAATAGTTATAAAATCTACAAATTTAATAGGTGTTTTAGAAATTGATATAAAACAAGTTCCAAAAGATAGATTTACTCGAATTAAAATAAATGGACTCCCACAAACATACGAAGTTGGTAAACCTAAGCCAAAAGATTATTCTTCTCCTATTGCAGCATTATTTCAGCCTGTAGATTTTTTATACAATCTTTTTGGGAAAAAGCCTAAACAGTTAAAAAAACTAAAGAAGCTTAAAGATGAAGATGATTTGCGTAAAATGCTAGCTGGTAAGTTTGATAGAGAAGTAATGATGGAATACTTAAAAATGGACAGTCAAGAACTTACAGAATTATTGAATGATTGTAATTATTCTGAATACTTTATTAAAAAAGCTTCTGATTTACAAATGATTGAGGCAGTATTGGATTGTTACGAAAACTATAAAGCACTCAAGAAAGGTAAGATTGAACTCAACAAAATTCCAGTAAAGAATTAAGGTTTTTAGAATTAAATTCTAGAAATGACATGTCGAAAAAAACCCTCTGGATTATCCCAAAGGTTTTTTATGTCAATAAAAAGCCAGAAGTAAAAATTTTGAAACAGTTAATTAAAAAAACATAACTATTATACTTTTTTAATTTACTTGCTCTTCTCGCTTTTCCTCTAGTTTCACTCAATATTATTTCAGATTAAATTATATCTGTAGCGTTTTATTGTCTTTCTCACTTATTAAATCTATGTTTATCGTTTTTTAATTAAATCTATATGACTCTTAGAGCTAAATTAGATTATTACTAGAACTAAGTTCCACATATTTCATAGAAACCTTAAAACTAGGAATAAAAAAAATCCAGCTAAAGCCGGATTTTTAAATAAAACTGTGATCTCTTTTAACCAAATTAATTATTTAGTCAAAATATTACTGATTTCCTAAAATAATTGGCATACCTGATTTTCCAGAGCCAATAACAATTACCTTACTATTTGGCGATTCGGACAATTTAATGGTTGCTTCAATACCTTTATCTTGTAAGATTTTATCATTTAAAGACGCACTTAATATTCTGTTTGCATCTGCCTTACCTTGTGCTTCAATAATTTGTTTTTGAGCTTCTTTTTGAGCAGTAACTAATCTAAACTCATACTCTAAAGATTCTTGCTCTTGTTTCAATTTACGTTCAATTGCTGTTTTAATAGTTGGAGGTAATGTTACATCTCTCACAAGTACAGAGTTTATTTGAATGTATTGCGGTTCAAGAATTTTTCTCGTTTCTTCAAATATTTCAGATTGAATTGCATCTCTTTTTGAAGAATACAATTGCTCTGGCGTATATCTACCAACTACACTTCTGGTAGCTGATCGGATTGCAGGAATAATTACACTCTGTAGATAACCTTCACCTCTTGTTTGGTGTAATAATGCCACTGTTTTTGTTGTTGCTTGGTATAAAACAGATGCATCTAATTGAATTTCTAATCCGTTAGACGACAATACAGCCATTTTTTTCTCAAATAACTCCTGCTGCCTTACATTGTATTTAAATACTTTATTCCAAGGCATTACAAGATTAAAACCTTCATTTAACGGGGGTTCATCTGTTACAACTCCTCCAATTAATTTATATAACACACCTCTTTCTCCAGAACCAATTGTTACTGCAGATTTTGAAACTACTATAATTGCAATTACTGCAATTATTATAAAGAAAATTCCTCCTTTTGGTAGTTTAATATCTAATTGTTGATTACTCATAAAATTTTTATTTTTAAATTCATTCAAATTTACGATTTTACTCAATGAAATACAATCTATAATGTCAGAATATTC
>Ga0115569_10001229_pt1 | contig 19789 bp, 17 predicted proteins | sample COGITO_mtgs_1205_2_FD_87295 | JGI IMG/M metagenome (GOLD analysis project Ga0115569, IMG submission 87295) | Pelagic marine microbial communities from North Sea - COGITO_mtgs_120503 | ecosystem: Environmental > Aquatic > Marine > Epipelagic | place: Germany:Helgoland, sampling site Kabeltonne... | reverse complement strand
CGCGAACAGCTCGAGCTGATGCTCGACGAAGTCGTGCTGCGGGAATCGGGCAAGCTCGAGAGCTTCATCTGGCTCGTGCGAATCGTCTCGGTCGTAGCCCCGTTGATGGGTCTTCTTGGAACGGTTACCGGAATGATCCGGACCTTCCAGTCGATTACACTCTTCGGCGCCGGTGACCCGCGAATGATGGCTGGTGGTATTTCGGAAGCGCTCGTGACGACCATGCTTGGTCTGGTGACGGCCATTCCGCTGGTGCTGCTCCATGCTGCCCTTGCGAATAACACTAAGAAGATCGTCGACACCCTCGACGAGCAGAGCGCGGGCCTCATCGCCCAGCAGGAATAAGAGGTCTGACATATGAGTCAGATGATCCTGGACGTGCAGGCCTTCCTAGAAACAGGTGGTGGCGTACTCAACTTCATTGGCCTCATCACGATTGTGATGTGGACGCTGATGCTCGAGCGCTTCTACTACTTCTATAGGGTCTTCCCGGGTGTGGCTGAAGGGGTACAGCGGGACTGGCAGGCGCGGGACGATCACTCGTCCTGGGCAGCCCACCAGATCCGTCGTCTCCGAGTCTCCGAGATGCGCATGCAACTCGAAGATGGTCTCGCCTACATCCGAGTGCTGGTCGCGCTTTGTCCGCTGCTGGGTCTTCTCGGCACGGTGACGGGCATGATCGAGGTGTTCGACGTCATGGCAATCGCCGGTTCCGGTAACGCGAAAGCGATGGCCGGTGGCGTTTCGAAGGCGACGATCCCCACGATGGCGGGCATGGTTGCTGCGCTTTCCGGTCTGATCCTTTCCGCCCGACTAGAAAACTTCGCGGCGGACGAGGGTGAGCGACTCGCAGATCGACTCGAAATCGAGCACGGAGGTGAGGACTGATGCGAAGACGTAGATCTTCAGGAATGGACGACGAGGCAGAAGTCGACCTGACGCCGATGCTCGACGTCGTATTCATCATGCTCATCTTTTTCATCGTGACAGCCTCGTTCATCAAGGAAGTCGGGATCGATCTCAACAAGCCCGACGGTGGCGACGCCCCTAAGACGGTGGCCGAGAACGAGAACATTCTGATACAGATCACGAATGAAGGATTGATCTTCATCGATCGCCGCAACATCGATATTCGCGCCGTCCGCGCCAACATCGAACGGCTCCATGCTGAGCGGCCGAACGGTCAGGTCGTAGTGGCTCCTGGCGCGGCTTCTGCCAACGGCATCCTCGTCGAAGTGATGGATCAAGCGAGACTTGCCGGGGTTGAAGAAATCTCACTTGCTGCGGAGGTGAACTGATGCCTCTAGTACGTTTCCTAATTCCCATGTTGCTTGCCGGGTTCGTGACCTTCGGACTCTTCTACTTGATGCAGAGCCTGATCGGTGTCGAAGGCGAACTCGACGACAGTGACAAGATCAAGGTCGTCGACTTCGTGCGGGTGAAGCGCTCCGAAGACGTCAAGAAGAAGGAACGCGAGCCCCCGAAGAAGAAACAGATCGACGACACGCCTCCGCCGCCGGACTTCGCGATGGACCAGAACCAGAGCATGGATGGTGGTGGGATTGGCATTGGCGCCGGTGTGGATACCTCGATGGGCCTCGACACGGGTGGTGGATTCTCGATGGCCTCGGCAGATGGCGACGCCGTCCCGATGGTTCGAGTTCCGCCTCAATACCCGGAACGCGCGCTTCAGCGCGGCATAGAGGGTCGCGTGTTGATCGAGTTTACGATCAGCCGATCGGGGTCGGTTAAGAACCCCAAGGTTGTGGCGTACGAGCCGAGCACTATCTTCAATAAGGCCGCGATCAAGGCCGTGAAGCAGTGGAAATACAATCCGAAGATCGTGAACGGTAAAGCGGTAGAACAGCCCGGAGTTCAAATCGCGATTCCGTTCCGGCTTGGAAGCGAGAACACCTGATCAGGCGTGCACAGACGTGCGCCCGGTATGACCAGCAGCAGCTGCATCCTTGCAGAAGTTGCCTGACCTGAATTGACAGGATTGGATGATCTGATGGCCAATGCACTCCAACTCAAGCGTTTCACGTGTGCACTGCACGCGGCGCTCGTCGTGCTCGTTGCTTCCCTCGTGTTGCTTGGCGCAGTCGCTGAACCCGCGATGGCGCAGGCCAACAAATTCTCCTTTGGGACTCGCAATCAGAAGAAGATGGTGAAGGTCTACACCTTGCTTCAGCTCGAAGGAACTCCCGAAGAGCAGGCTGTTGCTCTCTTAGACGCCAAAGAAATTCTTGGGAACATCAACCTGAAGCGAGCCAGGCCCTACGGCCGAGCGCGAATTCTTCAGACTCTCGGCGGCCTAGCGATTCAGGACGGCGACAACGAGAAGGCGCTTCAATATCTCAAAGAGTGTGTCGCTGAAAATGCGCTCCAGCCTGTAGATCAGCACAAGACACTCTTTCAAGTGGGCCAGCTCCACACGATTCTCGAAGAATTCGATGAGGCCATTTTGGCTCTCGAAGAATGGTTCACACTCGTCGAGAGTCCTGCACCGTCTTCCTACTACGTCCTCGCGGTGACCTACTACCAAGCAGGTCGTGTAGAAGAAGCGCTAAAGCCGGCGCAACAGGCCGTCGATCTCTCCGTCGATACGCCTCTAGAGCGCTGGTACCGCCTGCTGCTCTCACTCAACCTTGAGGCGCAAAACTACGTCGCGGCCCTAGAGATTCTCGACGACATCATCCTCAACTACCCCAAGAAGGCGTATTGGGCCCAGCTGGCCGCGATCTACTCCGAACTGGATCAGATGCCGAAGAGCCTCGCGGCTCAGCAGCTCGCTAAGGGAGAGGGCTTCATCACCGAAGACCGAGATCTGACGCGGATTGCTCAGATGTTCATGGTTGAGGGGCTGCCACATCGCGGAGCCGAGGTCATGAAGATCGGTCTCGCAGACGGCAGCATCGAGCCGACCAAGCAGGCTTACCAGACATACTCGGACACATTGCTCCAGTCTCGCGAATGGGCGCTTGCCGCTGACCCGCTCGAGAAAGCTGCTGAGCTTAACAAGAACGGTTCCCTCTACGTACGGCTCGCTCAGGTTCACCTGCAGCTGGGCAACTGGGGTGACGCTCGCGGTTCGCTAGACAACGCCTTCGAGAAGGGCGAGCTCAACGACGAAGGCCAAGCGCACATCCTTTACGGAATCGCCGCCTTCAATGACAAGCAGTGGAACAGTGCGATTCGTGCGTTCACTCGCGCCGAACGATTCGACGGAACGCGTGAAACGGCTGGTAAGTGGAAGGCCTATGTCGGACGAGAGAAGGCCCGGCTTGGTGTCGAGTAGCCGCGGAGTAGGCGCGGAGTAGGCGCGGAGTAGCCGCCGAGTAGCCTTGGCCAATTATTGCAGGCCAAGTCCGCCCGCAGCTAAACATGTCTAGGACTCCTTTCTAGATCGAGAACTTCACCGAACGCTCAGCCCGAAAGGCGGGCGTTCGGTCGTTTGGGACATTGGGGTTTCAGTTAAGCGTAGGAATCCCACGCTTCCCGGGATTCTTCCATTCCGTCAGGACGGATTCGGCGGTAACGTTGGGGCGCCCTCTCGGGTCCGCATCCTGCGGACACCCCCCACGAGCCGAGACGAACGCGACGTCCCCGTCGCGCGTCAGCCAGGAATCCACGCAACATGTCCGATACGCCCTCGTCTGTGGTTGGGACCTCCGACCCGGAGCTTCTTGAACAGATCGAAAATACGATCCGCTTTCTTGCCGTCGACGCAGTCGAACGTGCGGGGATCGGGCACGTCGGCGCCGCGATGGCGTTGGCCGCATCGGCTTTCGAACTTTGGGACAACCATCTTCGCTTCGATCCGCAGGATCCCGAATGGGCTTTGCGCGACCGCTTCGTACTCTCCAACGGCCATGCGTCTATGCTGCAGTACTCGCTGCTTCATCTGTTTGGCTATGACCTGTCGCTCGAGGATATCTCGAAGTTCCGTCAGCTCGGTTCGCGCACGCCCGGTCATCCGGAGTATGGCGAGACGGCTGGTATTGAACTCACAACCGGTCCGTTAGGCCAGGGCTTCGCGCACGGCGTAGGCATGGCCCTCGCGGCCAAGATGGCCGGCTCGCAGTTCGGCGGCGACGGTGCGGATTCGGATGCCGACCGGCCGGGACAAAACTTCGTGTACGGAATTGTCGGTGACGGCTGCTTGATGGAAGGCGTTGCCTCAGAAGCCGCTTCCTTTGCTGGACACCATGCTCTCGGCAACCTGATTTTCATCTACGACGACAACTCGATCACGATCGACGGTGGCACGAACATCACCTTCGGCGAAGACGTCCCCAAGCGTTTTGAGGCCTACGGCTGGCATGTTGTCGACTCGGTCGATGGACAGGATCGCGCTGGCTTTTCGAAGGCGCTTGCTGAGGGTCGTGCCGAGACGGATCGTCCGACATTGATCGTCTTGAAGACGCTCATCGGTCGCGGTGCGCCTAATTTCGAAGGCCGCAACAAGGCCCACGGTGGCCCGCTCGGGGAAGACGAGACGAAGCTCGCGAAGCAGGGCCTCGGTTGGTCGACAGACGGCGATCTCATCGTGCCCGACGCAGTGCGCGATTATTGCCAAGCTCGAGGCGCTGCCAAGACCTTGGCGAGAAAGTCGAGCGACGCAAAATTTGACGCCTGGCGTTCTGCGAATACGGAAGCTGCGACGAAGTGGGATGCTGCACGCGGACGCTCGCTGCCTTCGGACCTTATTGAAAAGCTCGTTGAGGATCTCGAGGGCGTGAAGAACGCCACACGCAACCACTCGAAGACCGTGCTTGAACGGCTCGCGACACTCGTCCCCTTCATGACGGGCGGCTCCGCAGATCTTGCTGGTTCCGCCGCACCGCCGATCATTAAGAGCGCGGGCATAGTCGGTCCAGGTGCGGGCGAGGGCGTTGATCCTTTCGCAGGACGAAATATTCACTTCGGCGTTCGCGAACATGCGATGGGCGCGATCGCGAACGGCATAGGCCTCGACGGCACGTTCCTGCCCTACTGCGGCACATTCATGATCTTTAGCGACTACATGCGCCCGTCGATCCGGCTCGCCGCATTGCAGAAGACCCCGACGCTCTTCGTGTTCACTCACGACTCGATCTTTGTCGGCGAAGACGGCCCCACGCATCAGCCAGTGGAGCAGCTAGACGGTCTTCGCGTAATGCCCGGAATCAACGTCTTCCGCCCCGCGGACGGCGTCGAAACCGCCATGGCCTACGCCTACTATCTCGAGCGGGCCGTTACGGCAGAGCCCAACAATCGGGCGCCGGTCCTTCTCTCGCTTACGCGACAAGCGTTGCCTGGCCTCGAGCGCCCGGCGAGTTTCCAGCCGAAGGATGTTTGGAAGGGTGGCTATATCGTCTCCGACCCGGCAGAGAAGGCGGATGTGGTTTTGCTTGCGACGGGCAGTGAAGTTTCGCTCGCGGTCGAAGCAGCGGCGGATTTGGCGGCGGACGGGATCAAAGCCCGCGTCGTTTCGATGCCATGTGTCGAACTGTTTCTTGAACAATCTGAAGCCGACCAGGACGCCGTTGTCCCGGACGATGGCACGCCGATCGTGGCCATCGAAGCCGGTCGAGCAGAGACCCTGCGCCGCTTTGTTGGCCGCCGGGGACTGGTCATCGGGATGGAGAGCTTCGGCGCCTCAGCGCCCTATAGCTCGCTTGCAGAGCACTTCGGATTCAATGCGAAGAACGTGGTGGCGAGAGTGAAGGCGCACGTTTAGGAACGCAGCGAGTTTCTGCTGAGTTCCGTTGGGTGGCACCCGTTCGCCTGCCCCAGTCCTTTTGCGGGGTTGGGGGCGGGACATGCGACGGCGGCTCCTCTCGACTGGTCTCGACGCGCGGGCGGTATGGCCGAGCTTTACCACCGAGGCAACCAGCCTTAACGCCCGCGCGATGGGCTGCGTACGCGGACACAGCACCGACCGACCCACCGCCGGGCACAGCCCTGCCGCGGGTCCAAACGACTAGTCTTCGATGACGATCGTTTCGATCGCGTCGCCGCCAGCGATTGCGTCAACGACATCTTGGCCTTCGATGACCTTTCCGAAGACGCCGTGCTTGCCGTCGAGCCACGGGGTTTCAACGTGGGTAATGAAGAACTGCGAGCCGTTGGTGTTCGGGCCTGCGTTGGCCATGGAGAGGATGCCGGGGGCATCGTGCTTGCCCGCGAGTGCCCCGGCTTCGTCATCGAACTTGTAGCCGGGACCGCCGGTGCCCGTACCCTGAGGACAGCCGCCCTGGATCATGAAGTCCGGGATCACGCGGTGCCAGGTCAGGCCGTTGTAGAAACCTTCGCCGACAAGCTTGATGAAGTTACCCGTGGTTTCGGGGGCAGCATCGGTGAAGAGTTCGACCTTGATGGCGCCCTTATTGGTGTTGAATGTGGCGGTGGACATCGGATCTCCGTTCTATTAATTCAGTTAGGTGGTGTAGAAAATATCACGTCTTCGCTCCGCCGCGTTTCAATCATTGTTCGGAGCAAAGAGCGCGGGGAAGGACTGGTCAAAGAGCACGTTCGGTTGCACTCTCCCTATGCTTTGCTGCATCGGGGTGCGGAGTGTAACGCGAACTGGGGAGATGGATGGACATGAAGCGCTACTTCGTGGACGAATTGAAGCTCGTGTATCAGGAACGGATTGCTTCCGCGGCCCGCGCCGAGGCGACTGCCGCGGAGGGTGCGGAGCAGATCCGTTCGGAATCGACTCGGAGTGAGGACGCCAAGGCTGCGGCCATGGAGGGGCGGCTCAGCTCGGGGCATCGTCGTCGGCGCAAGCAGGCGGTGGTCGAGATGGAGACGCTGCTCGAGTTCTCTGAAAAGGGCCTGCGGCGCTTTAAGCCGACAGACCGCGTGAACATTGGCGCGATGGTCGATGTGCGAATCGAGGACGAAGCGGGTGAGGAAGAGCGGACGCTTTTCTTTCTGCCTGTGGGCGCAGGAGAAGAACTAAGTGGCCCTGGTGGTGATGGCTTCGTGGTGGTGGTCACACCCAAATCCCCGGTGGGGTCAGCCCTTATGGGCGCGAGGGTAGAGGACTCCTTCGAAATCGTGATCGATGGTCGCGATCGAGAGTGGACCGTCGTGGATCTGGGCTAAAGCCCCGTGCGGCCACGAATTCTCTCGTGATGGGCCTTCCGGGACCGAGTAGGCTTTCGCTCGCCGAAGGCTTCCACTGGGGCGGCCTCGCGACCGAACGAGTGAGGAAAAGGAACACCCATGGCAGAGCAAAGCAGCCAAGCGTCCTCGCCACCCCAAGACTTCTCAGGCCGCCGCGCTTTTGTTACGGGCGCAGGCAGTGGGATCGGCCGCGCGATCGCGATCCGTCTCGCTGCGGGTGGGGCCTCGGTGGCAGTTGTTGATCTCAACGCCGATGCGGCAACCTCCGTAGTCGAGGAGATCGGCGAGCGCGCCTGCGCTTTGCACGCAGATGTTTCGGATGAATCGGCGGTGGCGAGCGTAATCGGCGAGGCGGCGAGGCGGCTTGGTGGCCTGGATGTGTTAGTCAATAACGCGGGCATCGTTTCGATTAAGCGCTTCGAGGAGATCAGTCTTGCGGACTGGGAGCGCACGTTTAGCGTGAACCTGCGCTCGATGTTTCTGACCTGTCAGGCAGCGCTCCCTCATCTCCGCGCATCCCGTGCGGGCGCAGTGGTTAACCTCGCTTCGGTCGCAGCGAGTCGATACACGGTTCCTCATGTGGATTATGCGGCATCGAAAGGTGGCGTGGTTTCGTTTACGCGAGATCTTGCGTTTGAGCTCGGCGGCGACGGAATTCGTGTGAATGCAGTGGCGCCGGGGCCGACGGCGACGGCGATGATGGCGAAAATTTCGGATGAACAGCTCGATGCTTCGGGAATGCGTTTTGTGTTAGGTCGAATCGGACGCCCTGAGGATGTCGCAGAAGCGGTCGCATTTCTCGCGTCCGAGCGCGCCTCGTATATCACAGGAGCAACTCTTCCCGTCACGGGAGGAGCGGAACTCGCAACTCGCCCGTTTCGCCCGCAAGACGAATGAGCGTGCGTCGAACACGGTCCTTACTCGCGGCCGATTCCATGTCTCGTAATATCTTGCCGTCGGAGTGCTTAGTATCCAGCGCCTATCAATAGGTGACTGAGGTCATCGATAGTCGTGAGACCGCGGCATCTTCGGCTTGCGCGGTTGTGGTTCCGATCCGGAAGACTGTTCTCCGTTCGTAGGTTTTGCTGGGATAGGCCCGCGTGCTTCGCCTAGATCAAGAGGCTTGAGCTCGCGTGCACGCACGTGGATCACTCCGTCGACGCGTTGTAGCGGTCCTGCGATTTCGAGTAGAGAGGCTTGGTGGAGCGGCACGCGAAAGCGTGCCGCTTGATCCGGGGTGAGCACGGCGTTCGATAGGCCTGTCTCGTCTTCGAGAGTGACGAAGCAGAAGCCTTTGGCGGAGCCGGGCCTTTGTCGGACTATGGCGTGTCCTGCGATTCGGACATAGGCGCCGTCCGGGGTCTCTCGCAACTGTGTGGCAGAGAGAACGCCACGTGCTTCGAGGGTAGGGCGGAGATGCCCGATTAAATGATCTCCTGTTGTTAGGCCTGCGATTCGGTAATCCGCGAGGGTCTCTTCAATATCATCCATAGGGCGGAGGGGGGAATACGCTTCTTCGTAGGGATGTCGATCGTTAGGCTGAGAAGAGTTGTTCCTTGCTGGGTCGATTCCTGCTGTTGAATGTCGGGCGACGCTTTGGCTCGATCTGGCAATCTCGCGGCCCGCGAAGAGCGAGTTCGGGTCGCGTTCAAGCGCGGCCACTTGCCAGAGCACATCTCGCCGGGCTCCTGATGCCCCGCGGAGCCGTGCGAGCGCGCCAAGTTCCGCGAGGGAGTCGAGTTCGTCACGGTTAGGCGCGACCCTCCGCACGAAATTGCCAAGGTCCTGAAAACCGTCTCGCTTGCGTTCCTCAACGATCCGAGCAGCGGTTTTGCGCGCGAGCTTGCCGACCGCATCGAGTCCGATCCGAACAGCAGGGGGCCCTTGTCGCCGATTCCCGTCAATCGAGCCAGCTTCGAGGTCAGCCTGTTCTCCGGAAAAGAGCACGTCGACCGGACGCACCTCGACCCCGTGTCTTTGCGCATCCTTCACGAGGCTCGCGGGACTGTAGAAGCCCATGGGTTGTGCTCGGAGGAGTCCGGCTAGGAACGCCGCGGGATGATGGCATTTGAGATAGGACGAGGCGTAGGCGATCAGTGCGAAAGAAGCTGAATGGGATTCGGGGAAACCGTAGAGCGCGAAAGACGAAATATGCAGCACGATCTGGTCTTCGGCTTCGCGGGTGAACCCCTTGCGCCGCATACCGGACCGCAAACGCTTCTCGATTTTGACCATTCGCTCCGTCGAACGCTTAAAACCCATCGCCCGCCTTAGCTCTTCGGCTTCGCCGCCGCTGAATCCTGCAGCGACCATGGCGATTCGTAGGAGCTGCTCCTGGAAAAGCGGGACGCCTAACGTTCTCTCGAGAATTGGACGGAGGGATTCGTGTGGGTAGACGACTGGTTCACGACCCGCCCGGCGATTCAGATAGGGATGGACCATCTGTCCCACGATTGGCCCCGGGCGAATGATCGCGATCTCGACCACAAGGTCGTAGAAGGTTTTTGGCTTGAGTCGGGGTAGCGTTGCCATCTGCGCGCGGCTTTCGATTTGGAAAACGCCGACGGTATCCGCGCGGCGCATCATGGCGTAGGTTTTGGGGTCGTCGGGGGGGAGCTTTGCTAGGTCGACCCGCTTGCCCTCGTGCTTTCGAATGAGCGGGATCGTCTCTTCGAGTGCAGCCAACATGCCCAGCCCGAGCAGGTCGATCTTGATGATGCCCATGTCTGCGCAGTCGTCCTTGTCCCACTGGACGATTCTGCGATCGACCATGGTGGCGGGCTCGATGGGAACGACTTCGTCGAGTCGGCCGGCAGCGATGACGATACCGCCACTGTGCTGACCGAGATGACGGGGGAGGCCCTGAACAGCGCGAATGAGGTCGATCCAGTGCTTCACGTCCGGGGACTCGGGGTCGAGGCGGGCTTCCTTGAGTCTTTGTAAGAACTCGCGCTGGACTTCTTCCTGGGGATCTGGGGCCCGTTCTCTATTTTCGCCCGGCCCCTCTTTATGCGCTTCCGCCTGATTGGCGCGTCGCTCTCCTGCGCTGCCGCGGGGCACTGCAGGGAAGTCGAGGCGCGCCACGAGCTTTGAGAGCCGGCCGATCGCTTCGGGATCCTGTCCGAGCACCTTGCCCATCTCCCGCACGGCCATCTTGATCCTGTAGCTGATTACGTTCGCGGTCATGGCAGCCCCGCTACGTCCGTATTTTTTGAAGACGTACTGGATCACCTTCTCTCTTTGAGGTCCGGAAGGAAGGTCGATGTCGATATCGGGCCACTCGCCGCGTTCTTCGGAGAGAAAACGTTCGAAGAGAAGCTCCATCCGGACGGGGTCGACGGCGGTGATGCCTAGGGCATAACAGACGGCGCTATTGGCGGCGGAGCCTCGGCCCTGACAAAGAATACGCTCACGGCGAGCGAAAGAGGAGATATCTTCCACGATCAAGAAATACCCGGCGAGGTCGAGCTTCTCAATGACATTCAGTTCGTGAGCGAGCTGGCGAGGAACCCGTGCTTCAGGCTGCGAGCCATAACGCTCTCTAGCGCCTATCCGGGTCAGCTCCCGCAGTCGACTCATCTGGGTTTCCCCCGGACGTAAAGGGTATTCGGGGAAGCGGTAATCGAGTTTCTCCAGGGTGAATTCGCAGCGCTCTGCGATTTCTCTAGTTCGCAAGATCCATTCCGGATGATCCCGAAAGCGACGTACGATCTCTTCTCGAGTGTGGAGATGTCCTTCCCCGTTAGGCGGAAGGTGGCGGCCTGCAGAATCAAGGGTCCTGCGTTCACGTAAGCAGATCAGTGCATCGAGCAACCTGCGGTCTTCGGGCCGCGCGCAGCGAACGTCTCCACTTGCAACAACGGGAACGCCACAGGCTTCAGCCATAGCCACCGCACGACGACCGGTTTGTTCGATTCGACGATCGAGAAGATGAGAGACGTCGACGGCGAGTCGGTCGCCAAAAACATCTTTGGCCCGTTCGAGCAGACGGGGATAAAGGCGTTCGTCTCCTCGGAGTAGAACGCTCCAATGCCCGGCTTCCGCAGCGAGTTCGTCCCATTCGACGCGGATCCGACAGCGGGCGCGCGCATCCTGTGCTTCGAGCCCTTTGTCTCTGCGTGAATGGGCGAGGGTGATCATTCGACAGAGCCGCCGCCATCCCTGTGGTGACTCGCATAACAAGAGGAGCCGGTCTGGCGAGGCAAAGGGCGAAGTGTCTCCGCGTTCGGTTCGGTTTCGCGGGTGGTCAGCGGCCGCATTTGGATTCTCTGAGAGAAGCGGAGCGACGGAAAGTGTGCTGCCTACCAGAGCCCGGAGTCCCGCATCGCGGGCGGCTTTGTGAAAGCGGGGAGCTCCTGAGACGCCATCCCGATCGGCGAGGGCTAGAGTGGTATGTCCTCGGTCAGCGGCGGCCTGGATGAGATCCTCGGGATTGCTGCAGGCCTCTAAGAAGGAAAAGGCGCTGCGAGTGCGGAGTTCGACGTAGTCATGGGGGGTGGCCATGACTCAGTTTCGCTTTATTTTCGCCATTGATCAATCGTATACTTGACTCATCCTTGGGGCCTTGAAGAAATACGCGGATGTCTAGGCCCTCGCTGCTGAAGGACTGTCTTTACTCCTTGCCTGTTTGTAGATTTCCGATGCTCCGTTTTTGGCCCGAGAGGCGCCTCGACCGGATTAGATCGCTGAGGCCCCATCTAATGAGTTCGTTCCGGACAGTGTTGGTCGTCGATGACGAAGACCAGCTTCTTCGGCTGATGAAGCGATTGATCGAGCGTACAGGGCGTCCCGTGCTTGCGGCGGCGAACGCGGACGAGGCGCGTGCGCTATTTAAGAAGCATGTGGGCGATATCGATTTGGTCTTACTGGACGTGACTATGCCGGGTGGGGACGGAGCGGAGAAGTTGTTGCCGGAGTTCTCAGCAGCTCGGCCCGACCTTCAAGTCGTGGTGACGAGCGGCGATGCTATGCCCCCAAGTCTCGAGGAGGAACTCGAGCGAGTGGGTGGAAGCTTCTTGCGGAAGCCGTTCGTGCCGAAGACTTTGCTCGGGCTACTTGTGGAGAAGACGGAGGCTTCGGAAGAGCCAGATGCCTCGAAAGACGCAGAGGCCCCGGAAGAGACGGGGGCGCTACCCGTCCCGACGGCTGTGGACCCGAGCTAAATGGGATCGATTGTCGTGGTTGGCGGGGGGCTCGCCGGACTCGTCTGTGCAGCTCGGTTGGTTCATGCGGGCCATGATGTCGAACTCTTCGAAGCGGCGCCTTCGGTAGGTGGCCGGCTATGCCCGATCGAGACTGAACATGGATTGCTGGAGCCTGCGGTCGGCGAGATCGGCTGGGGTGACGCGAACCTGAGGGCACTCGTTGCGGCGCTAGGACTAGAGTCTGGAGGCGACACCTTCCTTGAGCGCAAGCATGGTCTTGTGTTAGGCGGCCGCCTGCATCGCCCGCCGCATCTTCGCCCACGCGAATTTCTCTTCCCGAGTCTCTCTCCGAGAATGGATCGCCCGATCGATGCAGTTTTTAGACGGCCGCCGCGATGGCGAGATCGGCGGCCGCTAGTGCACGCGGTCTGGGATTCGCTTAGGCAATCCTCTCTCGAGCCGCCGGCCGCCGTTCGGGCTTTAGATGACGTTCCTTGGCAGCGGGCATCGATTCGGGCTTTTGGAACACGCTTTTGCACCACGCGACTGGCGCCGGCGCTGCTCGCGCGAACGGGAGTGGATCTTTCTGCGGAGTCCGCATCGATCGTGGTTCCTATGCTTGCGCGATTGCTCTCTGGCAAGGGGCGCTCGGTTCCATTGGCAGGTGGTCTGGTTCATCTAGTCGACACTCTCGCCGAATTGACTCGAATCAGGGTTGGGACGAAAGTTGAACAGCTTGAAGCCACGACCGAGGGCGTGCGAATTCGTTACCGCTCTGGGGGGCGAGCGGGACAGGCGTTGGCGGATGCGGCCGTGATTGCGCTGCCTCCGAGTGAAATCCTCCGAATCTGCCCAAAGCTTTCACCGGTCGAACGAGGGCATTTCGAGTCCATTGAGCCGCGCCGCTCAATAGTCATCCACCGCCGTGTCACCGAGGATGCGTGGCTCCTTCGTGGTGTGGCGGGGGTAACCTTTGTTCCAGGCGAACTTCCGGATATGCGTGACCTAAGAGTGTTAGGCCCACCGGCGGAGCCCTACGCTTCGGATCCTTTTTGGATTAGGATTTCTCTAAACGTCGCATCCGTCGACGATCATTGGCATATGTCGGATCGCGATCTAATTCAGAAAATCGACGGTACTTTTCGTGGGTCTCCGCTGGGGACATTGCCCGACGGACCGACCCGGGTTGAACGTTTGTCCGAGATTATTTCGGTTCAGGGGCGGGGTGCGCTTTCGCGCCGCGATCGCTTCCTCGCGCGAACCGAGCGTTCGCCGCGTCTTGCTTTCGCGACCAGTGCGCTTGCAACTCCGGATCTTGAAGGCCGCGTGACCGCGGGAATGCGTGCCGCTGCAGAGACCGTGGACGAGCTCTACCGAATCCAGGCGGTGACTGAGGGTGTGTCGAATGTGATGCCCGATGTCGTGTCGGACGCCGCGCCCGCCAACCGAGTGGGCTGAGCGCAACATGGCTTCTGGTTCTGACGGTGATGCCGGTCGATGTGTCCTGCATGCGGATATGGATGCCTTTTACGCATCTGTAGAACAAAGGGATCGTCCGGAACTTCGCGGCCGTCCGATCGTTGTCGGCGGGGCTGGGCCGCGAGGCGTCGTCGCAGCAGCGAGTTACGAAGCGCGGGGGTTCGGCGTTTTTTCGGCTATGTCGAGTGCCGAAGCGAAGAAGCGCTGTCCGGATTTGGTCTTCGTGCCTGGCGATATGAAGCGTTATGCGACGGAGTCACGTCGCATATTCGAAATTTTTCGTAACTATTCTCCGAAGGTTGAAGGTCTCTCATTGGATGAGGCCTTTCTTGATCTGACCGGGACCGAGCGATTGATGGGCCCTGCATGCGAGATCGGCGAGCGGTTGCGGTCTGAGGTGCGTGAGGCGACGTCGCTTCCTATTTCCGTGGGGATTGGCCCGATCAAAATGGTCGCCAAGATCGCGAGTGGTGCAGCTAAGCCCGACGGTCTCCTCGAAATTCCGGCTGACGGCGTGCGGGCATTCTTGGATCCACTGTCCGCTCGCAAAATCTGGGGGGTCGGGCCTGTGGCTGGGGAGCGGCTCGAGGGCTTCGGGTACCGAACGATTGGCGATCTTGCGCGCGCTGACGCGAAGGTGCTGCGATCTCAGTTGGGGGATTGGGGAGAGTCGATCGGGCGACTTGCTCGTGGTGAGGACGTGCGCGAAGTCGAGCCACATAGAGAGGCCGTCTCGATCTCCGAAGAAAACACCTTCGATCGTGACGTCAGCGACCGCGAAACCCTTGAACACACAATCCTTACCCACGCGGAAGCGGTCGCGCGAAGGTTGCGCAGGCAAGGCTTATTAGCGCGGACCGTCATTCTGAAATGGCGGCTCGGGAGACGAACGAAGGCGGGGCCGGGGGGCTATCCGGCTCGCACTCGCCAGCTCACTTTGGCCGAGCCGACGGATGATGGCGAAGTGATTTCGCAGGTCTCGAAGTCGCTCTTAGGCGATGCACTTGTGGAGCCGGTTAGGCTCTTGGGCGTTGGGGTGAGTGGTCTCGTGGATGAAGGCGGGAGCGCCGCACAGCTATCGCTCTTTGATGCACCGGCTGAGGCGAGCAGCCCTAAGGCGATTCAGGCGCCGCTGCGCAAGCGCGATTTGAACCGCGCGCTCGATGTGTTGGCGGACCGGTTTGGGGATGATGTTGTGCGCCGCGCAAGTCAGGCGGAGGCACGCCATGCGACGTTGTCGGCGCAGTGGAAGAAGGGCAGCCGCGACACCCACGGCCCCCATGACGATCAAGCGCATGTGGATGACGCCAATCGCGTAGACGAGGGAGAAGAACAATGAACGATAAAAGATTGGCAGGAAAGCGCGTGCTCGAGGCCAATTTTGTGGCCGCTGCGAATCTCGGAAAAATGGCCGTCTGGGGATGATCGAACCGACTTCCTTGGGGCGTTCGAGGAAGTCCTTCAGAAATGCCACCTGATGAGCGGGCTGGGGGCAACAGCTTGCTGTTCGGCTCTTGGCTAGGGGACTGCCTAATCTCGGGCAACGGACTCTCCTGGGAGATAAGGCGCAGGCACAATCTCTGCGTGTGATCGCGCCGGGGCATGGGTGACGCGGTCTAGTCATAGACCCCATCAACCTGCCAGCGTTTCATCTTCCAATCGAAACAGATTCTGAGAACAGACCCGTCTCGCATTTGAATGTCGTAATGATCAACAGCAAAGTGTGCAGTCTTCGACCACCAATGTCCTGTGCTTCGCCAGGGGCCGGCGGCATTCAGAATCTCACCCCTCGTAATCGCGCTGTGCAGATGGACGGGGCGGCCTTGTGTGAGGCGCACATCAGCTGGCATGGGGGGGCGAAGCGCCCGCATTGTTAGTCGAGGCCCACGGCGAGGCGGGGCAGCACCCGGGAGTGTCGCCTTTATATAGCGGTTGGATACTGGCTTCTTACGACTTGTCGCCCGTGAACGTTTGGGCGTACCCGAAGTATTCTTTCGTGGACGAAAAGGTTTGAGCGCGAAGGCATTGGGGCGATGGTCATCAACGACCTGGGGGGTACCGATGCGATCTTCCCCGCAGATAGATCCGAGTTCAGCGAGTGTTTCGTCGAGTTCGCTGGGGCTTGGCCCTCTAGGGACGAATAGGTCGAGTTGTTCGCGCCTGAGCGGGATGCCTTCGCAGAGCAGGCGGACGCTTTCAACCGGGGCGGGAGGTGGATTGCGCTCGAAGGCGAGGCGCAATAATCGCAGAAGAATTTCTTCATCCTGACAAGGAGATGCGACGCCAATGCGCCGAGAAAGACGCGCGCCGTTTTCGAGTTGAAGTGCGCATCGAAGTTCAACACACCCTAGCCCGCGCAGATCGAGTCGTTCGACGAGTCGAGAGACCAGGCCGCGAAACACGAAGCCTAAGGATTCGAGGCTCGAGAGAGGAGCTTCGAGATCTTGGCCTTCTTCGAGGGTGGTGGTGCGGGGGTGAGGGAGAGGCGGCTCTTCTTCTTCTCCGCGTGCGCGGGCGACGAGAGCGAGCAAGCCGGGGCCGAGCCTAGCGGCGAGATCCCGACGGGGGAGTCGTAGTAGATCGCGGATGCGGTGGATGCCGAAACGAGTGAGGGCTTCGGCAGTGCGGTCGTCGGGGTCGAGGAGGTCGATGGGGAGGGGCGAGAGGTAGGCGATCTCGCCATCTGGGGGGAGGATTTGCGTGATTGGGTGTTCTTCTTGATCGGGATGGCGTGGGAAGCGAGCCGCGAGGGATAAGTGCCGGGCAGCGAGCCTTGCTACGCCTCGGGAGCCGGCGAGGCTGACAAAGCCCTTAAGCCCGGCGCGTTCGGCTCGGGCATGGAAGACCGAAGCAAAGAGAGACTCGGTCCCGTGGAGCGATTCGATCCCGCAGGCATCGACGAAAACCGCGCCTTCCGAGAGGAAGAGCCCCGACCCGCGTCCGGCGAGTTCCGCACGAGGTGCCATGGAGAGGGCAACATCGAGCAGCGTCTCCCTAGCGGTTTGTTCGAGGACCGGAGAAGCAATGCGGACCTCAATCTCGGGGCAGACCGCGCGGGCTTGGGGGAGTGTTAGTCCGGGGCGAATACTAAATTGCATGGCTTCGGGAGAAGCGGAGATGATTTCGGCGCGTTCTCCGGGTCCGCTGGTGATCACGAGTGGGCGTCCTGCGAGTTGGGGGCTTGCGCGCAGCTCGGCATATAAGGGGAGGTCGGGGACTAATAAGCAAGCGATTCGCATGGCTATTCGCGTACCTGTTCGCATGGCTCTTCGTATGGGTAGGAGTTCTCGGTTCGAAGAAGTAGGAGAGTTTCTCCGTTAGGCCGACTTCGGTGGCGGCGAAGGACGGCACGGGTTTCGATGGTTTCGAGCAGGTGGGGTGGTCCGCCGAAATGTGTGGCGTGGATTTGCATCTCGAGGACGAGTTCGGCTCGGGAGCCGGTGGAAGCCTCACTCGAAAGGGCCACCAGGGCCGTTTGGGTCCCGGCTGCGAGTCTGGCCAAGCGCAACCAAGTCACATCTTTGACGTGCATAGTCGGGGCGCGTCGCGTCTGCGGAGCGCTCTGCCTAGACCCAGCTCCGCGTCCCTGCGGTATGGCGCGCACGGTCTGCGCACTCTTCCCCGATGAGGTGCGCGGCCTCGGGCGGCGCTGCGCTTGGGAATGAGAGAGCTGGTGTCGAAATAGATCGAAGACGACGAGTTCAAAACCCTCGGTCCGCATCACGCGTTCGCAGCACCTGAGTGCTTCATCTTCGTTTCGAGCCCGAATCCAAAGCAACCGTTCGAGATCGCTCGCGTCGCCTCCGCGATCTTTGAGGGCTGTGAGTGCGGCCTCGGGCGCGAACGCATCCGCCAAATCAATCCAAGCTGCGAGGCCCCCTCGAGAAAGCGTTTCGCTCACCAATCCCAAAGCGAGAGAAGTGCGCCCGGCACTCAGCCCTGAGCGCCGAGAAAGCCCTGAGCTTTGGGGCAGCCTTGAGCCCTGAGCCTGAGACAGCCTTGAGCCTTGATACAGAGGAGCCGCTTCCAACGACTCAGATGCGCCGCAGATCTCGCTCAGTCGGCCGTTCGGGAAACCGCCTCCAAGGCACGCATCGAGCTCCGCAAAGCCAGTCGGGTGAAAGCGTGCACCGGAGGCGGCATCGGCAGCCTCTCTCGAGGTGCCGCGTTGAATTTGGGAGCCAAGGTCGACGAGCAGGGCCTGGAGGGCTTCGCTTTGGAGCTTTCTTGGGAGATTGGAAGCGAGGCGATCTAGGGGACCACTTGCCTGACCGACGGGAGAGTCGGAGGGGGGCATCGCTTCACTTTCGCCCTTTGTTCGCCATTGTCAATGACGAAAACCGCGACGAAAGAAAGAACCCAAGCAGCTTGGTGAGAGGCGCTTGGATAAGAGCCTCGTTTAGGCGGCGCCTTCTGAGGCGATCCAAGTACGCCCGTCTTCGATCCGGACACGGCCCGCAGCAATCAACTCGATCGCTTCTAGTACGAGCCTCCGCTCGAGGGCTTGGACACGCCCTGCGAGGCTATCCGGCGTGTCGTCGTCCAAAACGTCGACGGTTTGCTGCAGCAGGATAGGGCCTTCGTCGTAGCCATCGGTCACGAAATGAACAGTCGCGCCCGTGAGCTTCACGCCCTTTTTGAGGACCGCCTCATGAACATGATGCCCGTAAAAGCCCTTTCCGGAGAACGCGGGGATCAAGGCCGGATGGACGTTCAGAGCACGGCCTTCATAGCGCCCGCGTAATTCGAAAGGAGACATGAAGCCGAGCAAGCAAACGAGGTCCGGGGCATAGGGTTCGAGTGCAGCATGCAGGGCGTCGTTGAATTCAACGACGTCGGCATGGTCACGTCGCGGGACAGCGATCGCAGGAATACTGCGCTTTTCGGCGCGCTCCAACCCAAAGGCGCTCTTACTAGAAGCGAGGACGCAAACGACTTCGGCGGGGAGCCCCTGGTCGATGTGATCGAAGATGTTTTCGAGACTCGTGCCACTGCCTGAAAGCAGTACGGCGATCCGCAGCTTTGGCCGCGTCCCACTGTTAGGCGTTTGTGGAAGCCCTGTCATTAGCCGAAGAGGTTCTGGTAGATCTCGCGCGCCGCGGGCGAGCGATTGAGCGAATAGATGTGAATTCCGGGCGCGCCGCGGTCGAGCAGTTCGCGGCATTGATCTGTAGCCCAGCGCACGCCGAGCGCATACGTAGCGTCGTCGTCGCCTTCGACGCGGTCGAGTTCAGCTTCAAGCTCCGGCGGAAAGGCGGTGCCGTTTACGCCCGCCATGCGGCGGATGCCTGCGACGGTCGCGATCGGCATGATGCCCGGTACGATGGGAACATTGATGCCCGCTTCGCGTGAGCGTTGTTCGAAGTCGAAGAACATCTCGTTGTCGAGGAAGAGATTACTCACGAGGAAGTCGCTGCCCGCATCGACTTTACGCTTCAGGTGAATCATGTCTGTTGCAGCGTCGGGCGCCTCCGGGTGCACTTCCGGGGAGCAGGCGGCGCCGATCGTGAAGCCGCCGCGGTTGACTATGTATTCAACGAGTTCGTTGGCGTACTGAAATGCTTCAGGCGGGTTCACGAAGTCTGGGTCGTCCTGCGGGGGATCGCCGCGCAGGGCGAGGACATCCGTAATGCCACCCGCTTCTAGCTGATTAAGGATCGTGCCGACTTGCTCCGGGCGATAACCGGTGCAGGGGAGATGGCACATGGTGACGAGTCCAAGCTCCTTGGTGATTTCGACTGTGAGGTCGACCGTCTTCTCGCGAGTCGTGCCGCCGGCACCCATCGTCACCGAGACGAAGCCCGGGGAGAGCTGCTTGAGCTCCTTGATCGTTTTGAACAGGCTGCGGTAGCCCGCATCCGTTTTCGGCGGAAAAAACTCGTAGGAGATGATCGGGCCGTTGGCGGCCGCGTAGATTTCAGAAATGCCCATGATGGTCAGCGTAGCATCACGATTCCGGTTCCCGAGCCCGAAGGTCGAGTGAGCCCCGTTGACGCCTCCCGAGCCCGAAGGTCGAGTGAGCCCCGTTGACGCCTCCCGAGCCCGAAGGT
>Ga0115569_10001228_pt1 | contig 19798 bp, 12 predicted proteins | sample COGITO_mtgs_1205_2_FD_87295 | JGI IMG/M metagenome (GOLD analysis project Ga0115569, IMG submission 87295) | Pelagic marine microbial communities from North Sea - COGITO_mtgs_120503 | ecosystem: Environmental > Aquatic > Marine > Epipelagic | place: Germany:Helgoland, sampling site Kabeltonne... | reverse complement strand
TGGTTTGATAGCAATGGAGCCAAAGATTGTGGACCCAAATCAAAGCTACCGCAAACCACCAAAATCAATGAAGCACCTGAAGGCGGCTCTTCAGAACGATGCTGCTTACTTACCTTGAATTTACCCTTGAGTTTGGAAGCACAATGTATATACTGACACTTAACTTGAACCTATAAGTTCTATATGACTAGTAAAGAATATTTAAAGCAACTACAGGAGGCCTTACAACGTGGTCAGATTCAGCGGGGGGAACCCGCCAGTATCCAAGGGGCACTCGAAAATTTCGGCGCGGAGGCAAAGTCATTCTTTGGTGGGCCAGATGCACAAGCTAAAAGCCGTGCTCAAAAGCAAAAAGTTCGTGACGAGGCGGTTAGAGATTATGACAACAACCTCAGAGTGGAAAAAAACAGAGCAGCTGGTGGGTCGCAACTGTTCAATTCGGTGAATGATTCTGCACAAGTCTACAAAGGTGTCGCTAAGGGTCAGGAGTTACTGGATATGGCTCGTGGGCCAACAGCTGGCACAGGCAATCCCGCAGCAGCCACTGATCTCGGAGCGGCGGCCCCTCGACCAGCGGCAGGGCCTGAAGGGTCTCTAAAAGCTGACCAACTATTAGCAGCAGCTAGTGCGCCCATGACTCTCGACGGTGTGGTGGATGACGTAATGTCCAATAAGCAGGAAGGGAAGTTCAAACCAGCGGGAGAAACCCCAAGAGCGCAGGATTTTGTAGAGAAGATAGATGCCCCTAAGTTTGATGCATCAAAACTAGTCACCAAAAACGCACAGGGTAACTACGTTCGAGATTATGATCCACAAAATATTATGATGGCCCAACGTGGTTTTAATCGGAACCAAAGGGATATGGAACTGCGTGACAGAACAGATAAGAGAAAGGACTTCGCCTCGGTACTCAACGCAGCCAACTACGATCCATCTACAGCATCGTCCGAAGACAAGACTAATTTCTATGCTCAAGGTAAAGCCCTTGGGTTGAGTAGTGACCAGATTGACAAGTATGCAAATAATCAGCTAGACGAAAACGCGAAGAGTGTAGCTGGGCGGAACAGGATGGGCGGTACAACATCTAGAGGATCCTCAAGTGGGGTATCTACGGATCAAAGCAGGAAAGGAGTCCAAGGTGCATCCTCTCAAGTACAGGATTCCGCAAGCAGGGTATCTGGAACTGGATACTCAGCAGGTCGTGGAAGCTCTCTTCGGCAGGACTCCAAACGAATCTCCTCAAGCCCAACCCCAAGTGAGCGGCGAGCAGCGGCAGCAGCAAAAGAGGAAGAGGCGAAGAGGAACGCGTAATTAACCTCCACACATGAAAACCAAAGTATATCTAGATGACGAGGAGAAGAGCAAGTGGCAAAAGCTCCAAGAGAAAAAGAGTAAGTATGACAAGCTTCAAGACGGTGAGTGGAAGTCCTCTCTCCGTATTACTGGCTTAGACGCACCCGCCCGACAGATCATGTCCGAGGCTGGGCGCATGAAATTAGAAGCCCGTAAGCTTAAACGCGCAGGTGACAAGGCGGGATATAAGCAGTTGATGCGAAAGGCCTCAGCTGAGAAGCTGGCGGGCGAGCCAACCGTGAAGTCCCAAGCCTTCGTTGATGCAGCAGAGGAAGCAAAGAGACAGCCTAACCCAGCAAGCACGATTATGGACAAGGTTGCTTCTTTCTTAGAGGAACGCCCTGAACTACCTAAGCCAAGTGATGGTAAGGGTAGGGAAGATGACACCCCAGCCCGTAGAACCATGCAGTTTTCCCCGTGGACATACAAGTCAGATGCTCTAGCCATAATCAATGACCCAACTCACCCATCCCACAACCCATTAACTATTGCCAGCTTGAAGAAGAAGTGGGACCTTTAATAATATTTACCAACCATGCCTTCATTTTCATTTGATCAAGACATTGCTCCCATGCGCGGGAGCTTTTTCCAGTCCCGCCTATCTGGTCGGGAGAACTCCTACTTGCAAAAGAAGTATGGCCCAGACATGAAGGAGGCTAAAGCCATGCTGGATATACAGGGCAAGATGCAGGACATCAGGAATAGCGATCTACAGTATGAAAAGAACCTATTGGCATTACAAACAGCCAAAGAGAAGTCTGCTAACGAGCGGGATGCTTATGGTAGACTACCTCAATTAATGGGGGATATCACCGCCATTAAAGACAATGCGGAGTTAGACCCATACGCCAAACAGGCTAAGTATGGGGAGTTGGCTCTACAGTATCCACATCTCTTGACGACCAACAAAGTTGCTGGGACAATGGTATCTGGCGCTATGGGTGTCAATGACTTAGATATAAAGAGACTCGACAATGAAGATCGTAAAGCTTACAAATCATTCAGCCTCATGACCCAGATGCCTGATATGGCATCAGCAGCTGAGATAGCTGCTCAGGATGGCTTCAGTGATGTGGAGAAAGCTTGGCTACAGGGTAAGGGCAGAGTGACCGACGCTAAAGAACGTAAAGAGTATATGGCATGGAAAAAGACCCAGCGAGATGAAGCAGCGAGCCAGCTTAAAACACAGCAGGGGGCCACTAAATCTATTCAAGATGAGATGTATGGTCTAAAAATGATGGGCGTGGAGGAACAAGCAATGGATTGGGTAGCAAATAGTCCTCAGGGGAATGATGATGCATCCAAGAAAGCTCAAAAAGAATACGAAAAACAAAAACCAACATTTACTGAGAAGCTCTCAGAGATCGATGCCCTCAGGGTGCAGACGAGAGCCCGTGAGCTAGACATTGATCCGAGAGACATAGAAAGCATGACTCCTGAGAAGTTACGTATTGCAGTCGTCAAAAAAGCCAATAGAATAGACCAAGCCATTAAGCAACAGAGGGGGCTAACCTCCCCTCGAGAAAATAGAACCGCCGCTGGCGGTGTATACGAGAATCGCAATAGATAACTAACACCATAACCAATACCAACTGTTACAGCTATGACTGAACAACAATTATTTCCCTCTTTCCCAGAGGTTGAAAGCAGCCGCCCGCCCATCGATGAACCTGAGTTGACAGACTACGCCACTTGGGCTGCTGAGAACCCAGATGAACAGGACGAAATCAAAAAGAGGGTGCAATACTCAGACTCCGTTCGACAAAAATATATTGAGCATGGTAGCTATGCGGACTCGAGGCAGGCTCAAGTAATCGAATCTGAGCTTATGGGTGGTCTGGCCAAGTCTCTTGTAGAGGATGGTTTAGTAGATGCTGAAGACACCGAGACACTTAATTCTCTAGGTGCACCTGCCGAGCGGTCATTTGATGACAAGATGTCAATGGTGATTAGTTCTAACTCTTCCGATAGTGAGGCATGGAATGTAGCTACTCGCTACTTGGCACATCAGAAGGCCCTTCAGAAGGGAGCCCCAGAAGACTTTGAGAACCCACTCATTCAAGAACGAACAGATCAACTGCGTCAGGAAGCTGAGCAGCTGATCGAAGGTGGTCAATATGACGAGGCCCTGCGGAAAGCAGTTGATAGGGGTGAGTTGTCCATGGCCAATCTGAAAGACAAGGAGGGAAACCAAAGAGTACACACGGGACCCGCACTAAATGGCATGAGCTTTGCAGATGCCATGAAGCAAGCCGTGTCGAGTGGCAACATGTCCTACAGTCAAGCAGCTGCTGCTGCCCAGATGTGGGACACGCCAGAGGGGATGGATATCCCCCTGTATCAAGTTCAGCAATATGAGGAAACACTCAACGCTGTTGAGGCATTCTCTACGTCGGATCCTGATTTTAATAGATTTTCACAGCGCCTTCAGAATCACTATAAAGTATATGATGAGGGGGATACTGATTTATCCCCAGAGCAGAGAGAGAATAAGCTCACCGAGATCACGAGTGACTTGTATACTAAGATGCTGGCGACTGATGCGTTTGAGGAAGGGGAAGAGCCTTCCTTTGAGGCGTTCAGAGACGTTACATCTTACATGTCGAAGTCTAAGAACTTCCACTCCTCTGAAGCTGTCGCAGCCGATGATGAGGACGTTGCTTCCAATATCCAGAGAATCGGATATGGTCCTCTGCAAATGCGGGACTCCGCTCTGTATCGGAAGGACATATTTGAGGCTACTCTCAGAGCTAACCCTGAGTTAAGTGACCAACAGAAGAATCAATTTGAGGGGCAGCGGACGACAAAGCTCATTAACGGGTTTGAAAAAAATAATAAGCTGCTGGAGAGGAGCTCTATCAGCGATGATTGGAATGCATATAAGCAGAGAGAGCTGACCAAAGGTTTAAAAAACCACGAAATACTAGATAACTTTATTAATGACCCCGAAAACTACGATGTTCTAGATGAGAGCATGGGTGGGACGTGGGCTTCAGTAGGCGAGGGCTTCAGCACTTTGGGTGGGGCTGTGTCTTTAGCTGTGGGCAGTGCCCTAGGTGCAGAAGGACTTGAGGACTGGGGTAGGAAAGCACTTATTGAGGATATGGAACAGGCGGCTAACCGTAGGGAAGTTGCATCTTTGATGGGTGAAGAATATGGTATGACCAGAAGTGTGGTAGAAGGTATTGCCCCTGTCTTAGTAGATATGGGGGCGACGGCTCTACTGACCTTCGCTACACTCCCAGCAGCTGGAGCTGGAGGCATGTTATATCTTGCCGCCAAAGCTTCTGCTACCACAGGTGCTCGCCTGACTGCTAAAGGTCTTGCAAAAAATCTTGTCACATCAACCCTACGCGCCAGCACTACTGACGGGATGGAGTTAGCCGCCGAAAAACTGGTGACCCAAGGGTTAATTAAAGGCTCCTCTAAAGTGGCCAAGGAAAAGGGGGCGATGGAAGTCGTTAAGTCATACAATAAACTCTACGCTAAGAACATGGGTGGGGCAAGAATGGCTGGCTTTATGTTGCCCGCAATGAATCGTTCGGGTGGTAGCACATACGCGAGTATATATAGTACTCTAGGTGCTGACAACCCCGACATGTCACATGAAGAGAAACATGACAAAGCTCTGGGTGGTGGTCTAGCAGCTGCCTCATTTACAGGGGGACTTGTGGGTGGGTTCTCAAAGCTTGGAATCCCACTCTTAGATAATGCACTTGCAGGCGGGGCGACTGGAAAACAGATCCGCAAGATCCTCGGGCCACTAGTCAGTCGTGGGGATGACGAATTATCTGAAGGGGCATTCAGACAATTAGGTAAGAAGATTATGGAGGACATGGCACAGAGCCACACTGGTCTGAAGAACCTCGCCAAGACATCCGTCAAAGGTGCGCTTGGGGAATTTCCAGAAGAGGCCCTTGACCAGCTTGCCAATGGTTTTGTGGAAGATGCTGCCACGGGCAGAGAGACTCCACTCCTAGAACGAATGAACCAAGCCTTCATGGCTGGTCTACAGGGTGCTATCTTAGGTGCTGGTATGCCAGCAGCTACTTATGTAGCTGGGGCAACCAATGCAAATCAACGCCTACGGGAGGAGGCTCCTCGGGTTATGGCAGACTTCCGCACTCAGCTTACTACTAAGCTAAATGAAACAGGGAGCCCTATCACGGAACAGGTGGTCGGCAACCTGTTGTCCTTGAGGGCACAAGATCAAGACACATTCTTAAAAAGATTCCAGTCTCGCGCAGATGAAGTGAAATCTCTGCAAGCAGATGTAAAGGCCGCAGGCAAAGCAAGGGCTTCTGTCATGGAGGAGCAGGCTTCTGACGCTACTACTTTTCAATTTGCTGAGGTGGATACTATGATCCCCGAAGGAACCACCATCGCGAACCTGAGTGATGATCAGAGAAGCACTTACTACAGCTTGGCTGCGGTGCGTGATCAGCTCCAGCAGCAAGATGTCTTTGAACCAGAATTTGCGTCTCGCTGGGACGGGGATCAGATGGTGTTTGAACCAACTAAGGCGCTAGTCTTTCGCACTAGGTTGGAATTGTCTACAGAAGAGGACACCATCCCAGTGGGCACTCCCCTCCGTGATTTAACTCTCGAGCAGTATGAGCGATACGGAAAGCTAAATCAGATGGCGGCTGGAACAGTTGGCTTAAAAGCCACAGACCTACCCTCATTTGAAAAGATCCAAGAATCTCGTCTCGAACCACGTCCTTCACAATCTTTTGATAAGCCTTCCCCCGAAGGTGTGATCCCAGAGGTTGAGGCACCAACTACACTCCCAGCCCCTACTAGAGTTTCAGAGCTTAAAGAAAACACCTATATTTCTGATCCGACTTATCCCGAGGTTGATGTTACGCCAGACTCAATTCGTAACCTAGGTGCAAACCGAGATGAGGTTCGTGTGATAAACAGCTTAGGTGAGGCCAATGGTGTCTTTACCGAGGAACAACAAAAACGATTGGTTGAGCTTAACTCACAGATTGCTGCGACGGAACAAGTAGTGCAACAAATGAAGCGGGGAGGCGAAGACCCTGCCGCCACCAAGACCCAACACATGGTTGTCCGAGTTCAAAACTCTGGGGAGGCACTGCAAACATTGTATCCATCCATTACAAAAGAATATGGTGGGTTGCTAAATGACTTTAGCACGATCACACAAGAGGATTACGAACAGGGAGCAGGAGTCCTTCCAAAATCACTAGGCCGCGCAAGTAAGGTGGTCACCATGATGGATGAAAATGGGGGCTTATATTATATGCTAGGTGCATTGAACACTCCACTAAGCGAGCTGAGGGTTGTCCGAAAGACTGAGGCTCTTGAGGCCGTGGTTAATCAGGATGAAGCACCAGCTGTAGTGGCATTCCCGCACTCGGATCTCAAAGGTGTGCGGCAAGGCACACCCCTTGAATCTATTATCGATCCAAATCAATTACGACTGCTCGAACAAGCGGCCCTAAAAAATCTTGGTGTAGCAGGTGATCAACTTCGGGCCGAGCGTCAGGAGGATCCTGAGTTTAAAGCACCAAAGGCAGGTACCACTGCTCTATACAATATGGCTGTAGAGCAAGCTGGTGGGCCATATATGACTCCATCTCCCGAGGCGAAGCCAGCAGGACGTCCACGTAAGACTAGAGAAAAATTTGATGCCATTAAGTTCTTGAATAACCGCATAGCAGCCGAGATTAAGATGACTCCTGCCCAGCTAGAGATGGCTCGGGAGTGGGCCAAGTCCGCTGAAGGGAGCCCAGAACTGCTGGTCTCTGGTAAAAAAATGATGGACGTTCAGTTCATGTTGAAAAATGTGGTCACCACAGAGGGGGTCACCACAGAGGAGACAACTGCCGCCACCCCGCAAGAGGTCACTCCATACAGCCCAGAAGCAGCCCGTCAACTACAGTATGTTACAGAGAAGCTCCGCTCGATGGATGAGCCCACTTGGATGGAGCAGCAGACCCAAGAAGTCAGGGATGGTATTGATAGAGACAGAGCCGATTTTATTCTCAAAAATGCGGAGGCTCGTAAGACCGCATACCCAGCCACTCCAAGGCAGCCACTTACCCCAGAGGAAAAGCTGGAGGTAGAACGTAAAGCCGAGCTTGGGTTTATTGATGATGCAGAAACATGGAACATGTACACCCGACAGTGGGAGCGTAATAACTTGCTTAAACCTGAGGGTTATTTAACGGCGGGTGAACAGCAACTCAACACCATACGGGGGGAGCTATCAGATGAGGCCCTCAAACAGTTAGTTCCACTCGAGACAATCGATGAGTCAAGAATCCCCGCGATTCGAGACGGGCTTGTGAGTTCTCGTGAGGAGCTACAGCAACGTCAGGTAGAGATCCTTCGTGATCTTATATACCAAGGGTATCCAGTTACCATCAACTCCAACGCCATGAGGGGTGTTCTCCCACAGTCGGAGGCACCAATTGGTGGCTTTAATACAATGGTTGATCTCCCAGATGGTGCCAAGAGGTATCATGCATACTTTACCCAAAGTATTGCAGAGCGGATTAACCAGCTCTACCCAACAATAGACTTAACTGGATATGAGCTGAACAGAAAAGACGATGCTGCCGCAGCCAAAGAACGGGCCGCAAGCAAGAGAGACAGCACTCGTTACATTGAGTTCAAACCAGCTAATTCATCTAGCGCGGGTCAGGTCGCACTGACATCTAAAACCTACAACAGGCAACCTGATGTCAGGATGTGGACTCCAAAGATGGCAACGAAGATTGCCAATGACATGGAGGCTCAACTGGCCGCCAAGCCAAAGGCGCTGAACAAAACTCAACGCAATAGTGTGATTGCTCAGATCAAAAATCTTAGGCAGCAGATCAGGACGGCACGCCCACCACTCGAAGTAGACTTATCTAAAGGGATTCATACACAACGGTCAGCCACTAAGACTTCGTATACGCGCGTCAATGAGGATGGAAGCCTCACACGTTTCCAGAATGCCAAACTTAATTTCTACATCAATGGTGATGGGGTCGGCATCTTCAACAACGATCCAGTCATGATCGGGGAAATGCTCGCCAACAATGTCCCCGTCAAAATCCCTATGGAGGTTCTCAATAACATGGGGGATAATGAATCCACCCTGTCACGTAGCATGATTAACCCGTCTATCAAGTATGATAATAAAGGGAACGTGTATCGCGTAGTCCGACCCACAGCAGATGGTAAAGGCTTCGAGACAGTGGTGCATGAATCACGTAAGTCAACAACCATGCCAGATCTTGGCTCAGGAGAAACAACAGCCGCAGCCCAGCAGATCTTTAACCCATCTTCAATAGGAGGGGTCCTCGTGACACCACCATCGGAAGCCAAAGCTTCGGGTATGGATCAGTCAAACAACTTTGCTATCTCCGAGGGAGCTAAAGGTCAGGTGAAATTGTTTGAGGTAATCGAAAACTTTAGGCAGTGGTATGCCAGAGCCAGCCGAAGTGATCGCTCAAAGCCAGCAAACTATATGGCAAAATTGTCGGGGATATCAAACACCGACGGGCGTGGTATTACCCCAGCGGAGTATGATTTCTTCGTCACCTCCTTTAACACGGAGTATGAGTTCTTACTAGTTCTTCACGGAGCTAGGAAAGAATTGACACCTTACATCACAGACAGTAACGGTGAACCCGTGCTCGCCCCCACTAATGAGGATAAGGCTTTTGATAGATTCATGGAGCTCGTAGATAGCGACGTGGAAAATACCGCAAAGATTTTAGGGAAGCGTATGGGTATCGCGAGAGATTCGTATGATCCTGTAAGACAGACCACCAAAGCTGATCGTGATAAACTACATAAAACCACGATCCTTAGCTTCATCCGATCTTCTATAGTTGACAACAATAAGTTGAAGGAAGGCACAATGCCGACGATGGCACAGGTAGCCAACACTATCAAAAGCCGCATCAAGACAAATAGAGAGACCGTCTTCGGTCGTGATGTCCTATCGAGTTCCGTGTCCCTCCAGTCTATGCCTCCAGAAGTGGCAGAGAATATGCTCTTCAATGAGTCTATTACTAGGAATGATATCAGCGTAGAGACAACAGCCAGCACACAAGATCCAGATGACTTCAATAACTTGAATGAACAGGTCTCGGCTATTTCTGAATCAAACCCTCTGACCTTGGAGCAGCGCGAGCAGCTGTCAATGCAGTTCTTAAATGATTCATTTACCAACACCATTGATCAAACTATTGAGGCTATCCAAACCCCAGACAACCAAGCCGCCTTCATTGATTTACTTCGTCGGACTATTCACCTTGGCTCCGCAAAAAGGGATGAAGACTATAAGGTAGCCGAGTTTCCTCGATACTGGCACCAGTTGTCCTCGTCTCTTGTGACCGCCACTAATGAACATGCGGGTGAGATGATGACATTTATCAAAGGTCTGAAGTTGGATTCAATAGAATCGCAACTTGATTTAAGATCTAACCTGAAGATGATCCTGTTCCCACAGGACGTCACGGAGACACAGCTACAACGGATGCACCCAACATTAGTGAGGTGGAAAGTCAGCAATAACTTTGAGACCTCGAGGGCAATCCTCAATGATGTTTCCGCTGCATTGCGATCTGTATATGCAATGACCGCCATCACTTCTGAGCAAAGACCGCAAGCCATCGCTCAGAATACAGCAGAGGCAACACGCCTTGGCCTTGTAGACAACGACCCATCCTCCGTGGTAGCTGCTCTAGCTAAGATTCGCGAGGAGAGCTCACACGATAACCATCGCCTAGTCGCAGAATTACTTCTGGAAGATACTGACTTTATATCCCAAGTAAAATTCTTTATGGGTGAGGGCACTGATACCGTGCCAGCACGGTATGATAAGATGAGTGATGGATCCCATGAGGTATACATTAACTTAGCAGGGCATAATGGACGTGGGCTAGAGAACGTGCTGCTCGAAGAGTATGTGCACGCTTTCCTATCTGATGTCATCAACAAGCCTGACGCTTCTCTTACCCCAGCACAACGCCAAGCTGTGCAAAGACTACGTGGGTTAATGCAGATTGCCAAAAAACAATTTGAGGCAGAGACCAATAACAATCCAGACATTGTCCAGAAGTCTATCTCGTATGCATTCTCCAACATGGATGACTTCGCCGCGAGCTTCTTGCTGAACCCAGACTTACAATCATATATTAAATCGATTGAAACCCCAAGCAATCAGCGGGGGATGTTCAAGCGTATCATTGATTCAATCGTCAGTATGTTCCGCCGTGCTATTGGGGCGAAGAAGCTGACCAAGGAAGAATCCGTGACATTTGTTGAGGCCATGGAAGAGTTGGTAGACCTAACCCGTTCGCGAGCAAGTGATGTAAGACCCGACTTAAACACTAGCCTAGCTCATGCACTTAGTGAGTCGGCTAAGGATGGGAGGGCCAGAGCTGACAGCTCCAAGGCACTCCGTGATTTGAACCCATCACTAGACACGCCAGTTACCCCACCATCTCAAGACGATCTCAATGCTATTGAAGAAGCAGCTCAAGAGGAAGAGTCCAATAGACAGTCGCTACAAGAGCAGACTGTAAAAACTGAAGCCGCCTTTACTGACGTGCCAGTGAGTGCACTAGGTGGCCTGTCTTCTATGACGACCGAGGAGCTACAGGATTATGTAGTCAACGAAGCCCTCCCATTTATTAGAGCCCACACGCCACCCGAGATGCGAGTGGTTGTCGATACCACCCTGTCCAACAAGGATGGTGAGGTTACCGCAGCTGCCGCACGCGGGAATGTGGTATACATCAACCCCTACGGGTTGGCTAACATGATTGCCGACATCACAGGTGATGGGAAGAACAATGGTAGATCTATCCAGCACTCTTTGCTCGCTGTTCTCAGCGAGGAGGTAGGGCACTATGGTGCGTTCAACCAGTTCACTCTCGCTGAGGTGGATGCAATGGGTGAGACACTAGGGAGAGATGAGCTAGGGGTAGTGGCTGCTCAGTATTACAGAACTCCAGAGGCATTAAAGAATGCCTTGGAGAGACTGGATTCTTTCGACCCAGCCATCGTGCAGGGTGAAACCAGAAACCTAGTGGACGAGCATCTAAGGATGCAAGGTCAGAGAACTATGCGTGGTTTTATCACCGAGGAAGACCTAGCCTTCTATCGCACCAACCCATCTTCACTGAAGATGTTGAAGCGATACATGCAAGGATTCCTACGCACACTTGTTACCAAGTTTAAGACACTTCGCAACAAGGACTTTATGGTTGGTCGAGTCAACCGTCTGGTCGCGGAGATTAGGCAGATTGAGGCTGGCTACAGGCCGCAGCCATCGGTCCATGCCTTTGACCCCAACAATCCAGAAATGAGCTTTGCAGCCATGGGTGCTATGCTGGATGATCCTATGACCAAGGAGCTTGAGAGGGCTCTTGGATTCATGGATAACAGTAACTTGTTTGACTCACCTGAGTCAGAAGCCCGAGCCACATCAGCTGGTTCAGGACTCGGGTCTCAGGATTCAACTTACCTTGAAGCTGTTGAAGCTGGTGACACGGAAACTGCACAGGCTATGGTGGACGCAGCAGCAAATGATGCAGGGTATGTGGAAGAAATGTATCATGGCACCATAAGTCAAAAGAACTTTAACAAGTTCAGAGAAAAACAATCTGGTATATGGTTGGCCGCAGACGAGGCTAATGCTCAACCTTCAGGTGGTGACGCCCCTGCCCGAGTCATGAGACTCAAGGCAGACTTAGGTGAGTTTCCTGTGACTTTATCCCCAGAAGATTACGCAGATTGGCAGGCATCCCCTAACCCCATGAAGTGGCTAGCCGACTTTAGAAACTTTAAATGGAGACAAGGAAACTACACACGCCCTAACCCTGCATCGTTTGCTTCACCCACGGCAGTCAAAGTAGGAGACTACGCTACTGTCGTGTTCAACTCTAACCAGCTTAAATCTGGGGAGCCTATAACGAAGACAGCAAAAGGAAATGTCATCCCCCTAAGTGAAAGGTTTGATACAGCGCAAGGTGACCTTCGATACACTTCGGCTGGCTTGCCATCGGTAGACTTGAGTCTAGACTTTGGTCACGTGCCTACCAAGTATGAGTTACCTATGATGCACGCTGGTGAGTATACACCACCGAAAGGTTTATTGAGGAAGATGCTTCTCTGGGATGCAGACCCTAGGATTACACGGCTGTATAAATCTATGCGGGACCACCACCGAGGATCCGAGGAGACCTTGAAGAGGATGCAGACTGAGTTCATTAAAATCCAGAACAAAGACTATGGTAAAGATAGATCTAAGTGGCCAGCGGAGGACATTGCCACAGCCGTCGGTACTACTGAGGGTTTAGAACTTAATGCAGATACTAGCACACGGATAGAAGATGCGTATGACGCAGAGATCACAGCGATCAAGGCGAACAAGAGTTTGAGTGAATCAGATGCTGCCGCCATGAAAGTTGAGGCCAACAGAACACGCCAGCAGCAACGCGGCGATGCAATGAAGTTAAGAGCTCGCGCCTTTAAACAGGAACAAGAGTTAGCAATCAACCGCATCAACAAGCAGTCCCCAGCCTTGGCCACCCACATTGCTAAGATGAGAGGACTCGTGGATCAGCTGTCTGCGCTGCTGCCAAAGTATTATAAGCTGACAGATCAGGACGGGGTAGCTACCACGCTTGGGCTCAAGATCGATTCCAACCAAGGTATCTACATCACACGGACATACAAGATGTTCACTGAGGTAGGCTATCATAAGCAGATTCGAGATCAGATGATTAACCCACAGACTGAGCAATATCGAAACCTACGGGATCGAGCTCAGGTTCTGTTCGATGACATGAAGCTGGAGCAGATGACCAAGCAAGAAGCTGATAAGCTACAGGAACAGAACCCTGACATGTCAGAAGACATGGCCCTTGAGCTCGGAGAGGTTGAGGCGAAGAGGTGGATGGATGCAAACCCCGAGGCAGGTCAAGCAGCTTTGTTGGACTTCATAGACAGCTATCATAACCCCAACAACAACAGTGCAATCAGGCAGTCGGATGGGTATGCAGTCCTAGTTGAGAACCTTAAGCAGAGGAAGTCTGACGCTGAGTTGCCTGAGGTTCTCAGAGAGTTGCTCGGAGAGAACACCAACCTCGAGGATGGTGTCGCTAATTTACTGAACACATATGCAACTGTAGCGTCCATGGTGTCCAACCAAGCTTACCTATATAACATTGCTACGGTGGGTCAAGGGAAGCATGTGAAAGGGGGAGTGCCACTAGAGGATAAGTTCCTCTTAACACCTGATGAGTATAAGGCATCAGTGGCTGAAAACCCAGAGAAGTATAACGAGTGGGAACAGGACTCAACTCGCGTCTCTATTCACGATCCACTGCGGGGGTTGTATGCACCTACAGATTTCTGGAAAGACTTAGCCGCACTCACTAAGCGTGGTCAGTTTGAGCCACCTGAAACTGCGGCAGGTAAAGCGATGTTAATGGGAGCACAGGGTCTATCCATGGCAACAGGCTCCGCGATGGCATTCAAGACGTTGGGTTCTACTGGCTTCTATATTCGTAACGCGCTTGGTAACCCACTGTTCTTTGCCCCTATGCAAGGGAACTTCAACATGGGGGAGATGGGTAAGCAGGTTTGGGACCAGTTCAAACGGACCGTATTGACCTTGGAAGATACCGATACAGCTTTGCAAAAGTATTATGATCTAGGGATATTAGGCACTAACCTCCGCACAAACGTCATGCGCGATCTCCTGCAAGGGAAAACTAGGATCTCTGATGTTCGCACAGCCCTACAAGACATTGAGAAAAAGCATGGCACCATCGATTCCATACGAGATAAGATTGGTAAAGCTGGTGTGGTAGTCTCAGGTCCTGTGAAAGGATTACAAGAGGTATATCGCAAGGCGACAGAACTTGCAGATGCAGCAGATGCATTCTACAAGATAGCTTACTTTGAGGCTGAGATGAAGACACTCCGTAAAGCCGTCGAGGCAGCGGAACCAAACACGAGCTTCTATAAAGTTAGTGAAGATGTGCTTGAAAAAGAAGCTGCTGATATGGTTCAGCAGACATCACAGATGTCCACTCAAAGGTGGCCAATTATTGAGAAGCTATCGCAGTCTCCATTTGGGTTAGCCTTCGCGCCATACCTAGGCTTCACTGGTGACGTGTTCCGTATTCCGTTTAATACATTCCGCTTAGCCAAGAAGCAGGTCGGGTCGGATAACTCAGTCATCAGAGCTAGGGGATACCGCCGCTTCTTTGGTATGGGTGTGGTGACTGTCGCCACAGCAGGTGTGCCAGCTATGGTATCTTCTCTCTTGGGTGACCTTGATGAGGAAGATAGATACATGCTACGCAAATCGGCCCCAGACTTTGCGAAGCGTAGTACTCCTATCTATTACAAGTGGGATGGGCAACTGATGAGACTAAGCTTAACCTACGTCAACCCATTCTCCCCGATCTATGATCCATTTACCACAGGATACTCAGAGTTGATCCGAGGTAATGTCGGCAAGGCCGCATCGGATGTAGTGAGTGGCTTGTTCTTGGATACCTTCGGTAACGAACAGATCTTATTTGGGACAGCAATGCAACTTAAGAGGAACAGAGATGAACAAACAGGGCGTCCAATTTATGATGAGGCAACTGATGATTTCATGGATGTCATGGGTAAGTCTTTGAAGTTCTTGTATGAGGGCGCATATCAAACCCGCATCGAAGAGGCAATACGGGAGTCCATCGAACGACGTGGGCTGGACTCATCTCAAATTCTTGGTGATTCTAGTGGTAGACTGATTCAGGAGTTGCTCCCCGCAAAGCCACAGGCAGTAGATTTGGAAGCATCATTCAACACTTACAAGTATAAGATGAAGAGCTCCACAGATGAGTCCAAGCGTGACACATTTAGTATCTTCAGCAGCACGCCCATGAGTTCGGAAAGTGTAGCTGATGTATACAATGAGCACTACGACGATATGTATCGGATCAACTCTAACCTCTACCGTGCGACTCTAGCGTATGAGAAGATGGGCATAGCTAGGTGGAAGATACGTAACTCCTTGATCAAGTCGGGGTATGGCAAGAAGAGAACGGACAACCTGATGAGTGGTGTGATGCTGGCCCCATCCATATCACCGACCTTCATGCAAGATCTAGCAGGCAGGGGTCTCATTGACAGAGCCAACCCTTACTACGGTGCAAAGGCATCCTCACCATACATGAGAATCTTAGGTCTGGATGACTAAGCCAGCACAAAAAAAGCCCCGCACCCACGGTTTAAGTGGGTGCAGGGCTGCTGTGTAGTGGAGGGTGTGTCGATGGGACTCCGTCTACGTGATTCTCAAGGGCTTAACTTTACTTAGTTGAGGTCAGGTTACCACACGCTTTGCAGTATAGCTTACCTGCCTTCGACTCGACGTGTGCATCACAGCACGTTGACCTCTTCCAGAATAAACTGTTGCGGTAGGTCGTTGGGTTGGTTCGGATATCTCTATCCCCCTTGCCACCAGTCACGCGTTCGTATGGATGATGTGAGTTTGGCATGGCTTAGTCTTTGGTAGTAGTTGTGAATGTCTCGGCAGCATCAGTAGCAAATACATTGATAGCTAATGCCAGTGCTCGGGTAGCTTTGAAGTAAGGGTCAAGCTCATCACACCTCTCGATCATCTTCTCAGTGTCATCAGCTTGTCCCATCTTTAATACCTCTTCCGCAGCAAACTCACTCAAGTGATACTTCAGGTAGCTGACCACGTCCATGACAATAGAGGATGGTATGAACTTGGATCTCATAGACTGATGTGCCTTCGCCATCTTAGGATCTAAGCTGTGGTTCTCATGATCTGCCACTGGCCTGATGTGTTCAAGGAACACATCATGAAATGACTCAAGAGCTTTCGTGTTACTGGTTGTTGGTATCTCCATTTGGTGTGGGCTTTGTTAAGTCTATGATGATCTGTTGCACTGTCTTGTTGGCAGCATTCTTGTCTAGGTTCTTGCAACCATGGATGATGGTGGCGTGATGCCTGTTGAAATACTTACCAATCTCAGGGAAGGATGCACCCTTGTGGCGTAGCACATAGAAGACTGCTTGTCTCCACTGGCTTACCCTTTGGGTTCTCTTGGATGATAACAAATCACTCATCGAGATGCCAGACAATTCACTGGCACGCTGGACAAGTTGATCATATTCCTTAGGGGTCGGGGCCCCCAAGGATTTAGCGAATGGTGTGCGTGGTGTATTCATACATGTATTAAGTTAAGCAACCAGACCAGTAGGGAGAAGACTCCAACCGATACTACTGTCATACCACATAGGATCCACAAGCACACAATGTGCCCAACCCTTTCGGTGGGGTCTACTCTGGTGCGAGTTAGGTGGGGTATCTGCGTGTGCAGATATTCGGGTTGTCTACTCATGTGCTTTGGCGATGTCGTGTGCTGTCTCTCGGCCTCGGTCGGTGAGTCCAATGGTGATTACTCTGCGGTCAAACTGGTTGCGCTTTCGGAAGGCAAGACGCATGGACTCAAGCTTGTCAAGGATGCCAGTCATGGCAGCACTAGTCAGTCCAATCTTACGGCTGATGTGACTGGTTGTCATGGACTCCTCCTCAAGTAGGAGGATGGTGATTGCTTGGGTCAGGTTAAGCTTGTGCTTGTGTGCTCTGAGGAATTGCTGCTGTGTTTTTATTATTGTTTCTATGGTCATGTGTTTGGGTTCTATCGGTTGTTTACTTTATGTTCAAGTTCGCTGACCCATCGTCTTGATAGGTCATTGATTTTTCTAGCATCAGCTACACGCTTCAGCTTAGAGAGGTGCTGCTCCTCCCGATACCTGACCCACACTAGGTGAATCAGGTAACAGGATACAGGGATCAGGATTAAGGGTGCAAGTAAATAGCTCATGGTGTTGAGTCTATCTCTAGGTTAACATTCTCAATCTGGTATGACCCATCCATCACCTCATACATGTCAACCTCTTGGTCTTCAATTACGGTGATGAGTTTCTTGAGGTTGGCCACCATGTTGATGGTGCTATCAAGTCCGAGTATAGTTATTGTAGTTCTCATTGTTTCTATTGGTTGTGGTTTAAGCGTAGGGTGGGAAGCTGGGGATGTCACGTAGCCTGTCATAGATGGCAGTGACTGAGTGATCATCCTTGTGCCAGACGTGCCACTCCCGTCCTGTCTTCTCAATGTGGTAGCCTGCATCCTCGATGCGCTGCACTATCTTCGACTTGCGCTTGACCTTGGGCTTGGTCGTGTGGAATACATTATTCCATGCATCACCCAAGTTCACTGCCTCCACTGCGATGGTGAAGTGTGGTGACATGAAGCCGACTAGCTCAAGCTCATGGAGGTTGTCCAAGTAGGGGGCGTGCTGCTTCGGGGTCAGGTTCGTCTTGACTATGGTGCTGTGGGAGCTTGTGCCATATGGATAGAGACCCTCTACGATATGTTCAGTTCCTGCCATCATGATGATGTCCCCCACTTTAAGGTCGCGGACTTTAACTGTTTGTGTTTGTGTTTGTGTTTGTGTTTTCATTTGTTTGGTGTTGTTTTCTTTAGTGATCTTTAGTAGATAGGCTAGTTACTCCTGCATCACACAGAAGAATGGTAGCATCTAATAGCTTGAGTAGAGTAGACTCAGGAAACATATTGCTATGCTCCTCGGAGAATCCATAGAAGCTTAGGACATCCTTGACAGTATGCATCCCATCAAAGGGCTTAATATATTCCCATGATGTCTCGACGAGACAGGATAGAATAGCCTTGAGCACCTGCTGGTTCTCTACTCCTATCCCACGTCTCCTCGACTTCTCAGCTATGAACCCAAGATTTTGTTGGGGGCTACCAGCATTGTCAATGAGGTGTTCAGTCTCATTGGTAGTGCAAAATTCTAGTCCGTCGAAACTAATCTCCGCTCGCTCCACTCCATCCTCGGTGAGTGGGGTGTAGCTTGTGGGGTCAAAGGACACTATGTAGGGAGTGCCCTTGTATGTTTTTGTAGTGTGTTTCATGGTTTTATTTGTATAGGTTGACTGGGATCTGGGCTAAGGTATCTTGCCCATTGGTATTGCGTAGACGTTGCAGGATAGAGGATACATCGTGGGTGTTGTAGATCCCATAGTTTCCTGTATACCATGCATCGAACAGCCGCTCTCGCCACCCCGCACGGAACGTGCTGAACCACAAGAGCAGCGCACCCTTCACCTCATCGTTTGTGATGTGACGCAGGTGGGTGTTGAACATGGCACGTGACTCAGCTGCTGCTGTGCCTAGTGCATCCACCTTGTCGGTGGTGAAGTAGCTCCAGTCACCTCGCTCACCTTTGGGGTGTACTTCATACTGATCCCCATCTTTCTTAAGCATCCAGCCCCATGTCTTGAGTAGCTTGCGTAGTTCCTTGTCTGTCATTTCTTCGTAGTGTGTTTGCATTTGTTTTGTTTCTATTGGTTGTTGGTTTCGGGGTTAGGTATATCTGTCAGGGTGTAGCTCTGGTCTACATACCAGTTCCAAGCGGGGCAATCAAGCCACGCCCGTCCAATGACAGTGCCTTCAGTGTCTGTTGCTACAGCTTCTTCCTTCGCCTGATAGCGAACTACGAGGTTGGCTGCTACGGAGCATAGGCTGCGCGTGATGCTCTTGCATTGACTCCCTTGGCGGGTCGTCCATTTTATTATATACATTTGTTTCTATTGGTTGTTGTTGTTGTATGCCTCGGTCAACAGGTGCACTAGGTGCTTGGCTGCCTCGGCTATGTGTTCGTTGTCGTGGTTGCATATGTCAAGGAGCAGGTCACATGACTTATGATACATGGTGGAGGATTCAATGTTGGGTAGTGATAGGACTACCGCTGCCATTGTCGCCAGCTCATCATCAGTCGCGTGCTCTGCTAGTGCATATGCTTGTTGTTCTTTGTCGGTCATGGATAAGGGTTCAGTCTTCTGGTGTATACAGGGGTTCATTGTAGATCGGGATCATGGTGAGGGTGGCAAGACCCTCCCAGTCCTCTCCGTCCTGACTAATCTCAAAGGGAACTCCGATCCCTGCGAAGATGTCCCCATCTTCTGGGATGTCTGCTCGACATACACTGATGCTGTCGGGGTCACAGTAATGCTCAGTGATTGCGTCCAGCAGCAAGCCCGTTAGCTTGGGTCGGTCTGCCATATCCACGTCTTGCAACACAGCAATAGCTGGGTTGTCCAAGGTGCGGACTTCAACGAGTAAGTTAATTCTCATGGTGTTCATTCTTATTTTCATTTGTTTTGTTTCTATTTGTTTTTGTTAAGACCCCCGCCCCGAAGGGCAGGGGTGATTGTTTGTTGGGGTTAGCCAGCGAGGGTAGCATTCAGCACACGCTGCGCTTCGTCGGCGGCTGGTTCGTAGTCACCCTTGATGAGGTAACGGGAGAACTCCTGCTTGCGGTCAGCACCTGTGCCAAACTCAGAGCTGAAT
>Ga0115569_10001227_pt1 | contig 19808 bp, 14 predicted proteins | sample COGITO_mtgs_1205_2_FD_87295 | JGI IMG/M metagenome (GOLD analysis project Ga0115569, IMG submission 87295) | Pelagic marine microbial communities from North Sea - COGITO_mtgs_120503 | ecosystem: Environmental > Aquatic > Marine > Epipelagic | place: Germany:Helgoland, sampling site Kabeltonne... | reverse complement strand
TGCGCCAATATTGCAGGCTTCAGCGGGCGATACGGTATCCGGTGCGCAACCGCCCCCTAACATGAGCCCAACCTGGTCCACGGAGACCCCTGCGCGATCAAGCGCCATACGCGCGGCGCGGGCTCCGAGTTGGGCGTTAGAAATATCAGCGGCTTCGATCGCGGCGCGTGGGTCAGCGTTCCGCGTTTCGCGAATATAGTCAAGCGGAAGCACGGTCCGACGACTGCGGATCCCCGTGCGCTCAAGTATCCACTCGTCATTGGTACCAATGTCGAGATCTTCCAAGAAGCGATTCGTAATCTCGTTCGCAGGGTTGTAATGCCCTAGTCCGAGAAGATTCAAGCTCAAGATGCCTACCCTCGACCGATGACCCGGAATTTGCTCCGGCCCGATCGGCCCATCCTATTAAACACACTCAGGACGGCGTCCCTAAAAAGCACATAAGAAGCACATAAAAAGCGCCGTCGTAACGATGCAGCTACGACCTACTTCGTCGCCCCGGAAATATGCTCACCTCCATCGACACGAATCAGTTCGCCGTTGATCCAACTCGCCTCGGCGAGCGAGAGCAAGTAGATCACGCCCGCGACGTCTTCAGGGGTCGTCAAACGACCACCCGGATTGCGCAACCGCGCTTGGCTCTTGAGTTGATCGCTGCCGGGGATAGCGCGAAGGGCCGGCGTGTCGGTGACGCCGGCTTGGATAATATTGCAACGCACGCCGTAGGGTGCGAACTCGACTGCAATCGATCTCGCGAGGGATTCGAGAGAAACCTTCGCAGCAGAGACAGCGGCATAACCCTTCCAAGCAACTTCGTTGCCTTCGCTTGTCATGCCGAAGATGCGTGAGTCGGGGGCGAAGAGCTCGCGCGAGTGAAGCTCTTGGGTCCAACCCAACAAGCTCGTACCCATCGCGAGAATCGTGCGACCGAAGTCTTCTTCGTCGAGATATGAACTGCTCGGGTAGACGGGCTGACTCGTGAGAGAATGAAGCCCATCTTCGCCGGCTGCAAAAAGTTCATCCGCGAGCTCAATCAGCTTGGCCGGATCGACACCGAGACGCTCAGCAAGATTCGTCGCCGCGGTCCGCGGTTCCGGATTCTCAGGCACGATCAACTTAAGGTTGCCGAAGGCGATCGAATGCATGAGGACGCGAACGCGGCCGTCGGGACCGATCGCCTCAACAATCGAGTCGAGCGTTTCGGAGCGGGGCTCGGGGTTAATCGCGTCGGCATTCCATGCGTGAAAGCCGAGGCCGTTTCCTTCAGCGATCGCAGCTACTTCATCAAAATGAGGCTGGATATCTTTCATGGCGCCGCGGCGATCGCGATGGACCACCAAGATATTGAGGCCACCTCGGGCCAAACGCTTTGCGGTTGCGAGACCGAAGCCGCTCGATCCACCGAGGATCAGCGCCCATTCGTTGCTCGGAAAGCCTGCGCCTGAATCGTTCGTACCCAACTTTTACCCCCTCGATCTCGTCGCCACGTGGACGTCGGATCTCATGCCTCGCCGCACCACGCCCGTTGTCGATCTTCCGTTGCGCCGCCTTGGCACCTGGTCAGCATCCTTGTGAGATGCCCTAATTCGTGAATGGTGAATCGTGCTTGGTGAACGGTGAGTTCCGGACCTAGATGTCTGACGACTGACATAAATGGCATAGATACATGCATACGCAGCTGAGCGCCGATCAAGCGCGCAATCCGCGATGTCGGAAGCTCAACTATGGGACGCAGCCTTGGGGGTGGGGCCACCCCGGATTGCCCGATATCGGAACAGTCCAGGAAGGCGCGCTGCGACACGGATTTAATTCCTCGGCTCCGACCTGTAAAGGGCCGGAACCGGTCGGGAAATCCGATTCCCTGACGTTAGCGAGGCTTAACCATTCGAACTGCAAATGTCTCGCAAAATCTCGGCAACTACGGGAATCTTTAGAATGATGACCCGTGGTCACGCGTCGTCAATACCTGCGCCAAAATTGGGGCCTTCCGGCCCTAATCTGAGTTCTCTAGCAATTTCGGGTAATTCATCGCGCTGGATCACCGATATCTTGGTTCCCTCGGGGAACGCATCCGGCAACCGGCGAAAATATCCCTTTTTGTGCCGCCCATCGATGATCACGACCAGGCCACGATCCGTCTCGCTCCGAATCAGCCGTCCCGACATCTGCTTGAGGTGGAGAAGCATCTTCCCGAGAGAACCCCGACCGAAGGGGTCTTCTCCGACCGCCCTGAGCCGATCATCACGACGTCGTCTCAACTCCGTCGGCACCTCGAAGGGCAGCTTCTCGATGACGACCGCCTGCAAATCATCGCCCCGGACATCGATTCCCTGCCAGAAACGCCGCGCGCCCAGGAGAACCGCGCCGCCCTTAGAGCGCCTAAAACGCTCGACGAGAGCACCGGGATCATCGCTCGCTCGCCGCGGCATAAGCACCTCTATCCCCTCCCCTTCCAGCAACTGGCTCAGCCGGTCCGCGGCTTCCCGCATCCGCGCGAGGCTCGTGAAAAGGCCAAGAGTTCGCCCGCGCAGCGACCGCGCCAAGACCGCCAGCGTCTGGGCGGTCTCCTCTACGAGATCCAAATCATGATCGATCGCCACCACCCGCATCGTCTCGTCGTAAGGAAAGGGAGAACCGACCGACCGACTCCAACTTGAGGGCACGTCGTTCCCCGAAAGCCCTACTTCGCCTAACGCAGCATGGTCATCTCCTGCAACGAAGAGCGTCGCGGAAACGACAGCTAATCCATCGACTCGGCCGAGGAATTCTTCTCGGAACGCTTCCCCTGGCGCAACCGGGCGCAACACAAGCGACCAACGATCGTAAGGACTTTCGAGCCCCTCGAAGGCGCCTACATAATCGTCACCCTCAGGAGAGAACGCTGTCCGTAGACCGTGCGATGCACCTAACAGCGATTCGACGTGAGCAGTAATCGCGCGTTCCACCTCTTCCTCTGCATCGAGGTCTCTCTCTGGCTTCGTCGGCAGTCCATTCTTGTCTTGCCCGTCTACAAGTCGCTTTACCGGTCCCTGGCGTCCAGCAAGTGCCGCGATCGCCTCGATTCGCACGGCGGCGTTCGCTGCGAGTTCCGCGGCCTGAGGCATCCGGCGACCGGCATCCGGAGACAACTCCACTCCGCCAAACGCATCTGCTTGATCCGCAAGGGTCCGCCCTAGCCCGATCAACTCGAGCATCAAGTCGCGTCGGTTCTGTCGAAGCGATGCTTCTTCCGAGCGGGATTCTGATTGCGCCACAAGACCTGAGGTCGCATAACGTCTCTGCCCTCGGCGAACCGGAGCGCCAAAGAGTTCATCCAAACGCTCCGCCACATCCTCGGGACGAACTCGAATCGCATAGACCTCTTCCGCAACGCCTCCGACTTCGTGCCCCTCGTCCATCACGACATGGCTAAAGGTTGGATAATCCGGAGGCCATCTCAGCAAGAGGTCATGATTCGCAACAATCAGATGCGCACGGGCCAGCGACTGTCTATGCCGACCAAAAGGACAGCGCTTCTCGTGGCCGCATTGTTCCCGAGAACATTGATCTGAGCGAAGCGCCACGCTCGATCGCAAAAGTTCACGCAGCTTCGGCTGTCTTCGCAAAAGCGCCGTTGGAACTGTGCCCACTTCCCCGTTAGGTCGAATCCGCGCACACGCCTCAAGGAGTGCGTAGTCTGTTTTCAAGTCGTCAAGGAGTGCTGGATCAGAAGCCTCCCCTAACGTGGCCGTCAGTCGCCGCTCGCAGACATAATTCGCACGCCCCTTAATTGAGAGCGCGCGCAATCCCGGATAGCCAAGGAAACGTGCCGCCGCCGCGATATCTTTTCGCAGCAACTGATCCTGAAGCAGCTTCGTTCGGGTCGATAGAATGACCGGCTGTTTATCCCCTGCCGCGGCCCGGGCCATAGTGAAAGGAATCCCGGCTGCGAGATAGGCGAGCGACTTACCTACGCCCGTACCCCCCTCGAGCTTGGCAATCCCTCCATCCGAAAAGACGTGAAAGAACTCCCGCGCGAGCTCCAATTGCTCCTGGCGAACGCGATATCCGGGGAAATGTCTTTGCCCTCGCTCTTCGTCGGACAGCGCTTCGATGATCGCATCGATATCAAAGGGCACCGGCTCTTCGGCAGTCTTGCCTATTGAGAGAAAGCGCGTCACTCGTGAGGAAGACGTCTCTCCGGTTCGCGAGGGTCCGGGGGAGTCTCCAGCTCGGGCCTCATCGCCCTCCGAACGCTGGATGCTCACCTGCGCAGGACTCTTGGCTTGGCCCTGCGCCTTTTCCTGCGCCTGGGCGAACTTGCTGAAGTCAAAACCTTGCGCAGCGAAGTTAGTCTCAGTCCCCTTAACAGGAAGCGCGACCGGAGCGAATCCCGGCGCGTCGTCCACGCGCGGGTTGAAGTCGGGCGCCAGAAGGCCGTACCAAGGCGTAGCGGGAAGATGCCGTTCAACAATGCGACGCGCCTCGACATAACGCAGCTCTCCCGCCATCGCGCCGACGGCGATATGGGACATGACAGCTGCAGCATCCAAAGCGTCTTCAAAGGCCCGGTGCTGTTCTTCTCTTCCGAGCAACATCCGCGCAAAAGTTTCTAGCCGAAGATCAGGCGCGTCAGGGTGGGTCAGCGCAAGAATATCCTGAGTATCGAGATAGCGAGCCTTCCCGAGTGATGCGTCGACGTCACGACGCAAGAAACTCCGCTCGAAATCTGCCTGATGAGCGACCAGTACGCGGCCAGCCAGCGCTTCACGGACGGCATCACGCAACTGAATCATGCGTGGAGCATTTTCAACGTCCTCGTCGAAGATTCCTGTTAGGCGGCTAACCAGCGGCGGAATTGAGCGCGAAGGACGCACGAGTGAGCTCGCCACACCCACGCGGTCCGCATCGGGATCGAGCAGCACCATTCCGACTTCGATAATTTCGGCGTTGCGACTATCGGGCAATCCCGTCGTCTCGAGATCAACTACCGCAACCGGACCCAGATCTGCGAGCCACGCCTGCAGGGCATCGAGTGATAGTCCGAGCGTTTCAGGTGCGCGCCACTCGATCGAAAACGTCACTCATGCTCCCGGCCCGCTCTCTACTCGACCGCCCGACACGCGGCGTAAATGCAAGCGCCGAGCGAATGAATCAAAGAACAAGGCCCCAGTCGTCTTTGGCGACTACGCCTGAGACCGACCTAACCTTCTTTAAGCTGCTTAAAATATCCTGCTAAAGCGGCGTTTATCGCAAGAGGCCACTCACTCAGGGTCTCCTACGTGCCGCCGCTCACACCCGCCCCTCACACCCGCCCCTCACACATAAATGCCGCCTGAGTATTCGCGATCCTGGCGAATCTCTACGTTGATCAGAGAAGGCAATCCAGAGGCCGCAGCACGCTCCAGCGCTGGACGAATCTGATGTGGCTCCGTCACATACTCGCCATGCCCACCGAGCGCTTCGACAACCTTGTCATAGCGCGTGCGGTTTAGCAGCACGCCTTCGAGTCGATCCCATCCGTAGATGGCACCCTGCGGTCGCATCATCTGACCCCAGGCCGCGTCGTTGCCGACGATGCCAATGATAGGAAGGCCGAAGCGGACGGCCGTATCGTATTCCATGCCATTGAAACCGAAGGAGCCGTCGCCGTACATGATCACGACGGGGCGATCGGGATGCGCGAGCTTCGCAGCCAAAGCGAAAGGCATACCGACGCCGAGCGTCCCGAGCGGTCCGGGATCCATCCACGCACCCTCGCTCTTCACGGGGATAATCTTTGCGGCGGTCGCGACAATGTCGCCGCCGTCTCCGATCACAATCGGATCGCCGATCGTGTCGAGCCAATCACGCACCTCGCGGCACATGCGCTGGGGATCAATCGGAACTTCGTCGCTATTAAGCTTCGCCTGAACCTTCGCCTCGGCCTTGTTCTCGATCTCTCGAAGCTCATCACGCCATCCGGAGAAGTCGAGCGTTACACCCTGCTTCTTGATCTCCTCCGACAGTGCCTCGAAGGTGCACGCGAGATTCCCTACGAGAGGAACGTCCGCCTGTCGGTTCTGACCGATCAGCGTCGCGTCCATATCCAACTGGATGATCTTCGCATCCGCAGGAATCGTCTGACCGAAGCGCATACGGAAGTCGAGGAGGGTACCCGCAAGAACGATGAGATCGATCTTCTCGAGTGCATCACGCCGCGATCGGTTCAGGAACTCGGGAGAATCCGGCGGAACGCTGCCGCGGCCCATGCCGTTCGTGTACGTAGGCATATGCGTTTCGGAGATAAAGCTGTTCATGTCCTTACTCGCGTAAGACCACTTCACACTCGTGCCCGCCATCATCATCGGGCGCTCCGCTTGTTGAAGCAGCTCAATTGCCTTCGCGACCTCAACCTTGTCCGGGGACAAGCGCGGCGGCACCGTACGGATCTTCGGAATTTTGACTTCTTCCTCGACGTTCCCCATAAAGATGTCCATCGGGATCTCGAGATAGGCCGGACCGGGAATGCCCGAGACGGCGTGCCTAATCGCGAGCTCAATATATTCCGGGATTCGCTTCGACTCGTAGACCGCGTCGCAATACTTCGTAATGGGTCGGACGACGCCGAGGTGATCCATTTCCTGGAGCGAACCCCGGCGAAGGTTTTCGAAGGGGCCCTGACCACCGAAGATCAGGATCGGAGAGTTCGCGCGCCAAGCATTCGCGATGCCCGTCACGCCGTCGGTGACCCCAGGACCAGCAGTAATCGCCGCGACGCCGATCTTGCCTGGATTGCAGCGCGCCCAGGAATCGGCGGCATGAACTGCAGCCTGCTCATGGCGAACGTCGACAATCTTGATGCCCTCGTCGATACAGCCGTCGTAGAGAGGCATGATATGGCCGCCGGAGAGAGTAAATATTACCTCGACGCCGGCCTCCTTGAGAGCCTTAGCTGCGAGCTTGCCGCCGTGCAGGGACATATGGGGACTCCGTTTTACCGCGATTGCGGCTTCGCCTCGAGCGATCGGTCATCGATTCGACGGTCAGCTGTCAGCCTTCATTGATCGTTTATCTCTAATCGTTCATCTGTGGAAGACCAGCTGTCAGACGTCAAGACCGGCGAACCGCTCGGGAAGGGGATTCGGACTTGTCGGTCGCCTCGCGCGGCCGGCGTTCCACGATATCACCCGCGCGGAGCGGGGGCCAAGCAAGTCCCGGAGTTCTCGTCCGGTTTCCGAGAGGACTCCGGGTCGACATTGCATTCCCGGCCGCTGAGCTCAAATTCCGGAGGCTGAAAGGACGAAACCGGCGAACGCGCGTTGCGTCCACCGGCTTCGAGTAGCCTACGCCGCCTCTCGGGCCTCTGAAAGAAGGAGGCCGGGAAAGCCGCGCGTTTTGGAAATCGAACTAGCGCACCCTGAACTGCGCGCGTCGGTTCAGCTGGAAAGCCGTCTCGCCGGAGCCGTTAACAGCGGGACGGGCCTCTCCGTAGCTCACGACTGTCATCTGGCCGTTCGGGACGCCGAGGTCATAGAGGTACCTACGAACCGCGTTGCCGCGTCGCTCACCGAGAGCCACGTTGTACTCCTCGGAACCGCGCTCGTCACAATGGCCTTCGATCGTGACCGAGGCACCGGACTCGCGAAGCGCGCCAGCACCGGCCTGCAGAAGGGCCTCGAATTCCGCCTTGATCGTCGACTCATCGAGATCGAAGTAGACCGGGGGGATCGTGATGTTCGCGGCGGAGATCGTCGTGTCCGCAACGACCGGCGGCGGGGCCGGCGCGGCTTCTTCGAATTCGCTGGTGTCTACCGGCTCTTCGACGGGCTCGACATTGCCGGCGCAGCCAGCAGCGAACGCGATCAGCGCGGAACAAAGGATCGGCATAAGCCGCTTAAGGGTCGGAGTCGCAATTCGTCGGATCATCAGTCTGTCGGTGCCTCCACGATGAACGCCCAGGACCCTGTTCGGGATGTGGCTCATCGGTCTACGTGGTCTACAAAAACGTCTTAGCTTCGCTTGCTGAACGGCAGCAGCAAAATCTTAAATTCCAATGGCACGCGAGCGCGTGCTGATTCCAGTGGGATAATGCGGGCTTGCCACGACTCCTGCAAGACTTGGCTTACCCGGAGTTGCCCCGATTTACCTAATCGGCCGAGATCCTAGGAATTCTGTGGCGCAGCACACTAGGCGCGTCCTAATCAACTTGGGCGAGGACCTCTTCGAGGGCTTCCGGGTCGAGCCAGAAATGGAAGTTCTCCCGAACGTCGACGAAATCAATCACCCCATTTTCATCGAGGAGGAGCGTCGTCGGGTGAGGCACCCCCCTTTCCATCGTCTCGGGGTTCTCCTTCAGGATCCCCAAGTCCCGGATGAGCTGACTCTTTGGGTCGGAGAGAAACAGGATGCGCTGGGCGAGCCCAAGCTCATCGATAAAGATTCGAGTGCGCTCATTCATCTGCGCGTCAGACATGACCCAAACGATCTGCAGACCGGGGGTCGCCTCAAAAACATCTCGCAGCTCCACGAGCCGCGCCTTAGTGAAAGGTCACCAGTCGACGCTGCGTTCGAAGGTCAGCAGGACTCTATGCCCCAGCAGATCCTCGCGGGTGAAGAGACGCCCCTCGAGATCCACGAGTTCAAGCTCGGGAAGGCTCTGCCCGATCGCGAGACTCGTATCGATATCGGTACGCACGAGGTTCTCGGGGCCGCGCGCACTGATCTTGGCGGTGGGCATCATCATGTTCAGCCCGAGCAACCCGAGCACCAATAAAGTGGCCAGTCCGCGCAGAATCATCCTGTCGCTCCCTCTGACTCGGCGGATTCCGCGCATGCACGACTCTCGGCCACGGTCGGCTTCAACCAGATCAAAAACAACGCCAGCACCAAAAGGCCGGTCGCTTCAGTCCGCGAGAGATCACCCAGCCAGCCGGCGTAGTCGCCTATTAACCAAGCGATCATTCGAATCAGAGCCATCAAAATCAGCACGAAGATCGTTGTCGTCCCGACGGATCGCGAGCTCAGCGGATCTCTCGCGGCACCGATCAATCCCCCCGCCCAGCCGATCAGGGCGCAGCCCGTAAAGGCGACGAAATAGTGGCCAACGGGTCCCGTCGGAATGAGGGGAATCGAGTCCGGACGCTGGTATAGAAAGAAGGACGCGATCATCCCCACCCCAAGGACGAAAAAGGCGATCCCAAGGGAGCCCATCAACACTCGATAGAGGCGCAGTCGATTCATCGCCGGGTATGATAACGCGCATCCGCCGGATCCCGGCGAGATCCTCACCACCCTGCCGAAGTGCTTGCCCGGAGTCCGTCTTGGACCGCCCCGAATCCGAATCACAAACGTGCGATGTCGAACAGACGGTGGCTTCCCGGCTGTTGCTCCTCCGCTTTAGCGGCGATCTCACCACGAAAGCCAAAGCCACGCGACGTCGTATGATTTCGCGCCTCGTCGAGAACTTGCGCGCTTCGATCAGCGCGAGTGGACGAGCCGGGAAGGTGCTTCGTGAACGCAACCGACTCCTTGTTTCGCTCGAGCCCCCGGATCCCGAAAAGCCAAACGCGCCAACAGACGAAGAAATGGCGCAAAGGCTTGCGCGCGTCTTCGGCATCTCCTCCGTCTCCATCACCCACTCAATCGAATGGTCGAGTGTCGAAGACATCCTGCGTGAGGGCGCTGCCTTTGGCGCACCCCATGTTAAGGATCGGCGCTTCGCGATCCGCGCGCGCCGGGTCGGCGAACGAAACAACGTCGCGATCAGCACCGGGGACATCGAACGTCAACTCGGCGAAATACTCCGTCCCCTCGCCTCGCGCGTTGACCTAACAAACCCAGAAGCGACCGTCTTCGTCGAGGTCGATCCGGATCAAGCCTATTTCTTTATCGCGAAAGAGGGCGGCGGCGGCGGCCTGCCACTCGGCACCCAAGGCCGCGCGGTCAGCCTCCTCTCTGGTGGCTTCGATTCGCCGGTTGCCTCCTGGCGCCTCCTTCGAAGAGGCGTCGAAATCGATTATGTGTTCTGCAACCTAGGCGGACGTCAACACGAAATCGAAACTCTCACCATCGCTAAGCGCATGGCAGATCAATGGCAGCCCGGGACCCACCCGCGCTTTCACTCAATTGATTTCGACCCTGTTAGTCGAGAGATTCAGGCCAAGATCACCACCCGATATTGGCAGGTCATCCTTAAGCGTATGATGTTCCGTGTCGCAGAAGCGGTCGCTGCGAGTCGCGCCGCCGGCGCCATCGTGACGGGCGAAGCGATCGGCCAGGTCTCGTCCCAGACGCTTCAGAATCTTTCAGTCATTTCCGAAGGAACGAAGTTTCCGATTTTCCGTCCTCTCGTAGGGAATAACAAAGACGAGATCATCGAAGAATCAAAGCGGATCGGGACACACGATCTCTCCGCGAAGGTCGGCGAATACTGTGCGATCGTCCCGAGCAAGCCTGCCACCCACGCCAAGCTCAACGTCATTCTCCGCCAAGAAGCACGAATGGACCCGAGCGTGCTCGCGGAAGCCATCGAGTCGCGTACGCACTTCCTCTTGAACGACGTCGATCTCGATGCCTGGAGCGCAGAGGAAATCTCGACGCGTGAGGTCACCAAGACCGACACCATCATCGATCTCCGCGCAAAGCCGGCCTACACGACCTGGCACTACCCGGATGCGCTCTTCCTCGACTTCCTAAATGCCTTGCAGGCATATGCGACCTTCGACCCTAAGCAGCGCTATGTGCTCTACTGCGAGTTTGGAATAAAGAGCGCCCATCTTGCCGATTTAATGCGACGTGAAGGGCTCGACGCGCGGCATATCTCTGGCGGGCTCCGCGAAGTCAAGCGAATTGCGGCAAAGAACAGTTAGGCGAAGGCCGGCTCAGGCGCCGGCCTCGAGGCAGCTAAGGCAAATGCAGCTCGCTCCGCCATCCACTTTGTTCGCCTTCTTCGTAAGCGCGTCGGGGAACGACTGCCCGACGCACCAACACGGATCTTCGGCTTCTTCTCCGGCTTCGCGCTTCGCCATGACGCAATCGTTCGGGCCTGCGCATAACACGCAAAGGCGGCGATCGACTTCGACCGAAATAATGTCTGTCATACGATCAGCTCCCCGCTTCGCAAGTGAGATCTCTTGTCGCTCCGTAGACGCCCCCTTCCGTCACTGAGCCCTCGGTCGCTTCAGCTGAAGATGGCTCAGCCGCATCGCATCCCGGCGAAGGAGCAGGTAAGCATACCGCGTCACTTTCACATAGCGCCTAGGGCCTCTTCATCTCCATGAGAGCCGTTTTGAACACCCAGCGGCGCTCTTAGGCGAAAACCTAGGAGGGAGGTAACTCCTTGAGGAACTTCGCCAGCTCAGAATTGAACACGTCCGCCTGCTCGATATTGACGATATGCCCGGCGTCGGGGACGGCGACGTGGTGTGCCTGGGGCAACTTCGCCGCCATGACCTCGCCTGCACGCAAGAAAGCCTTGTCGTGTTCGCCGACCAGAACCACAGCCGGCACATTCATATCCGCAAGGTCGTCGATCACCGAAGGTGCTGGGCCGGAAATCTCCCGACCGAATCGCGCGATGCCCTCCACGGATTGTTCAATGATTGGCTTCGCCGCCGCCTGCGCAGCGGGCAATTCCGGCCGATTGCCAATACACGTCGTCCCTGCGCGACCGTTCACGAAGTCAGCGAATCCGCGGGTCTCCAGGAAATTTGCCGTTCGCTCAACCTGAGCCGCCCATCCTGCCGCCGCCTCAGCGTTCTTAAAGCCTGGCCCCGAACCGACGAGAGCGAGCGCAGTAATCCGCTCGGGATGACGCTTCATGAAGTGAAGCGAGGCGAGGCCGCCAAAAGACAAACCCGCCGCAACGAAAGGTGCATCCGGCGTCGTGGCCTCCGCCACCGCATAGAGATCCGTCACGACATTCTCGATCGACCATGGTTCGCCACCTTCCGGCGCCGGCGAATCGCCATGACCCCGTAGATCCCAGAGCACGACCGGATGTCCGGCCGCCACCAAAGGATCGACCTGCCCACGCCAATTTTCGTGGGTGGTGCAGTATGCGCAGGAGAAGATCACCGTGGCTCCGGTAACTTCATCCGGTACGTGGCGCTCAAAATAGATCGTATTGCCTTCGTTCGTTACGAGCGTCGCCATATCGATTTTCTGCTCTCTTCGTGTCGACCGATTAAGGGGTCGTTTTGATTTTGATTGCCGGTACTGCGCGCCAAGGCGTGCCTAATTCCATTTTTTACTTCGCACGCCTAGCGAATTTCGATCATCATCGGTGGCACTAGCAAGGGACTTCCCGTCGGCAGGACTCGCGCCCAATGCGCCAACTCGCCCAAGGGCTCGGGCAATTCGAAGTTAGGCTGGAGAGCCGATGCCGATGCGCTCGAAAGCGCATCGAAGACCTGTTCCTGAAAGGTCGCAGGGCGGGGATAGGGCACAAGAAAGACGTCCGTCTCTGGATCGAGCCCGATAGCCATTTTTGCGCGACGGGCAGCGGTATAAATACCGCCAAGCTCGTCGACCAGTCCGACCTCAAGCGCCTGCGCTCCCGTCCAAACTCGCCCCTGCCCTACAGCGTTCACGTCCTCGATTTTCATATTTCGCCCGTCGGCTACCCGGCTCAGGAAGAGTTGATAGGTGTCCGATACCGACGTCTGAAGCCGAGCGAGCGCCGCCGGTGACAGCTTCTCGCCAGAGAGCAGAAAATCGGCGTGGCGGCCGCGGGTCACGGACTCGATGCCGATATCGAGCTTATCGAATAGCCCGCCTAATACAGGCCGGATGGCGAACACTCCAATTGATCCGGTCAGCGTCCCCGGATCTGCCACAATCACATCCGCGGCGGATGCAACGTAATAGCCGCCGGAAGCTGCGACATCCGACATCGAAACGATGACGGGCTTCCCCGCCTCCTTCGCGCGGCTGATCGCGCGCCAGATAATTTCACTCGCGAGCGCGGAGCCGCCAGGGCTATCGATCCGCAGGATAATCGCGGCGATATTGGGATCTTCCGCCGCGCCCACTATGGCCCGGGAGATCGTCGCGGACGCGAAGACCGATTCCCCCGAGAGAAACGACCCGCTATCTCCGCCCTGCACGACAGCGCCGGTCCCATAGATCAGCGCAATTTCAATTTCCGCATCGAAGCCGATCTGCTCCGGATCGACACTCGCGTAGTCCCCGGGCCAAAGAATGGGAGCATCGAGGCGCGACAGCAACTCATCAAGATGGCTCTCGCCATCGATCAATCCGAGGGACTCGAGCTGCTGATTGCGAACGGCGCCTGTATCGATTGCGGCCTCGACTTCCGCGACGCTGAGTTCTCGGCCGTCGGCCAGCGCCGCGACAAACCGCTCATAAGTGTCGTCGAGCAAAGAGTCCGCCATGGCGCGCGCGTCTTCAGACATTCCCTTTTCGGTGTACACCTCGACCGCGCTCTTGTAGCGACCCGCCTTGGCGACATCGAAGTCGATCCCAAGCTTGTCCCACAATCCGCCTAAAAAGATGTACTCCGCAGCCAAGCCGACGAGGGGCAAGGTGCTGCCGGGGGTTACGAAAATTTCGTCCGCAGCGCTAGCGACATAAAGTTCCTTGTTCGCGGAGAAGCCCTGAATTTCAATATGAGCCACGGTTCGACGCCCGGCGGCCCGAAGCCTAAGGATCGCGGCGCGCACTTCATCCGCCTTGCCCCAGCCAAGACCGAGGGGCTCGATGCGAATTACGACATTGGCGATTCGGTCGTCGCGCTCGGCGCGAGTGAACATAGAGAGCAGGCCTAAGAAGGGCTCTGTCTCATCTCCTGTCAGGCGGCCTAAGACAGAGGGCGCTGGCGCTTCGACGTAAGTGCCACCGAGTTCGATGACTAAGGTACTCCCATCTAAGACTTCGACTGCCGGCGCACCGCCTAGGGAGCACGCAGCGAGAGACGAGGCAAGAAGAAGCGGAATCAATAGGCGCGCACTCGAAAGAAATGGAATCGAATTCATGGCGCGAGGGTATCAGAGCCCCGGCCGCATTCAGAACCTTGGGGGAAGCGGCGAGTCGCATTCGCCGGGCAGATCCGCCGGCCGCACCTTCTCGCCGTCTCCGCCATGGCGGATAGGCCCGCCGACGTCGACTTGGCGAAGTTCTGGCCAATCTGGCCCTTCAGGTCGAGCCAGCGCTGGAATTCGAGGGGGTCACACCGTCACCCGGCCTCTTTACCTCGATGCCGCCAAACTCCCTTAATCAGGGGCATAAAGCTGTTGGACTGCGGTCCGATCGCGCATTCGACCCTTTCAGCGAGTTCCCAGCTTGGCCCAGGGGCGATTCACCGAGCGCCAGCATCCCCAACCTCTTCTTCAAAGCTGCGGTCAGGACCTCTCGATTCAGTTAGATTCGGAGCATGTCCACGATAACCGATCCGCCCTACAGCTTCGTTCCTCATCACAAATCCCCCGAAGACCCGGGTGAAGACCCCATGGTCTTTGCTTTCCGCGGCCGCGACATGCTCGTGATGGACGACCTCACCTTGCCCCCCATCACGCAAATCGACGAGCACGGATTCGAAGCCGTGCGGCGCCAATACCTTGGCGCCCTCAATGGTCGGCACTGTTATTCCGCCGAGTTGCCCGCTGACGCCAAGGAATCCGGCGGCCTGCGCTTCGCCAACTTGCACATGCTTTTCGGGAGCCTCGGCGACGAAATTCATGCTGTCGCGGGCCGCGCGGTTCAAATCGTCGAATGGGATCGCACGCATCAATTCTGTGGTGGCTGCGCTGAGCCGACAGTCCTCTCGGAGATGGACCGTTCACGAGCGTGTCCCAGCTGCAAGATTCCCATGTACCCGCGACTCTCTCCGGCCATGATCGTCTCCGTCGAACGCGGAGACGAAATCTTGCTCGCTCGTTCGCCGCATTTCCCGGCCGGCATCATGAGCGTCCTCGCCGGCTTCGTCGAACCTGGCGAAAGCGCGGAAGAAGCCGTGAAACGTGAGGTCTTCGAAGAAACCGCGATTACGGTCAAGAACGTTTCGTACTTCTCGAGCCAAGCTTGGCCCTTCCCCAATTCGCTCATGCTCGGATTCCGCGCGGACTACGAGTCCGGCGATATTCAGATCGATGGCGAGGAGATCGTCGCCGCGGAATGGTTCAAGGCTGACGAGATGCCCAGCTTTTTTCCTGGGCGCGTCAGCATTAGCCAATGGCTGATCCACGACTTCCTCAAGCGGAACGGCATCGACCCGTCGAGCTAGGCCAATTAGCCAAGCCGGAACTAAGGCCCAATGACCACCGATACGAAAACTTCGATCTGCCGCTTCTGCCACGCAAATTGCGGCATCCTCGTCGACGTCGAAGACGGCCGCCCTGTCCGTGTTCAAGGCGACCCCGACAATCCTGCCTATTTCGGGTTCACGTGCGCGAAGGGTCGTGCGCTACCGGAACAGCACGGGCACGCGGACCGGCTTCTTCAGTCGCAGAAGCGTGACGAAGAAGGCGGCTACGTCTCAATACCGAGCGAAGCCGCCATGGACGAAATAGCAGAGCGGGTCGCCGCGATCGTTGCGGAGCATGGCCCACGCTCCGTCGCTCTTTATCCTGGCACGTATTCGGGGCCCCATCCCGCTTCGATCCCGGCCGGCGTCGGTTTTATGTTAGGCCTCGGCTCGCGCATGGTCTTTACCTCTGCGTCCATCGATCAGCCCGGCAAGCATGTCGCGAACGCAATTCACGGGCGCTGGCTTGGAGGATCGCACGTCTTCGACGAGTCCGACGTTTGGATGCTCGTCGGGAATAATCCGCTCATCTCTATGTCCGGTGGGATCCCGCCCTCGAATCCCAGCAAGCGATTACGCGATGCCAAGAAGCGCGGACTCAAGCTCATCGTGATTGATCCCCGAAAGGCCGAAGTCGCGCGCTTCGCCGACGTCTATCTTCAGCCAAGGCCTGGCGAAGATTCGGCGATTCTCGCGGCCATGCTTCACGTCATTTTGCGTGAAGAGCGCTATGACGTCGCCTTCTGCGAAGCGCACGTTTCCGGCTTCACCGAAATGGCGGAGCAAGTCGCAGAGTTCACACCCGAGTGGGCCTCGGAACGCGCTGGCGTGACGACGGAAGAAATTGAACTCGCCGCACGGACTTTTGCGGGCAATCCCGCAACGGGTGATGTGCGAAGCGGCTGCGGTGTCGCGGGCACAGGCCCCAACATGTCACCGCACGGCAACCTCACCGAATATCTGTTGTTAGTTCTCAATACGGTTTGCGGGCGATGGCGGAGAGAAGGCGACCTCGTCGCGAACCCGGGCGCATTTTTGCCACTGGCGATCCCTAAAGCTCAGGCGATGCCGCCTCGTGCTGGGTGGGGACGCGGCGAGTCCCTCCGCTCACGAGACCTCGGAAATTCCGCCGCGGGTCTGCCGACCGGCGCCCTTTCAGATGAAATTTTGCACAAGGGCGAGGGCAGCATTCGCGCCTTGATCTGTGTTGGAAGCAACCCCATTGCCGCATGGCCCGATCAACTGAAGACCGTTCGCGCGATGGAATCCCTCGATCTCCTAGTAACCCTCGACATGAAAATGTCCGCGACCTCGAAGTTCGCAGACTACGTAATCGCCCCCAAGCTCAGCCTCGAAGTGCCGGGGATCTCGGTCTCGAGCGAAGCGATCGAGCAGACTTACGTCGCTCACGGCTATCCGGAGCCTTACGCGCAATACACGCCAGCGATTGTCGACCCGCCACCGGGCGCGGATGTCATAGAGGAATGGGAATTCTTTTACGGGCTCTCCCAGCGAATGGGCTTCAACCTCACTTGTTACCCGATTCGTGCCGAAACCGGAGTGCTCCGCGAAAACCGTTCGGCATTTGAACTCGATATGACGAAGCGCCCGTCAACAGATGAAGTCCTCGATGGCCTCATGAACGGGTCGCGGATTCCGCTTGACGAAGTTCGGCGCCATCCCCACGGCAAGGTCTTCGATGATCTCGAAATTCGGGTCGGGCCCGCGGATCCAGACGCCGACGGTCGTTTGGACGTTGGGAACGAGGACATGCTCACGGAACTAGCTTCGATTCGAGACGCGGGCCTAGATGACGGTCAGGATATTCAGTTCCCCTTCCGTCTCATCTCCCGTCGCCTCCCGAATGTCTACAACTCAAGTGGCCGGGACATCGCCAAATTGAACGGCCGACGGCCCTACAACCCCGCGTTCCTGCATCCCGACGACCTTCTCTCGTTAGGCCTATCAAAAGGTGACGTCATCGAGATTAGCTCGGCCCACGCCTCGATCCTCGGCGTGGCGGAACCTGCACCCGAAGTTAGACCCGGCGTGATTTCAATGGCCCATTGTTTTGGCGATATTCCGGAAACCGAAACCAAGGAAGCCCTGCGCGAGATCGGCAGCAACACCAGTCGCCTAGTCAGCAACGAAGACGTCTTCGACCCTCATACCGGAATCCCGCGTATGAGTGCGATTCCTGTCGCGATCGAGCGGGCGTAGGGGGCGTAGGGGGCTTTGAAGACTTTGGGGAGTAAGGAGCAGAGTCCCGATCAGGCGCCTGCTGGTCCGCAACTTCGACGCGCTAGGAACCTAAGCGTCGCATCGGAAACCGGATTGCCTTCTGCGCTCATAGAAATCACGATGCTCTGATGATTGAGTCCGGGGACCGAGAGACGCTCCGAATCCGGTGCCACTTCAAAGAGCGCGCCGAATAACAGATCCGCCTGCCGCTCGAAGGTCACCGCCTCGCCCTTCGCATTCATGACGAGGGCTGGCGGCCTGGAGGGGGCGAGATGTCGGAGAATAGACGACTGTTCTGCCCAACTGGCATCACCCGCCGAAAAACGCTGCTCGAAATAGAGACGGGAGGCCCCAAGCGCATAGGTCTCATCGTCTTCGGGGTCGTAACCGGCGCCACTTACCAACACGAGACTACACAGCGCACTTCGATCAATTCCCCGTGCTGCGAGCGCGGAATCCTCGAGCCCGACCCAAGCGGCCAACCAGGCACCCGCCGAATGGCCTGAGAGATGGATGGCGTTTGGATCTCCGCCTCGTCTCGCGATTTCCTGGCGTGCAAATGCGATCGCCGCCGCAACATCATCCACCTGATCTTGCCAAGTCGCATCTGGCTGGAGTCGATAACTCGGCACCACGACGCCATAGCCGCGCGCCGCATAGAACCGGCCAATATTTCGATAGGGTTCTACGCCTAGCACTCGTGTTGCGCGGTCGCCTGAGGTCCAGCCGCCTCCGTGTACGAAGACCAGAGTGGGCCAGCCCGGCGCGACGTTCTCAGGAAGAAAGAGGTCGAGCTTGTGTTTTTCGGGATCGGCCTCCGCGTCAGAACGATATGCGAGGTCGAGCTTCGCCAAGCCTACAGGGTGCTCCGCACGTTCGTAGACCAAGCCTGCGCCAACCGCGTTAAGGGTTCCGGCACATCCTGCGAGAAAAAGCATCGCCACCCCAAGCAGCGCAGCCCAGGCATGCATGCCAGAAGAGATGATTTCCGATCGAGGGCGAAACCGCATGTCCCTCATGAATTGACGGCGGATTCGAATGGCCATCGGTCTCAACATACTAGGCCCCAGCCAAAGTGAATGTGTTAGATAAAACTACCAACGCAGCTCTCTTTCATGCTGACCTACCAAGAGGATACCGACGGGAAGAGCGTCAGGATAGGCGACCTTTCGTGCCTTGCCGCGCGATCGAGGATCTGCAGCACCTAAAAATGCGAATGCGCAGGAGGCCTTTTTCGCCGCTAGGCCGCGGTATCTGCCAGCATTTCGCCGAGCCGACGCATGTGGTGCGTCGAGCCTCCGAGCATCAGCTCGATATGCCTCGCGTAGATGTAGTAGCGATGAACCGGGTATTCGCGGTCGACGCCAACTCCGCCGTGAATATGTTGAGCCGAGAACGTCACCCTATACCCGGCCTCGGCCGCGAAGTGCTTAGCGATTGCGACTTCTTCTCTCGCATCACGACCGACCGAGATCATCCAAGCAACTTCCAAAGCCGTGAGCCGTACCGCCTGGGTGTCTATATAGGCGTCGGCTTGCCTGTGAGCGACAGATTGGAACATCGCGATCGGCTGATCGAATTGCTTTCGCGTCTTCGAATACTCAGCCGTCATTTCGAGTGCGGCCTCACAGCAGCCAAGAGCCATATTGCAGAGCGCAGCGTTCGCTCGGAGATCGATCCATTCGATGATCTCGCGGCCGGACGTAAGGGTCCCGAGCAGGCTATCCGCATCAAGAGTCACCCCGTTGAGCGTCATCCGCGACTCGGGCATATAGCTGGTGGTCGCCAGCGCCTCGAGACGCACTCCTGCCGCTTTCGGATCGACCAAGAAGACGGCGGGACCTCTATCCGTCATCGCCGAGACGAGAATAACATCCGCGATCTCCGCCCCAGGCACATAGGACTTCACGCCGTCGAGCTTCCAGCCACCATCCGACGCCGTCGCCTGCACGCCCGGATACTCGATCTCGCCTTCCGGCTCGATCAAAGCAGCCGTCATAATGCGATTGCCTGCCGCGAGCTCAGGCAGAATCGCCTTCTTCTGCGCCTCGCTCCCAAACTCAGCGATCGCGAGTCCGCCTAACACCACGGTCTCGAAATACGGAACCGGCGCGGAGGTTCGGCCGATATGTTCGATCACGCCGGCGACTTCGAGAAAACTGAGTCCGCCGCCATCGTATTCCGTCGGAACGGCGACGCCGATCAATCCGGACTGCCCGAGCTTGGCCCAAAGCTCCGGATCAAACCGCGGCCCCTCCGCTCGTTCCAACTCGAGCAGGCGCTCCTGCGGTGTCCCCTTGATGAGAATTTGCGAGGCGAGGTCGAAAATTGATTGTTGCTCTTC